>Ga0181352_1000058_pt1 | contig 44114 bp, 58 predicted proteins | sample Fa13VDMLBSN_FD_130103 | JGI IMG/M metagenome (GOLD analysis project Ga0181352, IMG submission 130103) | Freshwater viral communities from Lake Michigan, USA - Fa13.VD.MLB.S.N | ecosystem: Environmental > Aquatic > Freshwater > Lake | place: USA: Michigan | collected 2013-09-23 | reverse complement strand
GCATCCGGATCGTCCTGCACATACGCAACAATGTCGCTTGCAGTAATAGCACCGGGGTAATACTGCCGAAAGACCTTGCCGAACGTCGCGTCAGTGTACGAACAGCCAAGAAACACACCAACCGGGGTCGCGGTTGCAGTGCCGGTTTCTTTCGTCAGAAGACCAGTGTCAGCCAGCTTCACAACGTCACCATAAAAGATGGCCGTAGCAGAAGCAGATGCAATGGGGATCTGACGAGTTGCACCGGCAAACACCTGACCGCCGATCAGATTGATCGGAACAAGCCCGTAAGGGCCGTCAACGGAGGGGTAAGACATGTGAGACTCCTAGTTAATTGCCTTTGCCAAAACGAACCTTGGTTTGCTTCTCAGAGAAAAGCGGCATCCTCGGATCGTTTTCCTTCATGAAGTTGTTGTCCACAGCAGTCATGTTGTCCTTTGTCTGCTTTGCGTAGTAAGCACCACGCTGCTCAACAAAGTCTTCAGGCATCTTGCAGAGCAACAATCCAGCGACCTCAATGTTGTCCTTGAAGCGACTTTCTGGATCAAGGAAGAACTTAAATTTGGGTTGCTCCTCAATCCGCACCGGCTCCCAACCTTCCCGCATTTTGGCGGAAATGTTCTTGGCGTCCGGACGGCCAAGGTAGGTCACCCTAATCCACCGATACTGGTATCCAGCTTGTTTATCGGGCTCGGGCAACGCCTCTGGGCGACGCCACGATTCCACTCGCATAGATGCTTCTCGGTTTTCAACACTGCGTGCAAGTCGGTTTTCAGCCATTTCATCGCTCCTGTAGCTTTGCGTATTCCCGAGCATAGGCTTCGGGCGGGATTCCAAGTTTTCGAGCAAGCTCAACTTGACTCTGCTTCAGCATCACCTTTTTGGGGGCAGTGCTACGCGAAGCCGGAGCTACAACCGTGGCAGGTCTGCTGTCTGTGCGCTGACTAGGCTTGCCGCCCCCAGTCTGCGTTTCAAATTGCTCAGGAAACCGCTCACGCATCGCTTTGTCGATCCGTGAGTAGTATTCATCCGTCGAGGCGTAGGCAGGGCCATGCTCCTGCACTAACTCCTCATGAAGCCCTAACGCCATTCCCGTCATAAGACGGTTTGTACCAAACCAGCGATTTCGCTCTTGCCACGAAACTGCTTTTTGATCCGGCGTAGAAACTTGTGGTTGATTATTTACCTGAACTTCAGTTTCTTGTAAAGAGGGCGCATTTTGAATGCTTTCCATCTTTACTCGTGCCAAAGCAAGTTTTTCACTGGCTTCGGACAATCTTTCACTATCACCCGCAGTAAACGCTTCTTGATGTTCACGCCGAGCCTTATCAAGCTCACGCTCAATACGCTCCTTGTCCGCATCGGTCACACGATCTTTAAGGTGTTTGTTTTCTGCCAAGACTCGCTGGGCAAACGCGATCGCTTCTTGTCGCTCTCGGTCTGCCGCCTCTTTGGCGCGACGCTCATCGTGCCAAACCTTCTTCATCTGCTTCAGACGAATCTTGACCTTTTCCGAGTAGTCCTCAAGGTCGTCCTGTTCTAGCTCTTTAACAATCTCACCAGGCAAAGGCTCCCTACCACGATCCTCTGGAGGAGTATCGTCTTCAACCTCAACCTGGGTTTCTTCAAGCTCGACATCAATCTCTGGGATTTGTTTAGGATCGTTCATGATCTCTCCTTACTTGCGACTGATGCCGCGAGGATCTTCTACCACTCCCTCGACAGAATCGTCGTTAATGATCCGGAACTCTCGACCGTGAATCTTGAGCCGAGTGCCCGCGTGTGGACGAACTAGAACAAAGTCGCCGTCCTTGCACCAAGGACCACTTGGAAAACGCTTCTCGTCTTTGTAGCAGTCCGGGCCGAGCTTGATCACAAACAACACCGTGGTGAGTAACTCCTCGTGTTGCATCGTGATGTCTGCTTTAACAATCCCGCTATCAAAGACATCTTCAATCTCAGGAATCGCACAAAGGATCCGGTAGCCAGATGGGTCGGGCAACTGTTTCGCTTTGCGTTCTGCGGTGTCGGGTAACACCGTAGCTGCTTCTGGCTTATCGGGGTCTGCGCCGATCAGAAGTTCACTCATCTATGCTCTCCCACCGGTCTGCGGTTTCGGCCAAGATGTTGTTGGCTACCATCAAGCCACGGTAAACGCCACAAGCGTACTTGTAGTCGCTAATGTCCTTTGCCGTGCCCATCGGTAGATCGTTTTCAATCTGATTCATCTCTTCTTGTATCTTTTTTGAGAGATACAGAAGAAGGTCTTTGCTCATCTACGCTCCTTGGTTGTGCCCTCGGCCGGTCTGGCTTCGGTGCTTTTGGCAATGTCGATGCCAATCTTGAGCCCCTCGATCTCCTCTCGGGACTGCATCGCTGCGACCGCCTGCCTTTCCTGTGAGGCAATGCGCTCTTGTTCAATCTGTTGTTGCTGCAACCTGAGTTGAGCATCCACCTGATCCTTCTGGGCCTTACGCTGGAGCTCCTGCGCTTTGAGCTGGAGTTCCTGCTGTTGCATCTGAATGATCGGGTCTTGGGCTTGTTGTTGGGCCTGCTGCTGTTGGGCTTCGGCCATGTGCTTCTGGGTAAGCTGCTGGGCCGCTTGGGCAACCATCCGTGCCACCGCGTTCTCCATGTCGGGAGGCAGAGGCTCATCCTCACCCGTCTGAAGCAACGGACCCCCTACCTGCTGCTCAATCATGTTGCGGTATGCGAAGGCATAGTGCTCTGCAATATGCGCCTGCATAGCCGCCATCATCTGATTGGCCAAAGGATTCTGACCGATCATCTGTGCAGTCTTCGGATCCTGCAAGAACGCTTGGTGCGCTGCAATATGAGCATCTTGGTCTTGGAATGAAAACGCCTTGAGCGGCTTCATCCTAAGCATGTTCATGTTCTCGGTAATCGGATCCGTCGGCCTCTCATCGTCTTCAAGTTTCACCAGCTTGGACGCATTCTTGATACCCAGTACATCCAACATCTGCCGATGAAGCTGGGCGAGGTCGTACAACTGGGGTGCCGATTGTGCGAGCTGAAGCGCAGCCTGGTACTGAACCACCTTCTGCGACATTGTTGCGGCGTTGGGATCAGAAACCGGGATGACATCGACATGATCGTAGTCACCCTTCTTGGCGCGACGAGTGCCTTCCACCGGCTCGTAGTCATACTCCTCCGGGGTGTAGTCCCGAATGATTGTCTTCAGGAGCTTGAACTCCTGTTTCATTGAGTAATGAATCCGAGCCTGGATGGCCGACATGATCTTGAGCGTTCTCTCCAGAATCGCCAGGGTGGTGCCCACCGGACTCTGGGAGGACATGTCTGCAACCTTCAGATCAGCCGCAGATGCGAACCTCCTGCCCTCATCAATGATCTTGTCGAGCAATCCTGCCAAAACCTGACTGGGTTCTTTGTACGGAAGCGGCAGGATGTTGTCTTTAATCGTTCCGGAGGCGACATCTACATCCCTCCATTCGGCCGGCGAGATGGGCGTATCGTCACCTTTGACCCTCAAACCACGGGTTTTGAAGCCGCCAGGGAGGTTCGATAGGGTTCCAGCGTCTACAAGCTGCCGGATCAGAGAGGTTCCAGACTTGGCAAACGCTCCGATCAAGTGAATCAGGCCAAAGTGGTAGAAACCAAAGCCCGGAACGTAGCCGTAGTGAACAAAATGGTTCCGTTTGAGCTTTAGAGGGTCGTCTGGGTTCCAGTTTCTGCGGATGGCCAGCACGGTTTGCGTGTTTTTCTCAATCGTGACCACGTAAGGCAGAGCAATTCCCGTCTCTTCCCCGTCTTCCATGTCCTCAAAACCCGGAAGATCGAGGTTAACGTGCATCTCAAGCAGCTTGAACCGGTCATCTGAGGTGGCTTGGAACCCCATCTTCTCAGCAATCTTCTTCTCAACCTCGTCAAAGGTCGCTACCGGCTCGCCAAGTTCGGCGTCAACATAAAACCCTGCGGCCTGAAGACGCACGATTTCGTTCTTAGTCTTCCGCATAACATGGGTTACACGCTCCGCAGTCATCAAACTCGATGCGCCATACGGGACCACCATGTCTTCAGCCGGTACAAACGTAGCCACCGGGCGTTCGAGGTTCGGGTCGTAGTAGACCTTCTTGAACGCGTTACCCGCCAAGCCCAAACCCCACAGCATCCGCTCATGTTCGGGCCTGTACTCGGTCATCTCATCGGTCAAGCGATAGTTCATATCGTCTTTGACACGAATCGCAGCATCTTTCTTCTCAGTCGTCTCTTTACCAATGATTTGTGTCTTGACTGGACCCTGAGCAGGAAAGGTCTCCATGATGGTCTCTGACTGAAACTTGACTAGCGTCTCAGCCAAAAGAGGGTGATACACACCACAGGCACCCGGCCACGGCTCAGTCCGGTCCTCGATCTTCATGCCAAGAAGCTCAAGACCGTCTACATACGTTTGAATCCAGTCTTTGCGAGACGAAAGATCCATCTCGAACTCGCCAATCAACTCTCCGGCCAAATGGGAGAGTTCTTGCGGGTCCATTAGTTCAACCAGATTCGCACCGAAGTCCGGATCCATCTTTTCAATGAGCAGTTCAACATCCCCTGATCGGATGGCTACTGATTCCGGCTCTTCAATAACGATCTCAACATCAGGCTCCTCCAAGTCAATAGTACCCTGGGGTGCTTGATAAAAGGACTTGTCGATCATGTTTGTTCCTTAGTAGAACGCTGGGCGTCTACGGTAGTAGGACGGCTCATCTTCTTCGTCAAGTGCGGTACGGATGTAACCTCCTCGACGAAACCGCATGAGAGCCAACGAGACGGTATCCACGTAGTCATCGTGTTCCGAGTTGGGAAAGCCCGCCACTTCATCAACCACCTCTTCGGCCCACGAGGTGTTTGGTGCCCACACGCGACCCGAAGCAAAGATGTCTGAAACGGCGTTCAGGCGAGTTATCTTATCGTTCCCCTTTACAGGCGTAAACTCTTGAACCATCACATTCATAGCCCGCAGCTCATAGATCAACGGACCACCAGACGCCCGTTTTTCAATCACCACCGAGTCCGGATCCCATTCTTTGTACTGTTGAAGCACCAGTTTCTTTAGGTCCGGGAACTCCACTCGATCGCGTATGGCGTTCAACAAGATGATGTTTGCCTGCGGTTCACCGTGCTCATCATTCCTATAGAACACGCCCCAGGTCGTACAGGCCGAATAGTCAGCCCGCTGGTTCTTCTCAAACGCCGTATCCCACGCTTGAAGCACAAACTCACAGTCCGGAGGATCCTCTTCCTCCCACCGCTTCCACCACTCACGTTTGATGACGGCCGCTTCTTCAGCTACCGGGTTCTGCTGGTACTGAGCTTGCCACTTACCATTAGGCAGCTCCTCCCTCAGAGCTTCTAACTCCTTCAGGCTCCAGAACTCAGGCCATACAGGCTTGCCGGATGGAAGGATTGCGGGGAACTCAACCACCTCCCAGTCTTCACCACCGCGCTGTGCGGCGGCTTTCAAAACCTGCCCTACGAGATCCCGTTTTCCCCACCGAGTCATGACCACGATGATTGCCCCGCCAGGCTGTAATCGCTGTCGTGGACCCGAGGTGTACCACTCATACACCTTGTCATAAACCTTGGGATCATGAGCCGCGAGAGCCGCTTCCTGCTCGGAGTGTGGATCGTCGATGATCAACAGATCCGCACCTTTACCAGTCACCGTGCCCCCAACACCAATAGCAAAATACTCACCGTTTCTATTCGTAGACCACCTGCCTGCGGCTTTTGAATCCTGCCTCAACTTCACGTCTGGAAAGACCTTGGTGTACAGATCACTGTCTACAAGGTTTCTAACTTTCCTTCCAAACCCAACAGCGAGTTCAGCCGTATTGGAGCACTGGATTACTTTCTTCTCCGGATACTTCCCGAGAAACCAAGCCGGTAATAAGTAGCTTGCAAACTCGCTCTTTGTATTATGTGTGCAGATATATTCTGTCCCTGCGAGAAACAAACCATCTTCTCTATCAACCTTAATACATTGCACGTCACCAGTAATATGGAGTTTTTGAATTTTTATATATCTACCCATTTTCTTGTGTTGTTTCATACGCGCCAACTTTCGTGGGATAGTAGTTAATCCCGGCGCATAGAACATTATTCTCCAATAATCTCCATAGTCTTTATCTGGATGTTTCTCCCGCATCTTATAAATATGCGGTTTGATGCCAAGGCTAGATAACAGTTGGCTAATATCGTAGACCATCTGTTTACTAACACTTCCAATAGCAACTTGGCCTTTGAGATTCACCACTCCTTTTGCATCTATTAACCCCATCAACAAGTCTTTGCGTTGTTGTACTGATGCCAGGAGATACTGTTCTGGAATATGTTTGCGTCGCATCACTTGGAGTTTTGCGAGCTTATGGGTGATATTGTCTATTGTGTACTGGTGGTACTTCCATTGACGGCCGATCTTATATTTCCTGCGTTGAATCTCGCGTCGGATATACGGTGCGTCTTTGAGTTTGTTTGATACAGAGGGGTAGAGTCTGTTTCCATCTCCGAGAAACACGCCGAGGACGTAGGGGTCCATCGTGAGTTTCTTTTCGGGATATTCAACGGGTGATACGTCTGGGAGGCGTGGTCTAAGTTTCTTACCGGGTTCTTCTTGTCGTTTATAGAGTTCCTCTGTAGTCATCGTGGTGGGTTTGTATTTCACGTTGCTGACAGTCCAGAGATGTTCACCGTCTACATCGAGGAAGGCTTTATCGTCTGTGATTACTCTATATAGGGTTCTGTTTTTGAAGACTTCCGACTTACCAAGAACCTTGGTGGGTTTACCGTCTGGGCCGAATACGTAGTCCCCAGCGGTGATCTCGGAGATTCGTTTCCATCCCGATACGGTTGGGATCTTCGTGGAGGTGAGAAGAGCATGCCGTGGTGGGAGGCAGATGATCAGGCGCTTTTTCTTTCCTTCAACAATCTCTGCGAACTTCGAGGCGATGATGGAGTGATGTCTACCCGGTATAAACCCTGGCCACACAGACTTCACATAAGCCATGAAGTCAACCTGAGATCGTTCTCGTTCAAGTCCTTGGTTGTACTCTTTCAGTGTATTAAGAAGGATCTCCCGTTCAATCGCGGGAAGTTGTTCTACTAGATCTGGAAGGTTTCTCTCATCCAGATTCTTCAGTATCTGAACAATGTCTTTATCCATTGACCGGCCGGATGGATCGATGTTGGTTCTTCAAATACGTGCAGTGCCCTCTCGCAACGAGCTTCATCATCGTGGAGTACACCCAGTTCCTGCTCTTCACTCCAAGCAGCTCTTGTAAGTCCCCCACAGAGGGTCCATAGCCGTTCTCATCCCAAAACTCCTGTATAGCTATATACAGTTCCTTTTGCCGGGGTGTCATTTCCATAAGGGGGTGCTTTCACTTATCCCGGGGGGTGGGGTCTTCATCTACCACTTTTTCAGGGGGAGGGGGGTCTATTACCACCTCACGGTTCTCCTCCCTCCTCAACCCCTCTAACGCTTTCGTAGGATTCTTCAACGCCGCTCTCAACGCACTAATAAGCTCATCCTTCACCACCCCAGGATCCTTCACATGCTCCACCTGCCTACGATCCGTAAAGGCTCCTACCTCCGTCACCTTCCCCAACATCCCCAAAGCCTTCAACCTCTGCGCCGGGCTAATGTCCTCATCTACGGCATGCTGCAACAACCGCTCCACCACCAACGCCCGTATCTGCAATGGATTCAACGGCTCTACACCCTCCAACACTTCCTTCCACTTACTCATCACAACACCCCATCGTTCCCAGGGAACAAACTATACCTCACATACATCCAACAGTACACATACTGTCCAATAAGGGGGGAGTGACAGTGATTGGACATCAGCATCGAATGGACGGAGGTCAGCATCGAGTGATCATCAAACGAGCGGATTGACGTAGCCAAGACATCGGTTGTGCGGATTACTATGTATACGTGCTCGCACACGCGCACGCGCTCGCGGGGGGCGCCCCTCCGGTGGGGTCCGCGCCACCACCCGTCGCAAGCCGCCCCGGGTCGCAGCTGTAACGTGACGCGCGCGCACCCGACGCGCGCACCCGACGCGACCGTGTGCCTCAGTGTGTCGTCGTTCCACGTGAAACACTGCTCACAATGTGAGACAGTAAACAGCCAGGGCAATCAGGTTGCAGCGATCAATGAAAGCAAGGATCGTGCCGAAAGTGGATCACAATGTGATTTTCATGATCGGGTTTCCCCTATGGGGTTTTCGCTTGACATGTCAAACGTCGCCCCCTATTCTATCGACTCCACTGCCAATTGGAGACTGTCATGTCACTCGCTGACGCTATCGCTGCCCTGCACCGCGCAGGGTATCGTGCCTCTCCCTCCCCTGGTCTGAACATGACACAAGACCAAGTCCGCCGCGACTTCTGCGCCTACTACGCCGACCTACGCGCCGCGCAACTGTTGGACCACGCCCCCGTGCCGCGCAAGCGCGACGAGTGGGAGGGATTCGTCGCTCGCATGATCGACGACGGCACACTGACCGCTGAAGCCCTGCAATGGTCCTGCCCCCGCAACTGAGGAGTGACCCATGACACGCTTACCTTCCATCCGTACCCTTCGCACCGTGTTTGCCGACCGCGCCCCCGAAGCTCGGCGAATCCTGGAGATGACCCGCTCGGAGCTGCTCGCGCATCCGGTAGGCGCCGCCCGTGCTGCCGAGTGCTACCACGCCCCGACGACCCTTGATTTGCAGCTGACCGTGCTGGACTCGCTCGATACCGGCCTGTTCGGGATCGAGGCTTTCGACATCGGGCGCCGTGACGGTACGCGAGCGACCGTCTGGTACCTAAACGCCGGCGACACCTACGCGCCGACCCTCGTATTCTGGGCCGGACGGTACCGGGTCGAATCCTGGGGCGATCGCGTCGAAACCCTTGAGCGCCAGGGCTGGAGGACATAAGACCCGACCTGTAGCGCCTTACGGGCGTTACGGGGCGCGCCTTGCGTCGATCACTGCCAAGAGGTAACCATGCTCACCCTTGACTATGTGCAAGACCCCGGTCACGGCTGGATCGCCGCCGACCTTACCCGCCTGCAATCTCTCGGGATTGCCGACACGATCACGCCCTACAGCTACCGCGACGGTGAAACGTGCTGGCTGGAGGAAGACTGCGACGCGCCTCGATACCTCCGCGCCCTGTCCGCCGCCGGTATCCCGTATCGGCTCGTATCAACGCATACACCCGGCGACGCCTGGATTCGACGCCTTCCGAGGTTCGAAGCGTGATCCGGCTCATTCTCGGCGTCACTCTGTGCATGGCCGCGGTTGATGCCGATCACGCGCCGCTGTCCCTTGTAGCACCCCTTGCCCTCATCGGGCTAACCCTCGCCGCCACTGGCGCGCGCAAACTGTGGAGCACTGCCAAATGACCATTTACCAAGAAAACGGATTTCAGACCCGCCGCGACTATCTGGATTCACTCGCCGTTGATCTCGGACTCGATCCGCGCACGGTCTACCTGATGGCCGAAATGCTCGGACCGCACGAGGATTTCGACGGCCTCGTGACTAGCCTGGAGGACTACGCCGCCGAACTGTAAAGCCCGACCGGGAGAGCCTCGCGGGGTTCTCTCGGGCGCGTTTTGCGCCGACACTGCCAAGGGGATTACATGGAAACGCAAGACAGCATTACGGCCCGCACGTGGTTTATTTGCCCGAGCTGGACGGCGGTCATGCCACTACTGGCCGACGCTATCGCTCGAAATGGCGACGAAGCCGCTGCCGCCCGTGCCGAGTTAATGCGCCTCGCCGCCGCGATGGACGCATGGAATAACCGAACGCCGATCATCCGAAATCAAATCACGGCCGCGCTGGAGCGTATCGACGAGGACGAGTTCACAATGGCCGGAAAGCTGCTACGCGCCGCCCTCGCAAACCTGGAGGCCGCAGAATGACGCCCTATGCTGACCGACCCTGGCCGGAGCGCGCCGCGATCATGGACGCCTGCGCCGCTGCCGGTTCCGCATTCCACGAGCGCACCGCGCACGGGTTCCGCGTCGCCATTGGCCGAACCCGCCTCGGGGCCACCCTGGCCGAGCTGGAGCGGCACGGGTTCACCTGCTCTCGGCTCGTAACTTTCCCGCTCGGGACCGATACCCCCGCCGATCACCTGCGCCACGACTCGAGCGGGGTTCCCGCTTCCGTCTGGCTTTTCGCTGATTTCACCCACAAGGACTAACCATCATGACCCACGACCAAATGGCCAACATCGCAAACGCTTTTTTTGTTGACGCTTTCAAAGAGCGCCGAAACCATCCCGCCGACAATGCCCAGGAAAATCTCATGGGCCGGACGCACTATGTAGACCCCGGCAGCCTTCGTTTTCACAAAAGCCGCATTCTGTCGGCTCGCCCGATCATGTCCGGCGCCTTTTTCCTCATCATCGAGAGCTGCGCGCTCGACTTCGACAACACCCGGCGCGGGGTGCGCGCGGTTCTGTTCGATCTCATGGGGGATACGGTTTATCGTCCCAGCTTGGAACATTGCCGCCGAACGCGCGATCAAGCCTCCCGAGACTTTGAAAAGTGGCTCGGGCATTTTGACCCGATCGCACACTATCGCGCCGCGATGCTGGAACGCGCCGAACGCCTATTTCGGGAGGGTGTCGACCTGCGAACCGCAGCCGCTAACCTCGAACCGCAAAAGGTGGCAGCATGACTTTTGAAGAATGGCTAAATCGCCCGGTGTATCGGGTTCAGGTCACGACCGCACGCGAACTGGCGCGCCTGATCGGGCTTGACCCGAACGCCGCGATCGCAACACGGGGCGATCATCCGATGCTGCATTTTCGGCTGTTACCCCCGCACCGGACGCCGCAAGCCCTGGCGCTTCGCAAATTGGTGGCCGACCGGATGCGCGCCTTGAGGCGGGAAAAGGGGCGCGCCGTGACCGTGCGCTACGTTAGCAGCGCACCACCCGGGAGATGCTGAAATGCAACCCTTAACCTACGCCCTCGCCCTGAAGATGACCGCCGCCGCTCCCTGGTACGAGCGCCGACGCAATCAACCCGGACGGGAACGGCTCGCCTTCCGTATCGCCTCGGATACCCTCCGGGCCGATATGGGAGCCGACCGCGCCGCCCACCTAGCAGATTGCAACAAGGTTGCAGCCCTCGCTCAACTGCTCCGGAACGACTGGACCCCGGCAGCAGCGATCGAGTACCTCAACACATGACCCCCGAAAGGGGCAGCGTACCCGTGCCTCGGCCAAGTTCCAGCGGACCGCGACATGGGTACGTTGATTTGACAAATAAATTTTACCCTTGCAAGTCATTGTTTTGAAACGACTTTCAGGTGCAACATTGTTGCACCCCTACGACCATCATGGTTATTACGGAGCCTTAAATGCAACTTAGACGATGCGACGGGATGGTGCCGATCCCCCAGCGCAACCCCGACCGACCCTGGCGTTTTGTACCGTTCCCGGAATATGCGGATTTCAAGATTCTGTATCGCAAGACCTATCCGCACACCGAGCGAGACTGGCACATTATCCGCATGAGGGCCAATGGTGCTACGCTGCAAGAGATCGGCCAAGCGTACGGATTGACCCGCGAGCGCGTCAGGCAGATAGAGAAACTGTTCCTGAAGCGAGCCGCGCAAGGTGTGGCTGTAGGGATTGTGCCGACGAAAAGAGATCAACCCGATGCTGAAAATCGTTGAAATCCTCCCCGGGTGCGGGCGAGAGCCAATATGGGTGACCTGTCAGCCTAGCGGCGCGTTCCCCGGTGCCGTTCGCGTCATGGTCAGCCACGACAAACCCCCGTTTGAAGCGCCCTGCTACCAGTTGCAGATTCCCTGCCGAGAAGCAGACGTGAATCTTGTAGCGGAACTGTATCGCCTTGAGTGCGGCACGGATCGAGAGGGCCGTCGCAAACCCTTCGCAGAAGATGTCGATACCGCCTGCGTCGAATGTGAGGGTTGCGCCCTTCGTGATCTGACCCTGGAGGAAGCGTTTTTCCCCTTGTTCGGTGATGAGCTGGCACCCAACAAGCCTGCCGTCAATCCGCATTGGAACGCATAGGAGGCCATTCCAAACCGGCCCAGGTTCCAGCGGGAATCCTTTCGTAGCCAGATAGGGGTGAGGTGCCTTCTGGGTCTGGTGCATGATCCAGGCAGCTTTGCGAGCCGCACGTTCAGCGGCTCTTTTTCTATCGGCTTCAACTCTGGCCGCGATCCTGCGGAACTCCCCCGGCTCCGACGATTCGCCCCGCCACATCTGCGGCTCACTCATCTGCGCCCAGTTCTGGACCCACCCACGATCCCCGAGATATTTATATCGGCCGTTCCGTTTGTGCGGGTGGTCTACAGTTGGAACAGATACCCATCGGCCAATCTCGACCGGCCCGAGGATCAATCCGAACGATGTCGCAAAGTCTTGGAAGGTCATAGCGCCTCCGAACCCTGTCGGGCGAGGCTACCGTCAAAAGCATACGAGCCGATGTGCTTCAGCCGGATGAACGGATTGAGGTATATCTTCCCTCCCGTCTGCGTCCACAGATTGCAAAAGCCGTAATCCTCCGAGGTGTACATGCCATTCGGCCCTGGTCCAGCGGGGAAGAAATCGAACCCGTCGATCTTCTGGCCATCCACTGCATCCTGATACGGGGTTGCAACCTTGGACAGTGTTTCAAACACGCTCGAATGAATCAGCATGAATCCGGTCGGCGCATGACTGACCTCGATCATTCCATCATCATCAGAATCCGCGAGGCCCACGGGCTTGAAGATGTACGACCCGAGCCAGTCCTCCGGCGACTCCTTGAGCTTCAGTATGGCCTCCTTATAGGCGTCAAAGTTCAGCCGCTTTCGGGGGTAACTGGCGGCACACAACTGACGATCTGCAAGGATCAGCTTCAGGATGTCCCACTCGCCAAAAACGATGTCGGCGTCCAAGAACATCATGTAATCCATGTCTGAGTCCAAGAACTTCTTGGCCAGACTGTTCCGCGCCCGAGGGATCAGAGAATCCCCCATCATGACTTCGATATAAACGTGATAGCCGCACGATGTGAGGTTTTGAATCTCGCGAATCAGCGACAACGCGAAGTCGCCGTGACACATGCCCCCGAACATCGGCACGGCCAGCATGATTGATGTTTGGTTTTCAGCGTTCTTCTTTCTCAGAGCAACAATCAATTCTTGCATGTTCGTAATCATGCGAATCTCCTCGATTTGGCGTATGCAATCATTCTTGAACGAATCCAACCGATCGTCTGGGCCGATGGCGGGCTCGTGTTCTGGCTCAATCCCCTCGGCCAGTTGCCGAATTTTTCTTTGAACTTATGTGCCGCCCAGTTGGGGTTGTAGTTTTTTTGGTTGGCGTACCAAAGAAGCTCCGAATAGAACTTCTGCGGGTTCCAATCGTTCGCTTTCTGCCACCGTGCCAGCTCTTCCATTCGGCCCGCTACGGCCTCGATTTGGCTCCGAGCGGGCTTCTTCTCATAACCACAAGCACACTTCATCGATCCTTTGACCCAGAGCAAGCCGCATTTCGGGCACTTGGACTTGTACTTTTCAGCCTCGGTCGGTTCCCGGCGTGGCTTCTCGGCATCGTCCTTCAGCTCATGAACGCCGTTGGAATACACGTCATCCCATGTATCCATGAACCGCATGAAGTTGCCGCTGTGACAAAGCCACACACCGAACTTTTTAGAGGGGTGTGATCGCATGACACGTCCGAGCTGCTGAATGTGACTGGACAGGGACTTCGAGAACGGCCTAGCCGATACACCGATCAGCACATCCGGCACATCGAACCCTCGGGTCAGGATGTCGGTCGCAATCAGGCCATGAATCTGTGTGTCCGGCTTGGCGAAGTCCGCAATGGCATCGCGCTTGAACTCGTCATTGTCTTTGTATGAGATCGGGACGAAGTTGTAGCCCTGCTTGGCAAACTGCTGCGCGAGGTCCGCACCGTGGGCCACTCCAGAGCAGAACACGATGGTCTTTTTCGGGCCTCCGAAAATCTCGTGGGTCTTCTTGATCCACTCGGCCACAATGTCGCCTGTTAGCTTCATGCCGCGCTCTGTTGCCACATCCTGCGCCCACTCACCTGCGACCTTCTTCGCACCCGTCATGTCGATCTGTTTAGCGATGTAGACCTTCAGCGGGGCAAGCCAATCCTTCTTGACCAGGAACTCTGTGCTGGATCCTGTGACGACATGCTCGTAGATTTTTCCGAGACCCTTGGTGAACGGTGTAGCCGTCAGTCCGATCACCTTCATGTCGGGCTTGGACTTGATGAACTCAGTCACCGATTTCCTAGCGATATGACACTCGTCGATAATCGCCAGATCGAAATCCGGGAACTCGTCTCGGCTCTCAAGTGTCTGCGCTGAACAGACTTGGATCAATCGCGCCGGAGCAAAGTTCCAGTGGCTTGCCTGCAAGACGCCATGAGGGATTGCGTACTTGGTCAGCCGGTCGCTGGTCTGGTCCACCAGCACGATCCGATCCATGATGATCGCAGTCCGAGACATCTTCTCTGCGGCTGCTTTCATCAGGTAGATCGCTACTTCAGTCTTCCCGAATCCTGTGGGAGCATAGAGCAGTTGCACCCTATGCCCCGCTCGGAACCCCTCTCGAAGCTCCTCTACGCACTTCATCTGGTGCGGTCTGAGTTGCAGATCCATCTTCTCTCCTAACGACCGAGATCCCCTCGGCTTGGGCCGGTGCTGTGAGCACCTTGCGGTACTATACCATACATGACATGGCATGGGAACAATGTGTTGACATGACAGAAAAAAGCTGTCACCATCAAAACTCCACTGCCAACGGAGTCAACATGAAGCTCACCAATAAGCATGGCATTCCTGAGACATTTGTCAATGTTCTTCGGAGGCCGACCTATTCCAAGGGCAAAGCTCACCGCTCGGTGACGCAGCTCATCAACTCACCGAAGATCGTAGCATTGACTGAACGGTTCCAAGACGAGATCGAATCTGATGTGGCCGATATGGTCTGGTCGCTGTTCGGCTCTGCTGTCCACAAGGTTCTCGAACACGGCAAGGATGACACCCACGTCATCGAGGAGCGTTTGTCTGCGGTCGTGGATGGCTGGACGATCTCCGGGGCCATCGACCTTCAGATCAAACGCGAGGGCGGCGTCTCGATCCGGGACTACAAGACCACCTCGGCCTGGTCTGTGATGAACGACAAGATCGAGTGGGAACAACAACTCAACCTCTACGCTTGGCTGGTCGAGAAGGTCAAGGGCGTCAAGGTTCTGGACGTTGGCATCGTCGCCATCATCCGTGACTGGAGTCGTAGAGATGCTGAGAAGAAGGAAGACTACCCGCCCGCCCCGATCAAGGAGCTACCGATCAAGTTATGGCCCTTCGAGGAGCGTGAGGCGTACGTTGCCGATCGGATTCATAAGCACGCCGAGGCCGACTTCGCCCTCGAAGCAGAGGAGTTGCTCCCACCATGCACGTCTGACGAAATGTGGGAAAAGCCAACGGTCTGGGCTGTGATCAAGAAAGGCGGCGTCCGGGCAAAGTCATTGTTCCACGATGAGCTGTCGGCTCTCGGGGAGGCCAATCGTCTGGGCGGTGATTACGAAGTTCAGGTTCGACCGGGAGAGCGTACACGCTGTGCGAACTTCTGCCCGGTCAACACATGGTGCGCCCAGTGGCGCGAGTATCAAGACGGCGTTCGATTTGAAAAGGAGTAAGCATGGCAACGCTAAAGGAAGAGTTCAATCTGGCCGAAGAGGAGGCATGGAAACAGATCTCAGCCAACGCCCGACAGGTGGGCGGGGATCACTACAAGAAGCTCGGCATCGAGCCGTGGGAAGTTATGGAAGCGCTGCTGACCCACTCAGAGTTCGTGGGATTTTTGAAAGGGTCCGCACTCAAGTATGCGATGCGGCAAGGCTTGAAAGGCTCGGATGACGCTGAGAAGGCTCGCCACTACATTCAAAAACTGAAAGAGGTACAAGGATGACTGTTCACAAGAAACTGATGCAAGCCCGCATCAAGCTGCAAGGCATGAAGTTAAACAAGTCTGGCGAGAACAAGTTCGCTGGCTACAAATACTTTGAGCTGGGCGACTTCCTGCCGCAGACCATGCAGATCTTTAACGACCTGGGTCTTGCCAGCGTGGTCACGTTCGATACCGAGTATGCCCGCCTCCAGATCATTGACTGCGAGGACGGCACAACCTTGACCATCACCAGTCCAATGGCCGAGGCTAATCTCAAGGGCGCTCATCCCATTCAGAACCTGGGCGCAGTTGAGAGTTATCAGCGTCGCTACCTGTGGCTGGCCGCTATGGAGATCGTTGAACACGACATCATCGACGCATCTCCGCAAGTCGAGGCAGTCAAGAAGCCCGAGCCGAAAGCGGAGCCCAAGCCCCCGAAGAAGGTCGAAGGCAAAGCGGGGCCGTGGCAGATCACCATCCAAGGCACAGGCGAAGAGCCTGAATGGCTGGATGAGGTTCCCAAAGCTGTCCAGCTTGCCCTCGATATGGCGACCAACGCCGATGACGTGATGAACATCTTCAAGGTCAACAAACAGATGTTCGATCTGGTCAAGGAAGCCGATCAAGCCATGTGGAAGTCTCTGATGACCACGTTTACCGAAACCAAGAAGAAGTTCGTTAAGGAGTAATCATGTTTGTTCCCCGTCCTAACACCGGCACCCTTTGGCCCAACGAGAAACGCTCAGACAATCACCCCGATGTTCGAGGCGACATCTTTGTTGAAATCTCTCTGCTGAAAAAGCTCATCGCCCAGGCTGATGGTGAGCAGGTCAAGCTCTCTGTCTCCGGCTGGAGAAAAGAGATCGCCGGCAAGAAAGCCCTGTCCCTGTCCGTCTCGGAGCCGTATGTAAAAGCCGCTCCGAAGAAACAGGACGACGACGAAGAATTGCCATTCTGATGAAGACCATCCAGTTCGAGGCCGTCAAGGTCGCGCTCAAACAGAACAAGGACGGGTTCATCCTGACCTTGTGCCTGCATCCAGATGACGCCCCTGATGATCTTCTCAGGGACTTTGTGGGGGCACGATACCAGGTGGTCATGGTACGGCTGAACGAAGAAGAACAGCCTTTGGACCGTCAAGAATTCGATGGTGCCAAAGCTGTTCGCTTGGCAGGCGTGCTATGCCGTGATCCCGAGTTCTGGGCTTATCTTGAGGACGAAGCCTTGGTGTTTGAACCGAATGAATCAGAAGCTACTGAATGGCTGCGTGGCTATCTGTCCGTCGATTCAAGATCAGAACTCAAGACCAACAACCAAGCACGGGAACTGCTCAACCGAGTCAACAAGGACTTCATGTCATGGAAACAAAAAAACGGCTGATACCGTACTCGGTCTATCTGCCGGCCGACACTCATGCACGACTCAAAAAAGCCGGCAAGAATCGTCAAGCGTCCGGCTTGGTACGGAACGCCATAGCGATGATCCTAGACGGTTCTGATGCCTATAAGACCGGCTACAAAGCCGCTCTAACTGATGCGGCAAACATTGTAGCCAACAACCCGCAGGCCAAGATGCTGCGAGTTGAAAGCAAAGACCTCAGTCATCTTTTGAAATCCCAGATCCTTGCATTGGAGCCGAAATGAACTACGAATTTACAAGAGACTGGTTCAAGACCGGCGAACATGTTTGGCCCGAGATTCGGAAGATGATGAAACGCAACATGTACTTCCTAGAAATCGGATCATACGAAGGACGGTCTTCTGTCTGGACTGTTGAACACATGATCAACGACGGCGGTGAGCTGACCTGCATTGACACATGGGCAGGAGGCGAAGAACACGAGCACGACGATATGCGAAAGGTCGAGGCAAGGTTTGACCGCAACATTGAAATCGTGAAGGAACGGTTTCCTGAGCGCGAGGTCTATAAGATGAAACAGCCCTCTGCGGTTGCGATGGCCGACATGATCTCTGCGGGACTGCGATATGACTTCATCTACATTGATGGTTCGCATATTGCCAAAGATGTCATGACCGACTCCTGCATGGCCTGGGTGCTGCTGAACAATGGCGGCTTCTTGGTCTGGGATGACTATCTGTGGGGCCACCCCCGCGATGTGCTGCGCCGACCCAAAGCAGCGATTGATAGCTTCATGATGCTGTTCGGTGAGGAGATGCAAGTAGCTTTTCTTGGCTATCACATGGTTGTTCAAAAACTTGGAGACAAAAATGCTTAAAGACTATCAAAACGATTTCTCAACGGATGTGTTTTATAAGATCAGCGCCGCGACCGATGTAGCTGAAACGTGGCGACGGTTTGGGTGGACCCCGCCCTCTCGAGATCCGGCCTACCACGAGAAGTGGGCCAAAGCCCAGGAACGAACCAAGATTGGAGATCACCGTGATTGATTACATTGAAGGCATACTGGCCATCAAAAAGAAACTGGCCGAGCTAGAGAAGGCGTGCTTAGAGCGCGATCTCACAAAGGCCAAGGACTGCTGCTACGCAATCATCGTTGAGACGCGAGCAGTGAATCATCAGCTCACCATTCAGAGCGACAAATGAACTGGCACGGCCCACACACATTCACCTTTGACTATCGGTTGCCGAAGTGCGCTACACCATGCACCGTGCAAGTTAGCGTGTTCTATCGAGACGAAACCGATACGTACTGCGTAATGCTGGAACAGGTTCGTATTGAACATGACAGCAAAGTCTGGTCACTTACAGATGTTTTATCTCAGGAGGTGATGAACACCATCGACCAAGAAGCACAAACTATTTTTGCCACGTTTCTACAGAAAGGACAATCATGAAAGTCACGTTGAAAATTGATTCTGACCTGTTGCCGATCGTTATCAAAGCGCTCCGCGAGTACACCGAGCGATCCATCCTTGATCTGGTTGACGCCCCGAAACCGACGCCATCAGCAAAGCCGGTAGTGCTCAAGCCTACAAAGCGCCGCGGCCGTCCGCCTGGCAAAAAGAAAACCGTTGCCGTAGCAGTGGCAGCTCCGGCAGCAGTCGCAACGATGTAAACGAACGGGGAGGGAAACCTCCCTTTTCTGGAGGCGATCATGACAACCAACAAAGACGCAATTACACAGGCCGATCTGATCTGGCGGTCGATGGACACCTGCCCACCGGGTCCGAAGGTGTTGCTCCTGAACGCCGCCGGGATCTCCAGCACGGGATGGTGGGACGGCAAGGACCAGTGGTACGTCGGCTGGTTTCCCCTTCCCAAGATCCCACCCGAGATCCGATCGAAGATCGAGCAGTCATACCGCCCGGAGTCAAACATCGGTGGACTAATAGGAGATTGATATGAGCAGAGAGCTGTGGCTCGATCTGGCGAAGAAAGCCTGCCACCCGCATGAGAAGTCTATCTTTGCATCACCGTGGGGTGAGGAGTGGGTGCTGAGGTTTGCAGAGAGCTTACTTGCCGCCGATCGAGAGCGCATGGAGTACGAAGGCATCCACACCTGCAACGATCAATGCCAGCGACCGGTTTGTGTGGTGATCAGGAAAGCGGTGGAGAGGGAGCGCGAGGAGTGTGCGAAGTTGTGTGATGACTGGCCTGTCGGACGCGATGATGTCTACAGCATCGGACAAGCAATCAGAGCAAGGGGTGAGAAATGAGCATTGAAGCAATGAAACAGGCGCTGGAGGCGTTGGAACATCTCCACCGCACGGGAGACACACAAGTGTTTGACCTTTGCTATGCCCCAAAAGTTATCCCCGCCCTACGCCAAGCCATAGAGCAGGCAGAAAAGCCGGTGGAGTGTATGTGCGGTGTCTGCAAGCTCGGAAAGCGTGAATGGGTCGGGCTGACGGAAATAGAAATTTGCGACATTGAAGCAGACGAATTGACATCAGCAAGCAGTGAAACTTTTTCGTTCGCAAGGGCTATCGAAGCAAAGCTAAAGGAGAAGAACCATGATTGATGCCAGCAAACTTCAATACTTCACGATGGCTGCTTGGATGAGGGGCTATGCAGATGGGCTTGATGAATACCAGCACGAGTCTCTGAGGCATAAGTTATACAAAGCTGCCGACATGTTGGACGCAGTGTGGGGTAAGTATTCGGAAGAGTATCAGGAGGACGAAAACAAATGAAGCGCGAACTCTACGACTTCACCGTCCCGCCGGATGTGCCCAAGGAAGCAGTCACAACCATGTACTACTTCCCGCATGACAAGGGGAGTAGTCGGGGTCTCTACCCAACCGCACCCGCATTCCGAGAACCACCCTGCATGGCAGCGCACTATGACAAGGATGGGAACCTGCTGTTTACACGGTTTATCTTCAAAGATGGCACATACAAAGACGACAAATGAGCATCTGTACTGAGTGCGGGTCTTGGTCAAGCAAGACTTTGGAAACCAGAAAAGACACCCGATTCAACTGGAAATGGAGGAGGAGGCGATGCAACGCCTGTTCACATGAATGGAATACTTATGAAATCCCAGCAGACAACCTAACTGAAACATCACCGGCAGACCCAGAAGGAAAGTTAGAAAGATGAAGCCAAAGTTTTCTGCTACGACCGTTGGGCCGTTAATTAAACTCATGATGTCTGGGGCACACACCCCAAAACAATTAGCCGAAAAAAGCGGGTATGGCATTGAAACGATTCATTTGCTTTGTAAGTCAATGCACGAACACAAAGTCATTCACATTGTTGAATGGGTGTTTGAAGTCAATCGTTATTACCCGGCCTACCTGTTTGGAGAAGGCGAAGATGTGAAAGAACGATGGACAACCATCAAGAAACAAATTTTCAACATATTCAAGAACGATCAAATTGGAAGAACTGCACAACAGATTGCCGAGTTGATCGGCGCTAATCCTTCGACCATTACGAAAGACCTCAATGATCTACAAAGAGATGGATACCTCTGGAAGTCCAGACCCGTCCGATCCAACGAACCAACAGTCTGGGTCAGAAATGTCGAAATGGCCTTTCCCGTCTTTGGAGACGATATTAAATATGTCCCGAGAAAGCCCGCCCCTAAACGAGCGCCCCCGCCGAAACAAGACTGGTTTTCACCAATCGTTAGATGACGTCGGTGACGCACCCTGGTAGGAGTCCGTATGACCCCGCTCATTCAAGCTATGTGGAAGCTGGTTCCAAAACCACACACAAGCGTCTGGTTCGATCTCGGAGAAATACCAACAAAGTTCGAGGTCGAGCTGCTACCTGAAATGGTCACGCATCTTCCGTTTGATGACATCACCATCGTGGGCCGTAGCAACAAGCCGTTCGTCGTCCATGCCGCAGCGGCAGGCCAGGATACGATCGTGACCACCGGGTTCGTTCTGATGCCCGAGTTCGTTCGCCTCCCGGCGCTGGTCTGCCGATTGAATGAAAGTGGCCATCTCAAAGTGTTCAGGCGAGACAAGAAAGAGTTCACTCGGGACGAGAACATGAAGGTCATCGCCCCGATTCAGATCTTGGTCACTAGGCTCGCCGCCTCTGCCATGACCGCCTATCAACCTGAAGTGTCTACGACATTCACGAACAAACGAAAGCTGGCCAAAGGCAAGCAGCCGTCCTTCGTGTGGCGCACGGTCACGATCAAGGCGAGACACGAAACCTCCCCGTCAGAAGCCACGGGTACCCACGCCAGTCCACGAGCGCATGAACGGAGAGGTCACTGGCGGACGCTGCCCAAGGGACGAGTGTGGGTCAAACCATGTCGAGTGGGCGACTTCAAACGAGACGGACTGGTACTTCACGACTACAAGGTGCATGATGAAACCGACCACCTACAGAAATCCTAAGCTGCTCAAGCTGGCCGATGGGCAGTCCTGCGTGAGCTGCGGCACCCGCGATGGCACCGTGGTCAGCGCACACTCGAACCAAGGTAAGGGCATGGGCATCAAAGCCTCAGACGCCTCGATCATGTTCCTCTGCCACCAATGTCATACCGAATACGATCAAGGCGCTCAGATGAGCCGATACGAGAAGCGAGAGTTCGCAGAGAAGATGAACGGTCGAACCTTACGGCGGCTTCTGGAGCAGGGACACCTAGTTGTATCCCTTCGGCCTGTTGACAGCGATGGCTTGTGTCTATAAAGTGAACTTGCCGACCCTCTCGGCATGACCTCTTGGCAGTGGTCAACCCCGCCCCGGCTTCGGCCGGGGTTTTCATTTGAAGGTTACGATGAAACGACTGCTGCCGCTGTTGATCTGCTTCTCTGTCCAGGCGCAAACTAACGTAGACAACCTGTCTACGAATCAGCAGGGAAGCAACATAAGTTCAAACAGCGGCAATACGACAAACAACTTCAATGGCGCCGGCTCCGGCTCCCCTATGCCCGCAGCAACCGCAGTTGCTCCTTCGTTTCTCTCCAGCGGGACCGATTCATGTTTGGTAGGTGTGGCCGGTGCAATCAGTAGCACGGTAGTAGGCATCTCTATTGGCCGCTACCAACGCGACGAAAACTGTGAGCTGCTCAAGCTCGCACGACAACTCGACGCCATCGGCCTGAAGATTGCCGCCGCATCATTACTGTGCCAAGATGCCCGCGTCTTTCAGGCAATGGCAATGGCTGGAACGCCGTGTCCTTTCCTTGGTGCCATAGGAAGACAAGCCACGGCGCTCTGGGTTCAAAACGAAACTCTGAGGCCCGACTATGGACTTATACCCGACAAACCGCTCCGCCCTCTCACTCTCGGCGGCGGCCTTCAGATTGACGGTGCTGGCTCTCTGTCTGAGCGTTTCCGTTTCAGCACTCGCTCAACTAACACAAAGCCAGCAGACAACAGTAACCAATCTCCAGCAAACTAGCTTGGCTATCAAAAGCCAAGTCACATTAGGCACCGCCTATAGCTCTGGCTTATCTGCCGCAGCAAACGCTGGAACGATTGTTGATCCGCAAGCCTACACCCGGGCCACTCTGACGGAAGCCCAGCGAACCGCTTACAACTCCGCTCTAACTGCGTTTAGCTCGACCAACTTCTACAGCGCAGCACAGTTCTTCCAAGACCGTGCTAACGCGACTAAAACACAGATGCAGGCCGCGATTGCTGACCTTGCCACGGCCACGGTGGATCTTCAGAAAGTCGTCGCTGTTAATCAGACGGTCGCCAATATCACCGATCCGCAGACTGCTCGTGCTGCCCAACAGACGATTCAAAACGCTGGACTGGGAACCTCGGTAACCTCTGAGCAGATGGCGGCTTATAACTCCTCTCTGGCCGATGTGAATAGCTACGCCAGTCAGACCGCCGCGTTTATGCGGGCGGCTAACAGCAAAGATATAAGCGGCAACGTAGATGCTTATGCCGCACAGTACAACCTGAAACTTGCCGATGCTTCGTCCTTTGTTAACTACACGACGGGAACGATTGCGGTGGAGTGGGGCAAGATGGGCATCGCACAAGGCGGCGTCCTTGATCAGTACAAACAAAGCGCCGAGGCGTTCTTCAATACGGTGGCCAAATGAGCGAACCCGAAAAGCCTAGCCTGGCCACAACCGAGTTAAAGCTCGGCGGCGTCACCCTCAAGGGTTCGTACATCATCTGGTTTGCCGCCATAGTGTCGAGCGCAGCCGGGGCAGTGTGGGCCGGTGGTGAACTATGGTCGGACTACAAGAAGCTCCAAGAGAACGTGGCCGGTATCGAGATCCCCGATATGAAGCCGGTCACCGTCCTGATTGAAAAGGTAGACAAGATCGAGAAGTCGATCACCACGCTGGGCGCGACTCTCGCTGCGACCGATAGCGTGGGCAGCAAGCTAGGGATCGATCTGAAGGCATTACAGACTATTGTGGAGAGCAATGACGTACAGAAGCTCCAAGGGTCTATTGCCACCATGCGGACGCAGGTAGAGCAGCTCCAAGCTGTTACGCGAGATCTGCAACTGAACTCTCAGGCCGTAGCCAAGGAAACCCTGGCCGCAATCCAGGCGGCTACGAAAGAGGTTCAGACTGTCCGGGAGAGGATTGTAGGGGTAGAGTCACAAATGGGCGTCTTGAAGAAAGACGTGGATTCTCAATGGAACGCGATTGATTCGATCGGCGCAGGAGCACTGAAGGGACGATGAACGACGATGAGATTAACAAGCATTCGACCGAACTTGGACTGGCGATTGCGATAGTAGGTATATGCGTAATGATTCTGGCTCTTTTCTTAGGAGATGCTAATGGCTGGCTTCACAACTGAAGAAATTGAAGTGCGAGTGTGGGCAATTATTGCAGTCAGTTTGGTGAGCATTCTGGTGCTTTCTGTTGTAGCCATCATCGGCGGCGTATTGTTCGTCGAACACGACATGGAGCGAATCTCTCCCATCGATACGCACTTGATTGGCATTTTGAAAGACATCATGCTGTTGTGCATCGGAGCGGTCGGCGGGATCGTAGGCCGTAAAGGTGCGTATGCTGCGGCCAATTTCATGGCCAAAAAGGAGAGCGATGATGCTGGCACTCGGCCCACTGCTTGAAGTTGGCGGCAAGATCCTTGACCGGGTTTTGCCTGATCCCGAATCGAAGGCGAAGGCGCAGGCCGAGCTTGCCAAGCTGCATCAGGATGGCGAACTGGCGAAGATGGCCAACGAGACGAAGCTGTTTGAATTGAATGTCAAAAATACTGACTCAGCTCGACAGATGCAGATTGCTACACGCAGCCACATTCCTGCGATGCTTAGTATCGTTACAGTTCTTGGGTTTTTTGGTTTGCTTGTCGGCAGCGCGCTTGGTTATATGACGCTTACTGGATCTGATGTGATGATGCTTCTTCTTGGTGTTCTTGCAAGGGAAACGGCAAGTGTTTACAACTTTTGGCTAGGTTCTTCCAATAGTTCTCAACAAAAGGATTTGATGAAGAAGTGAAGCGATGCACGGTATGTATGATTGAAAAATCATTGTCAATGTTTAGTCCAGACAAACGGATCGCATCTGGTTTGCAAAGCAGATGCAAAAGTTGCTACGCTGAAATAATGCGCGATAGGCGTTCTCAAAATCCGGAGCGACATCGCGAAGCCGTTAAGAAAAGCACGGTCAAACATTACGATGCAAAATTAGAACGCAATCGCAAGTACAGATCAGAAAACCCTGAGAAAGTATTTCTTTGGAAAAGAGCTGATCGAACAAATAACAAAGCAAGAATACTGGCCGACAACGCAAATCGTCGAGCAATGATTCGTGGAGAAATTTCAAACGAAATATTAGCGATCTATTGTTTGCGAGATTTTTATTGTGAGATGTCTTTAGGTGAGCAATTTCATGTCGATCACATTGTTCCGTTGAGCAAGGGTGGGCTGCATTGTGTTGATAACCTTCAAGTAATCCCAGCGATTGACAATTTGCGGAAGGGTAACAAATGAGCTTTGAAGAATGCCTGAAGCATGTCCTGGCGCACGCTTGAGAAAATCATTGATATGCGAGGTAAGAACAAATGACCCTGGAACAACTGATGCAGGCCACCGGCGCACCAGAGTTTGTCTGCAAGAAGTACCTTGACGCACTGAACGCCGCGATGGAGAAGTTCGACATCACGACGCCGGAACAGAAGGCCGCGTTCATAGCCACCATCGTCATCGAGACCGGCACCCTCCGATGGATGGAAGAGAACCTGAACTACAGGAACGCAAACCGGCTGGCGAACATCTTCAAGCGAGCCTTCAATGGCGATCCCGATGCCGCAGCTCCCTACGTTGAGAACCCCCTGGCCCTCAGCGAGAAGCTCTACAACGGCTTTCACGGGCGCGGGATGATCCAGCTCACCTGGGAGAAGAACTACAAAGCCTGCGGCGAGGCGCTCAATGTAGACCTCGTGGTCGAACCAAAACTACTCACCACCCCGGAGTACGCTGCACTCTCAGCCGCATGGTTCTGGTCCAAAAACGGGTGCAACAATGTTGCAGACGATATGGCAAAGGTCACCCGCATCGTCAACGGCCCCGCCATGCTGCACCTCAAAGAACGTCAGAAGCAGTACGAAATCGCCCTTGTAGCGTTCAAAGGATTGGATTGATTCGGGGGCGTAATAACCCTACTCGACTTATGGGTGCAACAATGTTGCACTCTTTTGTCCTTTGTTTTCAATAGGTTGCGAGACGAAAAATAATTTGTCAAATGAACGTACCCACTGTTGACCTGTAATCCAGGGGTGGGTATGATTTCAAACTGTTGAGGCCGTTGTATTGGCATCAACCGTACTCCGCACGATAGCAAGCCTGGACCCCGAGGGCGCGGAAGAAAAGGGGTAGCGGTAAGGGGGCACGAACCTGTGCTCGCCCGGTGCAAATCCGTAATAATCCGCCGACTGGCCGAATTCCCACGTCGAGGGCGTAGCGAAAGCTAGCATGGGAATGTCCGTAACGGACCCTGAAGCCTGCCCCCCGAAACTCCAGATGCTCATTTGGGGTAGGGGGCCGTTGCCTGAAACCTCCGAAGGAGGCAAATGTTTCCTCCCACCCGCGTGAGGAAATTTTCGGCAAAAAATGCACAAAATTTTTCGTTCATCACGCATCACTAATCGGCGTAGCTTCAAGCTACCTGACACCGGATGTGACTGTGTACCGTGGGTGGTCTGTGAACACCATCCTCTCTATCCCGATGTACAGAAGCTGGTCCATGAGCACTACGGGTTTCCCCGTATGGTGCGTAACGATCTGTTTGACGTATTGTTCCCGGACTCACCCGTCGAGGTGACGCCCTACATTCCTATGGAGTAACCCATGCTCATCAGCGTGTCCGCCATCAAACTTGACGGAGATACCCAGGTTCGCAAGAAGCTCGATCAGGACCAGATCGAGGACTTCGCTCAACTCATGCTTACCGGCACAGCGTTTGAAGACATCACGGTCTTCAATGACGGCAAAAACCTATGGCTGGCCGATGGGTTCCACCGCGTGCTCGCAGCCAAGATGGCCGGTGCAACCGAGATCGGCGCAACGGTCCAAGTCGGATCCCTCGAAGACGCCCGCCTCTACTCCTACGGCGCTAACACCCGTCGCGGCCTATCGCTCTCCACCGAGGACAAGATCAACATCCTCAAAAAGATGGAGCAGCACCCGCTCACAAAAGGCTGGTCCAACCGGCAAATCGCTAAACACCTCAACTGCTCCGACGTACAGATCGGGCGGCTGAAGAAACGCATGATCGCAGTACCCGATGGCATCCGTCGGCCCAAGGTCGTGAAGAACCCATTCCAGGATGAACAGAAAGCCCCAGAAGCGACGATCGCACCCGAGGTGGCATCACCCCCTTCGGAAGACAAACAAGAGCTTCTGGACGCGATTGATAGCCTGGCGAGCGAGAACGAAACCCTGCGAGACAAGATCTCTCTCGGCCAATACGACGGGTCGGAGTTCGAGAAGATTGATCTTGAGGAGCGGATGGATTGGATGCGTAAGAGGATTACGGAGCTGGAGCTGGAGGTGAGGACGCTGACCGAATCACGCGACTACCTCCAGAACCGGAATGCCGAACTCTTATCGGCCATCAAGAGTCTGAAGAGCAAACTGAAGAAGGCGACCAATGTTAGTGATCGACTTGATCAGGCTGCTTGAGCGGCACCTCGATCTCTCCGGGGCGTACCCTGCTGCCACCAATCTGGCCATCAACGAACTGAGAAAGATCTTCGATGATTACCCTTACGCTTCCCTACCCTCCATCCGTCAATCACTACTGGGGGTCCAAAGGCATGAGGAGGTTCGTCGGAAAGAAAGGAATGGACTTCAGGAAGGCCGTGAGTGAGAGGGTAGCGGAGGCGGGATACCAGACGATGACCGGCAAGATCGCGGTCTTCGTATCGCTTTATCCTCCAGATCGAAGGACCAGGGACATTGATAACGTCACCAAAGCCCTTCTGGATGCGTTACAGCACGCTGGATGCTTCGAGGACGATTCGGATATAGATGACCTACATCTCATGCGGTTTGACGTTCGCAAGGGCGGTTCTTGCACCGTAGTGATCACGCCCATAGAATCGTAGCGCATGAGACGTGGGTTTACGGCGGACTGTGTGCCGCCGTTTTTTTTACAACCCAGCTTCCTTCCGAAGCAGCTCGATCCCTTCCAGCAACTCCGACTTGTCCCTCTGAAGCAGGTCAATCTCTTTGCGCCGTTCTTTCGCGGTGCCTTCTTCCCGGCCCCGTGAAAGCATCCGGATCTCAGTGTTGATCTTCTTCAGCTTGGCCTCTGTCCGGTTCATTTCACGGGACAGGTCAAGGAGAAGCTCCTTCTCACGCTCGTACTTCTCAGCGGTCTTGTACTCGCCGGTCTGTTCGAGGTCTCGCAACGTCGAGGTTGCCTTGCGGACCCGTTCATGGAGGTCGTAGAACAGATCCTCTCGACCCCGGCCTTCAGTGGGTGCAATGAAGCGTCCAACGAACGGCGCTTGTTTGGCTGTAGGTTCTGGGCGAACGTCGAGATACTGTCCGACAAGGTTCGAGCCGTACTGAGCTAACAGGCCAGCGGTACCCAGCGTTCCACGGATGAGATGATCGTACTCGATCGGGCTGAGTCCACCCGCTTTCCCCATGAGCTTGGCGATCTCCGAGGTCTGGTCGGTGTACTGCCGGAACTTCTCCGTGCTCTCCATACCGCGCGGCACCAAAGGACGCTCGGTAAAGAAGCTGCGACCGGTGGCGATCTCTACAGCGGGCCTGATTACCGTAGGAATGGGCTCCGGTCCCAAGAACGAATCGGCTGCTGCTTCGGCGACCGTTTTCTTGTACCGCGTGGCATCCATCGGCGTCTTGGTGGCCTGGGTTGCCAGCATGTTGTAGGTCAGCTCAGGCAGTGCTTTGAACATGAAAGATGCCGAGGTGTTCATGGGGACCAAGATACCGTTCTCTGTTCCCAGAACAGACTTTGGAATCAGAATGTTTCTCGTCTTGGTGCCATCGTCCAGCTTCTCGTACTCGTCATCACCACCGACCAAGAAGCTGTAGAGCAGGGTCATGGAAGCAAGCTGTGCCGTCGTGCCAGCAAACACCGCCATCGCCCTGCTCTTGTCCCGGCCAGTCATGCCACGCGCAGTCATCGCTCGGAACAGCGTATCAATCGACTGCATGTAGGCGTTGGCAAAGATCACATACTTGGCGAAGAACAGAGCCGCGTTACTAGACCCCATGCGGTTGAAGTTGATGACATTGGCGGCACGATACAGAGCCAGCGCTTCATCACCATTCGGCATGTCATCTGACTTCGTTTCAGCCAGCGTCCTCTTATACACCGCAATCCTGGATGCGAAGTCTGATGAATCACCGATGTGATCCATGATCGCCATTGTTGCGGCCAGGGGAGAGCGTGTGATCAACCCTTTCTGGATCTTGATCGCGGCCTCTGGGGTTCTTGCTGCGGACTGGAATCCACCAATACCGTTGGCTCGAAGGATGTCGGCCACAGGATCTTGGTTGAGAACAGTCTTCGTGAACGAACCAAACACACTCGCCATGAACACAGGAGCGTTCCGGATTCCAGTGATCATTGCCGCAGACGGAGCGTCCTTGATGACCTGAGCCACTTGGAAGCTCGGATCAATCGTGATGGAGCGACGCATGAACTCTGTCAGCCCGGCAATCGCTTCGTTCATCCGAAGGTTGTCTCTTGCCAGGCCATACACCGATTCAGCAATCACGGGATCTTGGATCTCGACGATCACTCTACGGCCGTCAGAGATGTAGTCGAACCGACCTTTGTTGGGATCGGCCTTGCCGAAGGTCTTGATCTTCCCGGTCTCTGGATCCCGAGTGGCGTAATCGTTCACGATCCTCAGAGCGGCGTTCTGACGCAAGACACTCTGAGTCAGACGAATGATGTTGTCCGTCATGTTGTCCGGGATGTAATCCACAGGACGCTCGACCTTGCCCTTCTTGAACGATCGCTCCTTGGAGATGTTCGTAGCGGCCCGGGGGTTGCCAACGTAATGGATGTCTACATCGTCATCCTGAACCCGCTGCCACGGCACATAGTCCTTGATCGCCATGAGCTGTTCATAGCGTTTTTCACTGATCATGCGAACTTGGCGCATCATGCCCAGCAACCGATGGTTGGTTGCCGTCCACGCATCCATGATGCCTTGAAGCTCGGGGTACGCTGCATCCTGATTGATGAACGCCTCGATCTCCTCTTCAGACATCAGCACCTTGTCTTCGTTGATCTGAACGATGTTGTCGAGCTGTGTTTTGGTCTCTTTGTACTGTTGTGCAAGACCGTCTACAACGCTTTGCTGTTGGCCGATGGTGCGGTCGGCCGCTCCCTGTTCGGTTAGTTCTCGCAGGCGAGCACGAGCATCATCGAGAGATTCTTTCTGGACCTCGATCACCTCGGCCAGTCGAGCCATCTCATCACGAATACTCTTGGAGCGTTTGGCTTCGAGGTAGCCCTGAATCAGTTTGGCACCGCGCTCATCACCGAGTTTGATCTTGAGCTGCTGTTCAAGTTGGTACACATCAGCCATGCTTCCGTCGGCATCGTGCGCCTCAATACGTTTGGTGGTGGTGTTGTACCGAAGGCCACCTTTCATGAGGAACTGAACGGCAATCCCTCGGCCATGCAGCATGTTGTCCAGAGCCAGGGTTGCAGTAGCCTCGTCATTGCTGGTAACAACCTGACCCCCGTACCTGTTCGCGTCTCGTTCTTCAAGCCCGGCACCGAAGAAGAACGCTTTGTTGCGAACGGTAGCAATGCCACGATTCAGCGGCCCAAACATCGAGTTGATCGCTTGCCGGGGGTTCTCAATCATCTCTTTGAACGTAGACCTGATAGCCGTGGTGCTGGGCATCATGTCTGACCGAACGGTCTGAGTAGCCCGGCCGGTTACATCAGGACGATTGAACTCCTCTAAGAGCGCATCAATACGCTCGCGCTCTTCCTTGGGCGCTTCAACATTGAACAAAGTTAATGAGTCGCTTACCTTTTGAATGTGATCGACCAACATATCCTGAGAGATACGCTGACCGTCGCCATCCATGATCTGCTTGAACGTCTTATAGACAGGAGACTTGTTGTCGAATCCAAAGACATCTTTCAAGCCCTCGAACAGCCTACGCACTGCCATCTTGAACCGGTTCCAGGGCGTCCCAAGCTGTGCGTCCATCAAGGGTTCAGCATTCACCGCCCAATACTCTGAAGGGCTCAGGTATTGGTACATGTCGTAGCTTGGAAGATTCCGATTCGAAGTCTGAAAGTTCCGTAGATTTGGGTTATCCATGAAGTCCAAGACAGATTTGAAGTACTGTTGGTGCTTCTCGTCTTGGTGCTTTTGCATCGCTTTTTCGAGAGACTGGTACCACTGATCCACCAAAATCTGACGCTGCTCCGGCGTCATCATCTGCTCAAGCGAATGTGCCAGCTCGTGCCGAATGGAGACCGGGCTCTCTACTCCAGAGGTTCCTTTGAACAGCCGAACGATCCGAGCCAAAGGATTAAAGTCTGCCGCCGAAGCTACGCCTTCCGGTTGTTTCTGAACCCTTAATCTCAGACCGTTGAGCAACCCGGGTGCTTTGCTATACGCAGCCTGAACAACCGCGAGCACATCGGCTGAGATGTTGCCCTTGTCGTATTCCTCCAAAGCCTTGGCTAGAAACCTTTCAGGCGTTTCTCGTCGAGGCTTGGTGGCCTCAATCTCTTGCTTGAGCTCTTGGGTTGTTTTAAGAAGCCGAGCCGTTTCACGTTGGACATCAATCCCCGCTTCGCCACGGGCCACCTTCTTGGGTACGCCAGCCAACTTCCGACGAAGCCTTGCGTACTCTTTGATGTTCTCTTCGCGGATCCGTTGACTACCAAAGATTAGGTCGCCTTCTTGTTCTGCGAGAGATGGTTCGATGTTGGCAAGTGTTGGGCCGTCTACCTTCTCAGATGACTGAAGTTGCATAACAACTTCAACTCGTTTCTGGGTTGGCGTGTAGCCGCGCGCTGTAAACGTAAGAATGGATGACTTATCCGGTGTGTCGGCAAGAACTATGCTGTACCTGCGGCCTTGCTTTTGCGGAGACGCTACGGCGTACTTGAGTAGCTCGTCAAAGTTAGCTCGACTGGTCGTGCCCTGCCACTTTGATGTGGTGGTGCGCACCTGAACACCATCGGCATCCTCAAAGGCTTCTGAGGTTTGGCCTTCGGTTTGTACCTTGGATGCAAAACGATCAACGATCGGCGCAACAGCGGGGGCTTCGGGTGCGGCCTCACCGCGTTCTGCTTTGATGCGTTTTACCTCATCCAACAAGGCACGGTCAGCAGCTTTGTAGTCAGTATCAAAGTAATAAGGATCGTCTACAACATCAGCAACTTGCTGGACGCTCATGCCAGCATCAACCGCTTGTTTGATGACCTCCGGCGACATCATGTCGTACTTGTTGGCAATCGCCATCACCGGATTGTCTATCGCATTGTTCGCTTGGAAGAAGGCATACGCAAAACCCTCTGGCGTCACGCTACGCGCATTTTTGGTAGCCTGGGACTTGCCGCCATACATGCGGTGCATCTTTGAACCCTCAACAGGTTCCACGGGAGCAATGGGCAAGTTTGCGTTGAACCTACCCCACAGCAGCGTCTTCTTAGTGTACGGATCCCCGAAGTGATTCGGGTTGAACGACATCCTCCACGGCGGCAGGCCGGTGAGTTTTTCAATCCGTCCAACCGGGTTTTCAATGGCCCAAACAGACGGCTTGAAGTATTCGATGGTAGCCAAGGTCTGACGTACCAGTTCAACAGATTCCACAGTACGGCCATCGGCATCTTTAGCTGCAAAGTGCCGTGCCCCACTTGAGGCAAAGTCTGTGCATGGACATGCGGCAAGTACGGCGTATATATCCTGACCTTCAAACGCACCAAATACGTCGTTGAAAAACTCGGACGAAAACTTGTTGACATCACCCATCTCTGGGTCGGTCTGGATGTCAAAACGGTAAACCTGATACCCCGCTTCTTCCCAAGGCTTGCTCCACTCGCCGGTCATATCGAACAGCGAGAGGACGATCTTGTCGGAGTTGCGGCCAGTCTCGCCCTGCTGCTCGGCGTTGCGCTTCCACTCCTCGATGCGCTGCTTGGCCTGATCAACGGTCAGGTAGCCAGCGTCCTTTACGAAGATACGGGTCTTGTCCTCAATGCGAACAATATCCGTCTTCTTGGGTGCATCAAACACTCGTGTGACGGTTTCGGCGTCCTGTGACTGTTTGGCTTTTTGAAACGCCTCCGCAACATCTGCTACTTCTTCATCAGATGCGCCACGGAAGCCCGGATCGTTTTCATCCGGAGCAGATCCAGGTTCGATTTGTTGAGGCGCTTTAGCCGCTTCCTCAAACATACCCGCTTGCTCAGGCGGCTTTACCTCAGTCGGAGCCGCTTCGCCTTCAAGTGCAAACATGTCCCGAGCGAGCTCGGCTTGGCGCTTCTTCTCGGCTTCGGTAGCACCAGCTTGTTCCGCTTCCTCACGAGCCGTGATCTCTGCTTCTGTTTCGCCGGTAAGCTGAAGCTCCGGTGCGGTGGGTGCAAGTTCTGCACGCACTTCCGCGATCAAGTCAGGATTGGTCTGCCAGTTATCCCATGCCGCACGTTGCGCTTTGAGTTCACTGATCCGCTGCTTGACCGCTTCGGGGTTCTTGAGGTCAACACCTTCCTGTGCAGCGAGCTTGGGATTCTTGGAGACGTTATTGAGAATGGAAATACGCTGGCCGAGTTCAGCCTTCTTGCGTTCAGCCACCCTGCCCATCTCCACCGCTTGCTTGATGCCCGAGTCATCAAAGCCAAACATATCGGTGGTGGTGGCTTGTTCCAGCGCCATTGCTTGAATGGCACGCACGGCGTTGAGTGCGTCTTGGTTGGACCCACCGCGCTGACGAACACTGAGAGCTACGGCTTGGAGGCGGGCGTCATTCGGGGCGATTTTGGCAATTTCAGCGGCTGCTTCATCACTGATGAGATCGGCGCGATGGGCGGCAACAAGCTCCGGCGAGCCGAGATTTGCGATGGCGTAACCCCTTTTGCCTTTAGTGCGGCCCAGAAGTCCGCGTGCGTCAGCCTCTTCTTGGGTGATGCCGGAGCCTTGGAAGTATTGGACATAATCTTTTACCTTTCCTTGTTCGTCACGGATGTTGAGTTCAGCATCCAAGATCGAGGCATCTTGTGCTGTGAATCCATCAGCCTCTCGGTAGATCTGAGCAGGAATTCGATCAATGTTGTTCCGTCGTGCAAGGTCAAGACGATGCCGACCCGAGATGACTTCGAGATCACCGTTCAGTCTTTGCCAGACTTGGATTGCACCAGCATCGCGGTAGTCAAACTTGCCCTCTAGTCGCTCTACCACACCCTGTTCATCGGCTTCTTCTTTGAACTGAGGAACGTCATCAGAGAGCTTCAGGGACTTGACCAACGGGTAAACGATCGGAGGCCCAACAGCAATGTTCGGCTCAGTCTCGGCTTTCTTCTCCGTTTCCTCGGGCGGCTCTTGAGCGACCTGCTTCTGCACCGCTACCGCTTCCGGTGTAGGAGTCGTCGAAATGATCGGTGTTTGCCCTGACGGCGTAACGGTCGGTTCCGCTGCGATAGCTTCTGTTGGTTGCGCGACTCGCGGCCGGATTTCTGTAATTTCGTTGCCAACGTGCGTTGATGCTGTGCCATCTGCGTCGTAGCGTTTCTCAATCGGATGCAAACCCACCGATGGAGCTGATACGGCTGAATATTGGCTAATCAGTCTGTTGTTACGTTTGTCAAAAATCGCAACGATGGGTCGGACGCCTTCAGGGATGTCCGATGCTGTATTGATAAGATTGAACGTGTTGTCTTTTATGTATCCTAGGCGAACAGAATTATTTCCCATTCCTGCACGCATATCGTCTAGGATGTTTTCATGATCGCCGGGCTGGACATAAAGCACCGAGTGCGGCGCATATGTCGTTCCTTGTCCTTTACCGGGCGACCGCTTGGTGCGAATTGTTTGTCCGTCTTCTGTTAGCTCATATGTGCTGCCTTTCGATGTTGTAAACCCTCCAATCACCGGGCCGGGTGCAGGAGTGGGGGCAACAGGCGGCTTCGCAGCTTTTTCAATCGTCGCTGGGCTTGAGAACTTGCGCTCGCCGGTCTTGTTGTCGTAATACGGCTGCGGGGTAACAAGCGCCCACAAGCCGTGAAAATCAATAGCACCAAAACCTTCTTCGTCGCCCCTTGGGGTCACGATGCCTGTGACATCGCCATTCTTGTTTCTGAGAACTTGTGATACACCAAAACGCTCGCCGTCATCTGTCACAATGACATCGCCCGCTTCAAGAGTATTGAGCGTGCTTTGCACTTGCTCTCGGCGGGTAGGCGCAGGCGGTGTTGGCGTGGTTGAGATCTCCGGTGCCTTGCCTTCAGCTACATCAGTGGCTTCTTGGGCTTCAAACTCTTCAATGCTAGGAAGGCCAGGGATGGTCGGGGCTTCAGCCGGCGGGGCTTCGCGCACGGCAGGACGAACAGCGCTCGGCTCTTCTTCGGGAACTCCGCGAACCGTGGGCTTGAGCACAACCGGCTCTTCTTCTGCCAGCGTCGGTTCAACGCGCTCAGTAACTGCGGGTTCTGTTTCAAGCGTGGGCTCTACACGTTCAGGTGTAGGAGTTTCTTTGGGCGCAGATTCAGCAATAGTACGCAGTGCGGTACTGACTACGGCTTGAGGCCCAGCACCCAATCCCTCGGCAAGCACTTGACCGAGCTTCAACTCCTCGCCCGTGGCGGTCTGTGCTCCGGCCTCACCGACCATCTCGGTGCCAACTTCCGAAGCTACGTTAGCTGCACCGCGCGCTATGTTGCGACCAAGCTGTCCAGCCTTAAACGGCAACAGCAAGGCACCTGTAGCCGCATCTGCCGCTGAGATGACACGCGCCCTCGTCACGGCACGTTCACCAGCAGCCTTCAAGAAGTCAGGATCTTTCAGCTTTGCCTCAACAGCCTTGACATCTGACAGGTCTACACCAGACTCCCGCAACGATTCGGAAATTGATGCCATGTATTCAACGGGAAACGAGCCGGTAGCTAGACCCGTCATTAGTCCTGCCACGCCGCCTCGCAATAACACGCCGGCGGCACCACCGATTAAGCTGGGCAGTGCGTTCGGAGCTGACTCAACGGAGAGTTGCTGCAAGATTCCCAACGGGTCGCTGGCAAAGAGCTTTAGCGCACCCTTGAGATCTCCATCGTCGGCCAGCTTGATCATCCGGTCGGCATTCTCATTGCGCTTATAGCCCTGTCGCTCCTGGCCATACGCAACCGTCTTGGCTGTTGTTTGAGCAAGCGCAGACTGAATAGCATCCCGGGTCTGTGCTTTGGCGCTGGCATCCATGTCCGCATAACCAAGCACGTCTTCGATCGGCGGCACACTCTCACCCCGATCAATACGATCCATTAAGTTCAAAAGCTGGGCGTTGTTTTTGGCAGCATTGGCGTAATAGCCCTCTTGCATACCAGTCACGCCGGACTTGAACTGTTCGGCCATGAGCGATGGTTGAAAGCCGCGAGCAGGCGGCCCTTTCACAAACCCACTGATACTGGCCTCCGGAGGAAGGATCGACTCCTCGGCAACCGGAGCCATGCCTTGACCTGGCGTCTCTACCGGGATGGAGAAGCCTCTCGGAAGCTGCACAGGTCCAGCACCGGCAATCCCCGGAGGAAACTCTTCTGGGGCGCGCTCAACAACCTGCGGTGCTGCTTGCGATGGCTGTTCAAGCGGAACGAAACGAAATTGAGCCGCCGGCTTTTCAGCCTCGTCAATCGGAACGAAGCGCATAACTCAATCCTCTTGAATATGACCACGCACCTTGCCACCTTGGAGCACTTCCCATCCTTTGCCTTCCACAAACTTTCCGATGGTGGATCCCGGTGGTACGCCGGAAATTTTGGTGAGGTCTGGTGCTTGCCCAGTTGATCGCTGCGGCGAGAAGCGTCCTTGGCTTTCAGCAAACCTGCGAGTTATGGCTTGTCTGCGTTCGGCGTCCCAGTATTCGCGCTCAGTTCCGCCGCCAGCCACCCATTTGCGAAGGTCCGCTCTGTCGTTCTTAGGCATCTCACTCTGACGACGCAAGATTTCCGTGTCTACTTGATTGACAATCGTGGCTTCAAGTTGCCTTGCTTGCAAATCAAATCGCGCTGCTTGGTTGTTAAATGCTTGCTGGCCTTCTAGCCGCAACACGGCTTCGGGTCGTTTATCACCCTCTTCACGCTTCCCGGCCACATAGTCTTCAACGAATCCCGCTCTGTCAGTCTGACGCCCGCCGCTCAATCCACGGGCAAGCGCTTCGTTCCGCAACTCTGCACGACGCTCGGCAGACTCAGCACGTTGACGCTCGATCTCTTCTCTGGATGCCAGCTTCTTCTCTTCCAACGCTTCCTTGCGAGCCGCAGCGTACTGGGCTTCACCGGATGCAATATCGGCCAAGGCTTGTTCTTGCTTCCGAACATCCAAAGCGGCACGTTGACCCAGGGCTTCACGCTCTTGTCTACGAATATCACCAAGCTGCCGTTGATAGGATTCGGCCGCACCCGCAGCACCACGCCCGATGTTCTGGAGAGCATACGGGGATGCACCACCCAGGATGCCCAGACCGGCCTGTAACAGCGCCATGTTGCGAGCCTCATCCCGAGCACCCTGGAACCGTCCGGTATCACCAAGCGCCTTTTCTAGCGCGAGCATCGCTTCTGATGGCTTCCTAGCCTCAGCACGACGAGCTGCCGCCTCACGGATGTAGGCATCTATACCTGATACCGTAGACGGAGAACTGGCCGGAGGAGTGTAGGTCTCCGTCGGCTCACCGTAGATGACATCGGTCGGATCCGCAAAGCCACCACCCTGGAAGGCTACGATCCCTCCACCGGCGTAGTTCCGCTCATCAAACATCTGAGTAGGAATAGATGCGACTCCGGTCATTGGAGCTTCAGCCTGGGCGTTCTGTGCCATAGCTTGTTCGAGAACCGTGGGTTGCATCGGCGCTTGAGAGGCTTGCATCTGCGCTGTTTGTTGCGCCATACGAGCCTTCTCATTGATGATGACAGGCACCACCTCGGCCGGGATCTGACCCATCTGGGCGAGTTTCATGATCTGCGCCTGTGGGAGCATGGCTAGATCCCGCACAGAACTGTTTTCTGCCTGCTGAACTCGCAGAGCGTCAAGAATGCTCATGGCGACCCCTATCGGTTCATCAAATTGTAGAGGCTTAGACCAGACAGACCAAGCCCTGCTAGTTGCGACATGATGCTCGGTGCCGGTGTCGTGGATGATGTCGTTCCCAGCCGATCACCCATCGGGGTTCCACGGAGCAGGCTCGACATTCCAAGGAGCCTCTGCTCTGGGTATCCAACCTCTCTCATGACATCCTGATAACCAATGTCGCGGCGCTGTTGCTCCAGTCCACGCTCAAGTTCACTGTAGGCACCCAAGGCTTTGAGACGGTCCATTTCTGCTGCATTCTGGAGAGCGCCGATCTGACCTGTTGTGGCCGCTAGTGATCCCAATCCCTGAGCCGCCGCCATCCGTTGACGCGCCGCCTCTAAGTTTGCCGCTTGGTTGAGCTGTTGAGCAGTCATGGTCTGAGTAGAACCCAACTGCTGAACGCCCAACTGCGCTTCGAGGTTCCTCTGTTGAGCCAGCATCTGTGCGGCACGATCACGCTCAAACTGAGATTGTGCCCCGGCAAACGCCTCCTGAAGTCCACGAACTTGAATATCGCCTAGTTGAGTTCCAAGGTTCCGCTCACGTTCCGTGGTAGCTAGAAGCTGTCCAGAAGCGCCCAAAGACCCTCTGCGGCCCGCTGCAAGGTTCGCCTGTAGCTGTCCACGCTGGGCGTCTTCCATCGCCTTACGCTTGGCTACATCCACCACGTTTTGCATGTAGGGCGACATGTACTGCTGGGCTTGTTCAGCACCAAACGTCTGAGGCGCAGCCATTTGAAACTGCGTCAAACCCGGGGCGGCGACTGTCGAGGGTTGAGTTCCCATCGACCCCATCAGCCCGGCCCCAGCCTGTCCAGCAAACGATTCAGCGGTTCCGTAAGCACCCGGAGTGGTAAGCCCCATGATGCCCGCTCTGAACTGTTGGCCAGCTTCCGTTTCTGCCGGGCCTACAATTCTTTGGCCGCCCGCATACGGCGACTGAAGATACGGAGCGTATGCTTCAGAGAAGGGCCGGGCATAGGTTTTATAAGCCTCACCCAAGAGACCAGGCTGAAACCCCGGAGTACCAGGCTCACCAAATCCCGTGTAGTACGGCTGTAGCTCAGGGGAGATGGATTGATATTCGCGTACTACGTTTGTACTGGTTGCACCGTCACTCATGTTCTACCCCTTACGCTGGCATCATTCGAGATGCGTTGATTTCTTTGCCCTGACGCGGGTTGCCGGTTCTGGCCTTACGCACCCTGTCCATCATGGAATAGAGTTGCTTTGCTCCCGCCTTGCTTGAGCCGTTACCTAGGTGGCTCACCACATCGGCCGGGATTACAAACTCCCCATCGGCGAGTCGAGCGGGCTGACGATTGCTGATCATGGCCGGTACTGAATCGCTCATGCCATCACCATGACCGTTAATGTATCGAGGGGGTAATCCGGCAACTCCGCCCTTCTTCAGTCCAAAGACATTACGCTCTGATTCAGGCTTCCCACCCAATTCAGGGGTGGTCAGAGAGTAAGTGTCGCTGATCTCACCACCGACTGCATAGCGCCATCCACCCGCCATGATCGCCTTGATACGAGCCATATTCTGCTCTTCAGGCGTCATCTCTGCGTAAGTTTTTTCTTTCTTGTCCGACACAAGATTGAGTAACTGAACAGGAGGCGGCATGAGTGACCCAATACCAGAGTCACCAGCCGACGCCTCGCCGGGGCTCGCAGCCGCCCCAGACGGAGCGGCTTGAGATGCGCCCAACGAAGCCTCACTCATTTCAGCGATTGCTTGTGAGTCGGCCATCATGTCGGCCATCGATGGTCCAATGCTGCCAAGAGCCGCGATGCCCGGCACCGCACCAGCCTCGGCAATCTGTGCGTCCATATCTGCGGTTGACAGGCCGGTTGTCCCCAAACCAACAATACCGGGGCCAATACTCGGAGCAGATTCAAAGCTACCCAGGTCGCTCGTTGAAGCCATCGAATCGCTCATGCCCGACATGGCCGCACCCATCGCAGCATCATCAGCCGCAGCGCCGCTAGTGTCGCCACCAGAGTCCGCAGCATCCCCGCCTGCATCACCGTCGCCGGTGCCACCACCGTCGTCAAACCGCTTGGCCCGACTGTAGTCAATCGCACCACCGTGAGCGTATCTCCACGGGTTTTGCGTCATCGTGTACTGCGCCCGCGTTTGTGATTCACGAATCTTCTTCATGAAGTCATCGTACTGGGCTTGGCTGATCTTGCCCGACTCCAGAGCCGCTTTGGCAGCACGCTCTTGTTCGTCCAATGCTGCGGTGCCCAAAAAGCCCAAACCACCTGCCATCAACGCGCCTCGGCCCACCTGACTACCAAACGCTTGTTGCGCTGCCGCACGAGTTGCCGCATCGCTTGAGAACAGGTTGCTGATGCCCTGACTGGCTGATCCCATAGGAACAGCAGACGCCACAGGAGCGCCGCTTACGCCACGAATACCAGCAATGCCAGCCTCTTGTGCTCCAAGTGCAGCCGCAGCAGCTTCGGTGCCAGGAGCAGCGATTGAGCCGTATCCCGCCGGAGCACTCGCTATCGCGGCTTGAGCTTGCGGACTCATCTTGGCTAGTTCACCCGCCGTAAACTCGCCGGCCGCACTACCTGCCTCAGCAGCACCAGCAGCTTGTAGACCCTGCATGGCTGATCCAATCCCATACGACAACAGTCCTGACATCAGGCCACGCTTGAGGTCTACACCCTTCTCTCCCGAGAGAGAGCCCGCTACACCGCCCGCTACTGCTGCACCCATCGGCGTGGTCAAGAACGGCAACGCCGCACCAAGCCCAGGAATGAATGCCGCTGCCACAGGTAGAAGGGTAGCAATCCCTCGAAGCGCCTTACGGAGATTGAGAGCCTCCGGTAGACCAGTGACCGGGTTAATGGTCATCGTGGTGCCTTGAGAGCGAGCAACCTTCTGGAGATCCATGACCTCTTGGGGCGACATGTGGACCAGCATCGTGTCACCGCCACGCCCTTGGGATGCCAGACCGGCGATCCCGCCACCGGCATACTGAGGAAGGTAGTAATTCATCATTCAGTCCTTCAATAATCCTTGGGCCGTTATGTAATTGTGACGGTTACTGAACCCACAAGTCCAGCAGACACCGTTCCTTTGGGCTCCGCAAATAGGCTTGGGTCGGTAATTCCTGACACCAGATCTACGGTCAAAATTACCGATGGTATGTTTGGACCAACACCGGGAGAGGTGTCGTGCTCTAACCGAATGTTGGTGTCATCACCCGCCCACATGAGCTGAAAAAAGTCTCCAGCATTCATAGTGAGCATAAAGTTCCAAGCCGCCACTTCTGCGGCATTTGACCCCTCTACATCAATGCGTGTGTTGCTTTCGGAAACATCAACACCATTGACTCTTGACCAAAAAAACGCTTTGCCCGAACTGGCGTTGGTTTTAATGATCTGGGCTGAAAACTCAAAGTTATACACGCCGTCATAGGGCACAACAATTTTTGAGCCGTCTTGAATGCCCACGCCAATCTCTGATTCAACATTATTGACCGTGACGGGATACGGGGTGTTAATAGATGCTAACGTCTGATCTACAGTGCTGAAATAGCTTCCATGTGGGGTCAGAATTTGTTGTCCGTATCCAATAAACTCACCACCATAGAATCTCTCTGCTCGATACGATTGCGCTTGTTGCGGGGCAAACGAATCCAACAGATTGAAATACAACGTCAGCGCACGGACCAGTTGTTGTTGATACTGCTGGTCGTACTTGGGAGGAGGAGCCGGTAATGCAGGGGCTCTGAAGTTCTCCAGTGCCACCTAGCGCCTCCCATCCTTGGTGACGTCTAGCCGGGGCGATCCAAGCTGCCATGTCACACCAAGATCCGTAGATTGAATCTTGAGCGCCATCTGCCTTGCCCTGGCCCGAATGAACACCTGATTGGTGTAGTTGTTCACCGAGCTTTGCACCACCGCCTGACTATCAAACGCATCGTCTTGGTACTGAGATCCGGGGAAGTTTCGAGGACGGATCATGAAGTCTACTTCTGGTGAGTTGGCCGTAGAACCAGTGAAGTCCACATCCGGGATCACCCGCCGGCTCAACATGAAGTTCTCGCCATCACCCAGGTCAAAATCTGACGATTGGATGTAAGCCGTCATCGGGGAGCCGTTTGCATCCACGCCACGCTCGTGGTCGTAAAGGATGTTGTCAGTTCCAACAGCTTGCGGATACTCCCGTTGCGCCGCATCCAGCCAAGCCGTGCGATCAATCGATCCAAAGTACCAAATCTGCTCCAGATAGTTGTAGCAGACATAACTATCGTTGTACTCCGCATTGGAGCTTGGATAGAACCACCAGATCTCATGGAACCCTTCGTTGGTTCCGCTCACAATCTGATCAGCCTGGTCGTAATTGAGGTTCTGGAAGATGTAGTTACGGATGGTACAAGGAAGGGTTTGCACCACGCCTGCGTAGGAGTAGAACTTGTCTGCCCCCATCCAGTACGTCACGTTACTGGCCGTAGATACCGCTCGTGGGCTGATGATGGAGATGTTGTCTGCGTACTCTTGTAGGTCAAATACATCTGTAGTTCCTACAAACTGTAGCGAGTACATATGGGTATCGGTGAACACCAGAATAGCTTGCCGAGTTGGAAGGGCTCGCACGATGCGTGAACCACGCGATACTCGACGGAACCCCGCGCTACTTAGGGCTCCCGTAGACGGCACAGTCACAGTCCCCGGCGTCCAGAACTCTGGTGCATCCTGTGAGGCCCAGCGAATCAACATGGGATCAAAGTCAGTAGATGATGTTGATCCATACGGGATACAGCCAAATGCCATGAGGTGCCGGTCGTTCTGAGACACCAGACACTGCATGACTTCACCGGGAACGTCAGCCGCTCCGGGTAAGTCCGACAAGCTGATCGCTCGTGTGGCCAACGCCGGATCAATGCCCCCGGTGGTGCGCTCCCAATAGAACATCGGCCCATTCCGATAGTTCATCACCAAGTCGTTATCAAACTGATCAAAGAACCAGTCTCGTTGAGGAAGCAGAATTGGTACCGCCGATCCTAGACCCCACGGCACCGTACCCCAGGTAGACGTTCCCCAGCCGTATCCAAAGGTTGCGTAGTCATACCCCACCGGGATTTCATACGAACCCACAACAGCCGCACCACCACTACCCACATCAGAGGCGTTGGCAGTTACCGCCGCCCCGGTCGTTGGACTCTTGGCCACAATCGTGTATTGACTAACACTAACAACAGTCGCAATCTCATAGTTTTGATTAAGGACTGCTGCGGTGATGTTGCCGCCCAACGATACAGCGCCACTAAACGTGACGTAGTTGCCTGCTACAGCATTGGAGTTTGTATCATAGACCGTGATGGACGAACTACCGTTGGTGGCCCCAAAGGTTACGTCACCGGGCGCAGTAACGCTCTCATACGGCGTAATGTCGTAATACTGGGCACCCACATTGATGTAGACCTTCTTGCTCGTTCCAAGAGCTAGAAGATTGTCACCGTAACTGGTGATCCATCCAAACAGTTGGCGGCACACCCCCAGAAATGTCTGAGAGGTCGCCTCTAACCATCCACCAATCTTCTGTGGATAACCTGACCGAAACCGAACCTTGTCGCAAGCAAACCAACCACCCTCATTGGTGTAGTTGGTCTGGTCACGATTCAGGCCCGGTCGGAACTGGAGTTTGATAAACGCCATCGCTCCGCTTCCTTTAGAGCAACGTACCGCCTCCGGCTGCCGGAACGGTCGTCGCGTAAATCGCTACGTTCTGCTTCGGCTCTGACAGGTCTTGTCCACAGTCATTGCACTTCAGGTCTAACAGCTCTTGCGCGTCCACATCTCTTTCACACGCTGGACACAGAATCTCCACTGTGTGCCGAGGCTCAATAGCACCCGAGTTGTCGTGAGCTTCAACGGTCGTAATCATGACAGCCACGGCAACGGAGGTTGAATGATTGGCGGGTTGATCTGCTGATCGATCTGAGACTGCATAGAGGCTTCGTATGCGTCTTTATCCACACCATT
>Ga0181352_1000057_pt1 | contig 44252 bp, 62 predicted proteins | sample Fa13VDMLBSN_FD_130103 | JGI IMG/M metagenome (GOLD analysis project Ga0181352, IMG submission 130103) | Freshwater viral communities from Lake Michigan, USA - Fa13.VD.MLB.S.N | ecosystem: Environmental > Aquatic > Freshwater > Lake | place: USA: Michigan | collected 2013-09-23 | reverse complement strand
AGGGGGGAGGGAAGAGAGGGAGGGCGTCGGTGTCGGGAATTCGACGTTCTGGCTTTTCGCACACCCCTACCCCTCCGAACGCCGAACATCGAACATAATGCATCGAACATCGAACATCGAACCATATATCATCGACCATCGTTCTTCTCCTTCGCAGTCTTCATCGAGTGGTGTGTCTTGCACAACGTCTGAAGGTTATCGGGATCCAAGAACAATCCCATATCACCACGATGTGGTTCGATGTGATCCACATCGATGCCTGGCCTGTTGATCCTCTGCGCTCTGCACTCTCTACACAACGGCTCCTTGGCCAGGTGCATCGCTCTGAGCCCTATGACTGGATCTCTCCATTCGGGCATCAGGTACATCTTCCCTATCGTGTCATACCTGTACTCCTCTCTGCCCTTCGCCGCAGCGATCTTCTTCTTGTGCCTGCGCAGGGGATCGTGCACCTTGCTAGCCCAAGGCATACGCCTCTCCCCCGGCATGCGCCTCTGCGGCCCTCGCCCCGGCATTGGACATCTGACATCTCACTTCTTCTTTCTTAGTTCTTACGTCGTGACGCGCGCTACGCGTGCGTAACACGTGCGTAGGTGAAAAAACTTGGGAAAGTGATGTCCAGATGTCCAGACCTGCTCTCAAACAGCGCTTTCTAGCGTGTGGGGCGACTGGACATCTGGACTGGACATCACTTTCTTGAGATGTCCAGATGTCCAATGCTGCTAGGAGCGCTCTCGCCCCGCTATTCATAGGCTTTCCTCGCTCTCAGAACCACCTGTAGGGCTGAAAACGGTCTTGGCCACCATGTTGTTGTGCAGCCTTTCTCTCTCAGCAGGCTTTTTGGCCAGGAACGCCTTGAGCTTCAGGGTCGGGGTGCCTTTAGATGTCCAGAAAGTCAGCTTCCGGTTTCCTATCAAGGCGCGCTCTCCCGTGCCTATCCATCCGCGCCTGTTCGCGATGAGCCCGAACTTGCGATCGCTGACCTTGCAGTCGTTCTGCAGCAGGTACTCTCCGACCATCTGGCTCGATATGATCCCGGCCCTGTCGAACACGTCGCACAGCTCGACGGCGCGGTCCATGTCGGTCATCGAAGCCGCCGCCACGACGTCCCTCAAGGCGGTGGCCGGAGCCTCGCCTCTGGGCTGGAAGTCCGACACGTCCCTCTCTCCCAGCCAGTGCGCTATGCCACCGTAGCCGACATCCTCGAGCCAGCGATGCAGGGCCCTCATCCTCGGGCGCCTCACCTCGCGCTCTGCCTCCACGCACTGGATCATCATCCAGCGCCGGTCGCCCTTCTCGATGGGCAGCGCCTGCATGTGGTTGGTCGAGGCGCACACGTTGGCCACGTTGGCCACGACGAAGCCGGTGCGATGCATCTGCCGGATCGAGAGGGATGGGTTGGTCACCACAGGCTTGAGCTTCTCCGCGACATGGTACTTGTCGCCGCTCATCAGCTCCTCGATCTTCACCAGCAGCTTGCCGTAGCACCAGTCGTTGAACTTGTCCTCGAGCTCGGCCTGCGTCGGCTCCGATACCATGACCTCGCCGATGCACTTGGCCAGCGCGTTGAACACGGTCGTCTTGCCTACGCCGAAGCTGCGCGAATACAGGATGGGCGCCCACGTGATCTTGTCGCCCGGCCTCTGGTACGTCCAGGCCAGCCAGTCCATCAGCAGCTCGCGCTCCCTCTCCGCCGGGACCAGCCACGTCAGGTGATCGATCCAGGGGTCGACGTTGATATCCGGATCGGGCGCTATGCGCTGATCGATGTACGTGTTGAGCACTCGCACCCGGCCCTTCATGACGAACCTGCCCTGGCCGGGGAGGAACTCCGCGACGTCGGCCTTCTCCGATCGCTTCATCGCCAGGAACCTGTCGCTGGGCTTGCCCTTGCCCTTCACCCCGGCGTGGGTCGTATCGTAGCTGTCCTTGTCGATCAGCGTCCCGTCCCTCGCGTCCCAGAAGCTCTTGAGCCGGTGGACGAACACCCAGTTCGGCGCTCTCTGTTCCTCCTCGTCTTCGACCTCCTCGCCCAGCCAGTCCAACACGTCCTCCCACTTGCGCTGCGAGCACGAGTCGTGGTGGCATTTGTACGCGGGGATGTCGTGACCGTTGAAGTGAGGCTCGAAGTAGAACGTGTCGTCGTCCCTCTCCGCGCCCGTGTGCTCCTCCTCCCAGGGACACGATATGCAGTGCTGTCCCGGTTTGAGCCGCTTGATATAGAGCCCTGCCTCCTGGAGCTTCGCGACGTTCTCGTCCTCCGGCGCCCCCTTCTTCTTGGCCGCTTTCTTGGGCAGCTTCATCTCGAGGGCATCGCCGTCGATGAACCCGACCCTCTCCCGCACCGGGCTCTCGATGCCGTCCTCGAGCACCGGGTCGCCCGTGTAGATGGGTTGCTGCGGCTGGAACACGGAGAAGTCGACGAGGTTCTTGTCGACGCCCGCCTTGTTCTTCACCTTCTCGTCGCCCCACCGGTCCCTGGCGTAGGCCTTCATCTGCTCCGCGGTCGCCGGCTCGGCCAGCTCTATCCAGAGGCGCGCCCTGTACTTGCCGAAGAACCCGTGGCCGCCGGTGAGGTGCCAGGTGCAGGCGATGCCCTTGAGGCCGAGCCGCTCGAGCAACTCCGAGGCGAACATCTCGCCATCGTCGATCGATGCCCATGGCTCGAAGTCTATCTGGTCGATGTCGATGGGCATCAGCGCTCGAGGCACGTCCTTGATCGTCGCGTCCGCGCCGTCCCTGTCCTGGCTGAGTCGACGCTTCTTCTCGCCAGGCTTCCAGTCGATGGGCGCGCCCAGCACGACGAACGTCTCGCTCTTCTTTCGCAATCGCTCGAGCCACCGACCTTTCCTGTCGACCTCGATCGTCTCCGCTGTGAAGGTCTTGGCTCGTCCGTAGCCCTCGACCTCGATCTTCCCGTCAATCATCCGATACGTTTTCACCGCGCTGATCCCGCGTGTCGTCAGCTCCGTGAGCTGGAATGCTTGATTCTTTGCCATCAGCTCTCATCTCCGAGTCGAGGTAATTTACTTGGGATTTTACTTTCTCATGTTCCCTATGGTAATGTGTCCACGCCCGCCCAGGTGGTCGGGTTTCTCACAATACTATGACTGGAGGTTCTGATGGAACTAAGGGCACTTGTGGTCGCGCTCGTCGCGATCTGTAACTTCGCGGCGGAAACGCTCGAGAAGCTTCTCAGCGAGGACGGCGACGGCAAGGAGACCCGGGCCAAGCCGGCGCGCTCTCGCCCCAGCCGGGCCAAGAAGGAAGAGAAGGACGATGATGACGACAAGGATGACGACGACAAGGACGGAGACGAGCCCAGCGAAGACGACATCGTCGATGCGGTGCGGGCAGCGCAGAAGGTCCTCGAAAAGGCCGACATCACAAAGATCCTCAAGAAGCACGGCAAGGCCGAGCGCGCCACCGAGGTCGAGGCGGAGCATCGTCAGGCGGTGATCGACGCCCTCGAGAAGGCGGTCGACGCGGCGTAGTCAGTCCCCGGCGTCGCAGCGGCTCTGCGGCTACAGGAGAGGGGCGGGTCGGATTCCGAGTCCCGGCTCGCCCCTCCGCCTCTATCAGGAGAAGAGCATGACAGTGCCATCCGATCTTTCGACGATGCTCAGCAACGCAACGCCGATCCAGATGACCCAGTTCAGGGATCGCAACGGGCTGTGGGCCAAGGATGAGACGACGTGCGTCGACGTGCTGATCGTCTACGACGAGACGGTCCAGTTCACCATCAGCTACGCCGACTTCAAGACCCTCCCGACCACGCAGCAGAACCTGATCAGGTACGCGCGCTCGTCGCCGGCGGTTCCATGACGCCTGGCGAGATCAAGTTCGCGACCCGAGCGCTGGGCGCACCGGCCGACTGGGACCCGTCTCAGGGCGAGTGCGCGACCTTGCCGATTCGCGATCGCGACGGCACGATGCAGAGCGCGTGGTATCCGACCGTCGAAGAGATCGCCCTCTTGATAGCGGGAGGCGCGGTTGTCCTGAGCGTCTGGGGTTCGTCGCATCCCCCTGTCGCCATCACAGTGGAGGAGCCATGACTGACACCCTTTGCGGCGTGCCCATCGCCGTCATACTCAAGCCCGGAGACACCGTCGTCCTCGAGGCGCAGTCGCCGATGCCCTACGACAAGCACGTCGCGATCATGAAGATGCTCGAGGACGCGTCGACGCGACTGGGCATCAAGGCCCTGCTGCTCCCCCACGACGTCAAGGTCGCGAGGGTCGAGGTTCCTCACGGCATCGACACGTCGCACCTGGAGAAGGGCCATGGCGAAGGGTAAGGCGGTCGCCAAGGCCGGGCACGACGACCGGGCGCACGCGCCCCTGCCCCCATCGGCCTCGAGCCGGTGGCTGAAGTGCACGCCCAGCCAGGGCTACATCCGCCGGCTCATCGCCGCCGGCACGATCAAGAAGCGCGAGAGTGGCCCTGCGGCCCAACGTGGCACTCGGATCCACGAGATCGGAGAGCAGTTCATCCGGTGGTTGCTGGCAGGCAAGAAGATCGACGGCTTCTCCAAGGGCGATCCCGACGAGATCCGGGAGGCGCGCGACTACGCCCGCTACTGCATGGCCAAGCGCGAGGAGCTCGAGCAGCTCTACGGCAAGACCACCTGCGGCACAGAAGATCGCGGCGTCCTGGTGCCAGAGCTGTGCTGGGGTAGCCGAGACTTCTGGATCCTCGCAGGCCGCCACCTGTGCATCGCCGACCTGAAGAGCGGGCGCGAGCCTGTCACGGTCGAGGGCAACACGCAGGAGATCATCTACGCGGCCGACCTTGTCGAGAAGCACGACCCGAAGACGATCGAGCTGTGCGTCTGGCAGCCCAACGCTTCTGACGGGGCGCTCCCTGAACGGCGACACGTCTACACCCGAAAGGAGTATGACGCGCTGTTGGCCAAGGTTCGCAAGGGAGTCGACGTCGCGGCCAAGTGGCTCGACAGGAAGACCGGTCACGAGAAGGACCTGGTTGCCGGCGATCACTGCGGCTGGTGCGATGCCCTGGGCGTCTGTCCCAAGGCGCGCGAGCGCAACCTGGAGATCAGCTCGAAGAAGTTCGAGCCAGTCCCGTTGCACCGCGCCGAGCCTCCACCGCCGTCGACGCTCGAGGCCGACCAGGTCGCTGAAATCTTGCGCCGTGCGCCGATGTTCATGGCCTGGCTCGAGGCGGTGCAGCTGCGAGCCCTGGAGCTGGCCAGCAAGGGCAAGGCCATCCCCGGCCACAAGGTCGTGCACAAGATCACCCGTCGAGCCTGGGAGCAGCGATACACCGACGCCCAGATCGCCAAGGGCCTGGGCGTGAACATCAAGGAGCTGACGAAGACGATCCGCCTGTCGCCTGCCCAGGTCGAGGCGCTGCTCGACAAGGCCGGCAAGACGAAGCTCGAGAGGTTCGTGTTCAAGCCGGTCGGTGATCCGATCGTCGTACCAGAGTCTGACCGTCGCGCACCCCTGCTAGCGACGAAGATCAGTTTCACACCCGTAAGCAGGGAAGAGGAGATCGACTGATGGCCAAGAAAGAGAAGAGTCCCGAGCGGATGCTGACGCCGAAGAACGGCTTTCCGCGAGGGCGTCTGATATGGGCTCGCCTGTTCGAGGCCGAGGCGATGGAGGAGGGCAACGACCCGAGCTACTCCTGCGCGATCCTGTTCAAGGAGAACCAGAATATCCGCGCCATCCGCAAGGCGATCGACGCCGCGAAGAAGGACCAGTGGGGCAGCAAGCCACCGCGCAAGCTGAACATCTGCCTGATCGACGACGACCGGGAGATCGAGGACCTGGCCGAGCAGTACGACTACATCGAGCCGGGCGACGTGATCCTCAAGCTGCGCCGCTACGAGAAGTACGGGCAGCCGCAGCTGTGGGACCAGAACGTCGAGGCGATCGAGAGTCCGACGGAGATGTACTCCGGCTGCCACGTGGTCGCCGACGTCGAGTTCTTCGGCTGGGAGCGCAAGACATCGGCCGGCATCAGCTGTCGACTCAACGGGCTCCAGAAGGTCCGCGAGGACGATTCGCTGGGCGGTGGCAAGGCGAACACGCAGGACTCGTTCGAGAGCGTCGAGACCGATGACGACGACGATGATGACGACGATCGCCCGGCCCGCAAGGCCAGGGACAAGGGTCGCTCCAAGCCGAAGGGCAGAGGGCGCCGCGACGACGATGACGACGACCTGATCTGAGGAGGCGGTCATGGCGAGAGCGAAGAGGTGCTCCCACCGGGAGCTGAAGGTCCTGACGGAGAAGGATCGGTGCAGCTGGGTCGTGTGCCAGGGGTGCCGCAAGCGCGGTCCCAAGAAGCACTCGGTCCTGCTTGCCCTCGTCGCCTTCGCCGTGTCGTTAGGTGACCAGCATCCGAGGCGTAGATGAACAACGCCGACAAGATGCTCGACAAGAGCCGATTGAACTTCGGGAAGTATCGCGGTAAGACGCCAAGGGAAGTCGCCGCGATCGACCCGAGCTACGTAGTCTGGATGCATGCCAACGTGCAGCCGACGCCCTGCTCGAGGGACCTGGCCTTGCTGTGCGAGGAAGCCCCCGAGTACGACGACCCCAGCGACCTCGAGTCGTGGGCCCGAGACATCGCGGAGGATTGGTGACATGGCGAAAGAGAAAAACGCGGCGCTGACCGGCTACAAGGCGGCGCACAAGACGATGAAGGCGATGAAGCTGCGTGACATCGCGAAGGCCCTGCAGGCGGAGCTAGACAGCGAGGCTCCCAGGGTCGACCTGATCACGCGCCTGGTCGGCCGTTACAACCGAGTCGACGGAGCTCGACGACAGCGCGAGATCCTCGCCCTGCTGAATCGTCGTGGACCGAAGAACGTCGATGCGGTGCTGGCTAACAACGGTTGACTTCGAGACACGTTCCGAGCTGAACCTTAAGAAGGTCGGTGCGTGGCGTTACAGCACGCATCCGAGCACGCAGGTGCTCTGCCTCGGGTACGCTCTCGACAACGGCAAGGTGAAGGTCTGGCGACCGGGCATGGAGCGCCCGGCAGACCTGATCCGAGCGATCGAGCGCGGCGCCCTGTTCGAGGCCCACAACGCTTTCTTCGAGTGGTGCATCTGGCTCAACGTGTTGTCGAAGCGTCACGGCTGGCCGATGCTCCAGTTCGGCCGGGTCGTCTGCTCCGCAGCCAGGGCGTCGTTCGCCTGCCTGCCGCGAGCACTCGAAAACGCGCTCATCGTCGCCGGGCTCGACGTCAAGAAGCTGTCGAACAAGGCGATGCTGAAGCTGAGCAAGCCTCGCAAGCCGACAAAGAACGACCCCAGGGAATGGTTCGACGATCCCTACCTGTTCGAGGAGCTGTACGAGTACTGCGCCGGCGACGTGATCGGCGAGCGGGCGCTGTCGAACAGGTTGCCGGCCCTCCCGCGGTTCGAGCGCCGGGTGTTCCAGGCCGACTTCCGCATCAACCTGCGAGGCCTGAGGGTCGACGTCGGGTTCATCAAGGCGGCCCTGAAGGTGGCCGGCATGATCGAGCGGGAGCTCTCGTCTGAGCTGACCCAGATCACCCGGGGTGCCGTGATGGCGGCGACCGAGAGGGACAGGCTCATCGCCTTCCTCGAAGGCACAGGCCTGGTGCTCGACTCCATCGACCAGGAGACGGTCGAGGACCTTCTCTACCACGCGCAGCTGACCAAGACCCAGCGACGCGTCCTGGAGCTGCGTCAGGAGGGCGCTCGCTCGAGCGTGTCGAAGTACAAGGCGTTCATGGAATTCCTCGACGACGACGTCGTGCGTGGTCTCTACATGTACTACGGGGCAAACGCTCACGGTCGATGGAGCGGCAAGGGGCCTCAGCCGCAGAACCTCCCTCGCGGTGACGCGAAGTCGATCGACAAGGAGGCGAAGGGCAACGTGCCCATCGAGCAGATGGTCGCCGCGATCAAGCGCTGCGCCAAGGAGGGCGACACCCGGCTCCTGAGAAAGCTGTTCCAGATCGAGGTGCTCGAGGTCCCCGGCGACCCGAAGTCGAAGCGCAGGATGATCCCCGCCCCACCGGCCGAGGTGCTGTCGACCGCCATTCGCGGAGCGTTCATCGCTCGCGAGGGCAAGGTCTTCGGCGTAGGCGACTACGCCGCGATCGAGGCGCGCGTCTTGTTCTGGCTCGCGGTCGAGACGTACGGCCTGAAGATCTACATGGCCGACGGCGACCTGTACCGAGACATGGGCAGCGTCATCTTCAACAAGCCGCCGGAGTCCCTCGACGTATCGTTCGAGCGCATGATGGGCAAGACCGTCGTGCTGGGCTGCGGCTACGCGATGGGATGGAAGAAGTTCAAGCTGACCTGCAAGCGCAACTACGGCATCGTCATCTCCGACGAGCTCGCGAAGAAGTGCGTGTACGCCTATCGCAAGAGGTACAAGCAGGTGCCGAAGTTCTGGGAAGAACTCGAGGTCGCCGCGAAGAAGTGCGTGCGCACCGGCCTCCCGACCACCGCATCGAAGGGACGCATCGGGTTCAGTATGCGCAAGGGCGACCTGGTCATCACGCTCCCGAGCGGTCGCGAGATCTACCATCGCCGGGCGAAGATCAGGCACGACCAGCTGCAGTTCATCAACGGCAAGGGCTGGCCGGAGACGACGTACGGCGGTAAGCTGTGCGAGTACATCGTCAGCGGGACCGCGAGGGACTTGCTGGCCGACGCGATCGTGAAAGCTGAGTTCGAGGTCGACGAGGTCGATCCCGTCATGCACAGCCACGACGAGCTGGTGTGCGAGGGCGAGCCCGGCAAGGTCGGCAAGATCGTCGAGGAGATCATGCTTGACAAGCCAGACTGGGCGAAGGGTCTGCCCATCAAGGTCGAGGCGTGGGAAGGTCCGAGGTATCACAAGTGAACCTGCATCTCTGTATCGTCATCGGCAGATGGAAGTTCGAAGACTGGCACTTGTATCGATACACGCTGCACGTCGACGCCAAGACGAAAGGTCAGAAGGCGCGATGGCACATGTGGGACAGGATCGTATGAGGGACCTGGACGCCGACATCGACCTGAAGCTGCCCGAGCTGAAGAGGCGGGAGCGACCGTTCGAGTACGCGCTTCGCGCTGAGCTCAAGACGCGCGGCATCGGCTTCGTCAAGCTTAAGCCGACGATCGAGGGATTCCCCGACCGGCTCGCAATGGGACACGGCCGCACGCGACTCGTCGAGGTGAAGCGCGAAGACGGCGAGGCGAGGGAGAACCAGCGCATCCGCCACGCCGAGCTCCTGCGCAAGTACAAGGTGAAGGTGCTCCTGATCGAGGGACCTGACGTGAAGCGCGCGGCCGACACGATCGAGCTGATCCTGAGGAGGGGCTCGTGAGGCCCATGCTGATGCACCAGTCCGATGCGCTCGCCTTCCTGAGGCGCAGGCAGTGGCGCGGGGCGCTGTTCATGGAGCCCGGGCTGGGAAAGACGCGCGTCGGCTACGAGCTGGCCCGTCGTGCGCGGCGCACCCTGGTGCTTGCCCCCTTGAATCCGGCGGAGTTCGTCTGGCCGGCGCAACATCGAGAGTGGGGCGGCGACCTGTCGTTCCGGCTCGTCCGCGGAACGCCCAGCGAGCGAGCCAGGATCCTGTTCGACGAGAAGCCGGACGTCGCCGTCATCAACTACGAGCTCCTGCACTGGCTCTACGACGAGGTGCGACGTCGTCGCAAGATGCCCTACGAGCTGTGCATCCTGGACGAATCGACCGCCGTGAAGAGCGGATCGTCGGTGTCGTTCAGGGCGATGAAGGCTTTGCTGCCGGCGTTCGACGCCGTGGTCCCGATGACAGGCACGCCGGCTGAGAACTCGCTCGTCGACATCTGGGCTCAGCTCTACCTGGTCGACGGAGGCGAGGCGCTGGGCGACAAGATAGGCGTGTTCCGCGAAAGGTACTGCCGCGCCGTGGTCCGCGAGAACTACGTCACGTGGCAGGTGTCCCGGCCGGAGGAGCTGAGGCGACATGCCGCGCCGCTGTGCTTCGTTCGGCGAGCCGGCGATTGCCTTGACATGCCCGACCTCGTGTTCCGCGACGTGCAGTTCGAGCTCACAAAGGCGGAGCGCAGGTTCTACGACAAGATTCGCAAGGACCACGTCGTCGCGTTGGACGAGCCCATCGCTCTCGAGAACGCCGGCGTGGCCCTCGACAAGCTGCGCCAGGTGACCAGCGGATTCGTTTACGACGAGAAGCGAGTCCCGCACTACATCGGGACGAGCAAGCTCGACGCTTTGCAGGAGAGCCTCGAGGAATCGTTCGGTCGCCCGGTGCTCGTCGGGTTCTGGTACCAGGGCTCGAAGCGAGTGATCCAGGGAGCGATCGACGCGCCGGCCATCGACCGCTTCACCTCGTCGGCGGAGAAGCGACGCCTCTTGAAAGCGTGGGGCCGAGGTGAGTTGCCGGTCCTGCTCGGTCAGGTGAAGACCGTCGCCCTGGGGCTGAACATGCAGTCGCCCGACGCGTCGGTGCTTTTCTACGACATGCCCTGGAGCCATGGGCAGCACTGGCAGTTCATCCGCCGAGTGTGGCGACAGGGGCAGATGACGAAGGTGATCGTGCGACGCCTCTTGGCTCGACGCACGGTCGACGGATACGTGGCCTCGGTGCTGAAGCGAAAGCAACAGGCCGAGGACGACCTGATGACTACCATCCTAGACGAGGAGCTGATATGACAGAGCAGGCATTGTATATTTCACTCGGACACAACTCGAGCGCCGTGTTGGCTTACGGCACGAAGGTCGTGCGAGGCTACGAGCAGGAGCGCATAGACAGGAAGAAGAGCAGCAGCGCTTACCCGAAGGACGCGATCGAGTTGTGCCTGCCTGCTGACGACTCGGCCGACGTCGCGTATGTGAGCCACTGGTTCGATCGATTCGAGCTCCGCGACTGCAAGTACCTTGACCTCGCGCACCTGACAACAAAGGCGATGCGCATCGAGATGCTCTCGCCGGAGTTCACCCACCACGATGCGCACGCCCAGTCGGCGATCTCGTTCTACGATGCCAACGGCGGGCACAGATACGACGAGGCGGACATCGTCGTGATCGACGGGTTCGGCAACAGGCAGGAATGCTTCAGCGTCTACAGGGCACGGCGCAACGAGCGACCGCGACTGGTCCACAGGACGCACGGCTACGCGATGAGCCTCGGGTTGATGTACCAGTACGTCACCGAATACCTGGGCATGAGGCCGAACCGCGACGAGTACAAGCTACTGGGCTACGAGAGCCACGTCCTCGAACACGTTCCTAGAAGCCACGTCGACATCGCGTTCAAGATGATACGCGACCAAGCCCGAGAGCACGCCGCGAAGATGCTCGAGTCGATGACTCCGGGAACAGAACCGAGCGACGGGCTCATCGACATGGCTGCGTTGACCGAGGCGAAGACACGATGGACAGGCGTCGCATCGCTATGGCGCTACTGCTTCTCAGCCGATGCGTCGCCCGACAAGATCAAGTGCTGGGTCGCCTGGTGCGCGCAGACGTTCCTCGAGGAGTGCGTCGTCACCCTGCTCGACACGCTGGCGCCGAAGATGCCCGGCCGGCTGCTGGTCATGACCGGCGGGTGCGCCTACAACGTCAAGCTCAACAGGCGCGTCCAAGCCGGCCGGAGGGTCTTCTCTCATCCCTTGGCGGGCGATCAGGGCGCAGCCATGGGCCATACACCAGGCCTGGTGGCCAAGGGCCTGAACTGGGGCGTCAGGGCGCTTGGAGGGAGGCAGTCCTTGCCGGTCGGGTGCCGCTACGAGGACCTGACCGGCTGGGTGGAAGCGGCCGCCCGGGAGCTGGAGGCCGGCAGGATCGTCAACGTCGTCCGGGGCGCGATGGAGTACGGGCCCAGGGCGCTGTGCAACACGACGACCCTGGCCTGGCCCACGGCGCAGAACGTCCACGCGATCAATCAGCTCAACGAGCGCGACGAGGCGATGCCCATGGCGCCCGTCGTGACGAGGGCCCAGGCGCTGCGGTTGTTCCGGCACGGCGAACTGCTCGAGATCTCGCCCAGCGACAGGTTCATGATCACGACCGTCGCGTTCGAGAAGCCGCCGATCGAAGAGCTGCGCGGCGTCGCGCATCCCGATCCCCTCGATCGAGAGGTCTGGACGGCGAGGCCTCAGGTCGTCGACGATGGAGACGACATGCATGCGCTGCTCACCCGACTCGACGCGTCGTGCCTGGTCAACACGAGCTACAACTATCACGGCGAGCCGATCGTCTTCACCGAGGACGATGCGTGTCGCACCCACGACATGCAGGTCTTCAGGGCGCAGACGCTCGGGATCGAACCACCTGTCACCATCATCGTGAGGAACTAATCATGGGCAAAGAGCCAGGGGACTTCGACCTGATGATCGCTGCCGTCAGCGACTTTCAGGACACATTCAACCAGGGTTACTCCGGACCGCCTCGCGAACTGCCGGCCTCCGTCGCGTCACTCCGAAAGAAGCTGACGCTCGAGGAGGCAACCGAGCTGGTGCTGGCGATCGACCGGGGAGAGCTCGACGAACAACTCGACGCGCTCGTGGACCTGCTCTACGTCGTCATCGGTACGGCCGTTCAGCTGGGCGTCGATCAGGTTCTGACGGAAGCGTTTTGGCGAGTGCATCAGGCTAACATGAAAAAGGTCCTCGTGCCGTCGCGACTCGAGTCGAAGCGCGACAGCGCGTGGGACATCGTAAAACCTGAAGGCTGGGCCAAGCCCGACCTGTCCGATCTGGTGAAGCAATGATCGTCGTCGAGGGGTTCGACGCGTCCGGCAAGAGCACGTTGGCGAAGCGAATCGCTGACCTGCTCGGCTGGCCGGTCCTTCACACCGGCGGCCCGACCACGGACGAGGCCGACGTCGTCGCCTGCCTGCATCGCTCCCGGCAGAGGATGCAGAAGCATGTCGTGCAGGACCGCATCACGCACGTCAGCGAGAGCGTGTACTCGCACCTCGAGTTCCCGGCCAAGGCGGCGAGAGCGTTGGACGCGATCCGCGAGATCCCGCCCACCGTCATGGTGATCTACGCCAAGCCGCCGCCGGAGTTCCTGATCGATGCGCTGATGCACGAGCATCGGCAACAGGCGTGGGACACGAACGACCACCTCGAGCGCGTGCATCGCGACTCACGCTCGATGATCGCGTTCTACGACACCGTCATGGCGATGGTGGCGCTGCGCACTTCGGTTGTGCGCTTCGATCGCAGCGTTCCCGGAGAGACCGAGAAGATCCTGAAACTGGTAGAGGAGAGATTCGTATGACAATCGCGTTCCCTGACATCGACACCGCGCTCGCCCACGCGCTCGATCGAGTGATGACCCTGGGCATCAGGTCAGAGCCGCGAGGCAAACCGGTGCGCGAGCTGATCGGGCAGTCGATCTCGTTCGACATGCGCTGCCCCATTGTGACGCGACCGAGCCGGAAGATCGGCTACCGCTTCTACCCAGCCGAGGCTGCGTGGATCATCGCCGGCCGGAACGACCTGCGCTTCTTCAAGGAGCTGAACATGCCCTTCATCTGGGAGTTCAGCGACGACGGTCAGTACTACCAGGGCGCCTACGGTCCGCAGGTCACCGAGCAGCTCAGCTACGTGTGCGACGTCCTGTCCGACGATCACGACACCCGGCAGGCCGTGATGAGCATCTGGCGTCAGAACCCGAGGCCGAGTCGCGACATCCCGTGCACGCTGTCGTATCAGTTCATCGCTCGAGGCGGGAAGCTGCACTGCATCCAGTCGATGCGATCGAGCGACGTGTGGCTAGGCTACCCTTACGACGCGTTCAACGCAGCGATGCTCACGGCCTACATCATCCTGATGCTTCGAACTCGCGCTGCGAAAGGGCGCAAGGATCTTGAGCTGGGGACACACACCCTGCTCGTCGGGTCACAACACGTCTACGAGCCGCAGTGGGAGAGCGCGATCGAGTTCGTCGACGACAAGCGCAACATACCGTGCGTAGCGTTCGATCTCGAAAGGCACTCGTCGCCCGACGCGTTCCTCGACTACCTGATCGAGCGCGCGCGTCATCCCGACGGAGTCGACCCGCGAAAACACATGATGACGGAGGAGCGATGAAAACATTCGAACAGGTCGCTGCGATAAACGTCGATCGCTGCCTCGTGTGGCATCCCGGTGGGTTGGCGGAGTGGAGCGCGCTCGAATGGGCTGGCGCGATGTGCGGCGAAGCCGGGGAAGCCGCGAACGTAGCGAAGAAGATCAAGCGCGTCGACACCGGGCTGAAGGGTTCAAATAAGATGACGCGCGACGAGCTCGTCGAAAAGCTGAAGAAGGAGATCGGCGACACCTATCTCTACCTCGACCTGATGGCGCAGCGCGAGGGGCTCACGATGGAAGAGTGCGTGCGCTACGCTTTTAATATGACGAGCGAGAAGGAGGGCTTTCCGCAGAGGCTATAGTCAATTCCGTAGACCAGTCTACAGTTTTACCTGTTTACATCCTCATTGAGGCTCGGTACATTAGCCAACATGGTCGGAACTGGTCCGGCCTCAACTGAGGAGATGAAGATGAGCACGAAGAGCAAGTCCCAGGCCGCGATGATCCGCAGCCTCCTGGCCAAGAAGGTGTCGGCTGAGAAGATCGTCGAGCGCGTCCGCAAGGCGATCGGCGGCAACCCCACCGTCGGCTATGTGAACTGGATCGCGGCGACGAAGTGAGGTGCTACGTCGAGGGGTCCTGCCCCAGGGGACCCCTCCGCGGAGCATCCCGCTCCACATCAACACTCTGAAGGAGTACGACATGAAGACTGGACTCTCACTGACCGAACTGGCGAAAGAGCTCGAGCGCCGCTCAGCTGCGAAGGCGGACTTCGTGGCACCGGTGTCGAAGCTCGAAGTAGCGGTCGGCCGTGACAACAAGCCGATCGTGCGGATGCAGACCCAGGGCAAGCCCCAGGCGTTCGGCATCAATCGCATCGCCCATGAACAGTTCGCCGACTACGCCGGCATCCCGATGGCCTACTACCGTCGGATGCTCGACAACGATCCCGAGCTGCTCGCCCACAACGTCAATCGCTGGCTGACCGACAAGGCCGACGAGCGCCGCATGGTTCGCTGCCTCGACGGCAACGTTCGCGCGGTCCTCTCTGACAAGTTCCGTGCCCTCGAGAACGAAGACCTGGCCGAAGCGATCCTGCCGGTGCTGCTCGAACGCGACCTGTTGATCATGAGCTGCCAGGTCACCGACCAGCGGCTCTACATCAAGGCCGTCGACAGACGCATCGAGAAGGACGTGCCGACGGGCAAGCGGATGGGCGACGGCTCGCACTGCATCTTCGACACGGTCTCCCCGGCCATCACGATCTCGAACAGCGAGGTCGGCCGTGGATCCTTGCTGATCGAGACGGGCGTCTACACCCGGGCCTGCACCAACCTGGCGCTGTTCGGAGCTTCCATGAGGAAGTTCCACACGGGCGCCAGGGCGGAACTGAGCGACGACGTCTACGCCCTCCTGACCGACAAGACGAAGCGCCTCACCGACGCGGCCGTGTGGTCGCAGACGCGGGACCTCGTGGCGGCGGCGTTCGACGAGACGAAGTTCGGCGCCCTGACCGAGAAGCTTCAGGAGGCGGCGACCGACAAGCTGCCCAAGAAGGCCGACGTCGTCGAAGTCATCGAGCGGGTCGGCAAGAAGCTGGGCCTGGCCGACGGCGAGCGCAAGGGTGTCCTGCAGATGCTGATCGAGGACGGCGATCTGTCGCGTTACGGCGTCCACTCCGCCATCACGCGCTTCAGCCAGGAGGTCGACGACTACGACCGGGCGACCGACCTGGAGCGAGTCGGAGCGAAGGTGATCGAGTTGCCGAAGCACGAATGGAGGGCCATCGCCGAGGCAGCCTGATCCTGGTAGAACGGTCGGCGGGACAGCAAACCGCCGACCAGTCTACAGTTTTACACAAACTGTTGTACAAGCATCGAGGGCTTCGGTAGTATCTTTCATGTGGGGTCGGAATGGTTCTGGCCCGAAGGGTATCAAGGAGACGACATCGATGGCGAACATGAAGCGAACGAAGGTCCTCGAGTTCAAGCTCTACGCGGGCACGAGCGACGAGGCGAAGTACGAAATCCACCTGCTCAACCCGGGTGAGGTGTTCCCCGGCTTCGGCGGCAGCCGGCACGGCCTCTTGGTGAAGAAGACCGCGAGCCTGATCGTGCGGCGGACGACGTCGTACGACCTCAAGGATACCGAGTACGACCTGCGCGACGAGAGCGTGTGGGAATGGCTCGGCCGATTGACAAAGCAGCCGGAGATCGTGACGCTCGCCGACCTGGCAGGCGAGAACATCATCAGCACGGAAGAGGGCTGATCGACGAACGGGACCCAGGGCGCCCGTGGCCCTGGGACTTCGATGAAAAGTGTCGAGCACTTCCGGTACAACGCCGAAGGGTTCGGTAGGATGAACGACATGCAGGTTGGAATGGTTCCGGCCTGAAGGGTATCAGGAGACGCAACGTGAGAGACGCAACATCGAGACAGATCGCCCAGACGCTGGCCAACATGACGGCCGAGGTCAAGGCGAACGGTATCAACGAAGCGGCCAGCGACATGTGGCTGCACGCCCTGACGATGTACCGCCGGCACAAGCTCGGCGAGACGATCCCAGGCGTCCGCAACGAAGAGCTGCCAGCCCTTCTGCGTCGTCAGGCGGAGTGATCGCCATGGACCGCGAGAAGGCGATAGCCCGAATCAAGAAGTGCATGGCTCTGTCGAAGAGCCCGAACGAGCACGAGGCCGCCGCTGCGATGCGCCAGGCGCAGAAGCTCATGGCCTCCCACGGCATCAGCGAAGAGGACGTCGACGAGTCGGCCGTCATCAGCGATTTCGTCGACCACGACGACTACGAGTACGCGAAGCGCAAGCCGGTCGTCATCGTCGCCGTCTCGAAGCTGATGCGCCAGGCGTTCGGCGTCGAGGCAGTGTGGGAGTGCTCACCATCGCGCAAGCACCGCGTCCGGTACTTCGGCACGCAGCCGGCGGTCGTGTTGGCGACGTACTCGCACACGGTCGTCTACCGCGCAGCGAACGGCGCGTGGCGCAAGTACCTCAAGGAGAACCCGCACATGAAGGGCGTACGCAACGCTCGAGCTAGCTTCGTCCTGGGTTGGTGCCAGGCAGTCACTGACAAGGTCGTGGCCCTGAGCCCGGATCCCGAGATCGTGGCGCGCATCGAACGTAAGAAGCTCGAGCACTACGGCCCGGCCGGGTTGTCCGACTCGACCACCGGATCGAAGTCGCTGTACGCGAGCGTCCACGGGGACGGCGCCGAGCGAGGCAGGTCATTCGACATCAATCGGCCGGTCGGATCCGATCGGCGTTACCTCGAGCACAAGTGATGAGATCCACAAACGAAGGAGTATCGAACATGAAGAAGATCGTAGCTATCGCGCTTGCCCTGCTGGCCACGTCGGCGCTCGCCAACCCAGGTCCCCGCAACGGGTGGGACTGGATGCGAGAGACGCCGGAGCTGACCGTCGGCGGTTACGCGGCTCGCCCGCAGGCCGTGCACGTCATGCTGTCCGGCGACTTGTTGATCACGGCACACTTCCAGGACCAGTTCAGCAGGGCGTACGTCGTTCCCGCGACCGGTACTAGCGTTGTCGGCTGGTTCGACTTCCCGTCGCCGTACGTCCACATCGCGAGCGTCTCCGAACGATCGAACGGCGACGTCTGGTTCGCCGACTACGCGACGGGTGACATCATCCGAGTCGACGTCGCGAACAGCCTCGCGAGCAACACGGCCGACATCCTCGAGGTGCGGCACGTCATGCCGGCCGGGGTCCTGTCAGGCATCGAGTGGGTCGCGCTCAACGGCGAGGAGCTGCTCCTGTTGGCGGAATACAGGACGACGGGCGCGCCGCTGATGTACGTCATCGGCGAACATAGCCTGCGAAAGCTGACGATCACGCAGCGCCTGCAAGGCATTGCGTACCGCAACGGCGTTCTCTACGTGATCAGCAACCGGCTCACGAGCGGATCGAGCGTCGGGACGATGCAGGAAGTTGACCTGCCGGCATTCATCGCCTCGAGCCTTCACGCCGACACGTGGACGAACTACGTCATCTCGACATCGCTCGCGCCGTCGAACTATCCGGAGGATCTGGCGTTCGATTCGACCGGAAAGCTCTACACGCTGACGGAAGGCAACACGTCTGTCGGCACTCCGACCGATTACCTGGCGCTCTGGTCGATCGTCCCATGAACAAGGAGGGACCCGTGAAGACTCGAATCATCGAGAAGGTCGTCGACCGACGACTGCGGCACGTCATCCAGCGGCGTCGCTGGTTCAAGTGGCACGACGTGCCAGGGCACGCGTACCCGAGTCGCATCATCGCGATCGATGCGAAGTTCAACCTAGATCGAGGAGATCGACAATGCTGATACTTACAAGACGGGTGGGAGAGACCATCAACATCGGCGACGACGTCACGGTGACCGTGCTCGGCGTGAAGGGAAACCAGGTTCGCATCGGCGTCGTCGCCCCCAGGGACACAGCGGTCGATCGACAGGAGATCGCAGAGCGCAAGCGCCTCGAGAAGGCGAGGGGGCACCGTGCGTCCTGACCTCGACCGCTACTTCGTCGACATGGCTCGCCTCGTGGCGTCGCGATCGACCTGCGTCCGGCGGCACGTAGGGTGCGTCCTGGTCGACGCCAGGAACCACGTGCTGGCCACCGGCTACAACGGCGTGCCGGCAGGTGCGCCTCACTGCAACGACATCGAGGTTCCGCGAAGCGTCGTGACGTTCCCACACGCCTGCGCCGGGGCGGATGCGCCCTCCGGCACGCAGCTCGACGCCTGCTTGGCAGTCCACGCCGAACAGAACGCGATCCTGCAGTGCAGCGATGCCTACGCGATCGCCCGAGCCTACGTCACCGCGTTCCCCTGCCCGTCGTGCGCGAAGCTTCTGCTCAACACGAGCTGCCGCGAGGTCGTGTACCTCGAACCCTACGGCGAGGGCGAGGGGCTCGACATGTGGGTCAGGGCCGGGCGCCTGGCCGTCAGGTTCGACGGGGAGCCGCCGATGATCCAGCGCGACCTGGTCCGGCTCTTCCACGACGAGCTGGACGAGTGGCGCGTCCTGGTGGCCTGCGTCTGCCTGAACCTGTGCTCCGCTAGGGTCGCCAGGGGCATCGTCATGAGGATCCTGAGCCGGTGGCCCGTGCCATCGGCCATGGCCAAGGCGGGAGGGGACCTGGAGCGCTACCTGAAGCCGCTGGGCTTAGGCGAGCGCAGGGCGAAGAACATCCGCAGCCTCTCGGCCGACTGGGGTATAGTCCGACTCGAGGAGCTGCCGGGCGTCGGGCCCTATGCCCTCGAGAGCGTCCGCGTCTTCTGCCGCGGAGAGCTGCCGAGCAAGGTCGGCGACCGGAAGGTCGCAGCGTGGGTAGAGTGGTCAAGGAACAACGCAACATCGAAAACCTGACGAGCTCTACACTTTTACCTATGTACATCGACAGCAGAGTCGGTAGAGTGGTGTCCGTGGTCGAGCTACGGAGGACACAGACAATGACATCGAAACACGACAGCCTGGATCAGGTCCGAAAGGAACTGCAGGCGATGCGCGAGGTCGGCATCGTCACGGAGAAGGGACTCGCGTCCTCGCTCCGGTACGTCGCCAGCCATGAGGACGAAGTTGCCGAGATGCTCGAATATTCGAGCGTCAGCGACGTCGCCGACTCAATCACGTCCATCGCATCAGGCTGCGGGTCAGGTGGTTGCGAGTGAGCTCCGTTCGCACCGACTGGGCCTGGCAACCCGACGCGACGACTGTCGCGGCGATCGCCAGGGGCAATGCGAAGTTCAGAAGTTCTACATCAACGACGAAGGAGAAGATTGTGGCTACGAAGAAAGCAACGAAGAAGGCGGCTGGCAAGAAGTCCGGCAAGAAGCTCGACGGCAAGGCCCTTGCCGCCAAGCGCAAGCCCCGTGACTCGGTCGCGCAGTTCATCAAGGACGAGCTGACGGCAGGTCAGTCGGACGTCGACAAGATCATCGAGCGAGCGAAGAAGGACTTCCCCAAGGCCAAGCCGACTCGCGGCTACGTCCGCTGGGTCGCGAAGCAGATCGGCAAGGAGAAGCTCGTCGCCCCGGAGCCCCACGAGGCCAAGCCCAAAGCCGCGAAGGCCAAGGCGCCCAAGAAGGCTGCGAAGGCCAAGGCCCCGAAGAAGGCAGCCGAGCCGAAGGGCGAATCGTCCGAGCCGGCGGTAGATCCGGCGTCTTGATGACAGGACGGCCCGGCGGTTGTTCGACGTAACGCCGCCGGAGCCCGTCCGGGAGGTGCGACATGGAGAAGACATCGCAAGACGTGCTGGTGAAGCGCCGCAAGTTCACCACGCCGCAGGGGTGTCAGGTCGAAAGGCAGGTGCGCTACGACGTCCAGACGGGATTCGTCACAGAGGACATCGTGCTGTCGCATCCACTTGAACTGGTCGAGGTGGCGCGAGAGACCATCTTCGACAAACTCTACACGAGGCGACGGTCATGAACGACGGACACAAGGTCGAGGGGTGTGCCGGCAAATGGATCGACGTTGGGACGCTGCGCGACCCGTATCGTCAGCTCTGTGCTGTGTGTCGAGGCTCCCGGCAGAAGCCGGCCGATGACGACGAGGTGGTCGACGTTGCCGCGCTCAAGGCGGCGGAGGAGCGGCACATCAGGGGATTGACCCAGCTCAAGGCCGACCTGGAGGCGACAGAGGCGTGGCGCCGAGACGCCGTGCACCAGGACGAAGAGGGCTTCTGGTTCTGGGACGAGTCGTGGTCGGTGCGCTACGGTCCCTACGAGACCGAGGCTGTCGCCAGGGATCACCTGGACGCGTACGTCGCTGGCGAGTTGGATCCGGTGAACAGTCCCGGCATCATCGAGAGGAGTCCAGCCGGTTGCCTCAAGGCTCTGGGCTGGATCGCCCTCATCGTCGCGTTCTACGGGATCCTGATCCTTGCCGGCGGCGCGGTGTGGAGAGCCCTGGCCGATTAGAGCCAGGGCCCACCGGGGGTCAGGACAGAGCGTCGATCTTCGCCTGAAGGTTCTTCAGCGCGGTGTCGGCTCGAACCGAGAACGTGCTCGTCTCGGCCTCTGTCAGCTCGTCCCTGCCGTCGTCGCGAGCCGCCTTGTAGGCGATCGCCAGGGAGTTGAGCTCTCGGGTCAGCGCTATCATGAGCGCCAGTGCTTCAGCGGTTGTCATCGTGCATCCTCCAAGTATCTCTGCAACGCCTCCAGGACCAGCAACGTCGAGGCCAGGCGCTGCTCGGCCGACTGGAAGTCGACCCCCCTCAACGCTCGAGCGGCGTCCAGCGCGTCCTTCGCCGACTGCGCCTGGTCCTTCAGGCTCTGGGCGTCGGCCTTGGCGGCCGCGATCAGGGCGTCCCTGTCCGGCTTGCCTTCAGCGGCCCTGACCTTGCTATCGAGCATGATGCCCGCGCCGTCAGAGATCGCCGTGACGAGGCTGTAGCCGCCGGCCAGCCGATCGTTGAACGTCCCGGAGGTCTGGAGGCCCAGCTGGGCGCACCCGGCCAGCGCCATCAGGGCTAAGGAGAGCGCCGCCGTCAGCCCCAGCAGCCCCACCCCCGCATAACCCCCTTGCTTTCCGGCCGCTTCCTGGACCAGGCGCTCCTGGGTCAGCTTGGCGGCCGTCTCGGTCAGGGGTGGGGTGGGCTTCAGGAGGCGCGCATAGGCCGCCCATGCCACGCCGGCCAAGGACACCAGGGCCACGATCTTCTCGCCCCAGCCTTCGAGGTTAGCCTTGAACATGGCCTCGTCGATGCCGAAGAACGACGCGATCAGGACGATCAGCGGGATCGTCGCCACGATGAGACCCCGGACCGTTCCGGAATCGAGCTTCTTGATGATCTCCAACATAGTCTGCACTCCTCTTCGATGTTGCGCTTACTCGACCGTCAAACCCGACGGCGCCATGGGCACAGGGTTGACGGTGAGCTTGACGGACTCTGCATCCGCGACCTCGCCTGTGATGACCTTGCTGACTTCGTTAGAACGAGTGCTCTCCACGTCTCGCGAGTTGATCGCGGTCGCCGAGAACCTCCACGTGCCGTCGGCCAGCTGCTCGAACACCGTCTGCGTCGTAGGTGTCGGTACGAACCTGAACTGCGTAAGCGTCGGGCCCTGACCGAAGTAGACCCGCACCCCGGCCAGGTCGGTCAGCGCGGAGCCATCGGTGTTCTGCGTCGGGTTGACCCAGCTCACCGTGGCATTGCGATCGGCAGGGGTCGCGCACGAAAGCGTGAGCGAGTACGTGCCGGAGAGCGTGATGGCCGGGAGCTCCAGGCTGCCGCTCGACGGCTTGGGTCCCGTCCATGCCTCGTGCCCGCTCGCGACGCACGACGCCCGATCGCTGTTCCACGTGAGCGTCGTCAGCAGTTGGCCGTCAGCGCTGGTCACGCTGGCATTGAACGTCGTCGCGCCGAACGCCGGCGCTGTGACCAAGGCTAGCAGGCCGACCAGAATCATCGAATACTTCTTCATCGTCTTCTCCTCAAGGGCGTTGGTGAATCACAGCAGGTCCGGCGCGGCTTCCTTGAGCCACGCCCGTACGTCGAAGCTCGGGCAATCCTTGGCTACGTTGGGAAAGTCCCGATGCCCCTGGATCTTCGCGCCCGGCGCGTAGCGCCTGGCGAAGCGCAGCGCGATGATCAGCGCCTCGAACTGGGCCGGCGTGAAGTTGTTTTGCGCCTTGCCCTTCTCGTCCACTCCACCGACGAGGCAGATGCCCAGGGCTCGAGCGTTGTACCCGGCCACGTGGGCCCCCGCGTAGTCGAGCGGCCTGCCCACCTGGATCTCGCCGTTGCGAGGGATCACGATGTTGTAGCCGATGTCGGTCCAGCCCTGCTTCGTGTGCCACTCACGGATCTCGTGCTCGTCGACGTTGCGCGACGGAGGCGTGGCGGAGCAGTGGACCGCGATGAAGTCTGTTCGTTGACGAGGCGTGTAGTTCACAGCGCGTCTCCGGCGATGTCGGGGTTGGCCGTCATGAAGGCCCGAAGGCGAGATTCTACCCTGCTCTTGGAGGCGCGTAGCTCGGCTAGCCGTTCGGCGTAGATCCGATCCGGCCGCAGTCCGGCCTGGGTCAGCTCCTGTTGCCGTGCCTCGATGTTGAAGATCTCCTGATCGAGCCGGCGCACCTCGGTCTCCATCGCTGCCCTGAGCTGTTGCCTCTGGGCTCGGGATACGGATGCCTCGACTGAATCGACCTTGCGCTTCACCTCTTCCATCTTCTGCGTCAGCTCCTCCTTGACCTGCGCGACGTCCGACGCATTGGCGAATCCCTGCAGCGGGAGCCCGGCCAGGGCCAGCCAGCCGCAGGCCCACGCGATATGGACGAAGAACACCCCGCGAAACAGCAGCCGCGTCACGAACTGACGCTGATCGGGTGGGATGTCACCGAAGAAGAGCGAAGCGAGTCTGTCGAACATCTCAAATTCCTCATCACTGCGTCGGGAGCGGGAGAGAAGGTACCACGTACCCGCTGTCGCTGGCATAACGAGACGTACGAGTGATCCTGATCGCCTTGAACCTCCCGATCCACGGCGTCGCCGTCTGCGCAATGCCCATCCCGATGTCCAGCAGCTGGTTCGAGTTGAACAGCGCACCAGAGATCGTGCCGCTACCGACCATCGTGCCGTTGACGTAGATCCGGACCGTCGTGCCAGCGCGTTCGATGCAGACGTCGTACGACGTGTTGTTGGTCAGATCGATGTTACCTTCGACCGTCCCAGCCACCGCAGTGCCGTTCGTGCTGAACTGCGCGCTGAACCGCTTGGGCGACTGGTCGCCACGATAGTCGAATCCCCACGACCGCTGGTCGCCCGACGCGTTGTAGTGGGAGATGAGCCCGTGGCGCAGCGTGTTGTTGGTGATCTGCATGCCAAATAGCTCGATGCAAAAGTCACCGGAGAACGCCCAATCGTTGCTGTCAGGCGCGGTGATGTTGTTCGTCGTCGAACCCGGCAGGATGATCTCTTCGCCCTGAGTCGTGACCGTGCTCGCGATCCAACTCAAGACCCTGTTCGATGCTGAATAGTCGCCGCTCATCTCAGGTCCTCTTAGAGTTGTCGATCAGCAGAATCACGTCCGACCAATTTGGGTCGACCTCGTCTGACTTCTTCGAGGCGTCGACCAGCAGGATCACGTCCGCCCAGTACGGATCCACGTTGGGATCCGGTGGCACGTATCCGCCGCCACCCGCTACGATCCCGGCAATCATGTTGCGGGCACCGTGACGCCGAACAGATCAGCCTCGTCGGCTGCGACGATTTTCACCGTGAACGTGCCGCCCTGCGGAATCTGCAGCGAACCGCCGGCCGGGGCGTTGATCGTGAACCCGGTGTCGCCGGTGATCGTCAGCACGCCGATTCCCGTATAGCGACCGTGGTACTCGGCGCCGATCTCGTAGGCTTCAGAATCGGAGAAGTGATAGATGGCGGAGACATGCGAGAACCGGGTGTAGTTCCCGAAGACACCAGCGATGGCATCGGTGATCTCGTCGCTCTCGTCGATCACCGGCGCATACTGCGGAGGAATGATCGCTGCTACCCAATCGAGAGATTGTCTGACATACGTCTCGCCGTCGTTGGGCGCTTCAGGGATGCCGGCCGCGACGACCCACCCCGGCCCGGGCGAGGAGTCGAGATACTTGTACAAGTTGCCGTCTTCGAGGTTGACGATGAAGAACACCTGCGTGCCGGCTTCGAAGAACTCCCAGAAGTTTCCCTCATCGACGAACCGCGCGAGATTGTTGTCCTGCCCCGACCAGGCGCCCGTCGCACCCACGCCCACGATGTACAGGTCCCCATCGGCACCCGTGGCCGGCGGCGTCGTCTCATCCATCGAGATGACCGCTGTCTGCAGCAGGGCATCGATGACGTTCAGCGCGAGGTTCAACCCGGCGGCGGGGTCCAGCGTCCCCTCCGGCACGTACGGGATACCTCTGTTCGGTGTGTCTGGCATGCTAAGCTCCCAGGTAAATCTCTGTCTCTGGGCCTTCACCCGTCAGGTCGTTGACCTGGCTGACGGCGACCCTGATCGGTTGCGTGAGCGACGAGACGTTCTGCTCCAGGTGCTCAGCTGTCGTGTCGACCTCGATCAGTTCGCCCGTGACTGACCCGGCGAAGGTGACATGGTACCCTGAGAAGCGCAAGGCCTGGGTAGCTGTAGCTCCGGCGCCCAGCCGGCCGACGCCCTGCCAGTCAACGATCGCCGTTGAGCCGTCGAGTCGACCGCGCAGGTACCCGACCCTTCGCTCGATCTGGCTCTGCCCTTGGTACACGACCGACACTACAGTCGCCGTCGACTCGTCCTCACCGAACGAGATGGCTCGGAACGTGAACGTACGGCCGATGTCAGAGACGCCCAGCGGGATCACGCCCAGGGCGCCAGGGTCGAGCAGGACGAAGCGCTCGCCAGGGGCGTGCTCTCGAGTCAGCGTGCCCTTGCGCCCGCGGAGCAGCAGCGACAGTTCCCAATGACCCTCGCTGGTCTCGTCCGCGTTGGCGAACTGGATGATCTCGTCACCCACGATCGCCAGGTTCAATTTGTTAAGCATGCCACGCAGGTCAGTATCCTCGAGCTCAGCGTAGGGCGTCTGGATCTCGACAGCGATCGTGTTGGTCTGATCGGGATAGGCTTGAGGGTGATCAGGTAGCGACGACTCCAAGAAGCCCATCGTCGAATCTGTCCCGCTGGTCAGGCTATCGATGTAGTTCAGCCCACCGTCATACGACAGCTCGATCTGCGCGCCCGTCCACGCCGGCATCGTGCCGGAGATTGCGACGTACATGATCAGGCCCGCGTTGTCGTCGACGTCGCGCACGATGTGAATGTCCAGCGGCTCGATCAACGTCGGTCCGACAACGTTGCTAGGTGGCGGCGTGGACGGAGCAGCTGGGATGCCCTCGACCTGACTAGTGTACGAGCTCTGCCGATCGTGGAAAAGCTCGTACTGCTGATAGCCGTCGAACACCTCGAGCTTCGTGATGCGACATCGCTCGCTCCTGCCGTTCCACTGGACGACGACAGGATTCGCCGGCACCAGCTCGAGCCAGCTGTCGGGGAGGCAGAACTTCAGGCTCCCTCGCAACTCTTCAACAGAGACCTTGTGGTTAACGGCCACCGCCCTGGCTGCCTGCTTGCTCGTCATGACCACGGCGCTCTGCATAGACTGCTCGCCCTGGGCGCGCCTGTCACCGGCTCGCTCGCTCGTCTGCTTGTCGGTCGCAAGGCCGCCTGCCACGTCGTAATAGAGCAGGTTCATCGTGCGAGGCACGGCGATAGCATCCTCACGCTGCGTCTGCTCGATGTCCTGGTCGTGATCGTCGACCATGTCGTCTTCGGTGATCGTAGCAACGGAGTCACCTCCGCCCGGCACGAAGTGCAAGCGGCCGTCGTAGTTCGACGGGGCGAAGAAGAACACCTGCGACAGCGACTGCAGAACTGTATACGCAGGATACGTGTTGATGATCGTCACGCCTGCGACGAATCCGTCGAGCTGCGAGACATCGTACATCGTGTCTTCCATCCCGGCCAGCTCGCACACCGCCGACACGATCTGCGCCAACGGGATCGCTCCCTGCGCGATGCCGGTCAGGCGCATATACGTGTGACTGCCACTCGGATTCGACTCCGACGACGGCTCGTCGAGACCGTAGACGATCACCTCGTGTTCGCCTTCCGTTAGAAGTTCGGCCGGCACTGCCAAGTCGCCCGACGTCGTCGAAGGCACCTGCACGTTCGTAGGGTTCGCCGCGCCCAGGTAAACGCCGTCCCACCACACGTAGCCGGCGTTCTCTGCCTCGATCGCGATCGTCATCCCTGTGATCGGGATGTTGATTTTCACCGTTCGACGCATCCAGAGATGCGTGGCGGGAGCCCAGTAGCTGCGAATCGGGTTGGATCCGATCGTCACCCCTCCCGGAGCGTAGCCGAAAGGTTGCGGGAGCGCGCTGTTCCATCCGCTGTCAGGGAGAGTCCACGGATCAGAGGGAACGTCGAGCCCGGCAGCGTACTGCCACTGCCACGCGCTACCGACCCCGAACAACTCGCTCAGCGTGCCGTTGTACACCTGGAACTGATACGAAGGGATCGCGCCTCGCATGTCAGTCAGGTCGTCATCGGCCATGACCATATACGCCGTGCCGCGATGCGCAGGCGTCGTCCCTACCCCGAACAGCGCCTCGAGGTCAGGCGATGGGTTCTGCGTAAAAGATCCGAGAAAGAACCTCGCCGTACGCAAGAAGTTCGCGTTGTCCTCAGAGCTCAGTTCAGAGGTCGCCCGCGCGTCGTACACGAGCTGGTTGTTCTTCCACACTCGAAGCACGGCGCTGATCGGACCTTCGCAGATGCGAATCGCATACGTCCTGTAGACGCTTTCGGTCTCGACCTTAGGACCACCCTTGCCGCTCTTCTTCTTTTTGACAACGCGAGGTTCGCCGCTGACGATGATGTTGCCAGCCATGGGCTGCGATAGGCCGAACACGATCGGCCGTGGGACGCCCTCCTGGCTCGTCTGCTGCGCGATGTCGCCGATACCCGGGCCCTTGATGCCCTGCGGATCGACAAGGCCGCCGACAGCGGCGCCCAGCGACCACCCAAGCGATGCCCCAGCCGGGCCGCCGTAGATGAAGCCGACGACGGCTCCGACTACCGGGAGGACGTATCGCGCCATGGCCTGTAAACCTCGACGATCACTTTATCGAACGGAGGCGCGAGCGAATGCTCGACGACGCCGTGAACGTTGTGGGCATGCACCAGCGTCAGCCATCCCTGCGGGTGATCGCCGATGATCGCCACATGCGACGGCTCGCCGACGCGCCACCTGATCAGCGCCACGTCGCCCACCGCGGCTTCGCTGGCCGGCAGCGGGTCGCCGAAGCGATCCTTGAGCTCCCGCGCCAGGCGCCCGTCCCAGGGCTCACGTCCGTAGTCGCGCGCGTCCCTGAAGGGAAGGCCTGCCCCGCTGGCGGAGAGCGCCAGGAGCCCGATGCAATCGACAGCCCATGGCTTACGACCCAGATGTCTCCACCTCGCACCCTTGAGCTTCCGGGCCGCCTTGACGAAGTCAGCTGCGCTCATCCTGACGACACCGTGAAGGCTGGGCCCCTGTACCCGCCGCCACCAGGCAGCTGAGCGCCCGGCGTCTGACCGGAGCTCGCGTCGCCGACAGGGGTGAGCGGCTCACCCTTGAAGTTGATCCCGTTGTTCCACACCGCGATGCAGTCCTCTTCGTAGCGTTTCCGGCAGTCAGGCCTGATGCGATACGTGTCGCCGACCTGGATCGGGAACGGCGTCCGCTCGCCCAAGCCGACAGCTCCCGCGTCGAACGAGTCGGTCCACGACACGACGCCGGCGTTGTCACCGGTCAACCACTCGACGCGGCCCGGGAACGGATCCACAGGGGACGTCGTGGTCACATCGCCCGTGAACATCGTGTCCGTCTCAGCGCCCACGGCCGACACAGTTCCCTCGACCCACAGCGACTCGGCATCGAACCCGCAACCGGTCTGGGACGCAGCCGGAGAGCCGAAGACGGCGCGGCATGTCCTCGAGTCGACACGACCGATGGGCTGCCTCAACCTGACGACATGCGACAGCAGCTCCGGCAGCCACACCATTCCGAAGCGAGTGCGCACCTGTCCGAGGTCGCCCGCATCGAGGAGCACGTGACCCATCGACGTGTCTTCGAAGTTGATCAGGTAGCACCGCCACTTCGCGTCGTCCAACGCGCCGCGCTCGATGTCCTCGATCGAGATGCTAGGGGAGACGTCATCGGAGATGAGCGCGTACCCTTCCGCGTTGCCAATCGCATAGGTCGAGTCGGCCGCGAACGCGCTGGGATCAAACCCGTTGGTCGCCGTGTAGACCATCTCGCCGTCGCCGTCGTCGTACGTGACGTCCTGATCAAGCGTCGTGAACCCGAAACTTGTCGTGCCGTCGCGCAGCGTGATCTTCAGCAGGCGACAGGTCGTCGTCGCGGGTTGCTGGAGATGGGCAAGCAGGAGAGCCGGTACGTCGCGAACGCTCATACGCTGATGTCCTCGAGCAAGGCGACGTCGCTCGTCAGGAACAAGCCGTCGACGCCTTTCTCGTCGCCGCTGAAGCTCAGCTCGTCGTCGTCGAACATCACCGGCACGTCGAACTCGCCGCTCCACCTGATCGTGCCGCCGGCTGCCTGCGTGAACGTGACCAGGCCGGTCGTGTAGTCGATCGACGTCGGGACAAATGGGACGCCGTTGCGCGTCATCGTCACCGTGCCCGACACCGGCTTCCTGATCGGCCTGACGACCGACTGCCCGCCGAACGTGTACAGCTTTCGAAGCTGCAGCGTCTGCGCAGATCCGGTCGACAAGGCGCCGAGCGTCTCGTCGTCAGCTTCAAAGTCAGACCAGTCCTTGAGCCTGAACGAGTGGACGCCCCCGAAGCACGCGTTGAAAGCAGCGATCACTTCGGCGTGACTCTCAGGAAGCAGGTTGCGATAGACCACGGTGAACCTGTACAGCGGTCGCGACCTGACGGGATTGCGCCTGATGATGCCGTTCTTCAGGCCCACCTTGCGCGTTAGCCACGTCGGACCACCTTGAGTCCCGTAGGTCACGCAGTCCAGCAGTCGTTCTTCGATGAATGCCATGTCAACCGATCCTCGCGTTCGCGACGCGCTGCCTGCGCAGAGCCTCGAGCTCCAGCTGTCGAGCCGAGCGCTGGCTCACCTGGCCCTGGACGTAGATGTTCTGCGTCACCTTCGAGCCACCCATCCCCTCGCCTCGAGGATAGAACGTGCCCGGCTGGTCGGGGACGAACACCTCCGGCTGCGCGCCTGTGCCGATCATGTAGGCCATGCCCGGCGACCCGCGGCCACCGCTGTCACGAGACCCTCCGAACAGGCCGCCTAGCCAGTTCATCGCCGTGCCCAGCCATCCTCCGCCGCTGCCCATGCCTTCGCCGCCGAAGATCTTCTGAGCAAGGTTTGCGGCGATCGCCTGTGTCGCCATCTTCGTGAGCATGTCGTAGAACGCGTCGAGCGCACCCTTCGCACCTTTGCCGACGCCGTCCTTCAGCGCAGTCTCCAACCCGCCGGCAAGGATGTCCTGCACGTTGCGATTGGCCTCCTCGAGAAACTTGTTCTGCTTCTTCGTCGCCTTCTCGAACGTGTCCTGCGCCTGCTCGACCGCGCGATCGTAGGTCTGCTGCGCGATGTGGCCATCCATCAGCAGCTGATTGAGTCGTTCGATCGTATCGCCGTATGCCTCGAGCGGAGTGCGCACCGACTCGGCGATCTTCTTGCCCTCCTCGACCGCTGCATCCCACTCACGCTGCGTCTGCTCAGTCGCCTCCTGCTTCTTGCGCATCTCCTCGAGCTGCTCAGCGAGAGCACCGATCGTGTCGCCGTAGATCGCCGCCTCAGGCCCGGCCTTCGCCAAGGCATCGGCCAGGTCGCCGTGAGCCAGCCTGTACTTGACGACGGCGTCGTTCGCCATCCCGAACGTGGCCACCTGCTCCTGCAGCGAAGCCTCGAAGTCAGCGAGCGTCTGCAACGCAGCTTCAGCTGCCTTCTTCGCCGCGTCCTCGGCCTTCTCGTCGTTGAAGACAAGCGACTCCTTCATGGCGCTGTCGATGTTCTTGGCCGTCTCTTCGAAAGCTGGGACCGAATCGCTCCACACCTTCGCAATAGTTTCCATGTCCTCCGTGACGTTGCTACGAGCTTCGGCGAATGCGTCCTTGATCTCGTCGACCGCCATCCCAAACTCGCCCTGGGCGACGCGCACAACCGCCGCGCCCACGCCGTAGATGACGCGGCCGAGCTGCTGGAAGATCGAAGTGACGATCGTGCCTGCGGAGACGAGCGTCTTGAGCGTGACGCTCAGGGCCTTGACGGCGAAGTCCATCGCGCCGCCCTCTTTCGCGGCATTAGCGAATCGCTCCGCCATCGACCCGAACACCGGCAACAGCTCGTTGGCCGCCTGGTTCGCGAGGCCCTTGGCTGCGAACTTGATCCGGTCGAGGTTGTCGTTGAACTCCTCGGCCGACTTGGCCGTCTTGTTCGTGATGGTCAGGCCCAGCGCGTCGGCTTCCTTCTTCAACGCCTCGATGCCTGCGCGTCCCTGATTCAGGAACGGGATCAGCTTCGTGCCGCTCTTGCCGAAGAGCTCCTGCGCGATAGCCGCCTTGCCTGCGCCATCTTCGATCTGAGAGAACCGCTCGGCGATGTCGAGCATGATCTCTTCAGTGTTTCGCATCGAGCCGTCAGCGTTCTTGACCGATACGCCGATCGCTGCGAACGCCTTCGAAGCGGTGGTCGAGCCTTTCGCAGCCTCGACCGCCTGCTTCGTGAGCTTGTTCATCCCGATGGTCAGCTCGTCGAGCGACGTGCCTGACAGCGAAGCGACGTAGTCCAGCTGAGACAGGCTCTCCACGGCGATGCCGCTCGACTGGGCCAGCTTGCCCATGTCGTCAGCAGCCTTGATAGCCTGGTACGCCATGCCAGCAAACGCGACGCCGGCTCCGACGGCGGCAGCGGCCACGCCCTTCGCGATGCGCGCTGCCGAAACCTCTGCCTGCTTGTCGAACCGCTCGAGGCGCTTGTTAGCCTTGTCCAGCTGCGCCATGTACTGCGCCGTCTGGGCCTCGAGTCGTACGACTAGTTTAGCGAGGTCTGTCATTGCTTACGCCTTTTCTTCGTTCGCTTCTTACGCCGCGCTTCGGCTTCGGCTGGGGTGACCGCTGTCGCCACCGCCTGCAAGACGCCGAAGAAGTTCTTCTCGCCCTCCTTTCGCCGAGCCTCGGGATTCTTCACCATGAACGGTTCGAGACCGAGTCGCGCGCCCGGCCTGGACCGGGTTCGACGGATCTCTCTCGCCACGATGGCCGCGTGGACGTTATCCCTCCACGGGCCCCAAGGTTCGATGTCCCAGTACTGCTGCCAGCCGAGATACGATCGCTGAGTCATCGATCGTTTCATCTCGTCGATGTCGGCATAGCCTAGTAGCGAGGCCAGCCGATAATCGAAGAGCTCAGCTGGCGTCAGGCTCTTTTTCGTCGTTCTCGCCGCCGAAGCCGCTCAGCTCCATGACTGCGCCGACGATTGGCATCGAAACTCGAGCAGACTTGGCGAGTGAGAGCGCGTCGTCGAGTGAGAGCGCAGGGTTCCCGTCGCCATCGACCACGCACGCCGCGATGAGCGACGCCGTGGCCTTGAGGCGATCGGCTTTCTGGAGCTTCCCGTACTCGGCAAACTCCAGAGCCCCGACTTCCCTGACGGTGAGCTCGACGCTGTCGATCTTGACGACGCGAGTGCGAAGCTGCGCGAGAGCCAGCAGCTGTTGCTTCAGGTCCGTACCCACAGAACCTCCCCGCTGATCTTGAGCGTGTACGTCAGGACGCTGCGTTCGCCGATCGGTCCGGCGACGTTCCACGCGCGAACGGTGCCTGGAACTGGAAGTACTCTTCGGGCGAAGAGTCCTTGCGCAGGATCCTGATGTCGACGAGCTCATCGGCCTTGTAGGCGTCATAGAGCGCGACGAGCTGCAGGTCGCCAGGGATGAAGTTGTTCTGCAGCGGGATCTCGACGCCATCCGCCAGGCCGTTGCGATAGGCGCGAGCCTCGTCGCAATAGCTGGTGACATCGACGAGAGGCTTCTCCTCGCCGACGGAGCCGAAGTCGAACGCCGCACACAGGTCAGCAAACACGGGCGGCGAATCGCCGTTGCCGAGCTGGACGACCCAGTCGTTACCGATCAGAGTATCTTCAGATGCCATTTTAGTTCACTCCACATGCCAGATTGCCCAGGACTGAGAGACCCTGTAGAGCCCGGGTTCGAAGTCCTGTACGTCGAACTCGGTCTGAAGGCTCGCATGCCGTACGTCTACTGTACCACCAAGCATTCCTCGAAAGTCACTGAGACATTCGCGAACAGCCTGGGCGACCTCTTTCGACGTGTTGTAATTGTCTGCGTAGCAGTCGATCGTCATCGTCGTCATCACCAGGCCGCTGACTCCGCAATACGTCACCTGCCGATCGACGTTGCGAGTCTCGTAAACGACGCACGGCGTTACCTGCGCGCCGCGCGGAACCTTCTGCGGGATGACGAGCGGGTAGATCCTGTTGGGCGCGCCGCCAGTCCCGGCCAGGTATGCAGCCGTGACCGTGCTAGTGGCGAGCTCTTCCTCGAGTCCGATGTGCAGCATCACTTGCCCCCTGCCCGCTTCTTAGCGATGCGTTCGATGCGTTGACGCATCACCTCTGCCACGCCCTGCACCATCGGATCTCTCGACCCGACGAACGCCGGGATGAGCCATGGCTGCTTCGGGATCTTCGCCGTCCCGAGCTCGAAGAACTGCAGGGCGTAGAACGCTTCGGCCCGAACGCCCAGCACAGCCTGCGCCATCTGCTTGTCCTTGCTCAGCTTCACGATCATTCGTAGGTTTCTCGCAGCGAAGCCAGCCGACACGAGGCGACCCTTGTACGTTCGATGCAGCTGCCGCTTGCCGGGGCTGATCGAAGAGATGTTCGCCTGGGCACGCGACATGACGGCACGCATCGGCGTCCTGACAGCGGCGCGAAGCGTAGCGGCCTGTTCCTTCGGGCTCGCCAGCTCTCGCAGCTTCGCCGTCAGTTCCTTCGTGCCTTCAACGTAGTGGTTGCTGCTAGCCACGCCACCCCTCCGCCGGTCCCTTCGAGCACATCAGCGTCAGTTCCCTGCGCCCAGTCTTCTCGTCCGGCAACGCCGACTTGATGTCGTACTCGTCGTATTTTTGAGGGCTGACCGAGTGGTCGGTCACGTGCCTGACGCGACAAGTCTCGTCGACGTCGTCTCTCCACCGGATGCTGATGCGAGTCGTGACCTCGCTCTGGACCTGCGCTGCGGCAAAGAACTCTCGACCCGACACGGGGGAGATGCGAGCCCAGACGGTCGCAAACGGCTCGTAGCTATGAGCGACCTGTCCGCCTGACTGCTGCGTGTCCACTCGACGGAGCAGCGTCACCTCGTGTCTGTACTTTCCGCTCTGCATTTCGCTGCTCCAGTTTCTCGAGTGCCTCCCTTACAGGGCGAGGCAGTCGCCTCCGTATCCGCCTGCAAGTCGAACACGCCATAGATCACACTTCCAACCCGATGCGATGTGGCCACAGCAACTTCTCGGCTCGGTCCATCAGCGTGCTGAAAATCCTCTCGTCGCGATCGAACTCCGCCTCGACATGCAGAAGGATCGCGCTCTTCACATCCTCAGGGAAGTCAGGCGGACTCGTATGCGGCGAATTCTCCAGGTCGGCAAGAGAATCGATATTCAGAAACTGCGTAGCCCATTGCTCAGCTGCGCCGATCAGACGAGTCAATCGCTCATCGTGTCCGGCAAAGCTGCGCTCGACGGAAACTTGGTCCTTCGCTTCGTCGAGCGAGATGTAGCCGCTGATGCTCATCGATAGTGCTCCCGTACCCAGGGTGACCTAGCCTGCACGTCTCGATGCCAGGGATCGTGAACCCCGTGGAACGCGACGACTCTCGCGCCCTTGGGAAGCCTGCCTCCGGCCGGCATGACGTGGTTGCGGTAGGAATATACACCATCAGCCACGCCCCAGAGAACCTCCTGTCGCCCGAGCGAATAGGCGATCCACCCCTGATCACTGCCTCGGCATCCGGCTCGGTGCGCTTTGGCCGGCGACGTCAGTGGATCAAACTCAGTCCACACCTTCGTCCTGGCGCCTGCGCGGACCATCATCAGCGACCCGTTGAACCAGTTGTAGACGATCGACGACCTGGGCTGCACGGTCTGCCCTCCCCAGATAGCGAAGTCGACGTCACGATCGAACAGCGGAGTCACGTCACCCGTCAGAACCATATCGAGGTCGACACTGACGATCCGCTCGCCGATGACGTCTCGCGCCTCGGAAGAGAAGATGAACAGGCGCACGTAGCAGCTCGGGTTCGAAGGGTTACTAGGGTTCGGCACGCTCATGAACTTGAACGATGGCAACGTCCGGATGTCGATGACACGAACCCTGGGATCGATTCCCTGCGGGTCATCGGTGATACAGGTGAAACGATGCGGCACTTTCAGGCGCCGCTCGAACATGCTGCGCGAGACGTTGACGGTGTCAGGCCCGAAGGTCGACCTGTACCCCGGCTTCTTCCATTTCCACACGACGACGTCGATCATAGCGTCTCCCTGTGGTACGGAAACGACAGCACCTTCGGCCGCCATCCCTTCCCGCGCTTCGCCATGATCAGCTTCTTCGCAGCGTCCTGCGGCTGCTTGCGTTTGTATCGGGTCGTCGAGCTGTCGCCGACGTACTCGTGCCTGATCAGCTCGCCGCGCAGCGTCCTGACCGGCGCCGTCATCACGCAGCGTCGCCGCCAGTCGCCGTCGGTGCCGTAGTGACCCGACAGCGCCTCGTCATACCCGCCGACCTTCCAGAACATCGCACGCGTCATGAACATCGAGTTCGGATGCGGATGGATCTTCACGCCCGTGTGCTCTCGCCGGCTGAAGCGGTGGATGACTCCGGGATCGTAGAAGCCATCGACCAGCGAAGCTGCGAGCTCCGCGTCGACGACGTGGTCCATGTCGGTCAGCATCATCCAGCCGTCTAGGGCGTAGTGCGCACCGATGTTCCGGGCGGCCAGCCAGTTCCACCTGACATCGACCTCGATCCTGTAAAGGTCGATGCGTAGCGGCAGGACCCTCCCATTGCCCAGGACGTTCAGCGCAGGGTTGTCAGGTGAGCCGTCGTCGACGACGATCACGCGGACCCGAGACCGCAGTCGCTCCGGGTACGACGACCACTCGCCCAACTGCCTGTCGAGGAACTGCGGGTTCTCGTAGTACGGGTAGATGAAGGTGACGTCGTGCGGAGTGAGCGCGCGCCTGAACTCGACGAAGGGCGCGTCGTCGAAACCAGGGGCGCCCATCAGCGCCACGCCTTCGCGAACCACGACCACTGCCTCGCCGCGTCAGCGTTCTTCGGTTTCTTGCAGAGGACGACCTTGGCAGACTTGAGCATGTCGCTCTTGCCTCGGGTCGTGACCTGCGACAGCCTCGGGAACCATTGCAGCGGCATCTTCGACGCGCCAGGCAAACGTTCGCCGATCCAGTCCTGGTCGCCCCACAGCCGACGCGCGACGTCCGGTCGCCAATCGACGTAGAGGTCGTTGTACATCCCGCCCTCCCAGCACATCACGCTCGAGTTGTACTGCTTCACAACCTTCAGGTCGCCCTTGCCGACGAAGTTCGGCGCGTCATCGGGGACGATGGCGAAGCCCGGCGTGTAGTCGACGACCGGCTGCAGCTCGTCGACGATCAGGACGTCGAGGTCCATGTACAGGATCCTGCCCTGCTGGAGCGCGTCGTGGGCCGGGTTGAACAGTTCCACCTTGGCCCACCAGGCGTACATGCCGGCGGGAGGCGCTATCTCGATCGTCTCCACGCCGGGCAGCGATCCCGGCTGGTCTGTCAGGCACACGAACCTGTGGCCAGGAAGCGCTCTGTCAGCCATGCTCTTGAGCTTGGTGACGTAGTCAGGGGTGAACCCCACGTGCCCCCTGACCAGCACGCAGGCGACCGTCAGGCCGGTCATGACCGCACCGCCACGCAGTAGATCCTAGGCCCGATGTCAACGTAGTGCTTCGTGTACGGTCGGAGCTCTCGCACCGCCTCGCCGACCGGAGCGATCTGGCAGTCGTCGAACACGATGACATCGCCCGGCTGCTGCATCTGCGACAGCGCCATGCCTTCGTAGTAAACCTGCTGCTTCGTGTGCTTCCCGTCGACGAAAGCGAACGGCACTCGCTTACCTTGCTGCAGCGCCCACTCCAGCCAGGGATTCGAGCCGCGACCGAAGAACGTGATCCGGACGCCCGACGCAACGTGGCCTGACACGAACTCGTCGATCGTCTTCAATCCATCGAGCTCAGCTGCGCTGTTGCGGGAGACACGAGTATTCGGGTCTATGACGTCGAGCGACACGACCTCGCAGCCGGCGCCTGAATCCTCGAGCGCATGGCTGATGACGCACGCCGAGAAGCCCTTCGCCGTCCCGATGTCCAGGATCACCTCGCCGCCGACGAATCCCTGCAGCGCCTTACGCAAGAAGAATCGCAGCGTCGTGTAGATCACGCGGCCGTGCTGCCAGTTCGGAGGGTTGACCTTGAGCGGGCACGCGAGCGTCCTCGCCATCGACTCGAGCTTCGCCCGATCAAACGCGTATCCGTGCATTCGCTCGTAGCCATCGATGATCGGGTAGCTGTGACGTCGCTCCCGCTCGAATATCTCGTCGTATTGTTCGACCTTCAGCATGGCACATACACCTCGTCGCTGTTGAGAGCGAAGCTCAGCTTGTAGTTTTTTGAGATGATCCACGAGCGGAGCTGCTCCGCCGTATGACCGTAGAACTCGATGTTGCGGTTGACCTCGACGCCGATGACAGGCCTGCAACGTTCGATCGTCCGCTCCGCGCCCATCAAGGCATAGAGCTCGTAGCCTTCGATATCGAGATAGAACAGGTCGCAGTGAACGAGCTTCATGTCGTCAAGCCTGACCTGCGGAATGGCGCCGCCGCCTGCGACGTGGGTCAGGCCCTCGTGAGTCGGCCGTCCGCTCGCGTCTCGTCGTCTACCAGACATCGAAACCGGGGTGCGCTCGTTACCGAGAGCGGCGCGGATCGCTTCGACGTTGCTCTCCCAAGCGTTGACCTTCAGCTTCGAATACAGCGCCCGGTCCGGCTCGAACGTGATGACACGAGCGAACTCCTCAGCAAGACGCTTCGGAAAGATACCGAGGTTGCCGCCAGCCTGCACGACGCAACGTCGATGCGGCGTCAGTTTCATCGCGGCGTCCAGGTTCTGAAGATCCCTGAAGCTCCACTTGAGGCACGCCGGGCTGCCAAGGAACGCGTCCCACGGCCACTTGCGGCGATACGCACGCAGCTGAGCGAGGTTCAACGTGTATCGCATCGTCATGGCAGGGTCTCCTCGAGAGGCGCACGCCTGAAGCTTCTCATCGCCGTCACGCGCGTGCAGTTGACGACCTCGACCCCGGCGCGGCGTAGATCCCTGGCGAGGATCTCGAGAGCTCGCATCCACGGACCGAACCCTGCGCCGTTAGGAAGCTTCCCTTCGTGCTTACCGTGCCAGTGCTCCTTGCCACCGGTTCTCTGCATGTCGAACCCGAGGAGGACGATCTTAGTCGCCCCGAAGGTAGCTGCGAGATGGATCGCCTGGAACCCGGAGTTGCCGCCGCCGTTGATCGTGTCGGGTTCTTTGCTGAACCCAGCGTTCGTCCCGCACCTGATCCAGTACGTGCCGAACTTGTCACGCGCCATCTCGCTGACGCTCCACAGCTCGGAGGAAACGACGCCGAAGATCTTCGGGCCGTAGACGTCCCAGAACCTGTAGTCAGCAGCGTAGAGCACGTCTGCCCAGGGCGCGAGCTTGAACGTCGCGTTGACGACGATCAGGCGTGCGCGCCCTCGACAGTAGTCTAGGTCTTCTTTCGTGAGGGACGGCCCTGACGCAGCGACGACGACCGTACTCCCCGGCCACCTGCCTGCTGGTCCTCCGACGAATCGTCCGTCGACCCAGACGCCCGGCTTCGCCGCGATCGTGTCGGGGCCTTCTGCTCGGCCTCTTCGTGATCGCCGTCCGCCTCGTCCGACGACCCGGCGCTGTCGTCGTCCGCCGCGTTTCCCTCGTCGCCCTCGCCCTTGGTCGACTGCGGCCCGCCCAGGTCTGCGTTCATGTCCGGACCGGGATCGCCCGCGTTGTTGGGCTCGAGGCTCTGCGGTTCGTGGACCACGGCGAGCCTGTTGTTCACCAGCTGCTTGCCGTACCTGTCATCGACTGTGATGACGACGCCCGCCCGGATGAGACCGAGGCGGCCGTTGAAAGTCTTGAGAGCTCTGACCTGCATGACCATTCACCTCTTCTGCGTTATGATTTCGAGAGAAAGAGGGCGGCGCCTCGCGACGCCGCCCTTCGCCCAGTCAGCCCCGATCAGGTGGTCGAGCCAGCCGGGAAGCTGCCGTGCACGAAGGCAGCGGGACGGGCAACTGCCAACGCGATGCGCTCCTCGACCAGGATCGTGACCATGTTCTTGATGAAGTTGTCACGGTCTTCGGTCGACACGGCGATCGTCGCCTGCTCGCGGTCGAACAGGGTGGCTGCCATCCGGAACGCGCCCACCAGGAACTGATCGTTCGGCATGCCGTCGGACTCGACGACCGGACGACCCCACAGCATCGGAGGCATGTTCCCCTGCGGATTGGCCATGAGGTACCGGTTCTCGTTGTCCTTCGTCAGTTCGATGTTGTGCCAGTCGGTCGGCGTCAACACGATGCCATCGGCGGGATAGAACGCCAGGCGAACCTGCAGAATGGCGTGACGAATCACGTCGATGAACGAGTCGTTCGCACGGTTCAGGGCCGTGTTGTACGCCGTCGCCTGCGGGATCAGACCCAGGATGTTCTCACCCGTGCCGTCGCCGAGCAGGATCTGGTTCTCCTCGACGATCTTCAGGCCATAGGTGAGGCGCCCGTTGATCAGGGTCTGCAGCTGCGGGAAGTCGCTCAGCACCTGACGAGTCGCGTGAATCCAGTGTGCGATGGTCCGCACCGGCACGTCCTCACGCTCGTAGGTGATGTTCGATTCCGGCTTCTGCGCACCCTCCGACACGACGTCGGCGTTGTTGGTGAACAGCAGCTCCTTGATCCACTCGATCAGGTTGCTCGAGGTCGTGCCGACATCGAGCAGGTTGCGGATCGTCAGCGGACGCAGCGGCTCCTCGACGACGCCTGGAAGGCGATCACTCCAGATGCCTGCGCCACCGCTGCCGTCGATCGACGTGATGGCCTTGAGCTCGAACGCCTCGGAGTGACCCTTGCCGCCGCGCTTCACGAAGTCCTTCAGCTGCTGCGACTCGACGAACAGCTCGCCCGCGGTCTTGACGAGGCGCTTCTGCGAAGACTGCTTCGTATCCTCCGCCATCTTCTGCTCGAGGTCAGCCAGTCGCCCGTGCAGCTTCTGGTTCTCCTCGGTGATCTTCGCCATCGCTTCCTTCGTGCCCTCCTGGGCCTTGCCGAAGTTCGAGATGTCGGTCTGCACCTGCTTCAGGATGACATCGGCTTCCTTCGTCTTTTCGCCGATGGCCTCTTTGATCGACGCGAGTAGCGCCTTCTTCTCTTCCTCGTTCATGACAGTAGCTCCTTCGCCGAGAACGGCGATTTCGTGTTGAGAGACTTGATACCTTCGATCAGTTCGTCGAGCACCGGTTTCCCGACGCCTTTGCTTTGGCCCTCAACGTCTCGCAGGAGCCCCGCGTAGCCATGGCCGACGAGAGCCTTGGCCTGCGATCGGGAGAATCCAGCGTCGCGCAGGACCTCCTCGATTTCTTTGATGGACGGAGCGCTGCCCTCGACGAACATGCTCCGCACCTCCGTGATCAGCGATTCCTGGTTCGCAGGGAAGGTCACGATCGAGACCTCCCACAGGTCGATCTCCTTGAGCGTGAGCAGCTTCGTATCACTGTTCCACTCTTCAACGACCGAGTTGAACCCGATCGACATGCCGTCGACCGTCTTGCTCTGCATCAGGGCGCGCGCCTCGCGAGCGCGCTGCACGTCCTTCACGAGCAGCTGGCCTTCGGTGTAGAGGCCGCGCTCGTCTTCGACCATCTTCGTGAACGGGCCGACAGGCTCCGCGCTGCGATGCTGCCACAGCGCAGGAGGCAGGCGATTGCGCGACTGCCACTTACGCAGCGTGTTCGCGAACGCGCCCGGCGCTACGACTTCGCGGTACGCGTCGATGACGTTGTACACGCTGGCGTAGCCTGAGAAGTGACCCTCCTCGTCGACCTCTTTGACGTCGAACGTGAAGTTGCGTACCTTACGCTTCATCGTCGTTACCTCTGCTGTTGCCTGCGTCGTCGAGTCCGAGGAAGCTGCGCAGCGCGTCCCGGACCTGGACGGTGTTGTCGGGCATTGTACCCAGTTTCTCGATCGGTGACATGTTGCTCTGGACTGTCAACTTATCTGCATTCGGCTCAGCGCTCTTCGGCAGGTTCTCCTTGGCCCTCGCTTCGTTGCGAGTGTAGACGCCGTTCTGCGTCATCTGGCTCAGGAACGATGCGCGAGCCTGGCTGTCGCCGCGCAGCAATTCGTCGAGGTTGAACGCGGCATAGTACCCCTGGCCCTGCTCCTCAGGCGTGAGCAGCTGGCGGAAGATCTCCTTCTCGATCGTCGTCAGCACCGGCCCGAGGCCGAGCTTCAGCCAGCCCAGGATGATCTGCTCCACGCCGCTGCCCCACATCGTCTGCCCGTCCGTCGCGTGGTGCACGAGGATCGGGGGCACGTCGTACCAGCTGCAGATCTCCTCGAAGGAGTACTTGCGAGACGACAGAAGCTCGACGTCGATAGGCTTGAGCGACAGCGGCTCGAACTTCGTCGCGTTCTCAGCGACCATCACGCCGAACTGCTTGTCGCTGTCCTGCCCGGTCCCGGTCCCGACGAAGTCGTTGACGATGCGCTTGTACGCCGCGCGCTGGTCCGGCTTGAGCCACTGCGCGATCGTGAGAATGCCGCTCGCCCGCAGTCCGTTCTTGTACGACAGGTTCGCCGCGCGGTCCCCCGCCATCGACAGGCCCAGCGTGTTCGCCGCGTACTGGATCCGGGAGAGTCCCGTGTATCCGTCCATCGATCGATCGATGACGACGAACACGTCATCTGCCGCCAGGTCCTCGTTCTTGTCCCCGCCGGTGATACCCATCGGCCAGTAGCGGTAGCGCAGTCGCCCGTTGTTGTCGAGGTAGGCTGTCATGTACTCCGGCCGCATGGGTCGTAGCCCGACGAGTCGCCCGTTGATCTTGATCTTCCGAGCGTAGCACACGCCCCATGTCATCATCGACGCGACCATGGCCTGCCAGAACTTGGCGCTCGACATGTCCTGGTTCGGGATCGAGTGCAGGATCCGCCACAGCGGATGCGTCCTCTCCTGCTGCGCGCTCTGCCCGTCGGCGCTCCTGTACAAGCACAGAGGCAGGCTCATCACAGTGTTCGCGTACCGCCAGACGCACGCCCACACCGCGCTGATCGACAGCGACAGCTCCGGCGTGATGTTGACGCCGCCATAAGAGCGCGCCAGGTTGACCGGCCCCTGCGCCTGACCGCCGCCGGGCCACAGCCTGAACGTGCGCTTGCCGGTGTCGAACGGAAACCACGTGAAGATCGGTGAGAAAAACGAGCGCAGCCGCGACGGCGCAGGCGCCGAACGTTGCACCACCATCAACTGCTGCGACCTGGCGTTGACCAGGTTCGGCACGCCGAGCGTTTTGTCTGTCATGCTATCGGGTCCTCGAAGAATCCGGCCGAGCCGTCGTCGGTGTCAGAGATCGCGAGCCCGAGCGCCATCAGCACCGAGCAGATGCCGTCGATCTTGTCCGCCGATCGCTTCTTGTCGGGGGCCATGTTCAGGTTCACGTCGTACCTCGGCACAAGGTTTGCAGCGTTCCACTGAAGCACCGGGTTGCCGCCGTGGACCAGCGCGCCTGTGCTGTACGCGACGTCGAGCGCCTGCATCGCGGGGTGATAGCTGCGCGGACCTTGGACGAAAACCTCGAGCTCCAGCCCTTCGTTGGTCAGCTCTGTCACCAACTGCTGGGCGTTCCACGGATCATACGCGATTTTTATTGGGTTTGACATCTGGACATCGGTCAGGATGGCCTGCCTGATGACAGCGTAGTCGACGCGATCGCCTTCGGTGACCGTCACCCAACCTGCCTCGATCCATCCCTGGTACGGAGCGCTGCGCCTTTCCGTGCGGAATCGAGCGGCTTCTCGCGGCACGAAGTACCGCATGAACGGGTACCACCTGCCGTCGTCGTAGAACAGCTGGCACCACGCCGCCATGTCGGTCGTGCTCGACAGGTCAAACGCGCCCCAGCAGCGCAGCCCCTGCAGGTCTTCGAGAGCGAGACGATTCGGACCTGCGCATGCCTTCCACTTCAGGATGTCGATGCTCGCCTTCGCGGCGGACGCCTGCCGGTTCAGACGCTTGATGCGAAACTCGCCGAGCTTACCCGGCATAGTCTTCGCCTCGGCAGCGAGCGCCCTGATCGTCGATCGTAGCACAGGGTTCGTGTCCCACAGCGGGTTCGCCTTGGGCCATTTCGACTCGTCGAAGTCGTCGTCGAGCTTGGTCCCGAGCCTGTCGTCCTCCTCGTCGAGGGAGAAGATCAGCGCCAGGAAGTGATCTGCGTCAACGCTCCCCTGCAGGATCTGCTGCGCGAACAGCCGCACCTCCGGCCACGGGCCCGGTCCTTCGAATCCCTCCGTCGTCGTGTACAGGAACAGGGGATTGCGCCTCGCCCCGGCCGCGTCGCGCAGCACGTTCATCAGGTCGTGTGTCTTGTGGGCGTGCAGCTCGTCGAGCGTAAAGGCTTGAGGGTTCAGCCCGTCCTGCGTCGACGCCTTCGCGTTGATCGCCTTGAAGAACGTCGAGTTCTCGAACCGTCTGATCTCGAGTGAGTACGCCTCGATCCCGTACTTCTGCCGCATGTCGAAGCACCGCTCGACCATCGCCTTCGCGATGCGCCACACGACCTTGGCCTGGTCGCCCGTCGTCGCGGCGGCGTAGATCTGCCCGCCCAGCTCACCCTCTTCGCACATCACGTAGAGCATGATCGCAGCGGCGAGCGTCGACTTCGCGTTCTTGCGAGCGACCGCGAACAGCGCGACGGAGAACCTGCGCATGTTCTTGTCGGCCCAGAACCCGAACAGGTTGACGATGAAGAACACCTGCGCCGGCACCAGCACGATCGTCGGCGTGTCCCACGTGCCCTCGACGTGGGGCAGGCACTCGATCCACCGGCAGACGTACTCCTCCCGCGCGTCGTCGAACCTGAACGGCGCGTTCTTCGCCTTCGCCCGATCGAGATCTCCGAGAAAACGCTTCGCCGCGAGTCGCGTCCAGATGTTGTAGCGCTCGCCTCTCGTGTCTGCGACGGCGTGCCTCGCGTAGTCGATCGCCATCCTCACGAACTTCGGCGACCGCGATTTGAGGTCGTTGAAACGGTTCTTCGGTCGCCCTCCGATGTTCTTCTGTTTCGGGGTTACGTTCTTTTGCAGTTTCTTCGTGGCGTTGCGCGCACGCTTCGCTGCTTTCCCCCCGCGTTTACCCGCCGAAGTGAGCGCCGCTCTCGACGTCCTCGACAGTTGTCTCTTCGGTGTTTTCATGTCAAGTAGCCTTGGCTTTTTCGAGGGAGGGCGTCGCCCTCTCTCTTT
>Ga0181352_1000056_pt1 | contig 44445 bp, 68 predicted proteins | sample Fa13VDMLBSN_FD_130103 | JGI IMG/M metagenome (GOLD analysis project Ga0181352, IMG submission 130103) | Freshwater viral communities from Lake Michigan, USA - Fa13.VD.MLB.S.N | ecosystem: Environmental > Aquatic > Freshwater > Lake | place: USA: Michigan | collected 2013-09-23 | reverse complement strand
GCTACTGAGAGAGATACAGCGGTGCGGCCCTGGTGATTACGGCGCGTTCAGTTCGACCTACAAGCTACTTGCCCGTAAGTTCCTGCCTGAGCTGAAGAAGACATTCGGTCCCTTCGCAGACTTCCGCGCCGGCGATATGCAGTTCGTCTTCACCGAGGCGGGCGAGATCGCACTCTTTGGGCGCATCCAAGACACGCCAACGGTCATTCAACTGGGATACGCTGAGAACCCCGACAGTCTCGAGTCCGCTACCATGAAGGCGGTCATATGGGACGAACCAGGGCAAAGGCTAGTCCCCGAACAGAGTTTCAGAACACTTGAATCCAGGCTCATGGTCAACCGTGGGCGCATGGCACTTGCGTCGAGGCCCTACGAGTTCAACTGGTACCAGACCCTCGTTGCCAAGGCAGACGGGGTGAAGGTCAAAGCCGTCAACTTCGCCTCATGGCATAACCCGGTCAATCCACCGAGGGATGATGAGTACTGGTCAGGCTTAAGAGGTCTCCCGGCGTGGCGGTTCGCCATGCTCTACGAGGGGTTATTCACCCGTCCGGCAGGCCAGATATACGATTGCTTCGATGATGCCAAGAACATCATAGAGGAGACCGGAGACAAGCCGTGGACAATCCCCGAAGGGTGGGACGTCTACGCAGGTCAGGACTTTGGCGATCGGAATATGGCGGGGGTATTCGTTGCCCGAGGCCCAGACGGGCAACTAGTTTGCTTTGCTTCCTATCACAAGGGTCACGTAACGGTCAAAGAGCATATCGCTAACCTGAGACGCAAAGCCACGCAGCCAACGGCAGGCATCGCAGGCGGGGCTCCGAGTGAAGACGACTGGCGCAAGGACTTCACGGTTGCAGGTTGGCCGATCATGAAACCGCCCATACGCGACGTAGAGGTCGGCATCTCGCGTGTCTATCGCCTGATTGCTGACGGACGGCTCAAGTTCACAAGACTCGGCGCACACGCGGTCATAGACGAGATCAACCGTTATGCCCGTGAGGTTAACGACGCGGGCGAACCAATAGACAAGATCGCCGACAAAGAGACTTTTCACAGGCTAGACGCACTTCGGTACGTCTGCTCCACCTTCTTTACCTATGCTGAAAGTTCAAGAGCACCAATCGCCCGAGGGAAACTCATTCACGTTTGAGGCCCAACCCGGTACTTGCGTCGTCAAGATCGAGACCGAGGCGCAAGACGGGCTAATCCTCCTCCCTGACTACGAACGGCTCAAGGTCAAGAAAGCCACCGTACTTTCTGGCGGCGTGGAGCTCGGGCTAATCCCCGGCGATGAGGTCATTGTCAAGCACCGTGCGGGCAAGCGCACCGAAGGCTGGGGCGATGAGGACTACGAGACGGTCTTCTATGGCGCAGTTGGCGGCAAAGTCATGGACCGCTGGTGGGTAGGTAATACCGCCGTTGACCCTAAGCGCATCCCGCTAGACGAAGTGATTATGGCGAAGGTGGTGGATGGCGAGATCATCCCGCTCGGACGCCAAGTCTTAGTCCAACTGCCTGAGAAGCACGAAAAGCTAGGCGAGATTTACATTCCCGAAGCTGCTTCATGGCGTGACCCCGTGTTCACGGTCAAAGCGGTTGGTAGATGGTCGGAAGACATCGTAGTTGGCGAGAAGTACGTGGTCCACGAGGGAGCGATTGACTGCCGGAATCTACCGGATGGGCTGGGCCTGATCCTAGAAGAGTTTATTTATGCGCGAGTCTGCTGAAAAGCTTTCGATCTGGCCCGATGACGTGCGGGTGGACATGGGTAAGAAGCTCGGCGCAATGGTGCTGGAAGGCATCGAAGTACGCCAGTCTGCCCGAGAGGACCGCTGGGCGCGTGCAATGGCGATGTACCAGAACGAGCCAGTTGGCGCGGCACTCGGTGACGACGGGGAGACGAGCAAAGGCAGCACGTTCAACCTCGTTCAGGTCAAGATCGACGGTCTTATCGCCCACGTTGTTGCCCCGCTGACTAGCCAAGAGCCTTACTGCTTCGCCCAGAACTACGGGGATGCCGAAGCGAGTAGGATTGTCGAGTCTGCCTGCCAATTCTTTGCAAAGCGGGCGAATATCGGGTTAGCCCTCGCGGATGCCGCCCTTGCCTGCGCTCAGTTTGGACGTGCGTTCATCAGAGCGGAGTACAAGGCAGAGGATAAGGAGACATACCGCTACCCATGCGTGAAGCTGACGGTGATTGAGCCGTGGGATATGGTGGTTTATCCACCCAAGGCCCCAAGTTTGCAGGATGCCAAGCTATTCGGCTGGCGATTCCAACGTAGACGCGAGGAAATCACGGCGTTACAAGAGTCCGGCGAGTACCTGAAAGACGACATAGAGGCAGGCGAGAACCAAGAAGTCGGGGAAGCGGGCTACGTTGAGATCGGGGAGGGCGGCAAGCCCATTGAAGGGAAAGCAGTCCACAAAGAAGATGAGATTGTAGACCTCTACACGATCATCTTCGACCACTACGAAGGCAAGGAGAAGAAGCGGCTATGGGCAACGATTGAGCCCGAAGCTGGCGTTATCTTGTGGGTGCGTGAATACCCTTGGAAGCGCACATTCAACGTATTCGACTTCAACTTCAAGACCATCTCACGCAGAGATGGCTACTGGCCTGCGAATTCCATTGCTCAGGATCTCCAAAGCCATCAGCTAGACGTGAATCAGCTTGTGACCATTGCGATGGACGGAGTGCGGGCTAACACGCTTGGCTACCACTTCGGGCCCGGCACAGAGCAACAGCCGAAATATGGGCACGTTGCTCCCGGTGAGATCGCATCTTGGCCCGGCGCAGACCTTGTTAAGTCGCACTTCCCACGCGTTGACATAAGCGCGGTCCCGATGATGCTACAGGCGTTCGTTCAGAACGCGGATAACGTGGCCAGACTGTCGCAAGTTGGCACAGGCGGGGACGTTCCATCGTCTCAGACAGCAACCGCAACCCAGTTCCAAGCGGCAGGTCAAGCGGCGGGCAAAGACGACTATGCAAAACGCTTCGGTGAAGGCATGGTCAAGTTCTTTGAATGGCTTTGCGAGTGCTTAGAGGCGAATTACGATGACTGGGCCGAAGTGTTGGGCGCAGCGATCAACGAAGATGGACAGCCTGTCCCGCGAGATGTGTTCAATCTTCCCTATGACTGGGAACTGAGCATTGCTAGCACTAATCAGCATCCAGGGGCGCAGATGAACAGCGCGATGATGCTCCTTGAGACGGCTAAGAACTTCCCCGAGGCTAAGGCAAAGATACATGAGATGTATAAGAGACTGCTCCAACTGGCTGAGCGAACTGGCTTCACGAATGCGGAAGGCTTGCAAGACCCTGAGGACCCGATTGAAGTCGCGGCCAGAGCCCTCCTTGAGCTTGGAGTCCCACCTGAGCTCGTTGAACCAGCCCTCGCCGCCCTCACCGCAGGATTGGGACAGGCTTCAGGGCAACCCGGCATGGCAGGAGCTTATGGCGTACCTGCGGCACAGCCTGGACTCGACCCATCAGGAAATGGAGCGATGCCAACCGGACCGGCTCCCGCACTTGCAGGGGCGGGCGGAATGGATCAGAGCGTTTCTATCGAAGGCAATTTTTAACAACGCACGGAGTAACGAATGGAAGAACAAATAGAACAGACCGCTGAACAAGCGGCGGAGCAAACCACCCAAGCCCAGGCCCAACCCGCCGGGGCTTCTTTCTTTGCCGATGACGCTGAGGCACTTGCGGCGCGTGACGCGCTTGCAATTCAGCGACGGCTAGACCAGATCAGCGCGAATCAGCCGAAACAGACGCAAGGCGCAGAAGCGGAGTTTGCTCGGCCTGATGACTGGGATGACCTGCATCCCGACGACAAGGTGGACTGGCTTGAAAAGAAGCAAATCCACAATATGCAACAGGTTCAGCGGATGCTAGACCAAGGTGTCCAGCAGGTCACTCAGCAGATGGCCCCGGTGATGAACCGGACGCTAGAGAACGAGGTAGGCGGCAACCTCCCTGCTGATGCCAAGCAGTACCTCAAGGGGATTATTGAAGAGCAGTCGAAGCAGTTCGGCGTGATTCAGCCAACCCCTGAGAATATCCGCATTCTGACGGGACTTGCGCTTGAGAAGGCCAACAGCGCGAGACTTGCCCAACAGCGGCAGGCGGGCGAACCCGCCGAGTCTTTCGCGGGTGTCCCTGAGATTTACCACCGCGACCTCGCCAAGTTAGAGGCAACTCTCAAGGAAGAGGGGCTCAAGTGGACTCAGGCGGAGAAGATCGACTTCCTCAAGAACGGAGCTTAAGACATGGCTAAGACAATCGAAGAATCGAATTACGTTTTACCGGGCGACCAGCAAGCAGACAAATCCCGGCAACTCAAGTGCGAGGCGAAATGGCCTGGCTATCACTTCTGCCTGGTTCAGCTAACCCGGGAAGAAGACTTTCAGGAAATGCGGGACTTCATGGGGCGCAACACGTTCCACGTTCACCTCACGGAAGGCATGGACCCTCTGGCGCGTTCGGAGTATTCCGGTCGCAGGGATACCGTCGTGCTGGGGCTCAAGATCGAGCATTACCGCAAGATGCGGTCCTTGCTTGACCAGAAGCAAGAGGCCAAGCACCGCGCGCGCGCTGGCTTTACAGGCTCAGACGGGCCGACCATCGGGGAAGAGGTCGCAAAGGCCAAGAGCGCCCCGCGATCAGTTGTCTCTGACGACGACTAACACACACAGTTTGGGACTCGGTAGGAGCGGGCCGCCCAAAAAAGGACACGTACATGGCTACGATTATTACAATCCAAGGCAACTACCGGGTCATGGAATTCCCAGAGGCTGCAACCCAGTCCTTTAAGGCGTTCCAAGACATCTGCACTATCACCACCAGCGGCACGGTCAACCAGACCATCGCGGCTGGCTCTGACCTCGCTAGTACGGCAATCGAACGGGGAATCGTTATTCCTCTGGAAGATGCGACCGGAACGACCGCGAACATGATTCAATGCGCCGTCTTTGACGACGATACGCGAATCCTCCTGCCAGTCGAGCATGGCACGGACGCCTCGGCAGTCACCGCCGCCACTCAACGTGGCGCGACGTTCTGCCTCACCAACTCTTCGGCTACCCCCGCAGGTTGGGCAGTTGCCATTGACAACACGACCAATCCCATCTGCCGAATCGAGCAGATCGACCTTAGCCAAGCGGTTGGCACACAGTACGGAAAGCTCAAGGTTTCGCTCCTTGATTCTTGCCGCTACCCGATCAAGTAAGGAGGACTTAGAGAAATGCCATTTAGTACTATGACTCTGGGCGTTCAGTCCCGAGAACTCAAGAAGGTCTATACGGAAACCGCCAAGGTTGCCGGAACGACTTACGGACGCCTTTTCAACGAAGTTGACATCGACCGAGAATACGACCTTGTGAAAGCACTTGGCCCGTTCGGCGCGTTCAACGTTCGCGGCCAGTTTGAAGACTCGGTCGAGGACACGCGGCTCCAACACTTCAGCCAGACCATCCAAACGGAAAACTGGTCTAAGAAGTGGCGCAGTTCGTGGCAACACGAGAAGGAGAACCCGATGGGCACCGCGAAGGATAATGTCCGTCAGGTGACCTACGCCAAGTATAAGTCTATCGACGGCTTGCACTTCGACGTATTCAACCGGGCTTTCAACACCTCCTACCTTGGACCGGACGGCGACCCGCTAGGCGATGCCGATCACGTATGGTTCACGGGCTCTGACACGTACAGCAACCTTGAGACGGCTTCAGCCTTGTCTGAGGCAACGCTTGAGACGGCGATTCAGAACGCACGTGCCGCACTTGACGCACGGGGTGAACCCCTTGGCTACATGGGTGGCTTCATTCTGGTTGTTCCGCCTGCTCTTGCTTACAAGGCGCAAAAGCTCAAGGTGTCTCTCACGGCTCCTGAGTCGGATAACGGGGCTAAGAACGTCGTTGGCATGGACATCACGGTTATGGTTAGCCCTCACCTTGATGACACGAATGCCTGGTTCGTGGTTCCGGCGACGAAGGAAGACAACCCGCTGAATACCTTCTGGTTCAACCGGGGCTACATGAACACGGATGTCAACGTCGAAGGCGACCGAACGTTTGTCATGGGCTACCAGCTCAAGACGTTCTGGACCAGCCCGATCTTGCTTCGTTGCAACGAGGGGGCCTAACCCCTCATGACCAACGTAACGAGAAACCCGAACTCGGTCGTAACTCGGCCAGATATTGCGTTCGTTGAAGACCAGAATACGGGGATTCGCAACCCTTCCGCTGACAAGGTTCAGATTGTCGCGGGAGGGGTGGCGGTTGCTGAGTACGACTACGCGGCTACCAAGCCGATCTATGGCGTACAAGTCGTCAGCATCCCCCTCGTTGGGGACACGCTGGCATCAGCTAAGAACTCCACGGCTAACCCGTTCGGCTACTCGGTGATGATTCTGGGGGCTTACCTTCAGATCACAACCGAATCCACGGGCGCGAGTACCTTCGACATTGGCGTTGCTGCTGACGCGGTTACTTCTAGTGACCTGCTCTTTGACGGTATGTCCGGCGCGGCGGCGGGGTTGTTTACCAACTTCGAGGATGCTGGCACCAATGGCGAAGTCTCCCAACTCTGGACCAGTTCCACCTTCCTGAACGTGACCGAAGCATCGGGCGCGGCAGAAGGGATGATCGCGACTCTCAAAGTCGTTTGTGTCCGGGTCTAACAAGTAGCAAAGTCCCCTGCCAAGGATGGCGGGGGCATCCCCCTTTTTCTCTCTCTCATGCAATACGCCCGCCCAACGTCTACGGTTATTAGCGCGACGTGGGGACACGTGGGCGCAAGTTTCCACGGCGCGATTGCTGACGTTGTCACTCCGGGCAGTGAAGTAACGGACACAACGTACATCTTCGCCACCGCAGGCGGAAGCGTTACCGATTGCGAAGTCGCATTAGGTACGGTCACCGACCCCGCGAGTAGTTCAGATCACACGGTCTACTTTCGGTACAAAACCACGACGGTCCCGCCCTACGCGGCCCCCAACGATTTAACGGTTAGCCTGTACGACGGCGCAACACTCATTGCCAGTACGACGGTTGAGCCAACGGGCACCGAGACAGATGGGAGTTTCCTCCTGATCGGCGCAGAGGCCGACGCCATTACCGATTACTCTGACCTGCGGCTAACGTTTGGTTACAACTACGGCGGGTTCGGCGACCAGATTCTAATTTACTATGCCTACCTCGCGGTACCAGACGCCGGCGCGGCGACGGGCGGTTTTAGCATCACCTTAGCGGAACCTGCGAGGACTACGACGGATGCCAAGTCAAGGCCCGGTAGTTACTCGGCCAAGTTCCACGCCTCTGAGCATCTTGTGACATTCCAAGACGACGAGACGACCAGCACGGCGGAACTCTTTATGTACGCCAGGGCTACAAGCAGGCAGGACGCTAAGAACGGCAAGATTTGCTCCGCTACTGGCTACTGGTTCCCCGCCCGCCTTGTGGTCTACGTGAGGGGCAAGCCCTTCGGTCAACCCTTCGCCCCAAGACGATAATGCCTACCTACAACTACATTTATCGGAACGTCAATTGGACGTCAGGCACCTTCAAACTCGCCCTACTGAGCAACTCCTATGTCCCGTCTCGGTCGCATGACTTCTTCAACGACGTCTCGGCCTATGAGATTAGCGGCACAGGCTACACAGCGGGCGGGGTGACGCTTACCAACGTGGCGGTCAACCGGGACGCAAACGGATTCCGCGACGAGTTCTTTTCTGACGGCGCATCTTGGACGGGTTTGGCGGCTACGAGCGTTCGGTACGCGGCTCTGTACGAGGCGACAGGCGTAGCGGCAACTTCCCCGCTCATCGCCTACTACGACCTTGGCGGGCCATATACCCCGGTGGACGCAGATTGTGACGTGGCCCCCAACTCTAACGGCTGGGTGGACGTGAGGTACGAGACTTAATGGCAACCGCTCAGAACATCATAGATCAGGTCAAGCTAGAATTCCCCGGCATCTCGGATACGGTTGTTCTTGCCCACTTGCAGCGTGAGCACGATGACCTCACCTACCTGTTCGACCTTGGCGGCGATGATGAGACGATCAGCATTACCGCAGGTACCCGCGAGTACGCGCTAGACGCCGACATTCGCCGGGTCTGGTCGGCTGACTACCAACTCAGCGCAACCAGCGGGCATCAGCTCATAGCCACGCACGTAGACAAGCTAGACGACGATGCAAGCGGCTGGCGATTCCACCCGAACGGTCTTCCTCTTGAGTTCTACGTTGAGCGCGGATTCATCGGGCTTCACCCCAAACCCAGTTCCACCACTAGTGGCACTTACCCAAGGCTTAGCCTGTCGGTTTCCCGGTCGGTGACTCTCGTAGTTGGTACCACCATGCCCGCGCAGATTCACAACTTCGAGGCGTGGGAAGCAGGCGTCAGATACCGCATCGCTCGGCAGATGAAGGATGAGCGGATGGGGGTCTACCTAGAAGAGCGCAAAGCTGCCCGCACCATGCTCTCCAACTTCATCGACGGTCGCAACCCCAGATTTATCACCACCCGCAAGTCCGAGTATTCGCGTGGTGGCTCCCGGCGCGTCTAGCTGGGCCAAGCCGTGTCGCTCCGCACGGTAAGGCCCAACTAGACCCCACTTATCCCACATGCCCAACTTCCCACTAATCGGTCCCGGCGCACAACTGCGCGGCAGAAGGTCATTCCAAGACCGTATCCAACCGGAACCATTCTGGCGTCAGCTAGAGAACTTGCGGCAGGATGATGGCACGGTTTACCTTCGTCCCGGTACGGTCGCACTTCAAGGCACCGCACCAAGCGCAGGGACATTCAGAGGCGGGTGGATCGGCGTTTGCCCGGGATACGGCGGGTCATTCTCCCAGACCAATGTTGCACTCGTGGCGATGGAAGAATCTAGCGAGATTCGGATATACAAATCCCATCTCAACGTCACGTGGCAGGCTTGGACCGAGATCACCGCCGCATCTGGCAAGTTCGGGGATACGCGGCTCACCAGCGGTACTCACGTACACTTTGAGCAGATAGAGGACGCGAACGGGCTAACAAGCGTGATCGCAAGCGGTGGACGCGGTGCGGCACTTCGGATAGACCTCTCAACCCCAACCGCCACATCTAACATCGTGGCGCGGTGCGAGGCCATTACCTTCCCCGCCGCAAGCCAGTATGAGCCGATTGCAGGGTTCGGCTCAGAACTTACCGTTATCAACCCCGGAGGCGGGACGGCCACGACCGTAGGCGAGACAGGCACGACCTTCTCTAGCGTAGCGGCAGGCACGACCAGCGCAGAGTTCTGGCTTTTCGTGCTTGACACGACGGCGACCGCGAACGACACCGGGTTTATCTACAACGATACGACGCTTGACATCAGCGTATCGGGCGCGAAGCAGCTTCTTATGGTCTGCCAATATAACGGCAACGAGGAAGCATGGTGGACGCGCATGAAGGTGGAAGCGGTCTACGGCGCGGGTCCGAGTTATGTAGAGGTTTACAACCCCGAAGGGACACGAAACGAGATTGTTAGGGTTCCGGTCAAACTTGACCAAGAGCGCAACGGCAGGACCGAACTGGTCGCTATCCCGATAGAAGACCTTGCCGCCACGATTGGCTCAGAGTTACGGGGCTTACGCTTCACCGTTCTGTCCACGTTCACGCCCACAGGTGGCACAAGTTCCTCACTTAAGATATTCCAGATCGGGGTAGGCGGCGTAGTTCCGGGCAACGCTCAGTACGGGGTGGCCTATGAGAACGGGGGAAGCCCATTCAGCGGGTACACAGGGAGCCGGGTAGAGAGTCCGGGCGTTATCTTGCCTCCGATGCGGGGTAAGCAGTACGCGACTCGCACAGGCTCAAGTGTGGACGTTCAGTCCTACGAATTACCGCTAGATGAGCGGGTGTTTTACAGCGTTCAAGTGCCTATCATCGCGCCAAGTTCTACCGATGGCGGGCGGGGAGTCAATTACTGGAACGTCTTCCGGCGCGACCCCGGCTCGACTCAGTATTACCTAGCCAGCGCGACCGAGATTGTCGCCTACTCCGCTCCTAACTGGGAGACCAAGAACACGATATTTTCAGGTACTTCGAGTTGGGGACAGAAGCGGGTCATCACCGATACGGCAGACCATTACGCGCTTGACCCATTCAAGACGCTCCCTGACGAATACAACGAGCCTGTTCCCATCGGCGGGATGATGACGTACACCAACCGCCGTCTGTATATCGCAACGGCAGGTGTTCCCACAAGCGGGGCATCTACCAACGCGGTGATGGTGAGCGATGAAGATTCACCGTACAGGTTCCGCAGAATCACGGTTCTTGACGGCAGTCTTGACGATGGGCTCAAAGGATTCGAGGCGCGGCTAGACGGCAGAGTGGCGGCGGTTAAGTCGGCTATCGGCTCAGGCATCGGCACGAATCCGGTTTACGTTTGGACTAGTAAGAGCCTTTGGGTCATAGATGGGTTGCAGGTTCGCAGGATCTCCGGGCGCGGTTCGCTTTCGCCTTGGAGTGTGTGCGAGATCAACGGCGAGTTTATCTGGCTAGACCAGTACCGAAGCATCACGACTTCGCAGGGCAGCATCACGCGCTACAAGATAGACGAGGACATGGACGCCATACCAGCGGCCAGAATTGCCTACGTCTCTAGTGCGTTCCACCGTGATAGGGTGTTCTTCGCCCATTCTGCGACCGGGCAGACTGATAACCTAGTAAGCGAGGTCTACGCGCCTAAGTGGGGCGAGTGGGAAGCGCAGGACACATTCACCGCCGCAAAGGGGCCTTGCCAGTATCTTACGTGGCATAGCACCGGGGACGAAACGTACCTTGTCTACTTCGCAAGCAACGGAACACTCTGGAAGGCAGAGGATGCAACCGTCACGACAGACGACGGTTCGCAAATCGCTTGGATTCTTGAAACTCCGTACTTCACCGCTCAGAACCTTAAAGGCAACGTGGGGCTCGGTGAGGTTTCGGTCATTTGCACCGACAAAGCAAGCGAGACCATCACAACGCAACGGTTCCCCCTTACTCCCGCCGTAGACGCGACGGTAGAGGACACGGGGACGATCAACATAGACGTTAGCACGGCCCTTGCTTGGAAGGTGGATACCAACGCCGCCACAGGCGGCCCGGTGAAGGTGCATGGCGCGGCGGTTTATCTCCGGGTGACAGGCACGCTTTCAGGTCCGTTCGCACTTCGGGCGATGACGGTAGATATAGACGGTTTCGCCGGATGGGGCGCAAGCGCGTGAAGCGGTTAGACGCGGCTCCTAAGACGGGCAAGCTCACAGGCAAACTCACGTATCAGCCGAAAGAAGAAGCGGTACTAGAGTCGGGTGAGCGGTTCGGGTTCCATGAGCGGCTTGCGGTCAGCGTTGGGAGCGGCACGACATCCGCTACAACGTGGGCGAAGGTCAATGTATCCGCTTACGTCCCGCCTGACGCTCAGGCGGTTCTGCTATCGGTGACAGTTCACTCAGATGACAACGACATGGTTTTCCAGTCTCGTTCATCGGCGGCGGTATCAGCTCGGTCGGTGAGAATCGCGGGAGCGAAGCTCCAGACGCAGGTCATTCAGCCGCTAGGCAAGATGAGTACGTTTGACTGGCAGGTGGTAGTGGATACCGGAACGACCGGGTGGGTTGAGTTCGATGTTTCGATCATCGGATGGTACGGGCCACCGGATGAGAGGTTAGAGCGGTGACGATAGAGCGCGATGAGATCACGGAAGGCGATGTCCGCTTCTATCTGGTTGACCGTGGCGAAAGGATTGGCGCGGTCAGAGTGACGGCGCAAAAAGACGGTAACGCCCAGTTTTCAGAACTAGAGAGCGCAGGCGGCAAGCACGGGGCGGCGATGCTCATTCAGCGGGGTTTGCAAGAGGCTCGGGAGTGGGGTTTGCAGACCGGAGTGTTTTGGACGGAGAACGCAGAACTCGCGGCGACCATCAGCGGCACAAGGATTTTCAAGCGGGCAGTTTTCGAGGTTAAAGTCAATGGGTAGTTTTCTCACACAAGGTTTATCGTTAGGGGCAGGACTTCTCGGCAATGCGCTCGGGATGAATGAAGAACGGCGTTCGGGTGGTTTCGAATCCCCGTATGCGGGGCAGGTCAATCAGTACCTCGGGATGCTCAGCCCGTTCACCCAACAAGAATTCGACTTCTACGGTCAGAACATGGGGAATCGGTTCAACGCCATCGACGGCGCGTACAAGGCCCTTGACCCGGCGAACAACACAAGTCTCGCCCGCAGTATCGCCCAACGTATCAAGTCTGGCGCAACGGCGCAAGGCATGGGGCAAGCCAAACAACTCCAGCAGCGGGGGTACGGCGAGTCGGTTCAGCAAGGCGCAAGGCTCGGGGCGATGAATCAGGCGAACGACCAATCGGGCCAGATTCAACTATCCCTACTTGACCCGCAGAGAATGGCAGGACAACAGATGCAAAGAGCAGGGTTATACGACTTCGGCAACATCGCGCAGAGTATGGGCGCGGTCAACTCCCTTATTGGGCAAGGCAACTCTATGGCAATGCAGAACTACGGGACGCAACAGGTTCAACCTAGTCTATTGGGGAGCCTTTACAGTGCGGGGATGACGATGATTCCAGACATTGCGGGGCGTGGCCAGTCTGGCCAGTTCAACCCGTACGCGGGAGTACGGAGGGCATTTGACCGATGATTCCAAAATCCTTACTCGCGGCACTTAACCCGACTGCGGGCCAGATTCAGCCGCCAACTCAGGCGTACCAAGGCGTAAACAACGCGGTTGGCTACAGCAGCGAACTCGGGATGCTGGAAGATCAGCAACGCCGCATGGCTGAACTCCAAGCGCAAGGGGCGATGATTCAGCCGAATATGCCCACGATGCCGACGATGGGGAAAGAGGAGAAAGGCTTGCTCCAACTTGCGAAACTGTTTGCCATCGGTTCCGGCATTGACCCTCGGGAGATTGCTCAAGAGGAACAGAACTACAACCAGCGGCGGCAGCAAGAGATTCAACTTGCCCACCAGAACGCTACGCAAATGGCACTCGCTCAGGCACAGCAACAGATGGGCGCGAACAAGGCCGATCAGTACCGACTTGGCGCAGAAGGCCAGATCACGGAAGGCCGGGTTAAGCGGCGTGAGTCGGATATGGCGTCTAAGGCGGCGAAGGCGAAAGATGAGCGCGACCACGATCAGGCGATGGAACTTGTGGGGGCCCGGAAGAACGACCCAGCGGCGAAGATTCAACGCATGATGGAATCGTTCCCCGGCATGACGTTTGCGGAAGCCGACCGGATTGTAAAAGAGATTGACGCAAAGCAGACGGCAGAAAAGGCCAATCTGCTCGGCGCACAGACGGGGCTTGCCAACGCTAATGCCGGGCTTGCCAACACAAGGGCAGAGGACATTACCGCTACCCGCGATGCTCGTATTGCCAAGATCAAGTCGGCCACTAAGGTAGACGACGAACGGGCTAAGAACCTTGCCGAAGAAACGCGGCTCATGCCAGAGGCTACAGCTATCGCCTACTCCCGGCTAGACCTTGCGTGGAAACAGTTCGCAGAGAACGCTCGGCAGTTCAACACCCGAGAGGGGCGCATGGTAGGCGAGGCGGCACAGGCTGAGGTCAACAAGTCTCTCGCGGAATTCAACGCGGAAGTCAAGACCTACGAAGGGCAAGTACGCAAGGCTCAGGAAGAAGCAATGGCCCATCTTGGCGTCACGGAACTCCCGAACGGTTCACCCGGCAGCGTGGCGGCGTTCAATCAAAAGTTGGCGTCCAAGTATGCCGAGGCCCTTGCCATCTTATCGGACCCGCAAAACCCTGAGAACCTCATGCGCGTTGAGTGGGCCCAGAAGACCAAGGACGTGATAGATGCCCTGCGTCGCCAGCGTCAGGGGTTGCAACAAGCCTACGACAAACGCAACGCCATCAAGGAAGAGATGAACAGCGTCCCACCGTTTGACCCGATGGGCGGCGGCGCTTCTATCGTTGGCCCAGGCGGTCAGCAATACCAACCAAGCTCGCCAACTATACGCGGGAAGATCGGCAAGTAAATGGGTAACTCCTTCTTCGATTCGATAGCAAAACAGCAACAAGCGGGCTCGGCAAAACTGGCACAGGCCAAACGCGCCAAACCCAAGCCCAAGGCCCCTAGCGAGTTCCAGAAGATAGTCGAGCAGGCGTTCGCCCCCGTTGGTGACCCGCAGGAAGATCAGGTCAAGAAAGCGCAAGCCGCTACAGGCCCGTCTACCTTCCGCAAAGTCGTTACCCCTACGGATAAGCGTTCTGCCGCCCAGACCCGCAAGGAACAGGCTCCTGGCTCGTTCGAGGCGTCTTTCTCTAGGGCGCGGCGGGAACTCCCCAAGAAGATGACCCCAGAAGATGAGCAGGACTTCAAGTCTGCCGTCTGGATTCTGTCTGAGAAAGGCGACGTAGACCCGAAAGCCCTCAAGGAACTGACCACACGTTTCCGAAAGGATAAGGCAGGCGTCAAGCGCGAGGTATCAGAGTTTCGTGCGGCTCGGGCGGCGGGGGATTCTGCCGAAGCTGGGCAAACAGGCGCGGCGGCGGTCGGCACAGATGACTACCTGACGGATGGCAAGTTCACAGTAGACGATTTACAGAACGACATCGCTCAGATCTTCGCCCCTGTTATGGATACCGTTGGCTCAATCGGGGCCGCCGGGGCAATCGCTAAGGTCATCGGCCCTGAGAACATTACGAAGGCCGGAGAGTCGGCGATAGATGCCCTGCAAAACTTCGACATGGGGAGCCTGCCACAGATCGGCCAATTCAACACAGGCGGCTTTATGAACCCCGAACCGGGACAGAGCGGCACAGAACAAGCGGTGAAGATGGCGGCTAGTTTGCCTCTGGAACTTGCGGCCGATTTTGGGCGGATGAACGACCCCAACTTAGACCCGCGCAGACGAACGGAGGCGGCGATAGCATTTACCGCGAATGTCGCCACGATGGACTTTGCCGCGCTTAGGGCTGTACCGGGCATCAGTAAGATACTCGGCGCAATGTCTCAGCAACGCAAAGCACTCCAGGCGGCGGGGCTGATTGCGGACGATGTAGCGGGCAAAGTCGATGACGTAGCGCGAAAGCTAGATGAGTTTGTCCCGCAAGAGGCCGCTGGCTACGATCCTGGCGTTGTGCCTGACTTGAGACAGGGGCTAGATGAGGTTCCGCCCGTACAGCCGCAAAGAGTCAAGAACTTCAACGAGCTAACGCCAGACCAGCAGGTACGAGTGGAGCGTCAGATGCGCGGGGAGGCTGGTGAAGGGGACACGTTCCACCTTATCGACTTCGGCAATGGGGCAAGGGGAGCGGGCGAGAAATTTACTATTGTTAGTCGCGGGACAATGCCAGCGGCAAAGGGCAAGACTGGGGCTCCAGCGTTTCGGCTTCGCAGCGAGTCTGGCATTGAGGAATTAGTGCCCGCCGACGCATTAACTAAACCTGGCGGCAATTGGGTACAAGCGGCGGATGATTGGAACTTCACAGACACCCCCACAATCCCCCCCGTAAAGCAGGTGGAACCACCCGTAAGCCGGGTGGAAGACATAAAGGGAAACACATCTGCGGGCGGAACATCGCAGGAGCCCTCAGAAGGGCAGGCCACGGTGTCCCCGTCCGCAGACGTGCCGAAAGCGGGGACAGATGCCGTGCCAACTCCCAAGGCAGAGGCAGTCAAGCCAGAAGACGTGCCACCGCCCAAGCCTGCCAAGGCAGAGTCGGCGGTACCGGATGAGCCAGTTAAGTCCACAGGGCTCGCTAACCAAGTCCAAGCGAAAGAAGCGGCGGACGGCGCACTAGATGAGGTTTTGTCCAGTACTGGCAAGTCGGCTAAGGAGTGGCAGAAGGTTGGGGAAGATATTCTCAATCAAGCCGAACGACCGGACTACGAAGACCTTGCGTACCGAGTTGGCAAGGGTGATGAAGAACTGACGGGTGAGAAAGTTGGGATACTCCTTGCGGGCAAACGCCGGATGCTGGCGAACCTGAACGATCTTGCGGCGAAACTCAAGACTGACCCAACAAACGGCAAGTTGCGGCGGGAATATGAGGCTGCGCGAGAGGCCATAAGGGACTACGAGCAGAACATTCAAGCGGGTAAGGGCAGGTGGTCAGACGTTGGACGGTCACTCCAAGGTGGGGCCGATGTTGATACAGGGGACTTCGCGGCGGTTATTGCAGAAGCCGAGAGATTCGGCAAGACGGTAGACCCGAAGACGGCGGCGAAACTTGAGGCTGAGACTGCCAAGGTTGCGGAACTCCAAAAGAAGCTAGACGAACTAGAGGCGATGGCTCCCGAAGCTCGGGCGCAGGAACTCGTAAAGGCGGCAAGGACTTCCCCACGGGCCAACAAGGTCCAGATTCAGAACAATATCGCTCGGAATCGTGAAGCCCTCAAGAAAGCATGGGCAAAGTCTGGCGTCAAGGGCGGCAAACGCGGCGGCGCGGCTGGCATCAACCCCGACATTGCTCCGATCATCAGAGAACTAGCAACAGATTACGTGAAGTTAGGGGTTGCAAACCTAGACGATGTAGTCAAGAAGATTCAGCAGGTATTCAAGGAAGAGACTGGCGAATCTATCTCCCGGCAGGACGTCATCGACAATATGTCTGCCGAAGGGCCAACTCGCACACGGTCGGAGATTCAGAAGGAGATTGATCGAATACGGCGCGAGTCCAAGGCTCAATCCACAGGCACCAAGGCAGAGCAAGCGGCGAAGGCTAAGGTATCGGCGGCTCGGCAGAAGGCACGTCTAGCAGAGCGGGAGGCAGCAAGGCTAGAACGGCAAGCCCTCAAGAACGTAGAGGACGCGGAGAAAGCCACCGAGAAACTATCCGTCAAGCGGGCCAAAGAAAAGGCGCGGCAGGCAAAACTAGAGGCTGACACCTTGGCAAAGCAAGCCGAGAAAGAGTTTGGCGATATGTGGCGGTATCAAGACCGCGTACTCAAGATGGAAGACGAGATCGACCGATTGCGCGGCGAACTTGACGAAGGGCGGTTCCTTGTCACACCTAAGCGAAAGGCCCCGGTAGACAAACAACTGGAAGACCTCAAGGCGGAAAAGGACATTTATGATGCCCGTGTCCGCAAGATGATTGATAACCATAACTTGAGCCGCCCCGCCAAGATCATCAAAGGCACGGTCGGACTTGTTCGCGGAACTCAGCTAGGGGCTGACCTTGGGATGTTGACCCGTCAAGGGTTATTCGCATGGGCAAGGCCAGTAGAGGCGGCTAGAGCGGTCGGCAGCGCAACGAAAGCGATGTTCTCCGAGGTTCAGGCGATGAAATACACCCGCGCCATAAATGAGCGTCGGGTTAATGGAAGTCTGGCGGCGGTTGCGCGAAAGAAGGCAGGGCTCCAACTCTCGGATATGTATAACGATCCAGAGGAAATATCATTCACCCAACTTATCAAGGCTATCCCCGGACTTAGAAACTTCGGCGGCGGGCTTGAACGGTTCCAGCACGTATTCATCAACCAGATTCGCACCGATACGTTTGACCGGGCTCTGAAACTTGGCTACTCTCCCGATGAACTCAAGGCGCGGGCGCGGTTCATCAATGCGGCAACCGGGCGAGGGGCAAAAGTTCCCGGCGCGATAGGTGATGCCTTGGACGTTATTATGACTTCCCCGCGTTACGAGGCTTCACGGTGGCAACTTCTGGCAGACCCTGCTATCAGCGGCGTCCAAGCACTCAAGGGCAACCGAGGGGCAAGGGATAACGTCAAGCAGATGGCAACCACGGCGGCGGAGATTATCGGGCTTATGCAGGTCGCACAACTGGCGGGGTACGAGATCCAGTACGACCCGTCTCATACCGACTTTGGCAAGCTCCGCAAGGGCGACAAGACTTGGGACGTGACGGCAGGAATTGCCCCGCGACTCAGGGACATGGTGCGGATGGGCTTAACCGTGTTTGGCCCCGACTACGGGGAAGATGTGGTCACGACGGGCGGGAAGATGATTAGCCGGACGATTAGCCCGGTTAAGCAACTCTACTCTCAAGGCTCCATCGCATACCAGCGATCAATCGGCAACCCTAACCCCAAAGACCCGCTATCGGGCTTCAAGTCAGAAGAAGAACGCGAGGGGCTCATTGCTTTTGCTCCGCTCATTGCTCAGTCAATGAAAGAGACCTGGGGGCTAGAAGGTCCGGTAGCGGCGGCCACCGAAGGTATCAAGGAGTTTCTTGGTGGTTCGACTGGTCGGTATCCGAAGAATACGAAGCCGACGATGCTTGAGAAGTCTGTTCAGAAGGTGCAGGGGACGTATAAGTACCCGAAGCCGAAAGCAAAGAAGGGTTCGCAATTCCCTCCGCCCGCTCCTTAATGTAGGCCAGCGGGATACGGGCGAATAACACGCCAACCACGGCGCAGACTAGCCCTTCCACGTACTGCCCGACGATCACAGAGAACACGGCGGCAACGAGCCCTGTAGCCCCAATGATCGTGCAGATCAGCACGGGGAGCATGATCGGCTCGAACCAGTTCCAAAACCGTCTCACGCGCCCATTATAACAACTTTTCGCAAAGTCCGGTAAATCAGCATGGCGACCTTCACGAAATTCAACAGCTTCACCGAGTCACTTGCCGAGAAAGTCCACAACCTTGGCAGCGACACGCTCAAGATCATGCTGACGAACTCAGCACCTAGCGCGGCCAATACCGTCAAGGTAGACATCACCGAGATTACACCCGGCAACGGGTACACGGCTGGCGGTACTGCCGTCACCATCACGGCGTCTAGCCAAGCCGCTGGGGTCTATAAGCTGGTCGGGAACGATGTTGTGTTCACTCCTTCGGGCGGCAACATTGACACCTTCCGCTACGCAGTTCTCTACAACGACACGGCGAGTAACGATGAACTCATCGGCTACTGGGACCGTGGCTCGTCTATCTCTCCCGCTGTTGGTGAACCTTTCACCCTTGACTTCGACGCATCCGCTGGCATCTTGACTATCACCTAGGAACACTTATGGCAATCGCATCCCTCGCTCAACGAACGACCACGTTCACCACAACCACCACGGCAAACGTCGAGTACCGGACCACCGCGTCGGTTATCGCCAACGTCTTGGAGTTTTCGTACATCTCGGCAACCGCGACGGCTCAACAGATCGGCTTAGGCCGTCCGCAAGCTATCGGGCTTACTCCGGTGAACGTGCTATTCCAGCGCGACCACCCCGGCGACCCGGCTTGTGTTACGGCAGGCTCCCTATCTTGGGCAACCAGCCCAACCGTGCCGCTGATCTTCCACCGCAGGGCTAACCTCTCGGCCACGCTTGGAGTGGGAATCGTTTGGACATTCCCTCGGGGGCTCAAGATTCCGGTGTCCAGCTCTCTCGTTTGTTGGAACATCAGCACGACGGTTGCTTCGGACATCAACTGCGTAATTGATGAATGAGTGATGTCGTAGCCCAGATCGTGATTAACCTTCACGCTAACGGCGCAATGTCGGTGCAAGGCAATATCGGGGACGTGAAACTCGCACTCGGCATGATTGACCACGCGAGGGATGCGGTTAAAGGGCGGTTCAGCCCACGGCAGGAGATCATCATTCCCAACTTCGACGTTGCGGTCAAGCAGAGCCCTAATCTTCCTACTCGGGAGATGGGCGATATGAAACCGCATGAACTGGGCGACATGGTGACAATGCGAAGATGAGCCAACTCATAAGACTTACAGGGCCCGCTCAATGGGTACAGGCGAACGTTGCCACATTGCAGCCGACTTGGTGGAGACCCGAAGTAGAAACCGACTGGGATTGGTGCTATGTATCGGAGTGGTGGGGGAAGCCGGGTCGCCAGTTTGCGGGTAGTGAAGTCGCGCTACTTGAGTCCCCTTACGTTGAGATGGTGGAGTCTAGTAGCGGCGCGTCGTCTCGGTACGGCGTCTCTGGCATCACGCGGGACATTTACGGTTCACCTCTAGGCGGCGTGACGGTCAAGATATTCAAGACCTCGGACGATTCGCTTATCTCTACGATTGTGAGCGATGCAAACACCGGGGCGTTCATCGTTACGACTCCTTACTACCCTGACACGCATTACATCGTGACTTACAAGACGGGTTCGCCTGACGTATTCGGGACAAGCGCAAACACGCTGATCGGGGCGTAAATGCCGAATATCCAGCTCGGGACATCGGACTATCTGCGCCGCGCTGAACTAGACGGCTTTGCGGTGTATCTGTCGTCCTCTGGCTACCTTTTGCCCGGAGCGGGCCCGCTACTTGCCAGGGTCATTGTCTTAGATACCGGGGACACTCCCGGCCAAATGTCGATCTCGCATAGGAGTTCAGAAGTTGCCATTACTACGATTCTCATTTCCTAACGTCATTCTCTCACTCTCCCAGTTCTCGGCGCACCTTAGATACTTTCACGGGTTCGCGTCGGTCAGTCATGCCTCCCCATCTTGCACTCTATCTGCCGGGGTGGTGAACTAATGCCGATCTACGTTGGCGATACCGTCAGGATGCAGGCCACATTTAAGAACGTGGATGGGACCCTCACAAACCCCACAACCACAACGCTCAAGTACCGCATAGACGGCGGCACGGCTACGACCATTGCCGAGGGGTCGCTTACCAACAGCTCTACGGGCATCTGGCACTACGATCTCGCTATTGCTACCGCTGGCACCTACGAATACAGTTTTGAAGGGACAGGCACGGTAGACAAGTCCGAATTCGGGACGTTCTCCACCATTGCCCGCCCGTTCTCCTAACACATCTTTCCACATCCGTTCACCAAGCAGGCCTCTTCACCGGGGCTTGTTTTGGTTTAGCCCGAGGTCAAATCACATGAGTCATTCATTCGTTCATCCAGCATCATTCACGGCAACTACGACCGTAGATGGTGACGGCGCGACAGTCATTACCCCCACCGCAGTCAATCGCGCAGGGGTGGACGTGTTCAACGCCTCACCAACTTACGGAATCTTCATCCGCGCCGTCAAGCGAGGGGCATCGGCTCCGACCATGACGACATCCGCAGCGGCAAGCTACTACCTGCCTCCCTACGGTGACAAGCATTTGTCATTCAAGGAGCCGACTGACCTTTATGCGCTCAACACTTCTGGCGACTCGACCCAATCCACCGTAACGGTTTCGGAGCTGGTGTAACAATGGGACACAACAACAGCGGTCCTGGGCTGGGCGCGGGAACCAACAGCATGGCGGGTGCAGGGAACCCCACTCTCGCCAACTTCACGTTCCGGCTTCTCACCGCGACCACGGTCTACGCACAATATACCGACGTAAACGGCAAAGACCTCTCGACGGTTCAGGCGGCAAGCGCGGCGGCGGCTACCACCTACACCCACGACGACCTGTTTACCGCCCCAGCGGGCGCGACAGGCGCGTACTTCACGAGTCTTGAGCCGTTCTGGTGGAACAACTCGGCAGGGGCGGCGACTCCCGCGCAGCTCTACTCAGAACAAGGGACGTTTGCGCTTGGCTCGGCCAGTTCGTCTAACCTGCCTGCCCTTCTAGACTTCGACCCCTACGACCTTGAGCCGTACGTTTGGCTTGACTGTACGGATAAGGCGACGATGTTCACGGCGGAGACGGCAAACACTCTGGCGGGCTCTACTCCGGTAGCAGCTACGAACGACACGGTCTATGTAATGTACGACAAAGGGAGCCTTGGGCTTGTCCTGCGTCAATCTACGGCGGGCTCCCGTCCAACGTACAACTCGACGCTATTCGATGGCGCGGGCGGCTTGTCGTTCGACGGTTCAGCGGACATTCTCAAAGACGCCAACTGTGACAATACCATCCCGAAAGCGCGAACGGTCTTCACGGTCCTTAACGCGACCAACTTCACGGCGGCACGGTACATTGGTGGGGCGTCAGCGTTTGGGACAAACGTATTCGGATACTCGCTCACACTCACGAACGGGTACCCGACGGTAGACTTCCAGTCTGTTGCGTCGTACTCTGGCGCGTCTGGCTCCCAACTCACGGCGGCGACCGACACCGGGCTCATGATTGCAATATCTTGTGACTCTGCGTCGACCGGGCGAATCCGTTACACCACGACCGAATCGGACCTTGGAGTCAATACGGCCCTTGGCGCGACGGCTGTTGGCGTTATCACCGACTACACGCTGGGCGGCAATGATAACACAGGGTTCTTCCTTGGTTCCATCGGGTGCCACATGGAACTACCTCCGCTCAATCGTCTGAACCAAGCCAAGCTCAAGGCGTGGGCTAAGAACCGTTTCGGGCTCTAACGCTATGATGACGCCCGAACTCAGCAAGGACTTCACCACGGTCAGGAACAACACCATTGCCGCCCAGATTGCGGCTTTGGAAACGACTATCCAAATCCCGCTCGGGTATGGCACTAAGTTTGAGCCGGATACGAACGACGATGGACTGACGTTCACCGGGGGTATCCTCGGTGGGCCGCTCATCCATCGGTGGCGGGTATGCGTGGAAGGCAACACCCCGGCGGGCGTCTGGTCGGTACTGCCTACCGCCCTTCGGGATGCCGGGAGTATCTATCAAGCGGACCTGAGACCGTTCGGGGTTACCGACTTCTACGGGAGTGACCACCATATCACGAACGGCAAGAGATGGGTACAGGAAGCGCATTGGCCTACCTCTGGCTGGGTGAACGCAGCGGCATGGTCGGCAGACAATACTTTTACCGTGACTGACTCCCCAACCTTTACGGCGGCTACGCTCCAAGGCGCGGTCCCGAAGATGTGGGTACAGACGCAAGGGTACGACTACACGCTTTCCACAATCGCGGCGAAGTCGGGAGACACGATCACCAGCACCGGGTTATCTCGCCCATCGGCGGGGCTTACTCCTAACGTGCGGTTCCTGCGGCGGCCAGAGTTCTTGAACGATGAGCAGGCGTATGGCTCGTACTGGGTGGACCATACCAATCAGGTTATCTATTGGGTATCCGAAGGTGGCGGGCCTCCGAACGATGTCCGGGTAGCGGTCTCCCAGAACGGGATTCAGTCTCAGCTGGGCACGGATGAGGCTTGCACGTTCCGAAACTTCGAGGTCGGTTGCACTCGCAACTACGGGGTTCTGTCGGTCAACGGCTCGGTTACCTTCACAGGCGGCGAAGTCTGGGGGGCGGCTTATGATGGAATCGCCATCTACGCGCAGACCGGGAGCCACACGGCTAAGAACTCGGTCGTAGAGTACGCGAACGTCCACGACTGCGGGGAGAACGGTATCTACATGGCCCTTGGGGACCGCCGCACGGGTGACACCGAAGGGACCAACGTCGTGCGCTACAACAACGTTTCTCGGGTTGGTTATCGGTATCGTCTGAATCGGCGCGGTATCGTGCTGGGCTCGGAAGATCAAGGCAACTTCTCGGTGCCAGAGGTGTTCACAGGCGAACGGCTCTATGGCACGGGGATGACGGCTCACAACAATTACGTTCATGATTGCTGGGCTATCGGGATTCTGGTAAGCGGCACCGCGAACTATGTTTACGATAACCTCATTCAGGACTGCGCGACGCTCGTGGAGGACTCAGCGGGGCTTTACGTCTCTGGCACGAATCCATCATACGGGGCTCACAAGATCATCGGGAACCGGATTGTAGATTGCTACTCCCGAAGCGGCTACGAGGCTACCAACGACTTCATGCACGCCATCTACCTAGATGACGGCGTGGGCTTCTGCTTGGTGCAAGCCAACGAGATTAGCAACTACACGTATGGCATCTTCGCCAACCAAGGGCGGCAGAACCGTATCTATTCCAACCTGTTCACGTCGGGCGAGACTACGCGGTACTGGCTAAGGATCAACGGGAATCTCATCGGGGATGTTAATGCGGCGGTGTACGAGGATGACGACGATCCACCGGGGACCAACTGGCGAGACATTGAGGCGCGGATTGGGGATATCGATTCTTGGTTCGATGCCGAGTTCGCTACCGCTTGGGGCACGGAGAATCTTGGGGCACTTGATAAGACAGACATTACGTGGCGACTGCCTGAGCAAATCCTGTCTGCCAACGTGCATGAGAACGAGGCGGCGGAATACTTCGGTAACGTCACAGACGGCGTGTTTGGCAATGAGACGGTCGGATACTACGATGCGGCGGCAGACGTTGCGAGTGGGGCTTCTAGTGGCACTATCCCGGCTGTTTCAGAAGACCCTCCGACTGGGGTTCCGGCGAGTAGGTAGAATAGAGACTCCAATTGGCCATGATTGCCCCGTTCTGGTAGAATAGAGCGGAACAAACCTAGTGCGCGGGGGAAACCCTGCAAACACAACAAAGCCCCTGCTACATCGGCGGGGGCTGTTTTTTGGGTTTAGGGTGTCTCGTCAGGCCATCCGCCTAATGCTTCTGCTATCGTGTTTGCGATCTGCAAAGCTATGGCAGGGGACTTGAATTCCATTTCTCGGTCTGGCTCCCACCACTCAGTGTCGCGCCCGTGCTTGTCGATAGTAAGCCCGCCTTCGGAACTGATGACGGCATCAATGTCCCTCATCAGCCTCCGGTGGACTGATACGACACCTGTTTTGGAGTAGTTCCATTCAACGGTCCACCCGCTCCACTCAGGGGCACTTGCCCAGTTATTCGTAGTCTCTAGCATTGGTGCCACCTCCATTTCTATTTTACCGCGAATCGTTCACTCACTCGGGTTTCTCCTTGGGTGTTGGGATGGGCTCGGGGGGAGTCGACGCGCTTGCGGCTCTCCTTGACTCCCATACCGCGTCTAGGCAATGCCGACACAATCGGTCAGATGCCCCGTGATGTAAAAGAAGTGCGCCGCAGACCTCGCAATGGAATGAATCAGCTATCTTCACTTCGCCCACCCTCCCAGTTCTTCTGCTATCACGTTGGCTACGCGCAGGGCGGCGGCGGGGTCAGGAAGATACAGGAGTGCCGAACCAACCCATAGCCACCCATCCTTAGATATTTCCATCCCTGTTCGGCGCTCAGTTGTTCGCCGGATATGGCCTATCACCATTCTCCACCCATCCCACTCCGGCCCACTTGCCCAGTCTGGTCTATTGCTCATTGTGTTTTGTGTCCTCCTTGCCTTTCGTGACCGTATGCCCGCATTTCTCGCACTTGTGGCACGGGACTAGATTTTGGCTGTTGCCGACAGTCACCGTCCCCTCGAAGTCGTCTATGAAACTTACTAGGTTCACAGGGCCAAACACCTGCCCGTCCTTCATTGCGCCTCCGCATAGACGACAGGTCACTCCCCACGCTCCCGAATCGTCACGTCGTAGGTCTTGGCGGGGTCTAGGTTGGACAAGATGAATTGGTCAATCGTTTCCATGTTTGACCACCACCAATTAAGGCATCGGTAGCTTAATTGAATCGTCCACTCCTTCGGCTTCTCGGGTTCCAAGAGCGGGATGCCGTTGGGGTACATGGGGTCAAGTCTATCGTGGTCAAGGTACCACCCATTGTAAGTCTGAACCCAAGTATCCTGGACGTTAATCACGGTAACTGGGAGTTCTCCATACACAAACCGATCCCCCAACTTCAACTCGGATGCCTTCACCCGTCGCTGTTCCGCTGTCTGTTCCATAACGTCCGTTGCTGTCGTTGGTTGCCTCAGTCCTTCTTGTGTTGCTATGATCTGTGTTGCTGACATTGCTTGTTTACTCATCTTCCTTCACCTTCTCCTTCACTTCCGTCTGTAGCAACCAAGAATAAAGGTCTTCTAACTCGTCGCGGTTATAGGTTGCGATTAAGCCGTTGCGAATGAGGGTTCCGCCGCCGCACGCCCTTGGAACACAACGAATGAAGTCCTCCGGGTAGCGTTCTTCCAGCAAGTAGGCAACGCCATTAGCGGTATGGCTCATTTCTTCACTTCCTGATCCAGCGACCAGAGTACGGCTTCGATTGCTTGGTCTAGTTCCGTGCCTTCCGTGAACCCTTCCGCGTACGCTGACACCCAATTGATGGGGTCTCCGTTGCACGTCCCGATCAGTAGAGCGTGCCAATCCTCGCTCTCGAACTTCCGCAGGTGCCACCCCTTGCCAGTCAACCAGCGGCGAAGGTGGGCGCATAGGATGTCTTCTATCTGTTGCGTGGATAGTATCGGCTCACCATCCCATTTTTCACAATCAGGCTTCCACTCCTTACTCTTGTGGTTGAACGTGTAGAGTTGCATCCCGTCAACAACGAGATTGTGGACGTAGATTGTAAACGCGGTAGCCCCCTCAACCCTGCCCTCCTTCACCACCTCCACGAATCGCGCAAACAGGGGTTGGTTCATCGGGGGGCCTCTGCAAACTTCTTCTTCGCCCACTCGGTTGGCTCAATCCCGTACTTCTGGCACACGGCCCAAAGCAGATCGAACCCATACCATCCGGGCTCCATCTCGGACAGATCATCGTCGCACAACAGCCAAAGCCACCCTGCGTACCTCTGACTGGATCGCATGGCGCTCAGCCCGCGTTCATCCTCACACTTCTCCCAAGCGTGAGGCATATACTCCCGCATTGCTTCCACGACGGATTCATGCGTGAGCGGAGGGCGTTCCCCAAAACTTTCCTCCGTCGCTTCATCAATCAAGAAGGGCTTTGCAAACTCGAATGGCAAGAACCTAATGAGTGTCTCGCCTTCAAAATCAAAGAGCCGTGATTCTGCCTCGATTGCTCGAACCCGCTCCACAATCTCTTCATAAAATCTCACCTTGCCCCCCTGGTAGTCAAACTGGTAGTCAGCAGACGGTGTTCTGCTCCATAATTGATGTCTGTTTTATTTATCATTGTGTTTTTGTCTTCCTTCTCTCACGGCTTTTGCGGCTACAGTATCGGCTACAGTTTCGCGCATAAATCACCCCTGTGACGCGCGAAATTGCAGCGTCCTTATTGGCGTACCCGTATGGCCGCTGAGTGTTTTCAGCGTCATCATGGTATCAGGGTGGGGGCAAAGGCTCATGGTTACGCCATCGCCCCGGCCTTGTCGGTTGCACGAGGGGTCATGCGGTCACCTGCTGGGCTAAGGGCTCCAAAATGTGCTTCACTCCAACAGCTAGCCAGTAGGCTACGTGCGCGATCACTCCATTGCCAGTCATAAAATAGCGGGCGGCGTCGCTCATTTCCTTGCCGCTTGCCCCGTATCTGGTCCAGTCGTCAGGCCAGCCCATAAGCCTATCGGATTCCAAAGGGGTGCGCCATCTAAGCCTCTCGCCACACGGGAAGCAAGCGGGGGTTCTTGTCCCGTTACTTACTGGGTTCTTGGCGAGAACTGCGGGGTGAATGATGAAGTTGTTGGGCGACTGCCCGCATCGTCCGGGTGCGCGGGTCTGGATGGTGGCGTGTGTAATCAAGTGATCGGGGCGTCCCCATCGGCTTGGGCTGCGAGCATTGAGAGTTCCGTGGTGATCCTCTCCCCGTAGTCCCACTTCATCGCCTTTGACCTCCGAAGCATATAGGCGGCTTGCCTCGGCGTCACAAAGTACCTCTCCGGCACAATCTCCTCCAAAATCTGCGACAATGAACACTCGTCGGCGGGATTGGGGGACTCCAAAGTATTTCCCGTCCAGCACCCGCCACCCGATAGAATGAGCCCCGATGTCTCGAAACGACTGAATGACCGCATGAAAGTCTCTACCGTCATTGGCAGTAACCGCTCCGGCCACGTTTTCCCACACAGAGAATCTAGTTCCTCTTGCCCGAAGAGATTTAATGATTCTGATTCCTTCATAAAACAGTCCTGACTTATTCCCCGCCAACCCCTTTCGCTTCACATTGGCTACAGACAGGTCTTGGCAAGGCGACCCCCATATCACAACGTCGGGGGCATCTAATGCTTCCGGGTCGATCTTCGTAACATCCCCCAGATTAGGGGCTCCAAGTTTCGCCAGCACGTCGGATGCGCTCGCAAGAATCTCGGCCGTCCAAAGGCAATCGAACCCTGCCCGGTGGAAGCCCAGGTCGAACCCTCCCGCGCCGCTGAAAAGAGAACCGTAAGTCACGACCCCCTCCCCACCGAGAGGCCAGCCGGGGAAATGCAAAAAACCCCAGCAGCGGCCTCACGGCGAGTCATCACGGGGTCACCTTCCCAGCGCGAATGTCCACGACGGCGGCTAGGTGCCAGTCGAGTTGGGAGCCTTCGGAGAACCGTGGGGCATTTGGTTTGTGGATGCAAAACGTCTCCTTCGCAATCGTCAGAGACCTGTCAGTTAGCTCCCAATACCACCCCCGCCCCGTAAGCCACTCGCGGATGTGGTGGCAGAGGATGGTCTCTGAGTCTTTCCCCATTGAGCCCCACCCGTCACCGTAAAGTTGAGCCACGTAGTACGAGTCCAATGGAAACTCGGGGGACCGGGAGATGATGTTGCCAGCAGGCATATAAAGCCCCGGCACCTTCCCCGCCTTAACGCACTCGGCAAACTTGGTAAATAATTCTTGGTTCATATCGTTTCTCGTTCGTGTAAAAAATGACCCGCCCCCCGGAGAGGAACAAGAAGGCGGGCCGAGTAGGGTCTTAGAGGTCTGTAGCCTCCCTGTGTCGATTCATAGCGTCAATCGCGGCGGCCTTGGCTTCTTCCATCGTGTCCACCTTGCCGAACTCGGTCCATTTTCCAAGGAGGTTAGCAACCCACTCGAATTTATGAAAGTACGTTCTCGCGGTCAGCCTGTAGCCGTTGACTATTGCGAACTGCTCGCGCGTCTCCCACTTGATGTCTCTCACCGCCCCACCTCCGACGACGACGACACAGCCACAGGCTCTTGAGGGTTCGCGTTATCCCACCGAATCAAGGCCCCGACGACGACCCAAGACAGCACGATCAACCCCACCAGTAGCCAGATGTCCTTTGGCAAGCGGTCATCAAGATCACTCGGTCGCATCGACTCGGTGCCGTGCGGGAAGAGTAGTTCTGATAGGCGTTTCTGGCCGGGTTTGTTGGTGACTTCCTGCGGGGTCATGCCGTCACCTGCTCCGCTGAGTAGATGCCGCGTAGTAGCCGGCCGTAGACCGTCCCAGCCAGCACAGCGTCTATAAGGGCGTCATGTGCCTTCGGGCGTTCGCCTGCCCCTACTGCCCTAGCTACCATGTCGAGCCCGTAAGTGCGAACGCCAAGCGGACGGTTCTGCGCCTCTGCCATTGCACAAATCCAAGTAGGTGAGATCACCGAGCCATTCGCTACCGCTTTTTGGGCAAACATCCATTGCCCCCAAAAGCCATGATCGAAGGCAGCGTTCCATGCCACTACTGGCATACTGCCCGCCTCATGCTCCTTGACCCATGCTTGGAACTCTAGGAACACGTCGCGGCTACTGCCTGAGTCGTTGACTAGGCGGCTGTACCAAGTCTTGAGAGTGTCGGGGGTTACGTCGCCCATCTGCACCGCGATAGCCTCTAGCGATACCTTGAGCTTCGCAGGTGGGGTTATGCGTCGGGAGAACGTCTGCTCAACATTCCCTTCGTCATCCATGACCGCCGCGCCCACTTGCAAGATGTAGTCGTATTGGGCGTTGAGCCCGCTGGTTTCAAAATCTAAGGTTAAAAATTTCATATAGCTCCAGGGTCTTTCAGTCGTGGCAGGACAGATTTTCTAAGGCTCCGAATGTGCCTGCAAATGTTCTGCTGGTCACCGCCAAGCAACTCCCACCGCTTCCCTCGGTAGGTCGCATCTTCGCAGGTGCAAGTGGCGATGAATGTGCGTTTGCAGATCGCCATGTCGTGCCGGATGTCCGGGCGGGTGGACGAGGCGACGGAGAAGTAGAGGAAGTCCCCGTCTGCCCCGTCGAAGTTGATGAGGCGTATGCGTTCACTTGTCACCTTCGGCAACTGCCGCCTCCCCTTCCGTGCTGTCGTTAGGCGCGGCTTCACCGTTGGGCAACTTCCCGTGTAGAAAGAGTGACCAGCAAACGCTCATATGCCCATCAAGAGATCCTTCTGCCGCGTCGCAATTAGCGGGCACTAGCGGGCCAATGTCCCGGCTCCCCGGCTCCCATGATGCGACCATTGTTTCCGCGTACAATCGGCCACCTTCGCCCATGACTGAGCTTTGACGATTGACCGTTGAAACAAACCATCCCAGGTCATCCGTAAACGGGATGTAGCTTTGAATGAGGGTGTTGGAATTCACGAGTTCGCCTCCCGTACCAAGTCCTCAACCGTCTTGTGAACGTCTTCCACCCAGGCCCTAAGCGCGTTGGCGTCTTTCGCCTCCTCGCCTATCGCCGTCACGCCTGCGACTGCAATGGCGGTGATGGAGTTGCGAATGTTGGCCTCTCTGATCGTGTCGTTGTTCCGGGTGTTGGCTTGCTTGATGACTTCGTTCTTGGCAGGGTCGGACTTTGCCACCCCGCCGCCACCCTTGTAGCCACCACCACCACCACCACCGGGAGACTTGGGCCACAGGATGAACCAGTCGGCCTTGCTCTCGTCGCCCTTGTTCTCTATGTCAAACTCCCCGGATTTACCGGGAGCTACGTCGGCTTGGTTCTTCTGGTATGAGCCATCGAACATCTTGTAGTTCGTGACCGTGCCTTCGGAATCGGCGGCTTTGACGTACCAGATTTTGCCAACCTGCTTCACGTCTTGAATGGTGAGAGTGCGTTTGACTTTGGTGTCGGTCATTAGTTGCCTCCCGTTTTCAAGCTGACCGCGTACATCGCGGCATCCATAAACCATTCAGTGCGCGTGCCCGTGTCAAACCTGCGCTCAGATGTTTGCCTTATGAACACCGATAACCGATCTGGGTCAAGAGTCCAGTCCACCCAGTTCTCAGTCAACCAATCCTGCAGGTAGCCGCAGAGAATGTACGAGGCGTTAGGCGCGAACGCCCAAGTCTTATCCGCCTTCTGCCCAAGCAGTTCACTCCCCCCCTCTTCCGTGCAAAGAGTGATTATTTCAAGGCCTGTGTCTGGGACCTTGTAGTGAGATAGTTCTGGGAACCGCCCCTGATCCACAGCGTTCAGGAACAAGCGTAAATAGCTACTCGTATAATTACTCATACTCGTCCGCACCTCGAATGTGTAATTCGAATAACCGTAGCGACGACTCTTTCGAGTTCTGAACTTTCGCTGTTATTAAATGGGTTTGCCCAATACAGCCCACTCCCTTCAAATGTGGCGTGGAATTCTGTGGGCGTCATATCCCACGTCCACCCAGACTTCACCAGCAGGCGGCGGAGTGTGTGAGATAACAGAGCGGAATCCGACTCCATATTGGTTACAGGGGACCACCCTCTATCCCCATGTTTGCGCGTGAATAGATGGTGTCCGTCAGTCGTACCGATCACGTCAGATGATGCTAGTGAAGTTAGCCAAATCCCAGGGACTTCGAGAGCCCTGACAATCGTCGCAAATTCTTTGAATAGTTCTTGATTAATCACAGCTTCCCTCCCGTAATCATCTCAAGGCTAAGGTCTAAGACCTCCTGATATTCGTCATCCGTCAGCCGGGTCTCGGCGGCTAGTTCTGCCTCTACTGCCGCATCTTCCCGCAACTCCTTCTCACAGGACTCGCAAAGGGCGACGGCGTAGTATCCGGTTTCAGGGTCCGACTCGTCGTCTCCACACAGGCCACGGGAATAACCCATCGGGCGGCGGCAAGGGTTCCAAGACTGCGGGATTTCGGCAGGGGAGAGGGGGTAGATCACGATTTCCACCCCAGGACGCTCAGGACCGTTTCAAACTGGTCAGGCTGAATGTAGATGGTAAGGACCGTCCGATCTGGTCCGTGCAGGGATACCCGCATTGCCTTTTCGGAAAGGTAGAGGTAGCTGGAAACCGAATCTACGGTGTACCCAGCGTCCTTGAGATGACTTAGGTTTGCTTCACAAGGAAGCATGAGGTTGGTTGCCGTGCTGGTTGCGCTTTGCATTTTAATTATCCTTGGGCCCGTTTCTAGGGGCTTGGGATAATTCTGACACCGCTTGACACCGTTGTCAAGTGTCAAGATGACACTTTTGTCAATCTGGTAAAAATACTAGGGGGTCATTCGTTGCGCTAGGTGGTGTTTTCGTAGTCCTGTCGGCACGTACCAGCTCTGAGTTAACCCGTCGATGACACTTTCTACATAGACCAGGCGGGCGATGGCTCCCCAACCGTCACCGGGCGGCGGCGCGACTTCTAGCGGGTTGAGGGGAATGAGGATATTGGAGTTGGTGTCCCGGTCCCATGCCAGTTCCTTTACTGTGCATCCATGCTCCCCCTTGTTCTGGGCAAGCACGATCATTCCATAGGGCGGGTTCAGGTCTACTTGCCACACCGTCAGGTCTCCCGGTTGCAGGAACGGGTAGCAGCTTGTCCCGGCGACGTGGGCAGCGAACCGATCATTGCGATGGATTCTAGCCTCTACCTCTATGAATTCCTCTGACGCCAGAGGGTCTCCCCATTCTGCGCTTGCTGGCACTACTCCTCCATACCGTAATTGCAACGGGAAATACGTCGCGATTGATTTAGGACGGTCAAGAAGGTCGGGCGTTCCCGTGGGCACCGGGGCACCGGGGCACCGAGGCCTAGAAGAGCATCCCTGACGTGCATTGGCGGCATGGCCGCGCCTATCTCGTAATTAGCATAAGCGGTGCGGGTCACTCCCACTTTATCCGCGATCATCTTCTGCGTGTAGCGGCCTGCCGTTCGCCAAGCGCGAAGCATCTCTCCATAGTCGTATCCGGGCACTAAGAGAGATTCCCCAAAAAAGGTGGGTCTAGGGATTGACAAAGCTGTCAAGTGTCAACTATGATAGGACATGATGAGCAAAAACGCTACTGGCGAAAGTGCCGGTTTTGACAAATGGAAGTCAATTCTTGACCTGATCGCCATCGGTGTTCCTATTGCAGAAGTCGCTAGACGACACAAGATTTCCCGCCAAGCGATTTACACCCGCCTGAGCAAAGAAAAAGGCGAGGGCCTAGACACCCCCGCCAACGACCCAGCCGCCAAGGATAAGTCGGCATAGATCGAGACCCGAGGATACCTAATGAGTAAACCACTATTCGAGATGACGTGCAAGGACGGGACGGTGGTCAAGATCGACCAGCCGACTGCCGCTTACTATCGAGTCCTGCGAGTCGGCCCTGTAATTGCGGGCGACCTGCGCTTCCAACAAGAAGAACTAGCCCAACGGTGCGCGGCCCTGATTATCGAAGACTGCGGGGGTGAGGCGTGAGTAAGGTCAAGAACAACAGGGGCGTACTCGTGCAAGTCTCCTACGAATCCAGGGGGCAAAGATTCACGAGCCCTATCGAGTTGCCCAACGATCTGGTCGATCACATCCACACCCGGATGGGGGAAGCTGAAGCTAGGGGGTTCATTGAAGGGCGTAAGGCATTGGCGCGAGAACTCGTTGCAGCATTAGGGATTGCCAAGGAGTTGGGGTTATGACCCGCAAGACTGCCGCCGAACTGCAAGAGGGTGATCGGTTCACTTGGGGGGAGGTTGAGTGGACGGTAGACCACGCGCTGACGTTGATGGTCGCGTGTGACAGCCCTTTGTATGCGGGGGGCCGAAATCTTTGCTCTGAGTGCCTTAACTTCTGCTTCCCCAACGGCATCCCGGTCACGCCTAAGCCTGAGCCTGTGCCGTTGCCTTGCCCGTACCTGCAATGTAAGAGGCTCAATGGTGTTGGGGTGGTCCAGCTAAACCCAGTTAACAACCTTTCCTACGTTGAGTGTTCGCGGTGTGGAGCTAAGGGCCCGCCAAGGACTTTTATGCTCGACGCAATTGAAGACTGGAACTCGGTCGCCGGGAGGGAGAAGTCTTGACCGCCACCCTAGCCGCCGTCCTCCTTCTTGCCCCGGCGAAGCTCACAAAGCCGCAGATGGTGGCGCTCGTCAACAATGCCGCGAAGCTTGAAAAAGTAGACCTGTCAGATGAATGCAAGGCCGCGATGGTTAGTATCGCGTGGCATGAGTCGCGGTGGAACCCATCGGCGCAAAACAAGCGATCTTCTGCTTACGGGCTCTTTCAGTTCTTGAATCGCACTTGGGAATCGACGGGGATACGCAAGACCAGCGACCCGCTGATGCAGACCAGGGCGGCACTCCGCTACATGATGCGGCGATACAAGACCCCTTCGCGGGCTGGCAGTTTTCGTGATCGGCGGGGGTGGTACTGATGAAGCCTTACTACGACGACGGGAAGGGGATTGTCACTTACCACGGGGATTGCCGGGAGATATTGCCTCACTTGCCGAAGGTTGACCTTGTGCTGACTGATCCGCCTTACGGGATCAATATAGCCGCACAGCCATTTAATTACCAACGGGCGGCGGGAAAGGCGAAAGAGGCATGGGATAGTAAGGCGTTCAATGACATTGCGCTCATCTTAAAATCAGGAAAGGACGCAGTAATTTGGGGCGGGAATTACTATTCGCTCCCGCCATCGCGTGGTTGGCTCGTTTGGTACAAGCCAGATCATTTGCCGTCAATGGCCGACCTAGAGTTGGCCTGGACCTCCCGAGATATGAACTCGCGGCAAATTGCCGTAACGGCGGCAGACACGAACAAAGAGCGCGTCGGGCACTTCACTCAAAAGCCCCTCAAGGTGATGAAGTTCAGCCTGTCTTTCTTCCCTGACGCACAAACAATCCTAGACCCCTTCATGGGCTCTGGCACAACGCTGGTAGCGGCGAAGCAACTCGGGCGCAAGTGTATCGGGATTGAGCTAGAGGAGCGGTACTGCGAAATCGCGGTGATGCGACTTGCTCAAGATGTCTTGGACTTCGGGGGGTGTGAGTAATGAAGTCCCCTGCCTACTACGACAACATCATCCGCGAGTTACGGAGTTACACCCAGTTCAAGCGGGGGCTCTACGAAAAGACGCAACACGCACGGCTGATTGCCTCTTGGGAACGGCTCAGGGATAAGGCGGAAGCTCAGGGGCGCGAGGTGGTGCGTGGCTGAGTTGACGGATGATCGTATCGCCCAGATTGTGCAGCTCCGAAAGGATGGCATGACCCACGGCCAGATAGCGGAATCCGTTCGGTGCGCCAGAGGAACCGTTATCGCCCACTTACGGGAAGCCGGGATTGACGGCGCACTTGACAAGCCGATAGAACCGCCCATCCCGACGCAAGAGTACGTGGCATTGCTTGCATCCCACGGGGAGACGCCCGATAGCGTTCCCTACTACCACCAACTACTCAGCAAGGAAACGCTGACTCGGCACCTGACAAGAAGATGAGATACCGACCACCTAAGAAGCCAGCCGACTACCAAGTCACGACAAAGAAAGGCTACGTACTGTCGCTGAACATTATCAGCCAAGACTGCTATGAGGTCACGCGAGAACACCAAGACGACCGCATTAAGTACGAACTCGGTTTTAAGACACTTGAAAACGCTATGTCCTTCTTAACCGCTCAGGCTGAGAACGACGGCGGACCGATAGATTTACCACCCGCTGACGGCGCACGTTCCGCCAGCAAGTGAACTTGACCATGAACACAGCAATACCACCCAGCTCGCCATCGGGCACTAGCTGGCAATTCGTAACTATCTCCAACGGCGAACTTCGCACGAAGGACCGAGACAAAAACGTAACCCTGCATCCGGTGATTGAAGGAACCTTCCGCCGCGTCGGGGTTCACAAGACGGAGTGGAACGGCCAACAGATCGAAAGTCTTGAGGCCGAGATTGAGGGGCACGGCGGCACTTACCTTGTGCAAACCGCCCTGAAAAGTTCCGTCGCTACCGGGATGTTCGGGTCTGCTCTCGCGGGCCTAGAGGTTGGTGACTTTATCGCCATCCGAGCGCAGAAAAGCAAGGAGCCTAACACGTTCGGCGCGTACATGACGTTTGTCGAGATTCAGAAGTTCGACCCCGGCGCGGTGACCTGGCGAGTTGTGAAAGGGGACAAGGATGAGTACCCCGGAAACAACTGGGCGGATAAGCAAGATGCTTTGCTGGACGCCCTGTCGAAGCACCCCGCCTATGCAGAGCGGGAGGCGAGAGTTAGCGACCGAGAGGCGTCGGAGTACGACCTAGCGGACGCGCAACTTCGCGGCCAAGGATGGCCCAGCCTTACCGCCCCCGGCGCGCCGGAAGTCTACTTGGGGCTTTTCAACAAGGCCCTGAAAACTTCCTACAAGGACTATGCCGGGATTGGCGAGGGCGAGTGGAACGAACTCCGGCGGGCGATGGCGGGCAAGCCCTGCCCTAAGTCGCTTGAGAAATTCCTTGCTCCTGCCACCGCTGCGACCGAGCCCGAGTACGACCCCTTCGCGGACGAATAGTCGGCATGACCCTGCCCCCTTCCAAGACGGAGGGGGGATTTTTTGAACTTGATATGGATAACACGGCAAAAATGCCAGTCGCAGATGACTCTGTTTTTCTTGACCCTAACCCGGCTGATGTTTACAAGGATCGGGCGCGGGCTGCGCTTGCGGAACACGCGAGGCGGGTGGTGAATATGAGCGAACCAGAGAGAGAGAAGGCCGAGTTAAAGGCCCGCTCGAAAGAGAGGAAAGGCAAGCCGCAAGCCAACTACAACGAGCGGACAAAAGAGGTCTGGAAGGACCGAGGATACAGCTTTGAGATTGTCGAGCATTACAACGCATTTGCCGGACGAAAGAACGACCTGTTCGGCTTCATTGACGCTCTTGCGGTTGGCCCTGACGGAATCGTCGGTGTGCAGATGACAAGCAAGTCACATATGTCGGAGCGCATGAAGAAGGCGCAAGCCGCCCCGGCTTATAAGAACTGGCTTGCAAGTGGCGCACGGTTCGTTGTGATGGGGTGGGAGAAGAACAAGAGCGGGCGATACGAGTTTGTTGAGAGGTGGGGGGAGTGACTTTCTGGAACAGCGCATTATCTAGCGGCTACTCCGTCACGCCCATCTCACAAGCCATCCTAGACGGTTGGCAGGACGGCAGTAAGAACTACACGTACAAGTGGCGCACTTACCAGGCGGAAGCAATGCCGCAGGACGTAGCGGCGAAGGAATTTGCCGGGGTGCCGGGGATGGCAACTATCTGCGGAAGTGCCAGCGGGAATCTGCTGGTTATCGACATAGATGTCCCGTCCTACTACGAGCTATTCCTTGACCTCTTGCGGAAGAACTGGCCACGCCTAAGTTTCCCAGCCGTCGTGCGGACCCCATCGGGCGGTTATCACCTTTATATAAGGATGAAGGGCGGGGAGGTTCCGCCGAATCAGAAACTCGCTCACGATGTAGACGGGGACTCGGGCGAGATACAGATAGCGATAGAGACGCGGGGGCAAGGGGGACTCGTCTACGCCCCTCCTACCCCCGGCTATGAGTGGTTAAGCGGTGGGCTGGATAAGGTGCCTGTCTGGGATGCGGAACGAGTCGCGCAAATCCTGACGATGGCGCGGACGCTTGATATGGCCCCTGAGCGGACGGTGCCCGAGGCAATGCCGCATGATAAGCCCCGCAAAGCAGGGGAAGGAGATAGGCCCGGCGATGTTGCTAACACAGAGTTGGTATGGCGTGATCTGCTCGAACGAGATGGCTGGCTCCACATTTACGACCACGGCGGGCGGGGTTACTACCGCAGACCCGGCAAGGATGGTAAGCAAGTCGGCGGGGTTACGGGCCTCGGTCGCGGTGGGCAGGACTTACTCTATGTCTTTTCCACTAACGCCCCTGTGCCGGAAGGTTTGCACTCGAAGTTCCATTACATAGCGATCACAAAGCACGGCGGGGATTATGGGGCGGCGACTAAGGCACTTGCGGAACAGCTCGGAGTTATCCGGTTCCGGCCAGAGGTGGTCGCAACTGTTGAGGCAGCGGTCCAGGTCGAGGTCATGCCGAAGGAGCCCGCTACTTTTGCGCTTACCGACATTGGCAACGCGGAACGGATGTGGGCATGGCTCGGGCGAGACCTGAGATGGGTGCCGGAATGGAAACAGTTTGTTATCTGGGACGGCAAGCGGTGGAACCTTGAGGTAGGCGGCGGGGAACGGGCTATATGGATGGCGGTTGAAACCGTCCGCCGGATGTACGCCGACGCCTCAGAACTTCCGAGAGCGGAAGACCGGGGAGCGTTGGCGAAGTGGGCGATTAAGTGCGAGAGTCGTTCCCGTATCGCCAACATGGTCGAACTCATCAAGTCCGTGCCAGGGTGCGCGGTCGCTTCCGGGGTTTTTGACACTCAGCTCAACTTACTCAACGCCGCCAACGGCACGATCAACCTCACTACCGGGGAACTCCTTCCCTGGAACCGAGAGGACTACATGACTATCGTGATGGACACCGAGTACGAGCCGGGTTACGGTTCGGACCTTTACTACAACACGGCGGTTGAGGTCTTCGACGGCGATATGGCAATGGTGAACTACTTCTTCACCGCCCTTGGCTATTCCCTTTGCGGAACGCTCAATGAGCAATGCCTTTTCTTCCTCTACGGCTCCGGCAGCAACGGCAAATCTATCATGCTCAACGCCGCGATGAAGGCACTCGGCCCCTACGCCGGGGTTCTGTCCTCTGAGGTCGTGTTTGACAAGCGCGGGATGGGGCACAAGGATACGACTGGGCTGGCGCAGGCAAGAGGGAAACGGATCATCTCCGTGACGGAAACCAGCGAGGGTGCTAAGTGGAGTGAGGACTGGGTGAAGGGCGCACTTGACAAGCGCGACCGGGTGACGGTTCGGCAGCTCTACAAGGACGAATACTCCTACGAGCAGACGTGGGTGCTGTGGGTTCGCGGCAACCATAAGCCCGTGGTTCGCGGCAACGATGACGGTATCTGGCGACGTATGCGGCTCATTCCTTTTGAGCGAACCTTTGAGGGTAGCCAAATCGACAAGCAACTGGCTGACAAGATGGACAAAGAGGCTAGCGGAATCCTTGGACTCATGGTACACGGCTACCGCCATTACGTTGAGCATGGATTGGTAACCCCTGACAAGGTTTCAAGTGCAACGGATGAGTACCGTGAGGACATGGATACTCTGGGAGCTTTCCTGAATGAATGTACTACCGATTGCAATAGTTGTTCGCCTTTGCTGGCAAGCGATCTGTACAATGTTTACCAGCGTTGGTGTTCCGTGAATGGTCAAAACTATGTTATGCCTAACAGGACAATGATCGGTCGATTACGGGAGCGCGGTTGGGACTGCCAGAAGAGCCGGGACGGGGTGAAGGTCGCCGGAATGGAGCTTTCTGTGCGTGGAGAGGAGCTGAAACTCGGGTGGGGAAGGTCGTAAAAACGGTGACGATGTGATGAAGTGTGACGATAGTTTGAGTCTGGTGACGATAAAAAGCCGAAATCTGGAACTTTTTTTGGATTTTTTGCTCTGGTTCTAGAGCTTATCAGATCACTACATCTATCGTCACATCGTCACAGAGCATTTTAAGAGGGTTCGGAGAACAAATGAAACTAGATAACTTGCTATTACAGGCAGACCCGGCGGCGGAGAGTCAGCCGGTAAATAACGGCGAAAGCGGAAACGACTGGCTAAGTGATTACCGCACACAAGAAGACTGGGTACGTGACATGGCAAGATTGCGGCGGGCCGCTAGTCGTTATGGCAGAGATGAAAAGATGGAAACTCTTATGGATGAGATGGAAGCAGCGATTGCCAAGGGGCAGGACGAGATACGTGCGTGGTGCGCGGCTAATGCGCTAACGCTTATTGATGAGTGTGTTCGCGTAGACGGCGCGGGGCTCCTTATGGCGGGGGATGAGCTGATGGACGAGGCGCGTGGGCTGTTCGAGTTTGAGGGCAAGGCGGATGAGGCGGTGTTTGCGTGAACATCCCTTACGAGATTGAAGCGGCAGTCTCGGCCCTGCTTGCGACTAGGGGCAAGTGGCGCGGGCATTGGCATACGGAAGAAGTCGGGCGGTACTTAGTGCGGTTTGAGCGGACGGTCGATGGCTGGCGGGCTTACGACTGCGAGCGGGACGAAATAGTTTTTACTCAGGCAGGGTTCGTGGTGAGCAGAGATGGTGACGGCAAGCATGGAAGAACAAAAACTACGGGAAGCGAGAGTACGGGCGGAGATGAATTCGATACTGAATGGGTGGGCATCGAAGCGTCTGGATGGGACACCGAACATCAAGGCAATAACATACGACCGGACTGTTGGCGAGTGCCGCGATGTCCAAGCCGATTACTTAACCGTCGAGGCCGCAATAGGGCGGCTCAACATCCGTGAGTCCGTGCGGTACCTGATCCACGTCGTGGCGCGCAACCGCAGCGAAAGCACGTTCGACAATCAGAACGCGATAGCCAGAGGGCGGGCGGACTTAGCGGAATTAAAGCTAGAGCTGATGCACGTGGCAGAGAGTGAAGTCCTATGAAATTAGGAATTGCGGAAACTTTCCGCCGGGGAAGTGCGTCTGTATTGTTGCCTAACCCTTTTTGCGCCAACTCCGCGCAGATGGGGTTATGTCGTTTTAGGTCGGTCGCTCCGGCCACAAGTCGTCCTCGCGCCAGTCTGTTAGACAACTTCCGGTGCCGTTCGCGGCCCAAGGGTAAGTCGGGGACTCACTTTCGAGACATTAGCCAAGCCCAACACCAGAGGCAGAGGCGAAACACTCCAAGCCTAACCGGGAACGACTCGGATAGGGCATAGAACAGATCACGGTGCCGACGATCACGATCTAGCATCAAGACTCATTATGGTCATCAAGAAAGTCCTGAACTGGTTACCATCTCGCTTGATGGGTAGGCCACCTTCCACGATTGTGGTTCACGCATCGGCAGGGGCTTCGGCACTTTCAAGTATCAACTGGCTCAAGAAGATCGGGCTGAGTTATCACTTCATCATCGACCGGGACGGCACGATCTACAAGTGTGTACCTGTGGGGCCTCCGGCCAGAGTTGCCTACCATGCAGGTAAGAGCATAGGGCCAGAAGGGGCGAACGTCAACGGCTACTCTATCGGCGTGTGCTTTGCCAACAAGAACGACGGCGAACCATACACCAACGAGCAAGAGCAGGCGATGATCGACTTATGCCGCTTGATTAAGCAGGCGTACCCGACGATCAAATGGCTGACGACTCACAGGCTTATCGCCCCGAGGCGTAAGACCGACCCGTTTAACTGGAAGTTTCTCCTTGCCGTTGCCCAGTCACTCAATCTGACACCGTGGCGACCAAACGAGAATCATTCTTGGATTTGACCTATGAGCCCAAAGCTAGAACGACCGCTACGAGTGTGGCACCTACTGTTGTCCGTTGGCGTGATTGTCCTTGGGGGGGCGGTCAGTGCTGGCGCGATCTTCACGCAGGTTAAGAACGACATTCTGAACACTCAGACCACGGCTAAGGAACTCAAGGATAAGCAGGCGCAGCAAGAGGATTCTATCAATCGCATGGACAGAAACATTGCCGTGATCGGTCAGAAGCTAGGCGTGAATGTGGAGACCCCACGATGACCAAGAAACAGTTTCTCCTAGCCGTTGGCGCACTCGTTACGGCGATTGCTTACGACTACACGAAGTACGTAAAGGCTCAAGCGTTGGACCCTGACACAAAGTTTGATTGGCGTCTTGCGTTAGCTCGGTACGTGATGATCGTATCCGGTGTCCTGACGGGCGCGGATGCGGTAGAGCAGACCAAGACAGCGGTGTTTTTATAGCGTGAGCCTATGGCGGTTTATCGGTTCCTCGCTCCGAGTTGCCTCCACAATCCTATCACCCATAAACCGTTCTTCAACTGGCTCATTGAGCAGATCGAGGAATTCAAACCCCACGTCATCATCAACCTTGGCGACTGGTACGAAGGGCTAGCTGGCTCAAGACACGCCAGAGACCCGAGGCAGAAGTGGAGTCTGTTCGATGAACACCGATCGGTCCTAGAACAAGCACAAGCGATAAGGGCGGCGAGTCCTGACTCTCTCAAGGTTTGGCTATACGGGAACCACGATGACAATTTATTCGGCATCCATGCTGACCGATTACCTGATGACATCCGCGAAGTAGCGAACTGGCGAAACAACGATGGGCTGGCTAAGGAGCTAGCCGATTGGCACGTCATTGAGAACTACGGACATCGGAAGAACTGGAATCTAGGGCAAGTGACATTTGCTCACGGTTGCGCGCTGACTGAGAAGGCCCCACAAGACGCGGCATATCAGTACGCGGCCCCTTATGGTCTTTATATCTCAGGGCACACGCACCGTCCGCAACCTGTCACGCAATGCAAAGAGCGCAAGGGCTACTTGCCTTACTGGTACGCGAACCCCGGCACAGGCATAGACTTCGACCGCTGCTACTACATGGAACGCATGAGTATGGCGGAGTGGGGACGCGGCGTAGTCGTTGGTGAAGTTCACGCCGATGGGCTCAGGGCTGGCCGCAAACTCATGGCAAAGCCTAACTGGTCGGCAGAGACACGGATTCACTCGTTCGCGCATGACAGCGTGAAGTGGAAGCAAGGTTTATGATCGAATGCTATCCAGTCATCAAAGTCGCGGTCATCAACGGCGGGTATCTTGTCGAGGCGGCTTGCGAGTGTGATGAGGACGGGGAGTACCTGATGAAGCAACACATCTGCCTAAGCGTGGATGAAGTGCTGACTCGGGTGCGTTCGACGATTGAGACGCTAGACGCTACTTCTGAGCAAGAGGCCAAGAGCCTTGAAGATGCGATGAAGAAGAAGTCCAAGAGAAAGACATTATGAGAAACACATTAACCGCCATTGCCGCGATTGCGTCAGCTACCACGTTTGCCCAAGAGCCAGAACTCCGTTGGGAATACGCATGGTCTTTTGACAACGCTCAATACCAGTTGGTATCCGCTACCATCCTCAAGTCCAAGGTGTCACAGGTTGGCAAGCTAGGCTGGTTCATCGGTGCTGGTCCTGCCATTGGTACGAGAGTCGGTGACAACACCCCGGTCTATGGTCTCTACGGCTCGGCTTACGCTCAGTACGCAACAGAGGGGCTCAGGGCTTACGCTGGCTTGTCGGGCTATGGGTTCATCACGCAGAATGGTCCGGCGATTGGCAGAGCGGCTTTTGTGGTTGGCGTTGGGTATCGGTTCTAGTAGAATAGGGATATGGCTGACAACTTCAAGCCCATATTCGACGAGTCTCCCTTTGAGGCGTGTATGCGTATCGTGGACAGCCAAGTTGGGCATCTGCCGCATCCTGCATGGACTCAGCTGAGGGATACACCCAAGATGTTCGACCCGCTTTGTCCGCCCGGAGTGACTTACCTCATGTCTCCACCGAACGTGATGATTGACGACTCCCCTGACGACGATAATGCCTGACATCCCAGAATTGCTAGCACAGTTGGAAGAGCGGCGCGATAGCCTTGCCCGATACTGTGAAGATCAGTACCGCGCAGATGAAGCAAGGCGCAAAGAGTTGGCTGAGGAAAAGGCAGACGGCTTGCCGCTATGCGATGTAGATCATAAGTGGCAGACCTTCTACAAGGGTGAATGGATTGCCCTTGATACGAACGGAAAGGCCATCCGCGTGAACGTGAAGCTCTAACCTAAAAACTACGGGATAACAACGAAATGGCGAAAGAGGCACAAGCACCTACCAAAGTGCCTCAGCCTCGCGGTGGGTTCTTAAACTCAGGCGGCACTCCTGGCAACCCTGGCGGCGGCAGACCCCCTAACCGAATCAGGCTCAAGGCCCGTGAGATTCTAGAGGACGCTGGGCTACCGAAGCTCCTGTCGATCATTGAGAACAACGCGAGTTCAGAAGGCACGGTTGTTGCCGCCTGTCGCACTCTCTCAGACCTTGGCGTCCCGAAACAGCATGAGCAGACCATCACGCTTAACAACGCGGTTGTGTACGACGCCTGGGCGGATTGCGTCGGGGAGAAGTTGGGCCCTGTTGTTCTGGCAGAGTTACAGGCCCTTGTGAAAGAACGACTGCCTGAGAATTGGCAGGGGGATTAGCAGATGAACCAGAAGCGGCGCAAGTTGGTGTTCTTCGCTACGGACATCGGCAACGATACGATTCGCCTGTCATTCTGCCGTGACTTGTCTGTAGGGTGCGAGTCTGCGCGAGAATTCCCGTTCGACTGGTTCGACCGATCCGCTGGGTGCGGGTTCATGCTCACGCATATGCGCGATGGGGAGCAGGGCAAGATTGAATGGAATGGGGCATGGATTCGGATACCCGACAATAAGTCTGCCCCCGATCTGACGGTAGAGAATCAGTTTGCAGACTCATTCACGGTTCCGCTTGAGTTTTATCCCAAGGTCTTCGCGGCGATAAGGGAATTCAACAGGCTTCACAATCAGTACGAACTCGGCTTGGTGGACTAACCCTTGGCCCTGTCACTAGATGAAGTCGAGGCAAGGGCCTTGGCGCGGTGGCAGCCTGCCAAACCGACGTATGACGCGGAGGCGATGCCAACGTGGTTCCACAGCGGACAGGCAGAGGCTTGGGAGTGCGCGGCGGCGGTCATTGCTATCTGCGCGGGCTGGCAGTCAGGTAAGACGGTCTTTCTTGCCCCTTGGCTACTGAGAGAGATACAGCGGTGCGGCCCTGGTGATTACGGCGCGTTCAGTTCGACCTACAAGCTACTTGCCCGTAAGTTCCTGCCTGAGCTGAAGAAGACATTCGGTCCCTTCGCAGACTT
>Ga0181352_1000055_pt1 | contig 44526 bp, 61 predicted proteins | sample Fa13VDMLBSN_FD_130103 | JGI IMG/M metagenome (GOLD analysis project Ga0181352, IMG submission 130103) | Freshwater viral communities from Lake Michigan, USA - Fa13.VD.MLB.S.N | ecosystem: Environmental > Aquatic > Freshwater > Lake | place: USA: Michigan | collected 2013-09-23 | reverse complement strand
GGCGTCACGAACTCGCCGTCATTTCGTGCGTTGCTAGCGGGGCTGGTCATGTGATCCGAGTTCCATTCGGAATGATTGGCTGGCACGTTTGGCGAGCCCGGCGTTCACAGCGCCGGGTTCGTTTTGTTTCAGGTCACGTTCGGAGAAGGGTCAGCAGCGGGGCGCTGGGGTCCGGGGGGGATTGGGACGCCCCGCTGCTGTTCGCGCGGGTTGGGGCGCGCGAAACTGAATGAAATTCCCGCCGCAGCAGTGCGTGGGGGATGGGGGTGCGCTGCGGGGGGTGGCCGTTAGGCCGAGTCAGGATGCGGTGGAAATAACGAGGATTACGCTCAGTGAGCCTTGACCCTGACTTTCGGCTAGTCCTTTGTGCGAAACCGTACACAGAGGCGTGATCGAGTTGGGGGAACGAATGGCCGAGAGCGCAAAAATCGTCAGCCGGGCCGAGCAGAGGTTCGACCCGGCGCTGGATCGGGTGATCACGGTGCTGTACGGGTTGACCTCCACCGGAGAGGTCGGCGTTCTCGACACGGTCGTTATTACGGTCGAGGCGTTCGTTCGGTCGTTCGAAATGCAACAGCGGACGATTGAACAGATCCAGCGGCACAACGCCGAGCAGCACATCAAGAGCCTGCCCAAAGGGCGGCGCCGGAAGGCTCCCAGCAATGTCGTGGCGCTGAAGCGGGGCTGACATCAGGCCACCGCCGAGCGAACGAGGGTGGCAAGCTGAACCGTGGGGAATAGCTGGGTGATCTTCACAGCCAGCTCTAGCGACGGGCCTTTGATCCCGCGCTCGATCTCCGACAGATGGCCCGGCGAAGCGCCGACAATGTCGGACACCTCTTGCAAGGTCATATTGGCTTTACGGCGTGCATCTGCTAACTTCATGACGCCATGTTCGCCTGAAGCTAACACGCAAGTCAAGCATAAAGTTAGCGTTCAGGCTGACGACATGCTTTTCGCTGGGAGCGAAAATGGGGCCATGCGCAAACAGCCCCACCCGTTCTTCCTGAAGCAATGGCGCCAGCATAGGGGACTGACGCAACAGCGTCTGGCGGACAGGGTGAACCTGTCAAAGCCCTTCATTTCCGAGATGGAGCGCGGGAAAAAGGGCTATAGCCAGGAAACGCTGGAAGCCTTGGCAGAGGCCTTGATGTGCGAACCAGCTGACCTTATCATGCGCGATCCGACATCCCCCGATCCGATTTGGTCGGTCTGGGACAAGGTGCCAGCTACTAAGCGCAATGATGCGCTTCGCGTGCTGGCCGCGTTCGCAGAAGATTCGGCAAAAACAGGGACGTAACCGGCCCGCAGCTAACCCGGTAACACTTCGTTGGCAATAAATGTTAGCTGACCGCTATCTTTGTCGTTGACTGCCATGTTCGCCTGTGGCTAACTCTCCCCATCAGCCCACACGGGCAGGGAGACACCGATGACCTCCATCTTCACCGACTACGGCTACGGCGGCGAAATCTTCACCACCAACAAGCCGGACAAGTTCACCACCATTCGCGACTACGATCCGTCAGCGCGGTTTGTGTACCTCGCCAGCCAGCACATCGAAGACATCCGCAACCTCACCAGCCGTCTCGACTACGCCGCTGAGCGTGCGCAGGCGATGAAGGCCCGTGAGGAGAAGCTGGAGGAGCTGAAGCAGGCGGCGGCGAAATGCCAAGCCGAGTTGGCTGCTGTCATCGCCAAGCTCTGCCGTGAGCCGGACTTCGGTTCTGAGGTGGCAGCATGAGCCGCCTCCGCACCCGCAAATTCTACCGCGATGACGAAAGCTGCGTTGTGGTGACGTATCGCCAAGCGCCCTACGTGCCGGCGAAGCTCTATGGCCGTCCCGAGGATTGCTACCCCGCAGAGGGCGGCGAGGTCGAGCTTCACAGCGTTGGCCGCGAGAATGGCGACCCGGTTTTCATGACCGACGCTGAGGAAGACACCTGGATCACCGACATCATGGAGAACCCCGACGAGGACGACGGGCCGGATGCGGATGATCTGCGTGATGCGGCTCGTGATCGGGAGATTGGACAGTGAACCTCACAAAGCACGACCTCACAGAAGACCGCGTCGAGACGCTTCACAGCCTGCTCGATGACGCCGCGAAAAGGGTCGGCCAGCAGCGCCTTCAGATTGCGAAGCTGAAAGCACTGCTCGCTGACTGCGCCGAGTTTCTGGAGCCCTACTCCGACGTTTCAGACGGCGCTTACGGCGACCCCGTTCCGAACGCTGCGATGAGCCTTCTCAGCGAAATCAATGAGGAAATCACATGATCGCCCACGTCGAGATGCTTCTCGCCAACCGCCAGCCGCACGAAGAGAAAGCAGGCGTCCGGTACACAACCCTAGAGGGTGTCGTCGCTGAGTTCACCCGCAAGATGCAGGCGCTGGAAGACGCACAGGACAAGCTGTCCCGCTGCACATGCGACCACGCGCCGACGTTCGCCATCGACACGCGCCGCGACAAGCCCCTGCACGCAATGTTCATCGCGCGGCGGCTGGATCGAATGCGGATGGAGGACGCGGGCTGATGTGGCGCTTCAACGATCCCGTCAAAGTCACACTGTCACGCCAAGAGGCAGGCGCACTCCGAGAGGCGTTGCTGCTCCTGATCAACGAGCATGAAGACGAGGTTGAGGCCGGGCATCTGGACGCAATTCTGAAGCGCATGATGACACAAGTGGAGCGCAAATGACCGCCCAGATCATCTCATTCCCCACCACCCCCGCCCGCATCGCAGCAAAGCGCATAGGCGCAAGCGGTGCTGAACTCGACGCGGTGGCTGCGAGCATCGAGGAAATCGTCTGCGAGATCCACCGGATTATCGCTGCGGACAACGCGAAACGAGACAGCTTACTGAAGGATTGGAAGCCATGAACGCCGTTACGAAGCATGAACCGAGGGGCCAGGTTGAGCCCATCGTCTCAGAGAATGCCGCCGTCATGGCGATCATCGAGCGGGCAGCACTGAACCCCGACGTTGACGCCGCGAAGATGGATCAGCTCTTTGCGCTGCAAGAGAAGGTTCTATCACGCAACGCCCGCACTGAATACTTCCGCGCGCTGGCGATGATGGCCGGCGCCATGCCCGCCATTGCCGAGAATGGCCGGGGGCACAACCAAACCAAGTACGCCAAATGGGAAGACATTCAGGCCGCTATCACTCCGGTCCTCGGGCAATACGGCTTTGCCCTCTCGTTCCGCACGAAGGTTGAAGACAAGGCCATCCGCATCACGGCCATTCTGGCGCACCGCGAAGGCCACACGGAAGAGAACGAGCTTCTGCTTCCCGCCGATAACAGCGGCTCCAAGAACGCCGTGCAGGCTGTCGGCTCGTCCATCACCTACGGCTTCCGCTACACGGCCTGCGCGCTGCTGAACATCCAGACGGGCATCACGGACGATGACGGCAGGGCTGGCGGCGGCGATCCGGAGCCTGACGAGGATGCCGTGCAAGCTTTCGTCGCCAAGGTGGACAAGCACAAGGCCAGCCTGCCCCGTCTGCTGAAAGCGGTAGGCGCTGAGACGATCCACGGCCTGACGCCTAAGCAGCTCAGGGACGCCAACGGCAAGCTTGATGCCTGGATCATTGCGAAGGCTCCGACCAATGATTGAGCAAGGCACGCCAGAATGGAAAGCGCAGCGCGTAGGCAAGGTCACAGCCTCGCGCGTTGCGGACGTGATCGCCAAGGTAAAGACCGGCGTATCAGCCTCGCGCGTCAACTATGAAGCGCAGATCATCTGCGAGCGCCTGACTGGCGTGGCTGTCGAAGGCTACACAAACGCCGCCATGCAGCACGGCATCGACACCGAACCGCAGGCGCGATCCGCCTATGAGTTCATGCGCAACGTCGATGTCGTGCTGGCTGAGTTTGTTGACCATCCCCGCGTGCCGATGAGCGGCGCAAGCCCTGACGGCTTCGTGGATGATGACGGGATGATCGAGATCAAATGCCCGCAACAGGCTGCGCACCTTGAGACGCTTCTCAGCCGCAAGGTGCCGGCCAAGTACGTCACGCAAATGATGTGGCAGATGGCTGCGACGGAGCGCAAGTGGTGCGACTTCGTATCGTACAACCCAACATTCCCGCCGCACCTGCAACTATTCGTGGAGCGGGTTCACAGGGACGAAACCGTCATCTCCGAACTGGAACGGGAAGTGCTGGCGTTCCTCGCTGATGTGGATCGCAAGGTGTCTCAGCTTCAGCCGAGAGCGGAGGCAGCATGAGCCGCGACGGGGAGAACCGCCCTCACTCCGAAATCTACCGCGAAGCTGCGGAAGACTGGTGCGACAAGGACGCAGCGGCCAGGATGCTTGAGGAGTGCAAGACGGCGTTCCTCGAAAAGCGGAAGAACGATCTGGACCCGGATCTGCCGGATTCGCACCGCGAGCGGATCGTCAAGGCGTCGGAGGAATGGCGCGACTATCTCAAGAAGATGGTCAACGCCAAGACGGCTGCGAACCGGGCGAAGATCAACCTGAATTACATTGAGATGCGGGGCTGGGAGCAGCGCTCTACCGAGGCAAACCGTCGCGCTGAGATGAGGCTGACGTGACGACTGACACGCTCCTAAAGCCAGAGAAACGCAAGCCGCTGACGCGCGTGCAGTTCGCAACGCTGATCCTCGCTCAAGAGGGCCGCTGCGGATGCGGATGCGGGAAGAAGCTGCAAGCCGACCGGATCATTGACGAGCATATCCAGGCGCTCGATTTCCTTGGCTCTAACGATCTGAGCAACAGGTCACTTTGGGACCGCGATTGTTCAAAGGCGAAAACCGCGCGCGATCTGTCTGCGGCTGCAAAGGGCAAGCGCATCAGAGGCGAGACAGGGACCGGCCCGAAGAAGGCAATCCCCAGCCGCGGCTTTGGCCGGATGCCGGAAAGCCGCTCGCCGTCGAAATGGCAGAGCGCGGGTTTCCGCAAGAGCGACAAGCTTGTGCGTGGCGTCGATGGCAAAGTGAGGGAGCGGAGATGAGTGCAAGTGACAAGATCGCGCGGCTGCGAGAGTTGCGAGCCAAGGCGACGCCCGGAGCGTGGCTAGCTGCTGCTAAGCCGTCCAGCATAGTTGGTTGGCCCATCGTTGCCCCGCGCTCGCCGGGCGCGATGTCGGTTTGCAACGTTCACACGGGACACGAATACAGCGCAGCCAACGCCGCCGCCATCGTCGCCGCGATGAACTCGCTGCCCGCGCTGCTGGAGTGTGTCGAAGCCGCGCAAGCGTTTCATGACGCCGTGTTCGAGCACGGCTTCGCGCCAGAAGCCAACCCGCAACAGATTGCTCTGGCCCGCGCCCTTCAGGCGCTGGCGGGAGGGGGTGGGGAGTGAAGTTCGCTTACGCTGATCCTCCCTACCTTGGACGCGGAGAATACTACACCGCGCACCATCCAGAAGCGATGATCTGGGACGACCCCGCGACCCATAAGGCGCTGATTGACCGCCTGCAGGCCGAGTACCCGAACGGCTGGGTGATGAGCCTCAGCGAGCAGAGCTTGCGGGTCATCCTGCCCATGTGCCCCGAGGGCGCGCGTGTCTGCGCATGGATCACAGACCGTCCGCGCTTTGCCGGCAAGCCTGTCCCTGTTCGCCGCCATTTCGAGCCCGTGATCCTCATGGGCGGGCGCGATTACGATAACACCGGCAACCGCACTGGCGACTTCGTTTTCACAGCGCAGGAGCCGACGAACGAACCGCGCTATCGCATGGTCAAGGAAGACATTCGCGCGGGCAAGACATTCCTCGGGCGCAAGCCGCAGGCGTTCTGCCGCTGGGTTCTGGATTTGCTCGGCGTGCAACGTGAAGACGAGGTTGTGGACCTGTTCCCCGGAACGGGAGCTATGGGACACGCCATCGCTCAGCGCCTGCAATTAGAGCCGCAACCGTTCGGCCTTTTTGCGGAGATAGCGACATGAGCACGAGTGAGATTGTAGCAACGCTCAAGCGATACGAGCGAGATGCTGACAGCAAGGCAGCCGTGGCCGCACGAACAGAAGGTCTGGAACAGGCTGTCCCGCATCTGGTGAAAGACGCCGACACCCTCCGCGCCGCAGCCGCTCGGCTTGACGAGCTGGAGCGGGAGAACGCGGCGCTTCGGAAAGAGCGGGACTACGCCGTCAAGTGGGGCAACCGATCGCTCGACAGCGTGAAGGAAGTTATGTGGCGCTACGAAGACGCGCTGAACCTGATCGGTAACAGTCTCGTCTGCGCGCCGACCGATTATGCCGAGCACAACGCTAGCGAACTTTTGCGAGCTGGCAACATCGCCCGCGCAGCACTAGCGGGGAGCGGGGAGAAGTGAGCACGTTCGCGCTCAATCGACGCCAGGCTGCGGAGTTCGTCGGGGTGTCCCCAACGACCTTCGACAAGCTCGTTGAGCGCGGACATATGCCCAAGGCGCGGCAGTATCCTGAGACGCGCCGTCTGTTCTGGCTGCGATCCGAGCTTGAGGAGACGCTTAACGAATTGCCAACGGTCGAGGCTAACCCTTACGCTGGGGTTCGCCTGTGAGGCCGGATATGGCATCGATCGAATGGAAAGGCATCACGCGGGACGTGAGCCGTCACGGCAAGGTGCGCTGGTATTTCAGGGCGCCGGGAAAGCCACGGATCAGGCTGCAAGGCGAGCCGGGAAGCGAAGAGTTCGCCCTTGCCTACTTCGCCGCCCGCAATGGGGAGGCCATCCCCGCCCCACGCCAGACAGGCCCGCGACGGGGTACGTTTGGCTATATCGTGCGCCACTACCTGACGAGCCGCGATTTCAAGGCGCTTGACCGCAAGCTGACGCAACGCCCACGGGAAAGGCTGCTCGAGGCGCTGGACGAAAAGATAGGCCACCTGCCCGCAATGATCGACCCGATGACGATCCGGCTGGGGGTAAAGACGCGGACCTATGCGCAGGGCAAGGATTTCCTCGCCGCGCTGCGCGCCGTGTACCGGCTGGCCTGCGATGACGGGCTGGTCCCGTCAGATCCAACAGCAGGCATCAGGCGCAAGCCCAACGTCACGGAAGGCCACAGGACGTGGACGGCTGAAGATTGCAAGGCTTATGAGGAAAAGCACCCGCTTGGAACGCAGGCGCGCACGGCTTACGCCATCGGGCTATACACAGCCCAGCGCATATCGGACGCCGTGAAGATTGGCCGGCCGCATGAGCGCGATGGACGCTTGCGCTTTGTCCAGGCGAAGAACGCAGGGCGCCGGCCCGTCGCGATCGACGTTCCGATAGCGCCGCCTCTCAGGGCCGCGCTGGACGCATGGCAGGGCAAGGGCCTGACCTACCTTGAGACGGCCTACGGCCAGCCCTTCGCCACGGGAAAGGGGCTACAGAACAAATTCAGGGAATGGTGCCGTGAGGCAGGAGTTCACCCTGATTGCAGCTTCCACGGGCTTCGGAAGGCCACGGCGGCACGAATGGCCGAGGCAGGCTGCACGCCACATCAGATCATGGCGGTACTCGGCCACAGCACACACCAGCAGGCCGCGACCTACACCGCAAAGGCTCAGCGGGCGGGTCTGGCAGACGATGCAATGGGGGCTGTTTTTGGCCGGTCTGTCTCACCCATCCTGCCGGGTGCGACAATTATCAGAAAATCTCAAGCAAAACAGATGCTTGCAAACCCGCTGGCAGTCCCTAGGGGAAGAGACAAAGCGTGAGAAGTCAAAGTGCTACGGGCAAGGGGCGACAATTCTCGCGCCACGAAGATTCAAGGCGTCGCCATGCGGTCTGTCGCACCCTGCTCCCTGACGTGAACGCGCACCGCTGAACTCGGAACCCACCTAGTTCCCGCCTGTACGTAACAGGTCCAGTCCCGCCACTCGTAAGCGAAGCCTGACCTGTGCCACCGCGTATGGCATTCCTGAGCCATCCCGGTGAGCCAGATACCAGACGCCACGAGCCCGGCGACAGCCACGGATAGGACCGCGAACATCGCCGGGCTGGGACGCATGGACTAGAGGCTGACCTTGGGGCGGTTCGGATACATCAGGTGCCAGCAGAGCAGGTAGACGCCGACCAGCGCGAGGAAGTCGAACATCACGCCGAGGTCGAACCTGCCGGCGATCATGTCATCGAACGGGTCAAGGCCAATGAGGCGAACGCCGATGATCCAGGTTGCGAGCAGGCAGTAGAACACGGCTCGGATCGAACCCCAATCCGTCTTGCCGTCCTCACGAACAATCTTGAAGCCCATATGCACGTCCTCCTAAAAGCTGCGCAGAATGGGCAGCGGGTTGAGCGGGTCAGACGCGGCAGATGCCAGCGTCAAAAGTTGTCGGGCGCAGATGGTCACAAGCGCACCAGAGCGCGTTATTGTGGTCGCCAATCTGCTCTGCTGTTTCCAGCGTCAGGATGTCGGCGCGCGAGATCAGGATCGCCTTGCCCGTAGAGCAAAGCGCCTCCTTCCACACGGCTCGGTCAGTCGCGATAATGATGCTTTTCGAGGGTCGCGCTTCCGTCTGGCAGGACGCCAGCAGAGGTATGGCCGCGCACAGCGTCAGCCTCAGCAATGACTGCATCGGTATTCTCCTGAATGTTGGTGACAACTTCACGCTCGACTTCGGCGGCTTCCTTGTCGCGCTTGGCGCCCTCTTCCTTGCGCCCGCGATGCTCTGCCCGCATGTCCACGAACTTCAGGAAGATGATGGCCGCGAGAGCCCACAGCACCCAATCCGGGATGCGCTTGAGAAAGCCCCAGATGCCAGTCCCGATCGCTGCGATGTTCATTTCAGCGGCTTCTTCGCTTTGTGCTGCCCGTACTTGTAGAGCGCGAACCCGATCGCCACGACGATCAGCCATGTGATCAGCTCGCGGTTGCCCTCGTTCGTGACCCACGTTTGCGCGGCCTGAGGCAGCAGGTTCGTTGTGCCAAGCGCCGTAACCGTCAGGCCCCAGAAGCGTTTGGACATCACCATGTCCTTTGGCTCGATGCTGGCGGGTGCGGCATCCTTCGGGAGAGGCAGCGCGACAGGCTTAGCCTCCACCTTCGCCGGCACAGAAGCAGGCGCCGGTCGCGCTGGTGTCGGCTGGGGAGCCGGGACAGGTAGCGCGACCGGCGTAGCTTCCGAGGAACCACTCGCGGAAGTCTTGGAGGCAGGCGCAGCCGGTGCTGGGCCGGGCAGCGGCACCGGCTGGCCCGCCTTGCCTGCCGCCTCAATCACAGAGGTCGGGGGCTCAGCTTTGATGGGGGTTGAGAGGACAAGCTCAGTGGGCAAGGGCTTGGCGCGCATCCGAACATGCGCCAGCGTCGTGAGCCCTTCCGTGCTGATGGAATCGCGCCAGACGCCCGTGGAAAGCAACTTGGCCTTTGTCGGCAAGGCAACGTCGTTGTCTTTCGTCACGTCGCGGGGGTCGTAATCGAGGAACACGAGCCCGCCCCAGAGACGCCGTCTCAGCAGGCCCCTGTGTGCATCCTGGTAGGGATACCACTTCTCCTCCGCGCCAAGCTCAATGCGCTCAGCGCCAGTCAGGTGATCAGGCGGGATTGCCCACCACTGCCCGCCGCTCTTTTCAACGTCCCAGCCCTTCGGCGGAAGCTTGACCGGGCCGCGCTTTGAACCAGAGCCATAGACGAACTCGGTCATTGCGACAGCGGCATCCTGCCACTTCTGAGCGTTGATCGCAGGCAGCAGCCGCGACGATCCACTGAGCGTTGTCTCACGGGTGTTGAACCGGAAACTGCACAGCACATCAAACTGGTTCTGCGTCAGCGGGACCGTGACGTGCCTGCGGACATACTCCTCGCAATACTTGGCATTGAAGCCCAGCAGCTTGCGCCGGCGCTCAGGCAGGTGTTCGTCATCGGGCAGCGTCTCGCCTTGCTGGACCGGGCGCCCATCCTCCCAGAAGCAGCAGCCATCACCGATGGTCCACTGATTGCTCGGGCAGAGATAGGCTTCCAGAGCGCAACCGTCCGCTGTCTGGCGACAGTCCGCAGGCGCGTTTTCGAACTCGTCTATCTCGCGATAGAACCATTCGCCTACGGTCAGATGGTCGTTCATGCCGCCCTGCCAAATGATGCACCAGCCACGTCAAGTATAGGCTCGCCTGACGGGCCGATCTCCACGTCAAGCTGCACGTCTTCCGGAGCCTCAGCATCGATCGGGATATGATGTTCCCAGACCACGATGTTCTCGCCAGGCTCCTTGGAATCGCCCTGCAAGAGCTTCAGCGTCATGACGGACTGGCCTGCATCGCCCCGCGGTCGAAGCCACCACGTCGCTTTCGTGCCGTAGGCCGTCCCTTTGCGAACGATCTCGGTTGCCACGTCTTCCGGCTTGTCGTGCGTCTCGATCGAGAAGCCGTGCGAGGTGATGTTCTCGATGGTGATGCTGGCGAGCCTGCCCTCGCGGATGCCTGCCTTCACGGCGGCTCCGAGCACGACGGCTAATTCGGGGTCAACGCCTGAGGCTGGAGCCTTCCCGAAGAAGTGAGCAACCTTCCTCTGGATCGATTTCACGCGCGTCTGCCCGCCCACGAGAATTACGCAGTCGATATCATGCACGGAAAAGCGAGGGTCTTTCTCCTTGGCTTCAGCCATCGTCCGCGTCATCGCGTCTTCAATGTCGCGCAGCAGTTCCTTGGTCGCCTCGTCCATGTGGTCGCGGCTGATGCGCTGGATGACGTGGACATCCTCGTTGGTCTTCTTGTCGATGTCGATGTCCTCGACGCGAAACTCGGTGAGGTCGTCTTCCGACAGTCGGCGCTTTGCAGCTTCAGCCTCGATAAGCAACATGCGCTGCGCGTCTGGCTGCGTGGCAAGTGCGGAGTTCTCGTGCTCAAACTCGTGCAGCGTCATGACCAGGCTGCGGAGACGCAGATCCCAATCATCGCCGCCGACAAGCGCCGCGCCGTTTGTCCCCAGAACCCGGAACAGACCGCCGCCGATCTCAAAGGCTGCGCAGTCAGTCGTACCAGCCCCAACGTCCACTACGAAGATGCGGCTGACCTTCTCGGCTTCTTCCTTAAAGCCATGCGCAATGGCCGCGGCAACCGGCTCGTGCAGCAATTCGACTTCTTCGAATCCCGCCATCTCTGCCGCTTTGCGCAGTGCGTTGCTCTGGGCGATATTGTAGGCGGAAGGTACGCAGATGATGGCGTTCTTGACCGACTTGCCCAGCTTTTCTTCAGCCGCTTCCCGAAGATGGATCAGCACATAACTGACCAGTTCCTCGGGCGGATAAGTGAACCCGTCATAGCCTTGATAGGCGAGCATTCCGGTGCGCTTGCCTTCCGCATCGACGCCCTCGCACATCTGCTCCGGATAGGCTTCCTCCGGGTTGTAGACGGCCCCTAGCTGGCGCTTGAAGCTGGTGAAGCAGTAAGGCGAACGCGGTGAACGTTCACGCGCACGCAAGGCGCGCTGGCCTACAACCACTTCCCACGGATTTTCGGGGTTGTCGGTGTGAACCAGCATGACGGCAGACGGAACCAGTTCCGATCCGTCGATCTTCAGGACTTCCGGGCCAAGAGGTCCATAGATGGCAACTGCTGAGTTGCATGTACCGAGGTCAACAGCGATCCAGTCAATCATTCTGCGGCAACCTTCATGGCTTGGGCATTGCTGCGGTCAGCGAGGATGAGCACGCGGTTACGCGCCGCTTTGGCTGCGGCCTTCTTCATGGAGGAGTTCTTGCCGCCCTTGCGGAGCGCCTGGTTGGCGGGCGCGGGATCAACCAGCGTCAGCGGCTCAGGGATTGGCTCTGGTGCGGGTTCCGGCTCCGGGGGAGGCTCAATAGCCGCGACAGGCTCAACCGCGACAGGCGGGGCCGAATAGGCGGCAACCGCAGCGTTGGTTTCTGCGATGATCCGCGCACGTTCCTGCTGATGTCGAAGCGCCGCCAGTTCGTCGGTCCAGTCGCGGTCGCGTTGTGCGTCCTTGGAATTGATGTCGGTGATGAGCGCCCACAGGCTGAGAGAACGGGCGCCCTCAAGAACGCAAAGCATGATGATGAGCCAGAGCCACGCCCAGAACGCGGCGTTTGCCTTGTCGGCTAGTTCGATCTCGGACAGCCTGCGATCCGTGGTGGCCTGCTGGACGGGGCTCGCCTGCCCCGCCATGAGCCCGTCCTCACGCGCCTTGAGGGTGGCAAGCTCAGCCTGGATCGCCTCGCCGCGCGCACGCATGGCGCTTTCCGTCTTGTCTTGCCGGATGCCGTCCACGCTGCCGAAGTATAGGCCCTGAGCGAGCAAGAGGCTTTGAGCCTTGGAGATACCCTCCGGCGACATGCTCGCCATGATCTGCTGCTCGGTCTTCAGTTCCGCGATCTGGACGCGGACGCGCTCAAGCTCTGCGCCGGTTCCTGAGATAGCTGCCTGCTGCGCCGTGCCGAGTGTCCCGGCTTCCTCGCCTGCAAGCGCCGCCTTTGCCTGAAGCGAGGCAGAGCTTTCCGCGAACCGCTCCGGCCAGACAACCTTCGCGCCGTTCTCCGCATTGTGGACGCCGACAGCGGCAAGGCCAATGAAGATGAATGCGCCCGCAATCTTGCGCCACATCGTTGATGCGGTGAGCATACGGATGAACGCGACGGTCGCCAGACGCTCTGCACCGAGAACGGCTAGGATTAGGCCGAACGTCGGAAGCGCTGACAGCCACGTCCACTTGGCGGTTGCGACGATGCCCGTGACAGACAGCGAGGCAAGGCCAACCGTGATGATGACCACCGCGAACAGCGCAAACTTGCGGGTCGCGTCGGCCTCGTTTTTGAATGCAAGGAAATTGTCTAAGAACTTGCCCATGCCCAGCCCTCTCGTTCGCGCTACATGCGCGCGGTGGTTTCCCAGAAGACAAACAGCGCCCCGAAGATGGAAAGCACCGCTCCAAGGATCAGAAACAGCACCTGTTGGCGCGTCTTCTTTGCTTCGTTCGCCGCCATCTCCCGATCGCGCGCGAGCATCAGTTCAACTTGCGCCAGAAGCGCATTGGACTGGTTCTCATTGGCCGTGGCGAAGTGCTCACGGACCCCTGATAGTGCATCACGCATAGCCGTCTCCCACTCGCGTCGAATCTCCTTGATGTCTTCATCACTCACAGCATCGCCAAGCTTTTCGCGAATGCTGTCCAGCGCGCCTTCAAAGCGTGACTTCAGGACTGAAACGGCCTCTTGCAACGCTGCGATTTTTTCCCAATCGGATCGCTCGGAGGAGCGTTTTTGCAGCTCAAGCTGCTCCTTCAGCAGAAGTTCCATTTTGCCCAGCCCCTTTCGAAATCATCGCTTGGCTCCCACCTGCGCAAACATGCCCTGCACACGACTGACGAGGTTCTCGCGCCCGAAGTTCTCATCCACCGTTCCGCGCAGACGGCGCAGCCTTGCCTTCTCGGTGATCAGCTTCTCGGTCCATTCGTTCACCCGCTCGGGCGGGACTGTGCAGAGCGCCAGTTCAAGCGACTGATCGGAAAGCACGGTTGCCATATCCAGAAGCTCATCGACGCCCAGCGTCATGCGCTCAACGGCCTGCTCCAGCGTTTCTTCACCCGTCATGAGCTGGACGAAGTCGTCCGGAATGCCAGGATACGCCCCCACCTCTCCCCAATCGCTCATGAGCGCATCAGGGGCGGGAAGCAGCGGGGCTTCCTGAAACACCGATCTGTCTCTGGCTTCCAGTTCTGCGACACGGGCGCGGAGGGCTGCTAGTTCTTCATCGCGGGGATCTGGAATGGGGTCAGCCGTCTCGAAAGTCTGGATGGGTGCATCAGCCATGCCGCCGCTGGCCCAGATGCCCGGTCGTCTCGGCCTGTTGCGAGGGGGAGGCGCAGACGCGCCAAGCATCCGCGCCATATGCTCCGCATAGTTGTCGAATTGCTGCTTCGGTGTGCGCGTCATCACAGAACCTCCGCTTCGGCGCCGAACGCATAGAAGCTCGCCCGCGTAGCGCTGGCCGATCCGGTGTAGCTCTCGAATTGAATGTAACGCCCAGCAGCGGTGTAGTAGTTGGCGGAAACGTTCGTCCACACCTGCCCGTCTGGAAGCCAGACGATGATGCGGTCCTCGTGGATTTCAGCGGTGAGGGAATACTTCGTCGCCCCGTCCTTTGTCAGATCGCCGTTGAGGTAGTTGACCGTGGTGGCTGACAAGCTGTTGTCGGTATAAATCCCGATATCGACCTTTGTCTCAGTCGCCACGATATGCAGCGAGCCCTTGCCGACGCGGGTAAGCCCCGAGCCCGTTCCGGTCGATGCGCCCGCCGTTCCAGTGATGTCATCAATATCGCCCAGCCCGTTCGGGTTGGAGATCATCACAGCAGAACCGGAGTTTGCGCTTCCCGATGTCAGCGAGAACGTCATCGACATGCGGCGAGGCTTCAGGGCCGTTCCTGCTGCCAAGCCGATATGGGCGCCGAGATCGAGGCCCGAATAGCTGGCCCCGACACTGTCGCCGCTGTCTGCTGTCGTCGCGACGGGCTCGCCGTCAGCAGTCGTCGTCCAGGTCATCAGCTCGATCTGCACGCCCTCGGTCGTGGGCATCCGGGACAGCGACGTGTTGGTGATCATGTCCTTGCCCGTGGACATATCCACGACCATAGTTGCGCGGCCTGAATCGTAAGCCATGTCTACTTCTCCCCCGCCCGATCCGCCGCATCCGCAGAGGAAGAGGACTGCCGCTCCAATTGCTTTAAACGCTCGTGCAATTTCCATATGTGGACCGCCTGGATTTCGACTGTTTCAATGAGACGTTGGACCCACGCGCCAGTCGCCATTCCAGCCACCGGGTTGAACTTGTCCTCGTTGGGCATGGATGTGAGGTGGCGCTTCTCCTGCCAGTGGCGGGAGTAGCCCTCGATATCGAGCGGGTCGTATTTGCCGCCGAGACGCGCCGCGAACTTGCGCGCCGGATCGTGGAAGCGCGCCTCGATGCGCTCGTCCTCTACCTTGCGTCGAACGGCCTTGCGGGTCGTCTCGCCGGTATCGGGGTCATCCTCGTCGATATCCTCGACCAGATAGCGCGCAGGGTGGACGCGATCAGGGACTTTGGTATCCCACTTCGCCATTCTGACAGCGCCATCCATGGCAGCGTCGAACACGTAGCAGGACAGCAGGACGTTATCGTCATAGACCGCCGTGAAGTTGGCCGTGCCGAGGCCCTTGTATCCGCCCGTTGCGCCGGGTCCGTAGACGCCGTTTCCGATCTGGAGCTGTGCCGCAGCCGTCCCGGCGACTGTCGCAAAGATGGTCAGGTTTCCGTCTTCCGAGCCGTTGGTTGCGTCTTCGATGATGGCCCTGATGTCAGCAAATGAGGTTGTGTTGCCAGCGCTGTCCTCACCCTGAAAGTTGAGGACGCCGATGATGTCGTTCGCTGCGGGCGTGGCGCTGTTGTGATAGAGCCGCGCGACAGGGCCAAGTGCGCCGGCGTCATCGCTCTGGAAGTTCAGGTCCGAGAAAACCTGAATGCCCGCCTCGAAAACCTGAATGTCCTGAAAGTAGTTGCCGCCCTCGATATCGCCGCCGATGCCGAACCCGAGCGCCGCTTGCGTGTGCAGCCGGTCGCGAAACACTGGCGGCGCGTCGAACGTCCATTGCGCACTGATCCGCATGGGAGCGTTGGCAAGCGGGACGGCAGACGAAGACATGCCCACCGCGAACAACAGCGGGTTGCCCTTCTGCTCAACGTCCTCTTGCAGAAGCGTTGAGAGGCCATCGCCAAGCCCGGCGACGGTTCGTGCAATGTTCGGATAAACAGACATGCGTTCTCGTTCCCGTTAGGGTTGGGGCGAATGGTGGGGAGAGGGATCAGGACGTCGTGGCGAAGGCGGTGAAGACAGGCGCGCGGTAGGCGGTCGTTGCGCCGCTCACCGTGGTGGATGCCGCTGTCTCGATGGTGCAACTGTTGTAGTCAGCCGCTACCGCCGTCACGCGCGTTGAGAGATTGGCGCTCGCCACGCCCGCGCCAGTAATCGTGATATAGCAGCCGGGGTAGACCTTGCTGACGGTGTTGCCGGTAAGGTTCGCGGTCGTGGTCGAGACGCCGATATCAACCGAGGTCGTGACGCCTGAAAGCGTACCCTCGGTCCCCGCCGTGGTGACGATGTAGCCGAAGATGGTCGCCGTGCCGGGGCGCGTGCGTTGGAGGATTTGACCAGCCAGAACCGTTGCGCCGCTCACATAGCTGGCGGAGGTGTTTTCCCCAATGATGCGGTGCGTGTTGTTGGTCTTGGGTGAGTTCGTGTTGCGCTCAACGGTAGGCGCGGACCTGATGAGCCACGGCGCAGACGGGCAGATCGACACAACCGCCGACGCGTCGCCAAGCTGCGTGTTGTCGCTGACCTCGATGTCATCGCCATACCAGCCTTCAGCACGAAGAATATAGCCATTGCCAGAACCTGCGTTGACCGGGATGCCCACATTCCCCCGGATGTAGATACGATCAGCAGGGGCCGTGATCAGTTCCGAACCGCGCAACGTGACGGCGTTGACCGTGTAGTTCAGGAACGTGTTGTCATCAATCACAGCGCCGATGAAGTAATCGAGGTTCTCCGATCCGGTCGGGTAGGACGTGGCAAGGCCGGTTGGCGCATCGACCGTGTTGTCACGGAAGATCAGGTTCGCAATCTTCGCCGTTTGCAGGATCATGCCCGTCCCAACGGCGGTGATGTCCACGCCCTCCACGATCAAGGGGCTGTAGACGCCCGTGGAGTTGATGCCGACGCCGCTAGAGCCGGAACGCGCACGCAGCTTGCCGCCGCGCACAATGAGCCTGCCAGCCGCATCAGCCGCCAGCATGGTCGCCGTGGTGATTGCGGCAGTCGTCAGCGCGTCGAAATCGTTGTTTTCCCAGATCGACGTAAAGGCGCGATTGACCCCGCCCGAGTAGCAATCCACCGCCCGGCAATTGCTGACGATCAGGTCATAGACGCCCTCGTGCGAGCCGAACGCCCCGCGATGCGTGCGAGCCGCCCTGCATGTCTCCTGCGTGATCTCGTATGAGTCGATAGCGTCGATGACGTGCCGGACGCGCGTACCCTTGACGCGGGTTGCCGTACCCCTGCGAGTGCGGGCAAAGTAGACGCCATAGAAGCCCGAGTTCTGGCCCTCTACAATCGTCTCGCTTTCTGCAATGCCCTCGATGTCGAGGTTGTCCACGGACACATCCATGCAGCCATCAGTGTAGATGTTGATGCCCTGAAAGCCGTCGAAATTCGTGCCTTCCACTTCCACATCCGCGCAGGCCGTGAAGTAAAGACCGCACTGGCCCATGCCGTTGGTGAGGTTCCCCGTGACGCCGCCGCCGATGAGCGATCCGCCACGCACGCTCAATTTGCTGATCGGCCTGTAGACACGCACAGCCACAGCCGCGCCTGACGTCGTAAGCTCCAGATGGGCGGGAACTTCCAGCGTGACGGTTGAGCCTGAAATGCCAGTGACGCGGTTGAAGTCGGTATAATAGGCAACGTCAGACGTATTGCGATACAGTATCTTGTCGGACGTGAACCGGATGAGGTCGCCAGCCTGGATGCCTGTGACGCTGGTTAGCTGCGCCGTGCGGGCGTACTGAGAAACCGTCGCCGCAAGCGTCGTGTTCAGAATGACCGTGCCGGCGAAGCTGAACACGCTGCCAGACGCGCGGACACCTGAGTCAAACGTGAGGTCCGAAGCGTCGATGGTCGCGCCTTCACACATCACACGGACATTGCTTGCCGTGATGGTGATCATTGTGTTCAGCTTGTACGTCTTGCCGGGAGGGAAGTAGAGCGTGCCGCCGTTCGTCAGCGATGTCGCCGCAGCCTGAACCGCCGTGCTGTCATTGGTGACGCCATTCCCCACAGCCCCGAAGTCCAGCACGTTCGCGACTTCTGCAAAACGCGCCGCAAGCGTCCGCGCCGTGGTGGAGCCGGTGGAGGTGACAACGTCGTCCCCCGCCGTCGAGGCGATGCCCTGAACAGCGTTGCTGCGGACATAGATCGCAGAGGCAAGCGGGGCCGTCAGGGTGACGAATGAATCCGTCTCGTCGGTCGTGACCGTGTAGGTCGTGACCGGCTGAACTGCGCCGTCAACCGAAACGAGAACCTGATAGACAGATGACAGAAGCACGTCTTCAATCGTGATGATCTGAGACGCGCCTGTGCCTGTTGCGGTTTCCTCGAATTGCTGGATGCTGTTTTCAAGGCCGTCCGCGTTGTCGTTGGCATAGTCCCGCGTTGCCAGCGTGGCGCCCGCGCTGTCCTTGTAGACCAGCTTCACCAGCGTTGCGTCAGCAATCCAGCGCTCAGGAAGTCGCCCGGCTGCATCTGCGGTGATCTGATAGCCTGCCGTGGTCGTCAGCGCCCTGTCGGAGTAGACGGTTCGCGCGGTCGTGGTCCCCGCATCATATACCTCAATGGAACCGCCCGGTTCCAAAGCTCCGCTGTCGTCCAGCATCGTGTGGACGAGCCCGAATACGTTTTTTGCCATGATTTATGCCGTCCAGACTACAGTCATTGAACCGGAAAGACCGGGGCTCGTAATTTCGTTCGTCCCGCTCGCGCGCTGGATCTCGAAGCGGATGTCGGATTGCGCGCTGTTGTTTGCGGGGATCAGACCTGCGGCGAAGCCCGCAAATGTCGCGGTCCAGAACGGGCCGACCGTGTACGGGATGCCGCCTTCGGAGTAGATTTCTGCGGGCGAGTAATCGACCGTAAACGTCCCGCTATCGAGCGTGTACTCAGTACCCCCGCCCGTCAGTTCCTCGATGATGCGCCAGTTGCCTGAGAAGCTGACAGCCGCGCCCCCGTCATCGCTCAGGCCGCCGCTGATATACAGGTCCGTGTTGACCGTGATGGAGTAGTCCCCGCCAGCGCCAGATGGCGTCAGCGTCACTGTGCAGATGCTGACCCATGTTGCGCCGCTGCTGACGCCGTTGGAGAACACGTTGGCGTTGCTTGTGCCGCCAGAGCTTCCAGCCGCTGCCGCTGCAACAGCCGTATCCCCCGCTATGCGCGCTGCAGCCTCGGCGGCGATCTGCGCTTGCAGTTCCGCCGCCCCGCTGATGATGCCGCCGACGCTGTTATCCGTCTCGGTCCCTGTGCGCAGAAGGAGCGCATTCCAGGCGTTGCGGAACCACTCTACCGGAGTCCCGTCATCGTTGGTAATCTTGAGCCCGACTTGCAGGAACGGAACGTTTTCCGTCACGAGCGCTGCCCCTCATTGATCCACGCGCCATAGATTGTGACGCCTGCGGGATCGGTCATGCGGATCGAGATGTTCGTCGCCTCGCCCGGCGACACCATGCCAAGGCCCCACATCACGGGCTTCTGGTAGCGTCCGTCTGCGCCGAGGGTCAGCGTGATTTCGGAGCGGGTGTCGTCTCGGATCGTGCGACCGTCCGTCGAGACTTCCACCATGATGGTAGGGTTGGAGCCCTGCCCGCTAACGGGACGCCCGAACGCTTGCAGGTCTACGCAGAGCGATCCGATTGTCTCATAGTCCGCGAAGGATGGGCGTAGCGTGGCGATGCGCTCCACCGTGTTCCCGGCATCGGTGAATACGGTATTGTCCAGCGTGTAGAGGACAGACCCGCCCTCATCGGCCAGCACGTTGTAGCCGTAGGCGTTGGCGTGGAATTGCGGGAGGTAGGTGTCCTCCTCCCAATTCTGTTCGCGATGCCAGAAGCCTGTGGTTGTATTGAGGACAAACGCCGCCTTGTTCGGAATGCGGACCTTGAAGAACTCGTTGCTGCCGTACTTGTACGCCAGGCACGTCACAAGCAGCCGGTCGGCAGCGCTCAGGGCGATGAGGTCATCCTCCATCTCGCCATTGCGCGGGAGCGGGCTGATGCTGAACCCGTTCATCACGTAGGGCGCGAGGTCGCCGCCAATGAGGAACAGCTTGTCACCGCGGATCGCGTAGGCTTCGGGGCTCAGTATGCCGTCCGTCTCGTCAATCGACTGGCCCGTGATGTTGGCGAACGGGAGCGTTGTGGATGTCGTCGCGCGGATGATCTCGATGCTGCCAGCGCCAAGGGCGAGGATCTGGCCTGACAGGCGGATCATGCGCCGGATTTCATCGGGCCGCTGTTCCGCCGTGGCAAAGCCCAGCGCTTCCCATGCCGTCCCATCCAGAACGGCTGACCAGTAGTAGGTATCCGCCCCGGCTTCCGATGCGACGAGGCGCTGAGACAGGACAAGCAGGCTGGTGGCGTCTGGCGCATCCACGTCCGCAACCTGCGTCAGTGATGTTCCATTCCAGCGCCACGGCTTGCCCGCGCGTGCGACGTAGAGATTGTCACGCAGGCCGGCAAAGACCGCGTTTCCGCTGCCGCCGATTGCGCCAATGGATGTCGCGACCCACGATGACGAGATGCTGTAGAGCGTCCCGCCTGCGACCACGAACAGCGCACCGCTTCTGACGCCTGCCTCGCAGTAGATGCCCTGTATCTCTGCGCCGAGGTCAACACGCTGGACACGGCCCGGCGTTGGCACAAGCGCCGCCCGAACAGGCTTGCCTGTCTCCGCTGGAATAGGGACGGCGAACATGTTGAGCAGGCGCAGGGGCGCCATGCCGTACCGCTGGCGGCGGTCGGCCTGTGGAACGACTGGAATGTAGGGTATGTTCGGCCCCTGATTTGCTGAAGGGGTTGTTATGCTCGGATTGGTCGGACTGGGTCTGGTGCTCTGGGGCCTGTGGACAGGCTTGGGCGGCTGGCCGTTCCTTTTCACCGCAGTCGGAATCGTCCTGCTAGTCGCAGAAGACGAAAGACGGCGGCGCTCGCGGCTTTAGGCGGGCTGCTGTTAGTAATTGTTAGGACGTGTTAACGTCCGCCTCGGAGTGATTTGCGAGGCGATAGATGAAGCTCTGGATTGCGGGCCTGCTGTTCGTGGCGTTCGGCGTCTACGGGTTCTTTCCCGCGTCGTTTCAGACCTGGATCATGCCGCTGTGGATGAGCATCGTCCTGATCGTCTCAGGCGGCGCCATGATGCTGTTCTCACGGGATGTTAGCGCTGCGCCGGATAGCGTCGAGGATTAGCGCCTGATCGGCCTGCGCCTTTTTGACGTTGGGCCGCGTGTACTCGTAGGGCATTTTGAACGCTCCAGCCGTTCGGGCAAGCGCTGCCACCTGACCGAACCGCTGGAACGCAATGGCCGCAGCCTCGGCATTCTTTGCGCTCTCAAGCCGCGCCATAGCAATTTCGAGGTTGGCCGCGTTGCCTTCTTCCTGCGCCTTGTCCACTGCCGCCTGAGCTTGCTTCGCTTCTTCGTGAAAGCCCTTGGCAAGATTTCCGGCGAACTCGGATTCGGCCATCGACGCTCCGATGACGGCCATGTCCATCATCTTGAAGTGCTTGGTTCCAGGCTTGAACAGATCAAACGCTTCCTTCGCGTTGGGCCTAGCCATCCAGTCGCCGTTGTCGTCCGTCATGAAGGGAACGCCCTTCTTGGGTTCCATGCCAACGCGCTGTTTCAGGTTATCCGCCTTGCCAGCACCGCCCTGATAAAAGAACTCGTTGAGGTTGGTTGCGCGTTTGCCCATCGCCTTGCGTCCGGTCATTATGTCGGACGTTGTTGGCGTCGCGTCTGAGACAAGCCTGTTGAGCGATGCGGCTTTCATGGCCGATTCTGCTGAGTTTTTCTTGACCGCGCCTTTACGCATCAGCGCCCCAGCGAGAACCCCCACTCCGATACCGACCCACGGTCCCAGCTCGCGCGCGAGTTCTATCATGCCGTCTGGCTTCGTGCGATCAAAAGCGCCTTTCATCTCAATCTCTGCGCGACGGCTTTCCGCCTTACCGGAGATGGTTTTTTCGCGGTCGCGTCCAGCGTTGATAGCCGCTTCCAGATCCGTCCGAGCCTTTGCAATCGCGGCGCGCGTATCGGGTCCAAGCTTGCCGTCCGGCGTTCCGTCCGCGCTGACTTTCAAGCCGCGCGTCTCGGCAAGATATGCCTGCTTCTCTTCAACGGTCCCGTTCTCGATGATGTTCAGCTCGGCTTCTAGCTTTTTGATCCGATCGCGCTCTTGAGCCAGAGGGGCCAGAAACTCGTTGTTTCCTTCTGCCTCCTGCGCGTTGGCAACGCCGCCGAGCCCGGTTGCCAGAACCCCGCCAGCCACACCGCCCGCCACTGAGGATGAAGCTGTTCCGCCTAGCCCGGTTGTCGGACCCGCTGCCGGTGTTGCAGGAGCGCCGCCCTTGGGCTTCTTGCCGGCGAAGATGCGGGCGACGTTCTCAGGCGTCACGCCTTCCAGCAGCATCTGGCCCATGAGGTCGCGTTGGGCTTTGGTGTAGCTGCCGGATTTGGACATGGCCGCCAGGGCTGTCTGCATGGGGTTCGTACCCATGCGGATCAGATCCGCAGCCGTGGGAAGGATACCGCCCGCGCCCATCTCGGCTTGAGACGTGACGGAACCAACGTTCGGGTTCATGCGCGAGGCGTTCTGCACGATCGATGCATCCGCTGCGAAGCGAGCCTGCATCTCGTCGGCTGGACCCTTGCCGAACACGCGCTCCAGCTTCTTGCGCGCCCCTGCGCTAGTCAGAGACGCAACAGCGCCGCCCGCGCCTTCGGTCTTGCCAACCATAGAGCGGATGACGCCCGCTTGCAGCGCGGTCAGGGGCTGGCCCGTAACGCTCTCGGCAACGCGGGACACATCCTCTGCCGTGTAGCGCCCGCCGAGCAGGCCCTGACCCTGTTTGAACGCCGCATTCATCTTCGGCGCTTCACCGCCTAACTGGCGAGCGGCGGGATAGTCCGGCATCAGTTTGTCGAGTTCTTCCACCAGTGCGCTGCGGGTGTCTTCCAGCTTGCGCACGCGGATGTCATCCAGCGTAGCGCCAGAGGCGAGGAGCTGTTGCTCCTTGGCGTCAATGTCACGCTTGACCAGATCCCAATATTCGAAGTCTCCAACGGCCCGGCCTTCGGTTGCCTGTACCGTCTTGCGATAACCGTCCACCGCCTTGGTATGCGGCGCGAGCGCTTTAATCTTGCCCAACTGCGTCAAGCGCGGGCTGGCGAGGCTTCCGGTCGGGAATTGCACCTTCAGCGAGTTGTAAGCCGGGGTCGCCTGCTCACGAGCAAGCTCCACCATGCGGTCAACGTCGCCTGCAATGGTCGCAGGTGACGCGCCGGTTGCGCCGCCGATGTCGCGCTCCAGCCGGCCACCACGGGTCTGGATCAGGTCCTCGCCGCGAGAACGCGCTGCCTCTCCAGTCGCACCCGGCAGGCGCGAAATGCCCGCAGTTGTGCTGACACCCTCTTGCGTCAGGTCGGCCACGGATGCGGGCTTGTCGCCAAACTTCGCGCGGGCAGCGTTCAGGGCGTCCTGCTCGGACTTGATGCCGCCTGAGAGGAGCGCCTTGCGTACTGCGCGCGATGCGACACGCTCGTCAAAGCCAGCACGAGAAGCCGGGCTCTGCACCATCCGCGCCGCTGAACGGAACCCACGGCTTCCCGCCGCTGCCAGCGCACGAGGTCCGAAGATGCCGATCGCCGCGCCGGTAGCAGCACCACCGGGCAAGCCGCCGCTATCCCCATCGCCGGGAGCGGCCATTGCATCGCCAGTGCCGCCCAGCGTAGCGCCAACGCCGCCACCGATGATCCGGTCCAGGTTGCGCCGCACGACACCGCGCCCAATGGGCTCAGGAGGGGCTGAGAAGGGCTTGGGAGCGTCCTCTGGCAATGGTGGGGTGAGTTGGTCGATTACCTGCTTTGCCGATGCCTGCTCCGCAGCAGTTGCGTTGGCCCGGCGCAATACTTCCTCAGCGCGCTGGACCTGCACAACTTCCGGGGTAACGCGCTGGCCTGCTGTTTTGACGAAGATTGCCGCACGGTTGAGGAACATGGCGGCAGGCTGGGCGATGTAGTTGATAGGGTCAGACGCAAACTCGACGCCCGATTTCAGGCGGTCGCCATCGCCGCCCATGTTTTCGCCGCCAAGGATGGCTCCAGCGCCAAACGCCGTAGCAGCAGCTTCGGGGGCCATCGCAACAGTCCGGCCACCTAGGCGCGTGGCCTGAGCCAGCTTGCTTGTGCCTTGCGGCGTGATGGCGGCAGCGGTTCGACCAATCACACTTGTACTGCGAAGGGCCTGCCCGCCTGCTTGAAAGGCTTTTGCGGGTCCGGTGAGCGGCGCAGCCAAGCCGAGGATTGTGCCGCCTACATCCGAAATCGCCTGTCCAGCGTCCTGCGCCTCTGGAACATCCAGCATCGGAATGCGCGGGCCAGGTTCAAGAGCGCCGCGGCCATAGTCGAACGCTTCCAGCCCCATATTCACGGTTTCGGAAAGAACGTTCGTTGCTTTACGGGCAGCGCGTTTGACGGTGTTCGTCATCGGCTCGGGCGGCTTCTCGGCGTTCCAGTAGCTTTGACTGCTGAGTTGCTGTTCCGAGATTGGCGCTTGCGTTGGGTCGGGAGTGCGGGGACCAACGCCGTCGATACGCCGACCAACGATGCGTCGGGCCAGCTTGTCGTCTTCACTATCCAGAGCCTTCGCGACATTTACCGGCGCTTCCCAAAGCGCAGGCGGAGGCGTCACTTCATCCGGATTGAACTCGTCCTTGAACTTGGCGTCATACATCTCCCGCACGCGGCCCGGATCTATGCCGTATTGGATAGGCGGCGCGGTGCGGTCTGATGGCGCTGCTTGCTGCTTTGCTGCCGCGCGGCGCGCAAGCTCAGCCTTTGCTGCCTCTGCCGATATGCCCATAGGCTGCACAGGCTGCGAGGTTGGAGCAGCTACACGAGATGCCTTGCGCCGCTCTAGTTCGGCGCGTGCCTCTTCCGGTGTCGGTTGCATCACCCGCCCCGCGCAATGCGCTCTAGTTCGTCGTCGGACATTTCTTCAATTGGGGCAGGCGATGCGTTTTGCGGCTTGGCGAGCAGATACGGAACGCCCTCCCGCGTCCTTGTCGCAGCGGGCGCGGCTTCCGGCGGCGCTGGACGGCCCATCATCCCCTCAAGCTGCTGGCGTCGCCTTGCTTCCGCTTTGCGGCTGTCTGCGATGTCGTTTTCCAGAGCCGTCTTGTACCGCTGAAGTTTCTCCTTGAAGTCTTTCGCAGCAATCCTCGCTTCCGTGTCGCTCATCGTAACAGTCATCAGGCGTGTTGCCGCAGCCGTCACGCGAGCGCCTTCCGCATCGGACAGCGAGCCGCTTCCCTTCATGGCCTGGATTGAGTCGAGGAAGGCGCTGCCGCCCAACTGATCAAGAATAGCCATTCCGTCCGCGCGGTTGGTATCCAGCGCAACGTTCCAGTTGAAGGCGTCATCCTTCTTGCCGGTCGGATTGATCATGTTGCCGTAGGTGGCTTCGAATTTGGCCTTGGCCTCTGGCGTGCTGTCGTCGGTGAACCGATTAACAAGCGCGAGGTTTTCGTTGATCGAAGCGAGGCTGGACTTTCTGACCCTTTCTTTCTCGGTCAGTTCACGGTCCAGATCATCCAGCTTGAACTGGAAGTTCAGGGCCTGATTGGTTGTCAGGCTACCGGGAGCACCGGCTCCCGCCGCCTTGGGCGTCTCCGGTGCGCGAGCAAGCTGCGTGCCGTCCGCTTCATATCTGATCTGGCCCGGCGACAGTGTGAACGGCTCAGCGGGCTTCGGCGCCGCCTCGCGCTGCGCCTTCAACCGATCCGCAACGCTCATCGTCTGCATTGCGAAGTTGTCCAGCTCCTCGTCCGTGATCTTGCCGTCTGCCGCTGCCTGCTGGATCTGTTGCAGGATTTGCGGGTTCGCATAGGGCGAGCTTTGGATTGCTTCGATCGCCGCTTTCCCGCGTGCTTCGGGAGGTACTTGCTTGAGCCCCAGCGCGGTCTTGCCGAGGAACTCCATGCCCTCGCCAAACTTCGCGGCTTGGTCTGCGTCCATGCCCTTGAGCGCTTCATCCACTTTCAGGATGGTGTCAGGGTCGCCTGCTGCCGTCGCTTGCTGGCGGAGGTTCTGATAGCCCGTGCGCTGGTCCGGTGCGCTTCCCAAGGCTGTCGCATAGCCCTCCTGCTGTTTGCGTGTTTTGGCCTGCTGACCCAGCGTGTTGAAGTTGCTCGCCTCGTCCGTCAGCCCTTCGCTCATGAGCCCGGTGACAGCACCCTCATAGTTTCCCATGCCATAGGCTTCGGTAGCCTTGCGGCGAGCGTCGTCCTGACGCCGTGTCTTGGCCTGCTGTTGACCGGCTTCTAGGCCCGTCTGGAATGCGCGGAACGTGCTCATGAGATGCGGCTCCTGCCGAGGCCACCAGAACGCGCACGGCCCGCCGTAGAGCCCGCGCTGCTGCCATATCCGCCGCTGGTCCCGCCTGCCGTGCTGCCCATCGAGCCCATGTTGCCCATGCCCCAGCCGATCCAGCTTGCGAGGTCGCCTGCCGTGTTCGCCTGGTTCTGTCCCTTCGCAATTGCGAGGTTCGCTTGGTTCTGCCCGCCTTGCAGGGTAATATCCGTCGCGTTGTTCGCGAACGTCTGCCCGCCCGATGCAATGCCAGTGTCAGCCTGATAGCCACGGTTGGTCACATCACCGAGCGCTCCGTAATAGCCGCCGAAGTTGCGGAGTTTGGCTTCCTCGGAGACTTCGGCCATGCCGCGCGCCGTGCGTCCTGACAGGGACGAGCCCTGAGCGCCGGCAGAGGCTATGAAAGCATCACGGGCGTTGTTTGCCTCCATCGTGCCGATTTTGCCCCAAGGGCTTGCCTCGAATGCCGCCCATGCCTGTTCTTGCGTCTCGGCAGGCGTGGCTGTGGGGTCTGGCGCTCCCTGCTGGCCCATGCCGCTTGTGGGCATGGCTCGCCCCTCGCCTGCGAAGTTCTGCGAGTGCCAGCGGCCATAGGCTGCCGGATCGCCGCCGAACTGTGCGGCTACCTGAGGCTTGGAGAACTCGGCTGCGAGGTCGGGATTGTTGCGGACATAGGCCGCGAAATCGGGCTGCGTTGAGCCCATCGCGCCGCTGTATTGCCCGCCACCTGCTGATGGCTGGTTGAGCCCGAGGAATGCGTTCTGCCGACCGCGTGAGGCATTGCCCTCGACGGCGTACTTGCTGAGAACGTCGCGCGCTTGGTCGCGGCTTTCGCGCTGGAACTGAAGCGCCTGGTTCTGCGATTGCTGCTGGAGGTTCCCGGCATTCTTGATCGCCTTGGCGTTCTGGTTGCCCGAATAAATCGCAGCGCCAGAGCCTACAATCGCGGACCCGATCAGGACAGAGGATAGCGCAGCCATCAGGCAGCCCTCACAAACGAAAGTTCTATCGGCATGTATCCCGCCCGGTCATAGATCGGTGAAACGTCGCGGCGGCCCATTATCATCACCATGTTGACCACCTGCGCGCCTCGGCTCTGCGCCCACGCTTCGAACGCTTTCATCAGGCTCAGCCCGTTGGCCTCGGACCACCAGAACAGCTCATTCGCCACACGCACGTCAGGCGAGCACCAGAGCGGTGCAATGACCCCGCCAATGGCCCCACGATCATGCACCAGCAACGCCGCGTCCTCGCCCTCGATCATCCGCCGCAGCATGGCTTCAACCGCCGTCATGTCGCGCGGGAACTGGCTGGTCAGCGGATGATAGGACAGGAACTCCGCCGCATAGCCCATGAGGCGCGGCAGGTCGTCCAGCGTTGCCGGGCGAACGTTCACGAGAGGTCAGCGTAGCCCAGACGTTCGGCCTTCTTCGCGCGCGGTGCGGGCTCGTCGTCCTCGACCTTCTCGCGCTTGGCCTGCTTCTTCGCAGGCTTTGCCGCGCTGATGCCGAGCTTCGTGCGCAGCGCCTTGCGGAGAACGCGGATCGAGTCGTCAGTGATTTTCGGCTTGCTCATGGTCACTCCGTTGTGATTGCAAAGCGGACGCTATGGCCGCGGTCATATCCCAGCAGTTCATTGAGGTTTCCGCCGCCACGTTCCAGCGCAGCAGCGACAGGCGGCTTCTCGCCAAGGCCAAGGCTCTGCCCCGTGCGACCGCCGATCAGATCCATTGCCGCATCGAACCATTCTTGGGGAAAATCGAGAATGTCGGACGTGTTGACCACATCCTCGGGGACGCGCTCATAGGAGATGCGCAGCGTACCCGCTGCAATCGTCGCATCGGGAACCGGCCAGAGGTAAACCGTGGTTGCCGTGCGCTGCCGATCGACCGCGAAGATGGTCGGGCGCCCCGTGCTGGTCTTGACGGGGATGCGCTCGTAATCGTCCATGTTCCATTGCTGCAGTTCCAGGTCATAGTTCGCGGAGTTGCGATAGTAGACGCGGTGAACGCGATCGGGACGCGGTGAGCAGGTCACATAGGCAACGGCTGCGGTCATGGCCGGCGTCTGCGTTGCCCTGCGCCACTCGCTCGGGCCTTGCGTCACCAGCAGCTTCAGAAGCCCGTTGATGTGGCTTCGCGCAATCGTCCATTGATAGGCCGATGCGGTCTGGCCGTCTCCGAGGATCTGGACGCGTTTCAGCGCCTCATCCACGAACTCGCCTGCGGTGTAGGTCAGGCTTATGCTCATGTCGGAGGCTCGTAGGTTGTCCCGTCACGATAGGCGAACTCAAGGTCTGCATCATCCGCTTCGGGCTGCGTATCAGGACGCGCACCCGGAAGCGGCGCACCCTCGCCGGGCCGAAGAACAGGCGTGGACAGGTGGACAGGGCGCGGGTCGTAACAGCCGTCACAGACCCGCGAGTTGCTCCACTCCGTCCGCAGCTCATCCAGCCGGACCTTGGCATAGCATCGGTCACAGACCGCGTATGGCCTGCCCGGCTGGTATGAGCCTTTCCAGGTCACTTCGCCATCTCCAGAACAATGGCGTAAGTGTCTGCGGCTGTGTGGCCGACCGTGGTGAACAGGATGTCTCCCGTCACGCCAGCGCCGCCATCATTCGCCAAGCCACCGAACGCCGTGAAGTCTATGCTTCCGGTGTCGTCAGCCGGCAGTATCCACGCCACCACGTCAGCCGTTGCATCCCAGAGGATGCGGACAGACATGCCGCTCGTCGTGTAGTGGATCTTCATTATCCGGACTTCGGTAGGAGCCGTGTCCAGCGCCGACACATCCACCTTGAGAACAGCGGATTCGCCGGTCCCGTCAGAGACGTTCGTAAACTTCATGACAGTGTTGCGTGGACCGTCCTGAAGCGTTTGGGAGGCGACTGCGTCGGCCATGTCTTACCGCTCCTTGGCGACGAAGATGTAATCCACAGAGAGAACCTTCGCGACCGCTTCTCCGTTCTGAATGCCGAAGCTGATGGTCATCTCTTCATCGTTCGGCAGGTTCGTGACCGCCAGGCGGGCGATGACAGTGCTGTCCTTGAAGAACTCGATCGCATCGACGCCGTTGTAGTAGAAGCCGAGCACCGCATAGGTGTCAGCCGTCAGCGTCGAGGCGGCAACTGCCGTGGTCGATGTGCCGTCCTTGGTGACGTAGCAGTCAAGGTTAGCGTCGCCGTCGTCCTTCATGAAGTAGACGCCATCCGACACAGCAAGCGGGGTCGTGTCCGTGATTTGGAGGCCCAGCACGAAGTCTGACTGGACAACTTCATCGATCTTCAGGCGAGCCTTGAACCAGAGCTGCTTGCCCGCGATGAACTTGAAGCTCTCCACAGCGCCGGTTGCATCGTCGCCCGAGTATTGCAGGAACACCGCGTCATTGTCGGCTGCGTCGTTCGTGATGACGAGGATGCCACCATCAAGGTTGCCCACGGCCTCAGTCGCAGAGCCTGCGCCGGCCTCGGTCGTGGTGTTGATCCACTGGTCCGCTTCGAAGTTGTCGAAGTCATCGAACCAGACATGCACAGCAGTTGGATCGGGAATCGGGAGCATCCGCATGGGGTCGGACGCTGAGACGTTGGTTACGCCTCGGGAGAAACGTGTCGGAGTGTTAGCCACTTGGGGCGCCTTTCATGAGATGAAGGCGCGCGGATGTTACCCCGCGCGCCCCGTCAGTGGATGTGAGTTAGGTTAGGTGCCGGACGTGCCGCGGACGGAACGCCAATCGACCCAGCCCGAGATATAACGCTCGGTAGCCTTCGCCTTGGCGTTCTCGGTGTCGAAGTCGTTGTCCTGGTCCATCTCGAGCTTGCGGCGCTGGAGCGTGACGAGGCCCTCGGGGACGTTGTCCACCATCAGGAACCACGCATTCGGGTCCGTCAGGTAGTCCCAGACAGAGTAGCCCTTGGACAGCATACCGGACGAGCGAACCGCGTTGATGTCGTTGTTCGCCGTTCCCGATTGCTTCTCCGACTTCAGCAGACGTTCAGCCACGAAACCGAGTTGCGGGGGAACAACCAGTTCCTTCGCACGGAAGTACATCTTCAGCCCGCGCGAGTTGGTCATCAGGCGCGTATTGATCAGTTCGTCTTCCAGCGAGGCTTCCGACAGGTCGGCGTCCACGGTCGGCTTGTTGGCTTTGTTGCCAGCAAGCGTCGGGTGAGCCGTCGAGCAGAGGGACGCGCCGTCGCCGCCAAGGAACGAGCCCGAGAAGGCGTTGTTGAAGTGCGCCGCGTGGACGATCTCTTTCGACTGGCCCATCGAGTAGGCGAGGTTACGCGAGCGACGCGAGGCGCGGCTCTCGTACTGGTTGTCCTCGATCTCTTCGCGGGATGCCATCCAGCCAAGGCCCCAGACCACGTTGGTAAGACGGGTCTTGTAACCCTCGGCGTCGGCGTCGAAGCGGATAGCCTGGCTTTCGTTCTTGATGTCCGGCAGGCCGAACGTGGTGGATTCCACGAACTCTTCGTAAGCCTTGTCTGACGACTTGTCTTCGAAGTAGCGCGTATACTGCTTCTCCATCGACTTGTAGGCTTTGCCGAAATGCGCCTTGATACCGGGCCAAAGGTCGGCCGGGTGGAGTGCTCTGGTCATTGTCATGTTTCAAGCCCTCCTTAGATGCCGGCCAACGGCGAGAGGCCGTTCGTGTGCAGGTTGATGGAACAGATGTACTTCGCGTAGGCCGTCGCTTCCTCGTTATCCACGCGGGTGACGATGTCGCGGATGGTCATCTGGAGCGTTGCGCCAGTCGCCACCGTGCTGGAATCGATCATCCAGCCGGACTTCTTCGTGAAGGTTGAACCGGTGCCAGAGACGAGATCGACGTTGAGGCCGATCGACGCCACCGCAATGGCGCCGCCCACTGCATCTTCCTGAAGTTCAAAGAGCAGTTCCGGGCCGGATGCAACGATCGGATAGCGCAGCGTTGAGGCCACGCCATAGCCGTTTGAGACGATGCTCGGAGTTGGTTCGAAGCCGACGATGAAGCCGGTGATCCGGTTCGTCGCGCCAGCCGTCGCAACTTCGACAACCTGGTGACCAGATCCACGGGCGCCGGTCACGATGACCGGGTCGCCAATGAACATGTTCGTCGCGTAGGATGCCAGTCCCGTATAGGTCGTCAGTTGTCCGCTCATGGAAGCGCCGATCAGAGTTCCGACCGGACGCCCTCCCATAGCGGCGTTTGTGTTCGCCATTGTTTATCCTGTGGGGTTATGGGGTGTAGCTGCCAGCGGACTTGGTCGGCGTGGCAGCAGAAATCGTGTTATTCAGAGCGTAGCTCTTGCCCGCATCGTCGGGGCTTTCCTGCGGGGCCTTTGCCGCACCGCGCTTGAGAGCCTTCTCACGCTCCCTATATTCGGCAACCTTGGCGTCCTGATCTTCATCGAACCAGGGCTTCCACTTCTTCATCAGCTTGGCGTTCATCGCCTTGCCTTCACGGGACATGCCCGCAAGTCTGGCCGTATCTAGGCCGTTCAGCTCGGTTTCGGAGACAGGCTCCCATTCCCGCGCCATTAGCTGCTGGAGATTGCCCAACTCATCGTTGGCCCAGCGGTATTGCCAATTCTGGTAGTCCAGTTCCGCGCCAGCAACCGTCAGGCGCTGGTCGTTAGAATGATCGTTGACGCCGCGCGCCTTGCGCTCCGCTCGCCGCCTTGCAAGCTCTGCACTCGGGCCATCGGTACGGGCGCGGAGGGGCTTCGTGGCGCGTGCTTCCTTGGTCCGGCCATCCACCTTGGAGGGCTCGGCGTTCACGGTTTCGTCGGTCATGATCAGGATTCCAGTTTGATGCGTTGCTCGGCGTACTCTTCGAGGGAGCCGAACAGGCCCTCCTTCACGAAGCGTGCGCCGATTTCACGTTGAGCAGGCGAGAGGCGGGAGGCCGCGGATACACCGCCGCCAGCGCCCTTGGAGCCGGATACCAGCACGGGAACGCGCTTGCCGTTCTTCGGCTTCTCCTCGGGTTCCTCGTCCATGTCCTCGTCCTCGTAGCGATCGGGGTAAGCCTTGCGGAGCGCCGGGCCTGCCTTATCGAGCGCGTCAGCCATCGGGATGCCGCTGTCCACATAGTCCAGCACGATCCTCATCGCGTCGGGGTCGGCTTCGTCGTCCAGAACCCACGCATGTCCGGCGTTGTAGAACTGCTTTTGAAGCTGCGGATATGACGGCGTAAAAGCCTCGACCCACTCGTCCTCATCCGTTTCGGGCTCGTCGTCTGCGTCCTCGACATCCTCGGCCTGGGCAACCTTGGCGTCACGCTCACGGATGAGCTTCTTCTCGGTCGCCTCGTCGCCTTCCTTGATCGCCTTGCGGATGTACCAGTCGTATTCGCTGTGAAGCTCGGCAATCTCCTTCTCGCGCTGCTTGGTGGATTGCTCCTCCATGCGCTTGATGCGCTTCTCGGTGTCGCTGCGGAGCTTCTTCAGCTCCTTCTCGACGTTCTTTGCCCGTGTGCGCTGGGAACGGATGAACTCTGCCGCTGAGGCAAAGCCACCTTCGGGCGGATCGCCCTTCCACTCGGTTTCGGGCTTCCACCCTAGCTCGCGGGCGACTGTTTCAAGGTCGTCAGCCTTGGCTTCGGGAGCATCAGCAACCGGCGCCGGGGCTTCCTGCTCCAGAACGTCGCCGCTCATGCCGCCACCTTGGCGCTTTCCGCATCCGCTGTGCGAATGCCGACGATCTCCTTGTCCTTCATCACGCGATAGACACGGCCATCAGCGCCCACGAAGGACTTGCCGGCGTAGCGTGCAAACATCACGCGCTCGCCAATCTTCGGGATTGCGTCAGGGTTCGGAAAGTCGTCCTCGTTGAATGCCAGCGGCGAGATGGCGACTAACAGCCCCTCATCCCCGCCCTCGTCCTCGCGCTGCGCGCTGGTTTCGGGAACGAAGATGCCCGAGGCCCGTTGCCGTTGGACGACACGCGGGAGAACCAGGCAGTTGAACTCAAGTGGTTTCATCCCCGGATTGGTTTCACTGACCTTCGGGAGTGTCTCGTAGGTCAGGGTAGAGTGATGTAAGGACATCTGTTCCCTTTCTGTTGATCACGTCATCAAGCGTTCGTGCCTGAATCCTCAGTTGCCGGAGCTGGTCAGGTGGCGGGTCTGCTTCTGATTCCCACACAGCCCGCGTCCAGTCCGCTTGCAGTTCCTTCTGCTCGTTCGTGAGCGAGTTGAAGAACGCCTCCGTCATCGGGAGCGTTCGCCATGCCTGGAACTCTTCCAGCCATTCTGCGCGCTGTTGTGGGGTCATGCCGCTAACAGCAAGATCATGATGTCTATCTCGTCCTCATCGTCGCGAGGCTTTGCAGAGAACGAAGCCGAACCGGCAAAGCTACCCGAGATTGAACCCGCGATGGCGCGGGCCTTTTCCTCACGCTCAAGGCGTTCCTGTCGATCGCGCTGCCACCACGATGCAACAGCGGAAATAGGCCAGGTCCGGCGAACCCCATCCAGAACGTTGCGGAAGTCCTGCGACGGCTTTGATCCGATCGCCGTAAGCGTTCCGCTGAATGTGCTTGATCCGGCGAACGAGCCGGAGATTGACCCCTCTGGCTGCTCAAGAGCACCCGTCCATGAGGACGAGCCAGCAAAGCTGCCAGACATGGCGTTGGGATCGGTTGCAGTTTCCTGCCCGCCCATCGCTTTGAAGTAGAGCGCCTTCCAGTAGTTTGCGCTGAAAAAGTTAGCCATCAGTCGAGGTCGTAAGTTATGGCCGTCCGATTCCCATCGGTATCAACGGTTGCGACAAGACGATTCACACCATCCGCCACCGCGTTCCGTATCGTCACCGTCGCCGTGCCGCCGCCGCTGATCTTGCCCGCCGTCGCCGCAGTCACTAGACGCAGCGCCTGCCGAAGCGTGAGGCCCGTCTCAACGATTTCCTGATCAAGCAGGTAGGACGAGAAGCCTTGAGCCTCCAGTGTGATGGCCGGTGCAAATGAGCCCGACACGGACCCTGTCGCGTACCGGATCGCCTCGAATGATGCGACGCCCGTAAAGGCCCCGAGCATGTGTCCGGTCGCCACGACAGCGCCTGAGAACGTCGCAGCGCCTGTGAATGATCCGACCGCACCCAGCGCCGCCGTGACGTTGCCTGTAAACGCCCCGACACCGGCAAACGATCCGACACCCGACACAACGAGCTGGCCCGTGCCGGTGAACGTCGCAGCGCCATCGAACGTGCCGACGATATTCCGGCCCGCAGCAATCCCGCCAGACCAGCTTGCAACGCCGATGCTCTCGGAGTGGCTGGACAGACCGCCAGGCTTTTGCGGCAGCATCCAGCTTGAGGGGTGTAGATGGCCGCTCGGGATACCCGACTTGGCAGAGTAGCCCTGCGCCGTGAAGATGTTACGGCGCGGTCCCGCCTTGTTGTTGTTTCCCTGAAGCGCAGGCGGATAAGCGTTGTTGCTTTGTGTCGCCCCGAAGATACGAACGCCCGCCGACGCGTCGCGGAAGCCGTTCTGAAGCAGCGCCATCAGCCGCCATATCCCCAATCGAAGTCTACCATGATCGTGCCGCCCGAAGTCGTCGCAGCGGTCTGGTAGAGCAGGAACTGGATGTTTGCGCCGTCCCTGATCCGCGGGAGCGATGGGAAGGCGTTCACGAAGTCCAGCTTTGTGTAGAGGCCGGTTGCAGGGACAGGGATTGTCCACAACGGCTTGCACAAGCCGATGATGACCGTACCCGATGCGTGAGCCGTGCCCGCCCAGACGAGCGAGACGATGTCACTGACGCCCGTATCGCCCGCAGCCTTGGGAAGAAACGGGTTGTATTTGTTCGCCGCGTTGCCTGAGTTGAGAAGCTGCCCGATGCCAAGCGATGCCGTGCTTGTGAATGTCGTGGTCGCCCCTGCGCCTCCGCCCGTGTCGAGATAGTTGACGATGCACGTCGGGGCGTTTGCGCCCAGCGCCGTATCTGCCGCAACGAACATCTCAAGCCCAGCGCCTGCCGGATACCGATCACCCGTGCTGCCGCTCGATCCGATGGCCGTCATGGTCACGGTCTTTGTGCCCGTGGTCGAGACGTTCGTGCCTGACAGCGGGACATAGCCCACAAGGTCAATCGCCATCAGATACCACGGCGCACCCGCAGCCGCGACAACCGACGCGCCAGCCGTCAGGAAGTGCTTCGTTGCCGTCGAGACGTTGCCGCCATGATAGAGCGTACCCTCGCCCCACGTGTCATCGGTCGGGACGTAGGTGAGGTCCGTTCCTGCAAACGTCGCAGCGATCGGCGCACCGGCATGACCTGCAAGCAGCGTCCAGTGACCAGCGGTTCCGGCAGATGACAGCGTCTTGTTGGAAAACGCGTTGCCTGTTTTGCCGTTGGTCGTGATCTGGTTGATCAGGTCGTCCTGTGAAGACCAGCCCATGCGTCAGTTCCACGTTGTTTCGAGAAGGCCCGCCAGGATCGACGAGGCGAGGGAGCCAGCGTGACCGGCTGCGAAAAGGTTGAGCACCGCGCCGTCCTTGATCTGGCGCGGCCTGTGATTGATGACCGAGGCGAACTCGTCGCACGCCCCGAAACTGTCCGTTGTCCCGCGCCGCGCTTCCTGCGTCAGGAAGCATTCGAGGATTGGCGCCACGATAACCAGCGCCATTAGCCCGCCACCGCCCGCCGTGAAGGTCACGCTCTCGATTGACCGGACGCCGCTGTCACTGCCCTGTAGCGAAAGGTAGGGGTGATAGCTCGTCGCAAGGCCGACACTCGACGCCACTACCTGCCCGCCACCTGCGACCACAAACGTGTTATGCGCCTGCGATGTGCGGCCCGGCGTCCCGTCCTGATTAGTATACGAGAACGTGAACAGCCCGTTCGTTGAGCTTGCAGACTGCCCTACCGCGATGACACGCCCGCTTGTGTAGCGAGGCAGCGACACCGTCTGGATCATGTCCTGCTGTTCGCCTACCGCATCCGTATCAACGAACGGGTAGTACATCAGCAGGTCAGCAAGCACGATTTGCTGCCTGCCGTTCGTCGTGCTCGTTGTAGACGATGCCGCGCTCATCAGCTTCAGGTTGCGCAGCCATTGCGTTGCAGGCGTTACGGTCGGGACGTAAATCCCCCGCGCCGCATCCACATAGGCTGCTTCAAGCGGTGCAGATGCGTAGAAGTTGGCAGTCGGCGCACCGGGGAAGTAGCTGTAGTCAATCCATGCGTTTGTCGTCGTGGCAGTCGAGGACACGGCTTTGCGGAAGCTCGTGAAGTGGCATTGGCCCGCGTTGTCCGCGTCAGTCCATGCGCGAAGGTTGCGGAAACCCGCCACGCTCAGTCCTCGCTGCCGTCGAGTTCACCGGCGCCGAACTGCGGCTGGATACCCGACGAAATGGCAAGCGAAGCCGACAGCGCGCCCTTGTAGAGTATTTTGCCCGTGCTGGTTGACGCCGTGCCAATCGCAAAGTGAGTGGCCGTCTCGCTTGAGCCCGTGCATTGCGGGAACTGGATTAGCGCCGCGTTGGTCACGGTGTTGCCGCTCACCGTCCAACCCGCGCCAGAACGCGCGACAGCGACCCGCGCATAGCTCGTATAGGCGCACTCGCTCGTGGTCTGGTTGCCAGCCTCGCCAGGATCGCCCGTGTGAAGCGAGACGTAGAGCGAGCCCGCCGTGGACGAGCCACGCAGGCCGGTTGCGTCACCGATCAGGGCTGCGTCGGTGTTGTTGAACACCAGCGTTAAGAGTTCAGTTTCCCACGTATTCCCTTTAGACATGGTCGATCCTATTCAATCTTGATCTTTGAACCGTCAGGCCGTGTCGCCGTCTTTGGCCGGCCAAGAACTTCGGCAAGAGCCTGAAGCCCCATGCCTACCGCATCCGAACTCTTGTCCGGCTTCTCGGATTCGGCCTTCTCGCCCTTCTTGGCGTTGGCCTCCCGATCTTGCGCAGCCATCGTCTGTTCGTGGTTGAAGCCCTGCTCACGCGCAGCGCTGGCATCGGCAAGCCGCGCCATCTCGATGTTAGTCTTGGCTTCGATTTCCTGCGCCTTTAGCTCAAGCTCGCGCTCTTTAATCGCAGTCTCGCGTTCCTTCAGCGCTACTTCCCTCTCCTTGAGGGAAAGCTCCTGCTGCTTGATGTTCAGCTCGCCGCTCTTGAAGCCGATATCCGCTTCAGCCGTAGCCGCAGCCATCGGATCAGGCTGCTGGACAGCTTCCGGCATCAAGAGCTTTTGCGTCTCGGCGCGGATCTTCTCGATCGTCGCAATCTTCTCATCGACATCAAGCTGGCCTGCGCCGCCTTCGGCCATGCCGCGCTCGTAGGCAATCAGCGCCGCTTCGTGGAACGCCTTTTCGGCCTCCTTGGCGGTCTTCTTGCCCTGCTGTTCCTTGAGGTCGTTATCCAGCCCCAGACCGCGCAGTTCTTCCTTAGCCATCGCCGCCTGATGCTCATCCAGCGGGCTCGGGCCTTCAATGAACGCCTTGGGCCAGTCGCTAATGTTCGCGGCCTGAAGCTCCTGCTCCTGTATCCAGCGGTTATCGATGCCGGGCTGGCCTTTGAACTGAGCGAGATACTGCGCCCTCATCATGCGCTGCATGTCCGTGACCGAGCGCGGATCAGCGCCTGGCGCCACGTCCATGTTCTTGAGGTCGAAGTCCTTCGCCAGTTCAGCCAGCGCCTCGGGGCTAAGCTCAACAGGCTGCGGCCTTTGCTGCGGCTGGGGCTGCTGCATCATGCCAGCGCCAGGCATCGGGGGCTGTGCGCCCATCTCTGGCTGCTGCGGCATCTCAGGTGCGCCCGGAGGCATCATGCCGTTCGGGACCATCAGCCCGCTCGGGCGCTGCTGCATCCCCGGCATAGCTGGCCCGCCCATGCCCATCATCGGCATCTGTTGCGAGCCCGGAGGCGGCATTCCCATCAGCTCGAGGAACAGCTCCTCATCATCGAGGAACTCGGCATACACAGCCGGGTCCAGGTAGCGCGCATTGAGGCGCATGAGGAGCCGGAATTCCTTGCGCATCGCCCTGTAAATGCGGGTGTAGATCGTGCTGAAGACCTGCATCCCCTGTTCAATCAGGGCGAGCGTTGCTCCCATCGCCTGACCGCTCGGGGCCTCGCCCGTCATCACGTCCTTTACGCTGGTGATGTCTGCCGCTGCTCCAAGCAGGAACTCGACCAACTGGAACAGCACAGGGCTAGGGCCTGCAAACTGTAGCTCGTGAATGGCGTCCGAGACGCGGCCCGGAACGTTCACGTTCAGGAACTCTGCCGGCTTGATGCGGACTTCACCGCCTCTCAGGCGTAGCCCCTGTGAGATGAACCCGCCGCCCGCGTTCTGCCTGTGGGCTGCGTCGAATATCTGGTTCAGCGCCGTGTTGATCGCAGAGCCGAGGCTTTCGAGAAGCTGGCCGAAGCCCATCCCGTAAACCGAGCCCTCGATATCCGGCAGGAAACTGTAATCGATCCACGGGCTCTCCCGCATGATCGTCTCGACTTTGCCGTCCATCGAGTTGACGCGGATCGAGTTGGCCCAGAATGCCGCTTCCAGACGGACAAGCTCGCGCTCATCTTTGGAGATGGTCGCAATATACGGCTCCATCATCCCGTCGCCGTCGAGGTCGTAATACCTCACTTGCTCCAGGTAGATGCACGGCTTCTGGCTGTCCTCGTCCTTCTGGCCCTCATAGTCCCGCTTGTGGTTCAGCCACTTGCCCGAGCCTATCAGGCGATCGATCTCGTAGGGGTACATCGTCGTTGGCTGCGTCATCCGCGGCGCACGGTCGAAGCTCGGCGCGTCGTTGGCGACAACCACATCCTTCGCGCTGGTGAACTCCAGCGTTGGACGGCCCATGTCCGCGCGCCAGTAGCCCTTGCGGAACCCTGCGCCGATGACGGGGAGCATGTGCAGCAGCTTGTCCGTGCCGCTGTCCCATTCATCCATCATGTACATGAGCTGATAGTTGCCAAAGCGGCTCAGACGATCAGCGCGCTTGGCCTTCAGCCCTTGCGGGTCTTCTCCGACAACCTTGCAGATCATCGGCTGGTCGGAGCGGGTTATCGCGCCGTAAGCACGAGCCCCGAATTGGTTCATCGCTGTCGTGAGCAGCGGGTATTTGATGTTGCTTGCACCCTCAAACGGGTAGTTCTTCTTCTCGGGCTTCTGCCGGGCGTTCTTGATGGCGCGATCAACGCCGTTCAGCCATTCCTCACGGCTTTTCTCGTCATGCTCGTATTCACGCACGGCCTCTTCAGCCATGCGCTTGCGGTCTTCCTCGCTCAAACGCTCAGCGAGGTTGCCATCATACTCGGCAATGTCGGCCAGGTTCTGCGCTGTCTTGCGCGAGCCACGGCCCTTGCCCAGCTTGTCGGCGTCGCCATCAAGCTCGCGGTTATAGGCGAGGTTCTTCGCCATCAGTAGCCCGTCACGCTGTCAGCAGAGCGGCGGTCATAGCCTTGGGCATGTTCGCCGGGGCTTGGCTCGTTGTTGTAGAACATGGCGTCTAACAGCCCCTGATAATCAGCCTCGGCAGCCGTGCGGAACCCGTCCGCGCCATCCGATGCAATGTTGTGAAGCGGCGAGGACTTCCAGACGGCCAGCTTGTCGTCCCACTCGCGGCGGTAGTTCTTCAGATGCTTGATGCCATTGGCGCAGCCCGCCCGGTCGAACTCGGACACGTCTATGAGGGCTTTGACGAGGTTGATCGATGACGTGAGGCTGGGGCCGCTCAGATCCTTGGTGCGGCTCACCACCTGACACGGATATATGCCAAGGTTCTCCAGCGCAGTCTGGCGGCTTTCCGTGGCGATCAGTTCCTTGCGTGATCCATCGTGCGGCAGGAAGTGGGCGCCATAGACGCAGCGATACTCCTGCTGCTTCTCTTTCAGCAGGCGGGCGTAATAGGGGAAGCTCTCGTCCTGCCCCTCGATGTACTCAAACCAGCGCCAGCGTGACGGGCCGCGGCGTTGGCCCAGCCAGATCGTCATCTGATCCGAGCGGCCCAGATCCCAGAATGTGAACACCTGCCCCAGCTTCGGGTCGAACGGGTATTCCCCTATCCGGCGCTGGTCCGTCGCGTGCTGTAGTTCCTGCGTGTAGTACGCGCCCTCGATCGGGGCCTCGAATGCTTCAGCCGGATAGGACGGATATTCTCGCCGCATGTCCTCTTTCTGCTGGTTAGCCTTCTGTGAGTACCAGGTCTGCTGCGCCCTATCGAGGCGGATGCCCTGCTGGCGGGCCAGTTCCTTGAAATACTCAACGTGCTTTGGCGGGATGGTCCGCTGTGAATCCAGCCGGTAGCGCTGGTCACGCCACCACGGGGCGAAGTACAGCTTGAACTCCAGCGGGCTTGGCTCAATCCCCTGCTCGTCCCGGCTCTGGGCGTCCTGCACAAGCTCATAGAACAGGCCACCCTGCCCCTCTGCCGTGCTCTCGATGAAGATGTGTTGCCCGGCGTGAACCGTGTTCAGCGCACCCGATTTGATCTCTCGCGCCTTCTCCGGGTACTTGGCCGCGATCTTTCCAAGCTCTGAGACGTGCAGGAACTGGTACGTCCCGCCGCGAAGGGATGTCCCGACCCGGATCTTCGACCCGTTCGAGAACGTCATCTCCTGCGCTGCGTCCTGTGTGGCGACCACCCGGCTTCTAAGCTCTGCCGGCAGGCGGTCGTAGACGTCCTTGAACTTGAGCCGGAAGATGTCCTTTGCGGTATCGATGTCCTGCGCAATGACGCCCGCGTTTGTGTTCCCGTGGAACAGGCAGGTATCCAGCGCCATCATCTGAATGAGCGTGGAGAAGCCCAACTGCCTCGCCTTGAGGATCAGGTTGAGCGTGTGCATCTCATCGAGGAAGCGTTCCTGCTCTGCATTAGGGCGGAACGGGACGATGCGGCCTTTCTCGTCTGCGATCGAATAGAGGTTAGCCAGGCGCCAGCGCCAGTTGGCTAGGTTATCGAGGGCCTTCATTTACCGAGGCGGGGCTGTGACGAGACGACCTCGAGGAACTTCGAAAGCGTATCGGCCATGTCGGGGTTGCGAACAGTCTCGGCTCCTAGCCCGTGCAGCTTCATCAGGCCCATCGTCGCCGTTGTTCTGGCTGATGCGCTGCGGACCTCAGTTGCGAAGTTGCGATCTTCCAGAAGCATCCGGGTCAGCGTCGATACGTCGGCCTTGAACTCGCCCTCTAACACTTCGGTTCGGGCCAGTGTCTTCAGCTCTCCGACCCTTTGGGATATCTCCGGCGACCTTTTTAGCAGTCGATTACAATTGACCGACGCTACGTTGTTGTTTTTGGCCGAATATCCGGCGCTAATGTAGGCGGCTCCTTGAGCTGCGCCCTTAGCAAGCTCTTGGGCTAGCTGTTCTTCCCGGTCGTCTGGTAGGGCGGGCATTCATGCCTCGTTCGGTTGTAGGGTGAGCGGGCGATGCTCGATGGCATCTGGCCCCGCCTGTTTAACTTGTTGCAGGCTCGCCGCGGAGGGTTGCCGCCTCTGCGTTTCGGGCGTCCTCGTCCCTGCGTTCGATGCGGTGATGCGAGGCTGCGAGGTCGTATTCGGCTCTGAGTTGCTGCATCGCTTGGTTCAGCAGGTGCATCCTTGTCTCGGGGCGGATGCGCCGGAAATTGCTGGCGAAGACGAGGGTTAGCTTGCCGCCGAACCATGGCGCTCTGAGCTTGGCGATGGTCTTGATCATCAGCGCCTCGGGGTCAGCTTTGCTTTGGCCTTGGGCGGCTGGGTTGGCGTTGGCTTGGCCGGGGCGCGCGGGGCGCTCAGGGGCTTGCTGAGCTTCAGTTCCGGCTTGAAATCTGGGGTGCCGACAGGCGCCGGCTCAGGCTCGCGCTCGGCTTTCAGATCCCGCTTGTTGAAGGCTTGCAGGGCTTTGGAGAGGATGTTCGGTTTCTGCCGCATGATGGCGAACTGGACAGGCTCGATCTCTTGCCCGCCCCTGTGTCCATCCGTTTCAGGACCAAAGGAAAACTCGATCAGGGCCGTGTTGCCCTTGATGATGCAATGAGCTGAAGGCCAGCCTTGGCGAAGGGTGAAAGGAAACCAGGCGTCCTCGAATGCCTCATCGAAGTGAAGCACGATCGCTTCCCGTGCCGCCAGTTCAAGCCGGTTCTGGGCTTGGGTCCGCTTGTGGATATGCACCGGAACCTTGGAGCATTCGCGCGTTACCCTTTGGCGAACCGCTTCGATAAAGGCTTCGTTGTAGGGATAGCGCCCGAATAGCTCGCTCAGGTTGTCGCTGAAGCTGGACATGGGAGAAGCCCCCTTCTCCGTGAATTTTGGACATGGCTCTGGTTACGGTCGTTTTGCACGACCAACCTCGCGGGACGCTCGGTTGCTAACCTACTCGCGGTGAATGCCGCGTATGCCCCGGTCGATGGCTGTCACGAACAGCACGAAAACAGCCCTGCCGTATTTATGCCGAGGTTCGGTCTGGACCGCAACCCCTAGTGGTCAAGCAGCTTTGGAGCATTCAGAGACGGGAATGCGCAATTCTGTCTCCCGGCCCATCATGACGAGGTCGAAGATAGCTTCCCCGCGCTGGATGTCTTTCACCCTGAGTTCGAAGCCGGCGAAGGACGGGTTATCGATCGTGACCATCTCGCCCACCTTGAACGCCGCTTCCAGATGGCGGAAGTGTTTGAAATAGTCTGGCAGGTTGAAGTCATCGAAACCGAGGAAGTCCGACAGCCCCTTGGGGTGAAGCTGGGCCGGGCGCCCGTTATAGCTGACAACGCTCCGGATCAGGTGGCAGTTGTGGACTTCCATCCAAGGGTTGCCCTTGGTCCCGACGAACACATAGCCAGGCGCTGCGACGTATTCCTTGTCCGTCCTTTTGCCGCGAATCCACTTCCCGAAGCGGCGCTCCTGCTTCGTGAAGGCTTGATGCCCCCTGTAGATCAGGGCCTTTTTGACCATGTCCTCGCGTTGGCTGATGACGCGCAAGGCGTACCAGTTCATTTCTCCCGTCCCCGTGGTCATCGTCTGCGCCTTTCATGAAAGATTGAACCGATAGCGAGCAGGCTCAGGGCGAGGATGCCGAAGCCTGCTAGGATGGTGTTGAAATCCTGCGGCGCGTACAGAAACAGCGCCACGAGGCCGAGGATGCAGAGTGCGGATATCCTCATGTGTCGTGCCCACCCTGCGATCCGTACTTGGTCCAGAGCCACAGCCCGCCGATCGTGCCGGCCACGAGTAACCCCATGAGGGTCCAGCCTTCCCAGCTCACGGCTTCCTCCACGATCTAGCGACGAACGAAATGGCGGGAAGCGCGAGGCAGATGCCAAGCAGCACGAGGCAGACGTAAAAGCCCTGACTGATCCAATCCATCAGCCGACTTCCTCCGTCTCGCGCTTGTGGCCGAAGATCGAGAACCGGTGTTTCTTCTCGGGCTCAGCCGGGGCTAGTCCACGCGCCCAGAAGTCAGCATCGGGGTTCGTCGGCTGGGCATAGCGTTCAGCCTCTACGGCCTGGATGTGCGCCTCGGCGTTATCAACGACAGGCGCGTATCCCTCGGTCACAGGCGCGGGATATTCCGCGAAGTTCGGCATCGCGACGGCTTGCATGTCGTCTGCGGTCAGGACGCCGGTTGTGTCGTAGTCGTTCTGTTCGGGCTGGGGGAGCGGCTCCACGTCTGCTGTCAGCTCTATGGCTGCGGCTCGTTCGGCCTCTTCCTCGAATTGGTCCCGGCTTTCTTCGACCCCGCCGGGGAGGGCGCAGGCGTCATTGGTGGGCAAGGTGGCACCGGACGCCGAAGCTTCGATCTCGTTTGGTACATCGCCCTCGCTCTCAGCGAACTCGCTGGCGTCGTCGGGCTCGTCTGTGCCAACCGGCTCGTCAGGGCCGGGAGCCACAACCTTGAACGCCACGATGCGGTCTGACTTGCCGTCCCAAGGCCAATGCCAGAATCGCGCTTCATCCTCGACGGTGTGATAGATTTCCGTGATAACTCCGCTTTCAAAGACGACTTGCACGGCATCACGCGGCTTGCCGGTCCACTCCCCGCCATCCCACTTCGTGAACCCCTCCGGTATCTCCACCCCCTCTCCGGTCTGCGTCTCGGGCTCGGGGATGGAAGCGGGCTCTAGCTCCCAGCCTTCGTCGGTGTTGACGATGGGGGTGGGAGCGGGCTTGCCATAAGCCGCGTGTCGCGCTTCGATGTCGGCGCAGAAGCGATCCATCGTCACGCGCGCATCTTCCAGAACGCTGTCAACGGGCATCGCATCCGGATAGCAGGCGAAGACCGCGCGGCGTTCTCTGTCCCAATGGCCCTGCCATTCAAGCAGGGCTTCCGCCGCCCGCACAAGCTCGTGCTTTGCCGACTCGTATTGCGTGCGGGACATGCGCAGTTGATGCTCTGTGTTCGCCATCTCTTGCAGCGTATCAATTCGATGCTGTTCTTCGGACTTGCAGGCTTGGTCGCTCATCTGTGGTCCCTCTGATTGTGTGAGTTAGGCGCGTTTGCGCGGCTTATCGTT
>Ga0181352_1000054_pt1 | contig 44827 bp, 59 predicted proteins | sample Fa13VDMLBSN_FD_130103 | JGI IMG/M metagenome (GOLD analysis project Ga0181352, IMG submission 130103) | Freshwater viral communities from Lake Michigan, USA - Fa13.VD.MLB.S.N | ecosystem: Environmental > Aquatic > Freshwater > Lake | place: USA: Michigan | collected 2013-09-23 | reverse complement strand
TCGCGACGGCCGGGGCACAGTCCCGTAGTGCAACCTTGAAGTGACAAGATGCCGGCCGGCGCGAACATAGAGGAGGATTACATGACCAAGACACTTGACCCCATCGTGCAGGCGTTCAAAGCCGAAGATGGCACACTGCACGAGACACGAGCGAAGTGGCTGCGCCATGAAGTGGCGAACGTGTTGCAGAGGCACGGCACCACCAGGAGCAACATCGGAAACAGCTTCAGCGTATGGACCGTCGCCGACAATTGGGGCGCGTGCGTCGCCGATCTGCAAGCCCTCGGCCTTGTGCCCGAGACGCAGACTGCGCCGACGCCCGTTGACGACGGAGTAGCAGGAGACGGCATTTGAGCACCATAGCCCGTAAGCCCGAGCATTCCCCGCTGGGGGCCTCGTCCGCCGAGCGCTGGATGAACTGCACCGGCTCTCAGGTGCTGATCCGCCTGCTCGCTCTGCCGCCGTCCGACGACACGGACTTCGCCAAAGAGGGAACCGCGGCGCACGAGTGCGCGGCCCACTGCCTCACGAACGAATGCGACACATGGGAAACCATTGGCATGACGTTCAAGGGCGTAGTCGTGGACAAGGAGATGGCTGACGCGGTGCAGCTCTACCTCCAAACAATTCGGGAACTGTTGGCCGAGCACATTGCCGGCGCAGAGTTCCCATCTCATGTGCAGCACCTGATCGAGGAGAAGGTGTCGGACAGCTCCATCTCCGACGACTTCTACGGTACTGCCGACGATGTTATCGATGGCCCAGCGATCCTCGACATAACGGACCTAAAGTACGGCGTTGGCATTGCTGTTGACGCCATCGATAACCCTCAACTGAAGTACTACGCGGTCGGCGTTCTCGCCAAGCGCATTGGCGCTCGCCGCGTGCGACTTCGCATTGTGCAGCCGCGCGCCTTTCACCCCGATGGTCCCATCCGCGAGTGGGAGACCACGGCCGAGGAGCTGCTGAAGTGGCGCGACGAAGTGCTGAAGCCCGCCATGCTCAAGGCGCAGACCGACAAGCTTCTGACGCCCGGCGAATGGTGCCGCTTCTGTCCCGCCAAGGTGGCGTGCCCGATGCTCGCCGGCCTATTCCTAGCGCTGACGCAGACCAACACGGCGACCGTCGCGCAGATGACGGACGAGCAGCTTGGCATGAACTACGAGCTGCTAGAGGCCGCCATGATCGGCAAGCGTGCCTACGAGGAGGAGACGTTCAAGCGTCTCAGCCGCGGCGCTACGGTCCCTGGGGCCAAGCTGGTGCCGAAGCGCAGCAACCGCGTGTTCGTGGGCAACATCCCGCGCATGGTGGACGGCGTCGAGGTTTCGGTGCCGATCAAGACGCTCCTGATCGAGCGCTTCGGCGACGATGCCATGACGAAGCCCGAGCAGAAGTCGCCGGCAGAGATCGATGCACTTGGCCCCAAGGGCAAATCGTTCACGAAGGAATTTGCCTACTCTCCCAAGACCGGATTGACTGTAGCGCCGGATCATGATAAGCGTGTCAGTGTTGCCGTGGATAGCGCGGCATCAGCGTTCGCTCACTACACGGGACCGGACGCTTCATAGCAACCACAGAGAAGGAAGCATACCATGAGTAACGAAGTTGACGGCAGATACGCTCTGTCGAAGGAAGTCCGCATCATCGTCTTCAACGTCAAGACCGCGGAACGTTCGGGCTCCAGCCTGTACGTGCCGAGCAAGGTCAAGCGGAACGGTAAGGAAGTGGGAGAGGCGCGCTTCAACGCGCAGTTCCTGATCAGCGACCCGAAGGAGATCGAAGCGTTCAAACAGAAAGCCGCCGCTGTTGCGCGGGCCAAGTGGCCCGACGTGAAGCTCGGCACTCTCGCGTGGCCGTTCTCGGCCGGCGAGAAGGAAGCCGCCAAAGGAACCGCCAAGGGTAAAGACTGGTCGTACTACAACAACACCCTTGTCATCAACGGCAAATCGAAGTATCAGCCTCGCCTGTCCATCTTCCTCGGCCCCAAGCAAGTTCCCCAGGAACTCGCCGACGCCGCACTCGCTGCCGCAGAACGCAAGTTCTACGCTGGAGCATGGGTCCTTCCGCAGTTCAACTTGGTCGCGTACGATCCGGTGAACGACGGGAAGCCGGGCGTCACGGCGTACCTCGATCAGGTGATGTGGATCAAAGACGGCGTCCGCCTGATTGGTGGACAATCGGCATCGGAAGCGTTCAAGGGCTACCAAGGCTCAGCTTCGGCTGAGGACCCGACCGTAGGTCAAGAGCTTGCAGCCGACGACGAGATGGTGTTCTAAGTAAGCGCTTGCGCCGAACGTCAGACACCAGGGGCCGTCCTGCAACGCAATGATAAAGCGTCACGCATGACGGCCCCATTTTCCTCTAGGTGGCAGGGTGTAAAATCACGGTCGCCCCGGGCCTGCCACCATTTTTTTCCCGAGGCTCCATGAGCTACTGTCTATTCGACTTCGAGACCGCGGGGCCTGTGGACCTGAAGAAGGCCGGCGCTGCGGTATATGCGGAGAACCCCGCCACCGAAGTGATCTGCCTGTCCTATCAGTCCGCTGCCGCGGCTGCGCCCTCGATCATGTTCGGCGAGGAGCTGCACTATCGGCCGGATCATCCGCTTGCCCTGCTGATTGCGAACGAGGCGATCCTATTCTGCGCGCACAACGTCCTGTTCGAGAAAATGATCTGGCGCAGGATCATGATGGTCCAATACGGTTGGCCCGATATCCCGAACAAGCGGTGGCACTGCACGCAGTCGGTATGTGCGATGAAGGTGCTGCCTCTCGGCCTCGACAAGGCCGCCATCGTCTTGCGCTTGAACGAACAGAAGGATAGCGTGGGCTCCGCGCTCGTGAAGAAACTATCGAAGCCAGATCGGAAGGGAAACTATGACCGTACTGAAGCAACTCTATCTCGTGTCTACGAGTACTGCCGTCAAGACGTTAGGGCCGAGATCGAACTTCTCCACCGCATTGGTCCACTCCAAGCCTCGGAACGTAACGTATGGCTCATGGATCAAAGGATTAACGAGCGAGGAGTTAGAATTGATCCTGACTTCGTTTCCGCATGTGAAACAGTTGTGGATCAAGCTATGCGGCCCCTCGTGGCCGAATTGTCCGCCCTCACTGGCGGCCTCGCCATCGGACAGCGAGACAAAATCCTGAAGTGGGTCCACGGCCAAGGCGTCGCGATCCCGAACCTACAGAAGGCCACGATCATCAAGCTGCTAGGTGAGAACCCCATCCATGACGGCGAAGACCAAGACGACGAAGACGAAGGCCCCACTGTTGACGACGCATTTGATGAAACTCCATTGTTCGGAGTGCCAGACCACGTTCGACGTGTACTCGACATACGACGCGTCGCAGGATCGGCATCGATCAAGAAGCTCAAGGCAATCAGGGCCTGTCTCGGTAGCGATGGAAGGGTGCGCGGGGCCGTGCAGTATCATGGCGCAGGTACTGGACGCTGGGCCGGGCGCTTGTTTCAGCCCCACAACTTCCCGCGCCCGACACTGAAGCACGAGACGTGGAACGAGAAGACGCAGAAGATGGAGGCTGTCTCCGTCGATTGGCAGCTCGTGTACGAAGCCATCATGTCGGGCGACGCCGAGCACATCGCGCTTCTCTACGGTGACCCCATCGAGGTAGTGATCAGCGGCCTCCGCCACTGCATCATTGCGTCGCCCGGCCGCGATCTGAACGTCGGCGACTTCGCACGCATCGAGGCCTGCATCGTGTTGGCCTTCGCCGGCCAAGATGACAAGCTCGCCCTGCTCAACGATCCGAAGTCCGACGTGTATATCGATATGGCGCAGGTGATCTACGGCGTCCCGGTGGACAAGAAGAAAGACCCGGAGAAGCGCACGGTGGGCAAACAGACGGTGCTCGGCTGCGGCTTCCAGATGGGAGCACCGAAGTTCCAGAAGCAATATGCGCCGCACGAGAGCCTTGACTTCTGCAAGCGCGTGATCAGCGCCTACCGCCAGGAGTGGGCACCAGAAGTGCCGAAGCTTTGGTACGCTCTTGAGGAGGCCGCGTGCGCCACCGCCTGGGACCGCACTCCGCACGAAGCGTACGGCGTAGAATACCGGATCGAGGATATGTGGATGACGGCGCGTCTGCCGTCAGGTCGCAAGCTCTATTATGCAAACCCGACGCCGGTCAAGAAGGCCATGGTGTGGGATGAGACCGACATTCGCGCGGCGTGGACGTTTAACGCGCAGAAGATGGGGCGTTGGCGGATAATCGACGCTTACGGAGGTCTATTGACGGAAAATGTTGTGTCAGGCTCAGCGCGTGATCTACTGTCGCACGCCATGTTCAAATGCGAGCGCGAGAATTTGCCGGTTGTGCTGACGGTGCATGACGAGATCATCGCTGAACCCTTGACAGCGCACAGCGACGCGCATAAGCTGGAGCAGATAATGAGAGATCGCCCGCGTTGGGCCATCGAGCGGAATGTCCCGGTGTTCGCGGACTGTTGGTCCGGGGGTCGATACCGCAAGTGAGGGGAGATCGCCATGTGGATTATGGTTTGGTGGATCGTAGGCACTATCGCGACTGTCATCGTTGTGTGCACGGTGACTGTGATCGTGGTCGTAGTGCGGTGGCTGATGCAGGAAGTGACGAGCGCGTTGGACAAGTTTCTGTAGGCGAGGGCACTATGAAGATCATTTGGTACGACGTGGGCTCCGTCCTGGGATGGGCCACGAATGCGAGCGGGGATATCACCTATGGACATTTCGATCATTCAACCGCGCCTGCTAGACCCGCGCGGCTCTGGAGAACCTTCGAAAGTTTGGATGGACAGCTCCGGGGCATCATGGTGGACACCGTGGGTTTCGAGCGTCCCTTCGCACGCGGTCAAGCTGCAACGCGAAGCCTATGGGGCCAAGCTGGCATTATCGAGGCTGTTGCTGAACGGCGAGGTTTTCCTGTTCTCGACATGGACCCCTCCACCATAAAGAAGTGGGCGACGGGATCAGGCAAAGCTGATAAGCCCGAGATGATTGCGGCAGCCAAACGTCTTCTGTTGGAGGCCGACGTGTTCGCGCATATGGACGCGAACCCAAACGAGCACGAGGCCGACGCCATATGCGGCCTATTCTACGCCATCGAACAATGCAGGAGCAGCAACAATGACGCACAACACGGACAAGAAGACGGACGCGGAGCTGGTACACATGCTTCAGGTGAAGGCCGTAGAGGGAAGCCTCGCAAAAGCCGGGGCCGTGCTGGGAGTATCGACGGAAACACTGCGCCGGCAGCTCATACGAGCAAAGGCAAGAGGGCTGACGGCAAAGACAAAGCTGGTGGACCCGCTGCAAAAGGCAAACGTCGAGATAAAAATCCTCCAAAAAAAGCTCGCCGATCACGAAACCGAAAGTCTTGAAGCGGAGGATGTGCGCGAGGAGATATACAGCCTCAGCCGCGACCCGAGTGAGCCGCCGAAGTGGCTGAGCCCGCGCGGCACCATCGACAATACGCCCGGCGTCCCGATGACGATCTGGTCCGATTGGCATTACGGCGAAGTCGTGAAGCGCAACGAGGTTGATGGGCTCAACGAGTTCAATCCGAAGATCGCCGAGGAGCGCATCCAGCATCTGGTCAAAACGACGATCAAGCTGATCCGCAAGCAAACGCCGAAGCCGTTCGGCATCGTGATCAACCTCGGCGGCGACATGATCACTGGCGACATTCACAGCGAGTTGGCCGACACGTCGCCGATGCGCCCGCTCGAATGTATCGACAAGCTTCGTGGCATCCTGATTGCGGCGCTGCGCCAGATCGCAGACGCGTTCCCCGGTGCCCTGATCTATGTCCCCTGCGTGGTGGGCAACCATGGGCGCACGTCGATGAAGCCGCGCATGAAGTCCCGCGTCACCACGTCGTACGAGTGGAACCTCTACTGCCAGCTTGAGCGCTTCTTCAAAGACACGGGCGACACGCGCTTCACCTTCACGGTTGCGGCCGGCACCGACGTGCGCTACTGCGTGCTCGGGCACTGGTACTTGCTGACGCACGGCGACAGCATGGGCGTCAAGGGCGGCGACGGTCACATCGGCGCGCTGGGGCCAATCATTCGCGGCTTCATGAAGATCATCAAGTCCTATGCCAAGGTCGGGCAGAAGGTGGACACCGTGATCTGCGGTCACTGGCATCAACTCCACTGGCTCTTTTGGGGCATCGTCAATAACTGCCTCAAGGGCTACGATGAGTTTGCGAAGCTCGCGCTGCGCGCCGACTACACGGCCGCGTCGCAGGCACTGTGGTTCTCGTACCTCGGCTACGGGATCGCCCACCAGACGCAGGTCTACTGCGACCCGGTGAAGATGCCGAAGAAGCAACCGAACTGGCTGGTTGTGCCAGCCCAATAGGAGACGACGATGCAACTCTACAAGCTGCAACATGAAGTGTGTACGCGCTGGTCGCACGAGCTTGATAACCCGTGCCACCTGTCCGCGACCCCGAACCATTCGCTGCTCCACATCCTGAAGGCGGCCGGCAAAACGGCCACCGCTCTCAACGATGCAGAGCACGAGAAACGCGATCTGAAACCGGAGGAGGTTGCGAAGTACCTCGCCGATCTCGTGATCTGCGCGTCCCGATTTGCCGGCATCGTCGGCGTCAATCTCGATGCAGCCACCGAAGCGAGGCTCGCAGAGAAGTTCCCCGTCACCGCTTCGTAGCCTGGAGGTTCACATGACAATGTTCCCTCGTGACACTGAGACGCTGACGATCAGTCACGCTCAGAAGCATCAGCCGTGGACGGTGCCCTACACGCCCGGTGTCTATACTGCATTCGACCTGGGCTGGGTGCCGCACATCCTGGGCAGCCACGTCGCTCTGCACGTCGCGAAGACAGGCGGCAAACTTGCGGCGGTCTTCGAAACGCTCGACCACGGCGATGGCAAAAAGGCGACCGCGTTCATAACCGAAGATCAGATCAAGGTCATTCGCGACATGAGCGCCGATCTGGTGATCGAGGCCCTGCGCTTCGCCAACCTATACGGCTTCTCGTTGGCCGCGGAGTTGGATCGCCGCACGGGCGAAACCAACGGCGAAAGTTTCCCCGCGTGGGATGTTGCGGTGGAGCCATCCGCGGAAGACCGCTACTAAACGGAGGCCAAGATGATTTGGACCAAGGACTTCGACTGGAATAACGTCAGCGAGTTTGACCGCAAACAGGCGCTCGCGATCCTCGGAGAGCTGCGCGCTCCCGATCTGGTGATATCGCCGGATGGGAAGCCGTACCTCTATCGCTGGTGGGTGGTGCGGATGCCGGGCGCTGGTGGCTGCAACGTCTACTTCCATGTTCAGGTGGCGCATGATCCTGAGCGGCCGCTGCACGATCATCCGTGGGACAATCAGTCCGTGATCCTAAGCGGTGGCTACGGAGAACGCATCTGCATGAGCAGCGAACGGCCGACGCAACGGAACACGACGACATACGTGCGCCACAAGGGCGACGTAATATGGCGCATAGCCGCGTGGTCGCATCGTCTCTTTCTGCCGCCTGCTGTACCGTACACGATGACCCTGTTCTCGACGGGACCAAACGTGCGCAAATGGGGCTTCTGGTACGACGACCGTTGGATGCCCTACGAGGAAGTCACGCGCGTCGTTGACGGCGAAAGCGTTCACATCAAACCAACTGGAGACAGCAATGGGTAAATGTAATGCGGCGAATTGCTCGCCCACTTGCAACTGTGTGCAATATGATGATCCGCGGCACCCGTCAGAGATACCGCCGCCTGTGCGCATCGTTGGCAAAAGTCCCCTGCTTGAGGCCCCCTATGGGTCAGCGAAGGGCTTCATGGATCACCTGACGAGCGCTGAGCGCAAAACATATCCCATGTTCGAGGGGGCCATCGCGTATTTCCCCGACGCCATCGCCTACGTGTCGCACGTTTCGCACCGCGCGAACGAGCAGCATAACCCCGGTGAACCGATGCACTGGGCGCGCGAGAAGTCTATCGGTGTAGGCAACGAGATCGTGCGCCACCTAGTGGACAAGGGGAAACTCGACACGGATGGCCTACGGCACACCGGCAAACTGGCGTGGCGGTCGCTGGAGCTGTTGCAGCGGGAGATCGAGGCCGAGCGGGCTACTGCGCCGGCAGACAACCGGCCAAGGAAGCTCCCAAGTCCGTGATGCGCTGATCGCGCTGGAAGCGCCCAAGCAACAGGAGCCGCACCCGCTCGTCATGATTGGGTGCGGCTCTTAGTTTGTCGGCCGTGTCGTACCACGCCGGCTCCGGTGGCAAAGACCGCGCGCAGGGCACCGTCACCGGCACCTGAACCTCGACCGTGCGCACGATCTCCCGCGGGGCACCAGCGCAGCCGTATGCCATAACCAACACAAACGCGATGTATGTTGCCTTTAACATCCTATGCCTCGTCGTCTTGGGGAATGTGATCGGGTGGACCGGCGTCGTCGGCGTTGAACAATCCGAACAGGACTGGGCCAGCGTGCGGATCGGGGGCAATGCCGACGACGCGCTTTTCACCAACCACGGGACCGTTGTAAACGACGAAGCCATCGACGCCGTTCGCTTCCGAGATGCGGGCGCAGTCGCCCGTCACGTTGACCATGTGGTCAATGACTTCGTCCTGTAGATCGAGGCCGCCCTCGTTGAAGGCCTCGGCGGACGCGACGGCGGCGGCCTCGGTGAAGCAAACGACGCCCCAAACGTGGATAGAGGTTTGCGCCGCGGCCGGCTGGCTGACCAGGGCGGCGACGGCTAAGGCGCAGGCGGCTAAGGTCTTCATCGGATCGTCTCCAGAATAAGGGCATCGGCGACCGTGCAGGCCTCCGCAGGACCGTTGCCCAGGGGCTTCGCCAGTAGAGCCGCTATGTTGGCCTCCGTCAAGCGGCCGGCCTTCCTTGCGGCCTCCAGCGCGGCCGTACCCGCCGCCAATTGTACGCGGCTGGCGGTGTAGTATCGGGTGACCCATTCGTTCTGCACCTTGATGGACGCCTGGAGAACGCCATTGCTGGCGGCCAAGGTGCCGACGCGTTCCAGCGCCGTGTCACGCTCGCGGGTTACAGACGCCACTTCACGGCTGCTCGACCACCAGCCGACGCCGGCTACACCAGCCGCGACGGTCGAAGCCAGGAACAGCAGGCGCAAGGCAAGTGGGAGACCCATCAGCGCAGCTATCATAGCACAGTTCTCCCCCAGTGGGTGTAGGCGAGCTGGCGACGGAAGATTGCGCGGGGGTATCCGCGGTTCTCCCGGTAGGCCCAGTCGGCCCGAGCTGATTGTCCATCTACGTGCCCTTCCCATCGGCTGGGATCGCACGGCGGAAGCGCCCGACATTTGGCAATTTCTCTGTTGAGGTTGCCAGCTCCACCGTTATAGGAGCTGAGGGTGAAAGCCCAACGGTCTCGATCTGTAGCCGCGGTCGCCCGTGCTCGGTACAAATCTCTATCGTAGATAACAAGGGCACGTAGAGCCCATTGGGGATTGAATACGTTCGCCCCTCCAAGGAGATTTCCGTAACGCGCACTGATCCATGTCGCTGTTCCAGAGGTAAATTGAGCAAGTCCGCAAGCGTAGGGGCTGCACACATTGGGTCTCCAAGCGCTTTCTTGTTCGACTTGTCCAGCGAGCAGCGCGATTGGAGCGTCGAGCCCCCAATGCGCATGTGCCTCTCGGGTGAGATCGGCGCGGTACTGTCGGGCGGCCAAAGGCTCAGCACGGGCATACGTTACTGCAACCCACACAATAAGCGCAATTAAGATGACGTAGTACGCAACAAAGCCTGCCATGCGCAACAATGCTGCGGCGACTTGCTGCGTTGTACCCACGAAGGAAGATGGCTTCCTCATGCGCCACTCCACGTTTTGCCGAAGATCAGGGCGGCGCAACCAATCAGATATTGCATCATGGCGACGCCAAAGTTGTTGATGGAAAAATGCAGCGGGTCAAGAGCGAACTGGTAGATACCCATACCCATCAGCACTGTGCCGCCCACAAGCGACAACACACGAGCGTAATCGCCGATCTTGGCTTCCTCGTCTTCCGTTACAAGATGCTTGAGGAACTCGTTCACAGCGCCATTGCTCCAGCCAAGATAACCGCGGCCACGATCACCGCGCGTCGGATGGTGTCGGTGCGGTAGTCCTGCGTGTCGCCGGAACTGTCTTCGGGGCGACCATAGGGGGCTAAGCGGCGGTCTATCCAGTAACCCAGGTGCGCGAAGCATGTCACCAAGGCTCCTTTGTAGAGCACGACTGAGATTTGAGCCGGCGCAATCCAAGCGATGACGCCGAGCAGCACTAGGCCGCACAGCAGCCATTCGCCCATGCGCAACTTGTCTAAAAGATGTTTCATCGGATCACCATATTCCAAAGAGAGGAGACGCCGACCGCCACCACGGACGCAGCGCCCATAATCCATGACCGCTGTTTCTCCAGCTTGTCGATGCGTGTGTCGGCTTCTTTATGCAGAACGTCGTCCGCCGCGATGTGGGCTTTCATCGCTTCGAGCACTTGATCAAGTTTGCCGTCGATTTGGCCCAACTTGAAAGACACATCGTTCAGGTCACTCATGGCGCAGCCCGTAGTTAACGGTTGTGACCATCTTAACCCACACACTGCGCCCGGTCAAGCCGCCCTAGAACGCCGCCACTTCGGCCCATTGGACCGTGAACGAATAGATGCCGGTTCCCGCCGCAGGCCACACAGCTCTGTTGCGAATGACGAAGCCTTCGTTCTGTGCCAACACGAGCGGATGTTCGCCGCTCTCCATGCGCGGCTCATAGACCAGCGGGTTCGGCGCATCGGCATATTGAATGGTCGCCGAGGGAACGATCTGCGCCCCATGTCCGCCCATGCTCTGCGCGAATGGGTGAGCGTCGAGCGTAGTGGCGGCTGTCAGAGCGGCCGTGGTGGAGACGTTGATCTGCGCCAGCGATGTTCCCATGTTCGTCCGCAGCGCCGCGTTGTCGCCCGTGAGCGTCAGTGTGGTGCCGCCGCCACCAGCCGCGAACGAACGCGCGATGAAAGCGTCGAGCCCGAAGTCGGTGATGGTGCCGGCCGTGAACCGGGTCAACGTGAGGAACTGGGTCTTGATGCTGGTGATAACCGCGAACCGCGTGGCGTCCGTCCACTTGAATTGCAGCAATTGTGCATTGGCTGCGAGCGCTGCGGCCAAGGTACCCGTGCTGACGCCCACGCGGTAATGTCCAAGCGATCCATGATCTGCTGGTTTGATGATCGTGTGGAGGCCTTTTGCTGCGAATGCCCCAACCTCGGCAATAGAACCGCCTGCGCCTTGAATTGGAAGTGCCATCGTCGTAACTCCTCTTTATATCCATTCCCAGGCAATCGTCCATTGCCCATAGAGGCGGGTGCCTCTGTTGTAGTTGTCGTTTGGTGCTCCAGCGCCGTTGCCGGCGTAGGTCGTCCCCGAGTTGGCCTTGTTGCCTCCTTGGCCGTAAGCATTGGGCGGCTTCTCGAATAGCTCCGACGTGTTGAAGCCATGTATCGTGAAGCCTGTGCCGGCAACAATGTCAGCCGCGAATACCTTTAGCGTCTCCACCATATGTTCATCGGCCGTATGGTCGGCAGTCGCCACCGGCCTGATCCATGCCTTGACGATTGAGCCGGCCACTATAGCAGCTTGGCCTGTAACCGCAACACTGGCGTGCGATGACCCAGGGAAAGCCCCGAAATCGAGGATAGCTGTGCCCGTTGTGGGTCCACTGCCTCCGCCACCGCTCGCAGCGTTGAGCGTGGTGCCGCTCATGGTGAGGTTGGTGCCGAGGGTAATCTCCTCCACGTCTCCAGCGCCTGCGGCTGAGCCGCGGCCAAGAAGCTTCGAGATCGCCGATACGTTCTGCATCTTCGCGTAGGTTACAGCGTCGTTGGCAATGGCGGTTGCATTGGACCCGGCCGCTGCCGTCACGTCACCCGTGAGGGCCGCACGCTGAAGAAGTGGCGTCGCGTCCACATAGACTATGGACGCATCGACCATTGCGCCCACGGCGTCCTGCGCCTTCTCAGTTGTGAACGCATCGGCTAAGGCAGCATAGGCGGCGTTGCCTTCGGCCGGCGTCAGAAACAGAGCGTCGCCTTCGGCCGCGGTGAGATACTGAGGGTGCGGATCGCCGGCTGCCTCATGCGCTACTATAGCCGCGGCGGCTGCGCCGATGGCGTCATAGGCAGCGTTGCCCTCGGCCGGCGTTAGAAACGTCGCATCCATGAACGTGGCAATGTCGGCTCCCGTTACTCGGAAGTTCTCCCAAATGGTTCCGTTGAACCGGGATATGCGAACCACATCGGCGGCAGCAAACGGTGCACCGTTGTTTTCGCCGGATGCTGTTGTATCGACCATGGGTTACTCGCGCAGCTCGATGGTGCCGTCTTCGCGCAGCTCACGGCTGCCATCTTCGCGAAGCTCAGCGTTGTTGGCCCCAGCGCCTCCACCGTCCGATACCATGTAGATGGTCATGAGACGGCCGGCATTGGCTACAAAGCCGCGAGTTGGGGTATCAGCCACGACACTATCTCCCTAGCAGCCAGTCGATGGCGGCCTGAACCCAGCCCCACGCCTGGGCTTCGGCGACCGGCACCGCGGCCAAGGCCTGAAGCTCGGGCGGCAGCTCCTCCGCACGCACGATGCCCTTGGCTACCAAGTGTTCTATCAACAGCTCCAGTTCGCCTTTTGGGGCCACTACGGCAGCGATATCAAACGCGTCGATGATAGCCTGCGCCTGCGTAACGAGGGGCAACGTCGGCTCCGCAACCCAGTCGATACGCCACGTAGCTTTATCGTCTTCACGGCCAAGGCTTACGCCGTGGATTATGCATCCAGCGGCACGGAGTTCTTTATCTATGGCGGCGGCAATGGACATGGCGTCGATCCTTACATTGGAAGTGATAGGCGCATGGTGCCGCGGGCGTCTGTTCCTGCTCCGCCCGTCGTGTTATTGCGCCACGTTGCTGTTGCGCCGCTTCCCTGTTCCAGAGGATAAACTGTGTGGAAGCCGATGCCTCCTAAAATAGAAAGAGCGGCAAATGCGCTGATAAATTTATTGATGGTGTTTGAAGCGACCCACGTTGCTGACGACTGCGCATGGAGGGCCGAGGTTGTGTCGAGCCCGAGACCTATCACAGCTTGGTCAGCCGTAGAATGTGATGCGGTCATATCCGTCGTTGCGCTGAAAGCGTCTTCATCAAGACCGCACACATAACTAATTCCGTTGTTGGCGTTGTTGTTTCGCGCCCGCCACGTCACTGTGTTGTACGTCCACGTTGCAGTGCTGTCCCGATTGGTAGAAGCTACATCGATGCGGTTATAGGCATTCCACACATCAAGGCGATTGGCTGCTCCGCCAGAGGCCGCGGCTGGAGCGAATAGCATGTTGCAAGCCGGCGTAGCATCAGTGCGGATGGTGCCAACATAGGTGCCGAGGCCGGCACCAGGACCATTGGTGATCGCGAAGGCATTCGTCCAGAGGCCGTTGACGCGGGACAACTCCGTTGTGCCGGCTCCTGTGCCGCGCGCTGTGTCGCTTGTCCACAATGGGCCACGCGTGCACCGCAGGGTGCCGCCATCGTTCCACACGAACATATCGTAATTGCTGTTGGCCGCGGCAGCCGCTGGGCTCTTGGCCGTGTCGGATAGCGCCTGCGACAACTCCGCAAACTGCGTCATCGTCCACGTACTGCCGTTGTAGATCGGCACATAGTCGCCAACGTACGGCGTATAGTATATCGTCGCTGCTCCAGTCACATCGGTCGTGAGTACCGGAACCCCTGTAGTGAGCGTGAGGCGGCCTTGTGGTGCACCCATTTCTTCTCCTCCACCCGGAGCTGCGCCGCCATCGGCCTCCAGATAAATCATCATAAGGCGGCCACAGTTTGCAATGAAGCCGCGTGTGGGGTTCCCCGCCATGGAGATGCCCCGTTATTCTGGCGGCAACTGCGCCCGCAAACCGGCGAGTGCCTTCTCGTACTTGGCCCTGGCTTCAGAAGCTTCCTCGCGCAGCGCTTCGGCATACTCGGACGCCTCGGCGGCGACCTTCGTAAGGCGAGCCACATCTTCCTCGCGGCCAAGTACGGCAGCTTCGCGAGCCGCCACGTCGGCATCTTTGACGGCGATCTTCGACTGCCACTTGGCAACCTCGGCCGCGTGCTGTGCCTCTTGCGTCGATAGAGCCGAGGCCGCATTTCCAATCGCAACCTCCCGCTCTGCCAACAGCGCAGCGTATCCGGTCAACTGCGCAGCCTCGGCGGCCGTTGCCGCGGACTTAGCTTCCGCTTCCTTCACGACAGCCTCAGCCTCATCGCGAACCGTCTCCAGTTCGTTCAGCCGCTCGGTTGCGGCCACAGGATCAGTGATCAGTGCCAAAAGGGCAAAGACCCCGGCTTCGGGCGTCGCAACTGCCGGATGTGACGTTAGGTTGATCATCGGAGCCTCTTACGTGTTGGTGATGAATGAAGCTTTGTAGTCGCTCGGTCGCGGCTGCGGAAGCTCGAAGTATTCGGTTTGGCTGGCTGCCAAGCGCATGTTGTTCACGGTGGCAACTGGGGCAGCGCCGAAGGCAACGGACGCGATGCTGTCAACATGCACACGCACGAACTTCGTGGCCGCGTTGAAGACGGCCGACGCTGCTACGCCTGCCGTGTAGTCAACGGTCTGCTCAGCCAAGGGCGGCACCGGAGCCATAGTTTGGTTGTTGCCATTCCTGATGGGCATCGAGGCGAACTCGGCGATGTATGCTTTGGTCATGGTGATCTCCTGTAGCCTGTAAGTTTACGATGGCAACCCTAGGCTGTCAATGGTTAAGACTGAGCATAGTAGTCGCAATTTCCAATCACTACCATGCCACTATCGGCGGCAGGGGCAAAAGACGAGCTAATAATCCCGACGTGCGTGGCTGTCAGATAGGTCGCCCGCGCCTCGGTCAAGTGAGTAATCCAGAATATGCCGTCGAAGCTGTACTCGAAGATGTTGTTTGTGCCGTTGTCGGTGATGCGGAACCAAACGGGGCCACGGTTGTCCACCGATCTGTTTGTGCCAATGGTGGCAGAGAAGGTGGTCGTGTTCGTGTGTCGCTGTGTTGTGATCAGCGGAGCTGTGTTTATGGACGCGTTGTCTGAGCCCAACTTAATGGACGAGAAGGCTGTGCCATTGGTGAGACCAAGGCCGATGCGGGCAGACGTGCTGCGGGCGTTCGCCCAAAAGCGGGCCGTAATGGTCCACGGCGTTGAGCCCGGCACCGCTTGGCCGCGGAAGGCAACGCTGTCTGTTGACGTAGCGCCACCAGCCTTTGCCATTGAGTAGCCGAAGCTGGCATCGTACGTGATGGTCGCAGGTTTACCCGCGTCTTCGTAAGACTGCGAAAGGGTGCTAGTTGAGGGCGGACTAAAGGGGCCTCCGCCTCCTCCACTAGCTGCGGCCCATGCGGGGTCTGCGCCAGACCCGTTGGTTTTTAGGAAATGTCCGCTGGTGCCTGGAGCAAGCGCTTGCCACGCTGCGCTGTCGCGGTAGATGATGGCACCGTGGGTGCTGCTCAGGCTGTCGAGATAAGCAGATACGCCCGCATCGATCTGCTGTGATACGCCACCGGGGCTAAGGCCAATCAGGCGGCGCAGGGTATCAATCGTCATCATCTCGGGTTTACCGACGCCCTTGGACGCGCGGCCGAACAGTACCCCGCTGGGGGTCTTCTGGCGAATGCCGCGAACGCGATTAGTTGCCATTGGAGGCTCCGTCGATGATCTTGGTTCCGGTCTTCGCCATCAGGATCATGCTCCCGTAGATCGCGTCGATCTGTTTGAGCTTCTCGTCGTTCGTGAGTTTCTTGTTCTTGTTGATCGCGTCGATGACGGCCGACTGCGAGGAGATGGCCTCCTTGATGGACGCGAGCCGCAGGAACGAACGGTTGTCGAGCATCAGCTCCCGCATCTCTCCTGCGTTCTGCCGGCGCACGGCGAGGAACCAATCGCGGCCCTTGCTCTCGACCTTCTTCATGGCGTCGTAGAAGTCCTGCACGGACTGAGCGCCTGCGCCGGGGTGACGGGCGATGAACGACTTGACGACCGGCACATCAGCGATGGTCCACGGGTGCGCCCGCGGCTTGAACGGTGCTTCGAGGGCCTTGAGGATTTCAACGGGCACAGGGCCAGCCCAACCACGGGCGAGGTTGTCGATCATGATCGGCGACATGGCATCCGGGAGACCCACATCGAACCGCGCGAGTAGCCCAACGTCGGGAGACAGCCAACGACTGATAGCCTTCGCGGTCTCGGTCGTGTCGGGCGTATAGCGCATGTATCCCGAGGCGGCTTCGAGCGACGCCGGCACCAACGGAGAGTTGGACACTGCACGCGTGTTGGCGACGCCCTCGTAGATCGGGAGCACGAGCGCCGGGATGAAGCCGGGGATCACGAGCGCCGCGAAGCTCTCGTGCCAATCCTTGAACGCGCGAGGGTCCTTGAGGAACGTGGCGTCGAGGCCGCGCTCCAGCACTGCGCCGAAGAAGCCGCTCGTGTAGGGCTTCAGCGGGAGACGCAGGCGGACCCCTCCGATGGGCGGCAGCACGAAGCTGTTCTCGCGCTGCCAGCGCGGCAGCTCGCGATAGGGGACATAGCCAGGGTTCTTAGCGCGGAAGTCCGCATCGTTCTCGTACATGCTGTCGTAGACTGTGTTCGCGATCCACGTCAGCGCGGTCGGGATCATGATCCACTTCGCGATCTTGATCATCGTGGAGACCGGACGCTCGCGGAACGCGCGGCCAAGCTGTGCAATGTCCAGGGTGGACGTGCGCAAGAACAGCGTGGAGCGGTGCCACGAGTTGACGACTGCGAGGCCGGCCTTCTCGGACACGTCGATGGACGACTTGCGAGCCTCGGACCCCGACTTGATGGAGCTTTCGTAGACGCCCGCGCGCTCTACGCTTTGGTAGTAGCCAACGGCCTGCGCCGTGTACAAGCGGTCCTGCAAGGCGCGCATGGCTTCGACCGGATGCCGGAAGAAGTTCCACGCGTTGCTGTAGGTGTGCGTCTGATCGAACGTCGTGTTGATATCCTCGACCAGCGGAGCAACGTCCATGCCGAGGAAGCTGCCACCCGTGGCCCCCTTTGCAACGGCGTCACGATAGGCCGGCGTCTCGAAGACCACGTCGCGCAGGGCCTGGAAGAACGACGAGAACGGAGCGCCGCCGTAGGGCATATTGACGGTGCGCGAGATTTCACCGCGCGCAATCGACCGTGCCGGGAAGTCTGGCGACGTGATGACGCCCAGGCGTGCGAACTTCGCAAACTCTCCCATGATCCACATGGCCGCATTCATCTCGGGAGCATCGCCCGGCGCACGCAGGATGCGCGCAAGCTCATGATCGTTCGTCTCCCACACTTCGGCGCGGCCGTTGCGGTAGTAGATGAATTGACCGGGGTTGCGGTGCGGGTCGATGGAGCGCTGAACTGCGATGCCCTCGAAGGGGCTATCGTCGGCCGGGCGCGGAGGATGCCGGCTGTCGTACACGACGTTGCCGTCTTCATCCAGAACCTCGAAGCGCGGGCGATTGGCGTCCTCGATGCGGCGCATGGTCGTGTTGAGCCCGAGCCCGGCTGCGGCCAAGTCTGCGTTGACCTGTTCGACGCGGCCGATCACGGAGCCCACTGCGCGGTTGCGGTCAGCCATGGCGACGATGAAGTGCAGGTTCTCGATATCCGCGACGGTCGGCGGAAGGATCATGCGCTCGGAGCCCTCGATGCGGCGCACGGGCATCTTCGTGTTGAAGCCGCGCGTCTTCCCCATGTAGGTCGGGTTGTAGTTCGGGTCCATGATGCGGCGGAACATGATGTGCGAGGAGTTGGCGGCCTTCATCTCCGCAGCGCCGGCCTCGCTGAAGAAGCCGCTGTCTCGCGCGTAGTCAATGACGTTGTTCTTCGCTTCGTTCACGACGCGGTTGGCTTCGCCGTAGATCGGGCGGCCCTCGGTCAAGATCGCGTTCGCTTCCATCAGATCGAAGCCGGTCTCGATGCCGCGCTCGCTCAGCTCGACCACGCGAGCCGCCACGCGGTAGCCCTCGAAGTCCTGAAGGTTGCCGCCGTTCTCGCGCACAACGTCGTACGCGGAGAGATAGGAGGGAGCGCCGTTCGGCTCAAGCGTGATGGCGTCGAGGCCACCCCAGCGCATGAAGTAGCGGGCGCGCGGCGCAGACGCGTAGGTCTGGCGCAGCATGTCTTCGATGCCGAGGTCGTCGGGGCCGATCTGATGCTCCACGTCGAACGTGCGGCCAGCACCCAGCTCGGACACGAACTGACGGTAGAGCAGCCGCGGATTGAACAGGTTGCGCCAGCCGCGCTCGGGGCGCTCGCCGATGCGGCCTTCGAGGAAGCGGCCGATGCGCGTGCTCAGCGTCGGATGAATGCGCTCGTCCGTGATCTTCGGGCGAATGTTGGGACCATCGGGCGGAATGATATCGGGTCCACCTGGAGGAGGCGGCGGAGGCGTACGTCCGCCACCAGGAGGCGTTGCGCCACCACGTCCACCGGACGCGGCTTCTTCGCCGCCAGGGGGCACCCAGCCCTTCTCTCCGCGCTTCGGCAGATTGCGCTCGGCGATGGCAATGTACGGCTCCAGAAGCTTCGCATACTTTGCGGCGAATAGGGGCATCTTTCCCCGCATCGTTGGATTGCTGATGTAGGTGGCAATCGCATCGGCGAACAGCTCGGCCGGCTTCAGCATGTGCTTGGGAGCCATATCCCACAACTGCGGGCGATAGACCTTCGAGGCTTCCTGCATCTCCAGCCGCAGCGGATCGACAACGCCGGGCGTAGCGCTGTCGTTGAATGCGCGAGTGTGCAGGCGACCCAGCGAATAGTCGATGGCGTGGCCGACTTCATGATAGATGATCTCGTAACGCCCGAGGCCGTACCAGCGGCGGTTCAGCTCCTCGGCCGTGTCGGGAATAAACACCGACTTGCGCGTATGGTGATAGTGCGGCGTCTCGATGATGTTCGGGTTTTTTTCCGCAGAGACGGTCTCTGGATGGCCCACTATGAAGTTGAAGCCAGCACGCTTGCCGAACGCTTTCAGGTAACTCGCGATGGTCGTTGTGTCGGGCACCAATCCGCCGCCCTCGGTCTGGCGGAACGCGGTGCCGGCGATGCGGTCGAGAAACTCAGTGCGGCGGTCGCGGTCGCTCGACGCCATGCCCTCAACGTCGGGCGGCATATCGTCACCGTCCGGGTGCTCGTAGCCGCGCTTCTGGATTTCGGCGATCTGCTCATCGGTCAGGTCGCGGTTCGACACTGCGTCCACTTGCTCCTGACGGCGGCGCAGATAGGCTGCATACTCCAGCATGTCAACGGCGGACATGTCGTCGGCCTTGATCATGGCGTCGTACTTCGCGTCTTCCTCAGCCAGTATCTTGCGCGTCGCTTCGCGGACGGCGACACCGTTCACAGTCACGTCGTCGTTGGCCGTGCGGCCGAACACGTCGGAGCGCGGAACGGGTCCAGTGTCGGCATTGGCTCGCATGTCGTCGGGGTGCATTCCCGTGCGTGCGTAGATATCGCGAAGGTTGCGCTCGACCATGCGGCCGGCGTCCGTCAGCGCAATGCGCGCGTTGGGCGCTGAGCCCACGACTTTGTATCCGGCATGGAGGCCAACAACAAGGGCGCTGGCGGCTGCAAGGTCTTCGACGCTTGGCACTTTGCCTTCTATGGCTGCGCCCATGGCGGTGCCCGTGGTCGCCTGTGTGATCAGATTGGTGCTGGTCGCAATGGCGGCGTTGCCAGTTGCCCTCAGAACCTTTTCGCCCGTCTGTCCGCCGATGCCGGCAGTGATGGCGTTGATTGCGCCTTCCTTGTGCCCGGCGAGCGCAGCGCCCGTCAGCAGGCTCCAGAAGTCGCGGAACGTGGTGACTTCGCCCTTCTCGTAGCGGTCCATCAGTGCGCGGCGCAGGTAGCCTGGAAGGAAGCCGCCGCCGTACAGTGCACCAGCGGGAGCACCAATCGCTGCGCCGGCCGCGGTGCCTGCGCCGGGAACAACGGAGCCAACCGCTGCGCCGCCGCTTGCACCTGCAACAGCGCCGCCCGCGGTGCCGAAGATGATCGCGGGAGCATCGCCGACGACTTGGCCGGCCATGCCGAGGATCGCGCCGAACATGCCGGCGTTCTCGGGCATCACAACGTCGGGTTTCCCCATCGCGAGACCAGTGACCGATTGATCGAGCCCGGCCTCGAAGAACTCAAGAGCCGTCGAGGCGACGCGCTTCTCGGGCGGCACATTCAGATCGTGCTTGGTCTGAAACTCCCGAACCTCGGGCGCAAGATCGGGTTTGCCTTCGCCCCAATACTGAGCGATGGCATTTTCGTCGTAGCCGCCAGCGCGCAGCGCCGCAGTCGCTTGGCCCTTCCATTCGTCGGCCTGCGTGGTCGAGAAGCCGCCGTCGAGGAGTGCGCGGTACTTTGTGTTGCCTTCGGAGTTCATTAGAGCCCGAGCCTCTTGAGGTAGTCGCCGGGACTTTCACCCGACTTAGCACGCGTCGCGGCGGGGGTGCCGCGCTGAGTGTTCATGTGTTGCATCTCCCGCTCAAGGGCGTCCGCGAACGCCGCAGCCGCCTTTGCCGTCTTGAACTTGCGGAAGTATTCTCCAGTGTTCAGATAATGGTCGATTGCCTGATCATCTGTCAACTTCTTTCCGCCGATCATGGTCGGCAGCAACACATGCACATCTGCCAATTCGCCGGTAACGGGGTCCTTCTCGGCGAAGCTCCAAGACTTGGTAATAATATGGCTCATGGAGCCATCCGCGTTCTGCACGGGCGGATACTTGTTGAAGTCGAACGGGTTCTGCACATGATCGGTCGGATCGTTTATGGGCGGCTCAATCATGTCCGCGAGGCCCTCGGCCGCGAAGGCCGCATCGGGGCCAAGATCGACGCCGGCTCCCTGCGTCAGGTTCTCCGGGAACCCGCGCACGACTGGGGAATTGGGCATCCAGCGTTGCGGCGCTACGCGAGGCAGCGGGGCAATTGGCTGATTGAGCTGCCACGCCTGCAAGCTGTCCGCAATCTCCTGCCCCGAGCGCTGATAGCGCGGGAGGATGCTGCGGATGCGCTCCTTGATCTGTTCCATCGGCACCTTGGCGTTTTGACCGTCGCGGAATATCTGGCGGGCCTGCTCCTCAAACTCCTTCAGGCGCTGGTTGCCAGTCGTGTCGATGACGCCCAGCGGTCCACCCGAGCGTGAAATGGTCGTGGTGTAGCCATCGATGAACTGCTCGATATCTTTGCCGGCCTCGCGCTTCGTCGGATCGTCTTCCCCGGTGATCGCCTGGAACAGGTTCGTGGCGGTCGCAGGAGAGATGAAGCGGTTACCCGTGGCGGCCTGCACTTCGGCGACCGTGAGCTTGTCGGGGTCTCCAGGCGCAAGGTACGCGCGCTTCCACAGATCGCCGAGCGTCGGCTGATCTTCCTTCCAGGTGTCACCGTTCGACGCATCGAGCAGCGACTTTCCGTAGTTGATCATGGCGCGCTTCGCGGCAACCTGCTCGGCAGTCTCAGCCGGCAAATCCTGCGCGTCCTTGAAGAAGCCCGAGTATAGGCCGAGCCCCTTGTCCGTCACTGGCTGTTTGTTGAGGATCGCGTTGGACGCCGCGGCGAACGTGGCTTCCTGATCGCGCCGTGCCTGCGCAGCCGCAGCGTTGGCCTCAGCCGCAGCCGTGGCGCGGGCCGTGCGGATGTTCGCCTGGAGCGTTTCCTTGTCGCTGGCATCCAAGTGCGCGTCGAGGCTGGTTCCGTTGAGCAGGTTCTCGGCGGCGTCGAATTGACCTTTGTCCGCCATGCCGGTGACTGCGCCCATGGCGATCTCGCGGCGCATGTCTTTGCCGAGCGTCTTCAGCGTAGCCTGATCCACAACGCCGCGGACGCGCACGCCGATCTCATAATCCTCGGCCAAGGCTAGAGACTGTTCAAGGTTGCCGGGGTTCAGCTTGGCGCTGTTGGAGAGCATGTTCTTCGTCGTGTTATAGTTCTTCTCCTCGGCGACGCCCGAGAGGTTGGCTTGCTTCGCGGCCGTGTTGACCTTGAAGTTTGCTTCGAGCCCGGCGCGGGCTCTGTCGTACATGACGCGACCGAAGCGCGAGCTGATGCTCTCGCCGATCTTGTCGAGCAGCGGCGTCATCTCCGTATCCAGAAACCGCTGTCCGACTGTTTCGTCGTTCGGGTCCGCGGACAGAAACGCCTTCTCCTGTGCGACCGTCAACGCAGCCTGCGCCTCAGCCATGGCGGCCGTGACCTTCGTGGCCTCGTTCTCTTTGCCGCGCTCGACCAGCGCTGCACCGAACTGCTCGATGGGCTGCGATATGTTCATCCCGAAGCTGCCTTCGCCCGCGTACGTGTTGGGCTTTACCGGCGCAGCCTGCGTGGACTGATAGGGGGTCAATTGTGGCATTAGAATGCTCCGCTTGACAGAATGCTTGATGCGCCCTTGAGAACGCTGCCGAGGATGGCACCGGAGCCTTCAGCCTTTGCCGCAGCAGCCTGAGCCTCGTAGCCTCGCGCCGTCTGTTCGCCCTGGTTCCTGCGCAACTGAAGATCGAGCGCGATGTTGGATGCGCTGTTCCGCAGGATGGCGAGCGCTGAGCCCGAAGTCTTGAGGCCCGACGATCCTGCGCCGGCTTGGATTGCGCCCTGCGCCTGGAAGCCCGCGCGCTCGATGCGCGACAGCTCCATCTCGGTGCCGGCACGCGACAACGCAGCGGCCTCCTTCGCGGATTTCTCCGCAGCCGCTGCTGCTTTCTTTTTCCCGATGCCGCCGATCAAACCGCCGATTGCACCAATGGCTGCGCCCGCGAGTAGCATGTTATTCGTCCTGTGTTGAGAGGAAGCCGCCGACTGCCGTGATTGTGCAGGCGTATGGGCGATTGAGCCTCCAAGCTATTTTGCCTTCGGTGTCGTAACCGCCATCCATCTTGCCACGGATGATGCCAGTATACAACTCCCCCAGGGCCAACGCTGAGCCGTCCGCATTCTTCATGGGGGCCGGGCGCAGGCTGGCGTCGAAGTCGATGCCCACATCTAGCCCCAGGGTGCGGTGGGCGTGCAGGGAGTACTTGTGAACGCGGCGTATCTTGGAGAACGCGGGGCCACTGGCGGCCCCAGCATCGTTGCCATAGTCAGGGCGCAGGAGTTGGCCGCGGCTCTCAAAGGTGACGCCGATCACGGCGGGCACCGTGTAGTAGGGGCACACGCCATCAAGACAGCCGCCGCCCAGGTCCACAAAGGTTATGCCCGATGCGCCATAAATGGCCGGGTCATCAATCGACTGCAACAGCGCCAGGGTGAAGCCGGTAGTTGTGCTGAACGGCACCACGATTTGGCCGCTGGACCCTACGAGGTAGTCGCCGAAGTCGATGCCGCCAACAAACACGGTGACGGTTTGTCCGCGGAGGGGCCATAGGCCGTAGAACGTGACCTCCGTCTGCGGCTCATCTATGGTGACGCCCTGCGGAACGACGCCGCTATCCACGAACCACTGCGCCCAATTCTCGGTGTCATCCTCGAAGATAGGCGACAAGATTTCCACGAAGTATACGTCGCGGGCGTACTGCGGATCGTTGCCACTCGATATCTGCCACAGCGCTTCACTGAGGCCGCCAAGCGAAGCTCCGTTGCTGATGCTCGTGGTCAAGCGGTCGCTCGTGCTCCAGCCCAGGTTCACTTCATGCCACGCCGCGTAGTATCCGGCTTCTTCATCGCGCTTGTAGGCTGCGCCGATCAGGATGCCGTCAGTGCGCCGCGCCCACACCATCGGCACCGGCTCAGGCTGATAGACGATCTCCAAGAGGCCCGAGGCCGTCAGGTGACGCCCTGTGACGGACAAGTGCGCGGCCTTGTAGCCGGGTTGCCCCACATATCCCCATTCCATGATCTTGCGCTTCGCGAGCTGAATGAACAGCATCTTCGAGGGAACGCGCACGGCCTCGGCGTCGAAGCACTTGTACTTGGACACGCGGCGGAAGTCGAAGTTGCTCGGCGAAATAGGATCGTTGTTTGCGCTCGCACGGCCGCGCCATTCGCCACCTTCGGACCCGACGTAGATGCCGTCGTCGTCCGTGAGTATCCACGTTGCCGAGTTGCGGTCTTCCGAGTTTGCCTCGGCCGAGATGGCGTTGTCGTCCGCCACGGTCCCATCAGGCAACGTCGGCTGAAAGTCGAAGAAGCCGCGCAGAGAGTTGCTCTTGCTGCTGTCAATGCGGTTCTTCACGACGCTGCCGCCGAGCCACATGCGACCGTCGTGGAAGGCTCCAAACTTGGGCCAACCAGTCGTGTCGCTGAATAGGCCGAGCTGCCACATGGCGCGCGGCGTATGATCGGGCAGCGCGTCGCCGTCGATGCGGAAGGTGACGCTGGTCGTGCTGGCGCGTGCGGTGATGGTGCCCCAGGTCCACAGCGCCGCGTCGGTGGCGAACGCCCACTTGGTCACATCGCGCTCGGGGGTGATCGCGGTTGCCGGCACAGCCGTCAGCGCGACGAAGTACTGATCGGTGTACTTGACCAGATCGCCGGCCGCATACGTCGTGGCCGAACTCCAGGCCGCGGGCTCCCACAGCAGGCGGATCAGGCGGCCCACGTCGGTCGCCAAGAAGCCTTGCCCATCGTTGATGCCAGTGGTGGCCGACGCCACAAGGGTGACGGAACCACTGACGGCGCTCGGGTCAAGCGTGGTCGTGACGGTTGGGCCAGGGTGATCGAGATAGGGTCCATCAATGAACGTCTTTGCGGCCCACGCAAATGGCGTAAGCGCTACGCCGGTTGCAGTGACTTCCTGCGGGGCGAAGCCAGGATTGAAATAGATGACACTGTCTTCGCTTTGCAGCTTGCGAGTGTTGGCCCAAGTCGTGGTCGTGTATGGCGTCACGACCTCGAAAATCTTGCTCACGAACGTGTTGTCATCGTTGTTGTCGAACGCGAGCAAGCTGCCATCTACGGCCGCGTTGGAGATGGCGTCCGCGATTGTGAACGTGCTGGCACCAGTGACCGTGATCACGAACTGCCGATTGCGCAGCAGCGGCGCATTGCCGGGCGTAGTGCCGGGCGTATCGTTGAAGCGGAACATTACGTGATCGCCAGTAGCCCAGCCATGAGCGCTGTCCGTGGTCACCACAGCCGGCGACGCTGTAGAGATGGAGGTCAACTCCACTTCGCCGACAAGCACGGGGCCAGAGCCCAGGAAGAAGCGCGCGTACGATGTGCCAAGCTCGACCTGATAGGGTGCAGAGACAGAGAACGCGAACTCAAGAATTTGCGCCGCGTTGCCGCCCTTGGTGTGCGCCACCAAGCGGGTGCCAGAGCGCCGCGTCCATGCGCCCTCCTCCAGAGCGTAGCTGTTGAGGCAGCGGTTCATGGCCGTCTTGTAGCGCTCGCTGTCCATGCGGCCCTGCGAGTAGCTGGACCATTCGCCGCCTAGAAAGCTGGTTTGGATGAATGAAGCGTTGGGCATTTTGTCCTCCACTAATGCACGTAGCCGAACCCGTAGTCTCCACCTGATCGGCACGTAACCCATTCATCCTCGGTCGGCTCAATGGATTGGTACGCCTCTATGGCGTTCACTAGGCGAGCATCGGCAATGGCAGTCTTGTACTTTGCGTCGAGCACATTGTGCTTCACGTTAGACTGCGTGATCTCGTCGGCGGTCTCCGACGCCATGCAACAGGCCAGCGCATCGCTGAACATCACGTCGTAGCGCGAGGCGTAGGCTTCGTCGCGGATATAGCGCAGATCGATCACGGGTCCCGAGTTGCTGGTCACTATGAGGTTGCCCTCGACAAGCGCATCGTCAAACCACTGCGGACGTTTCGGATCGAGTGGAGCAATGCGCAGAAGATCGCGCGGCTTCACATAGGAGTGCTGGCGGCCGTGGAGAGGGGCGCGGTAGATAGTTGGGGCCGTGGTGGCTACCTGGATTTCCTGCCACTCATCTCCCGTCACCGGAGTTACGCCGGCAGTCGTGGCCGTCTTCGCCAAGAAGAATGTAGCGCCGCCGATGCAGACAACTTCGCCGCGGAAGTAGGAGGTTTCGTCGTCCCACTCTGACGCGATCAGGGGGCCGCGCCACACTTCCCAGTATTGGGACGGCGCATCGATGGTAGCGGTCGCAGGAGTTTCGCCCGTGCTCCCTTCGAGAGCGATGTACGTTTCCCCGCTGAGGCCAACAACTTCGCCGTTGCCGTAGGCCGTGAGTATGTTCCAGTCGAGAGGTACATAGGAAACGTCCGTTTCTGCTACGACGCGTAGCACAGTGCGCGTGGTCGCGAACGCCCAATAGTTGCGGCGCAGTTCGCGTTGGCGGAGGGCGTGGTACACGTTGTCGAGCGCGGCTCGCGCGGCGCTGTTCTCGGTCAACGACAAGATGCGGCCCGAGGCCGATACGCCGAGCTTTCCGAGAGCGAGATTGTAGATAGCGAGCTTCGTGGTCATTGCGGTCTCCTATGCCGACCGCGCAGGTTACTCCACGAGGTTGTTGGTCGGCGAAGTCGTAATGTACTCGTAGATGCGGTCGAGCGCAATCTTCAGGTCTTTCTTTGTCCAACCCGACGCGCGGTTCACGACGATCTCCAGATTTTTGGAAGTCGTGGACGCAGCTTCCGTCACGAAGGTTTGGCCGGGTTCACCGCGGCTCAGTCCATAGAAGCGAGAAGCCATGACAGTCTCCTTTGAAGGCGGTAGGGGCGGCCGGCTTTACGAGGCCTGCGCCGCCCCCGCCTGACCCGGCCCGGTCCCCCACGCCTGGGGAACCAGCGGCCGGCGCGTTCAGATTACTTCGTCCATTCGGCCGTCAGATCGATGCTCACGGGGCCACCGTTGCCGGTGGTCGTGATCGTGAGCGAGATCGTGTACTCGATGTTGGGATCGACCGTGAGGCCCAGGGCTTCCCACAGCGCCTTTTCCTTGTTCGCGATGGTGTAGACAAGGCTCTCGCGAACGACGCTGAAGTTGCTGAAGGGGCCACCGGCGAAGTCGAAGGCGCTGGCGAAGAAGTCAGCATCGACCACCGTGTAGGTGCCGTCCGCGTTCTTCACATAGAGCCCAATGTCGGCGGCGAGCGCAGTCGTTGCGTCGGCGGCCGAGACCAACACGTCATGGACGCGAGCGCCCGAGGGAACGCGGACCATGTGAACAATGTCGCCCGAGGGGATCGTCGCGGAGATCGCGGCAGCGCTCTGGCTCTGGCGAAGGAATGCGCCGAGGCGGTGCGCGGGCTCACGAACGGGCGGCGAAGCGTCCTGGTTCGTGACTTGGGTGGATTTCACAGTTGCCATTGTAGTCTCCTATTTGTTGGGCAAAGGGTGAACTGTCGCGTACCTGAGATACGCGACAGTTAGTCCCTATTACTCGGTGGCGAGAATGCGGACAACTTTGCCCTGCTCCAAGCGGGTTGCGCCGGCCGTCGCCTTCACGTAGTGCTGCCACGGGAGGCCGGTCAAGTCCTTGCGGATCGACACGTCGGACTGAAGATCAGCCCAGGTGCCGAGGTAGAGGCCCGATTTCGCGAACGCGAAGTTGTAGCGGTCGTTGCCAACCTTCGTCAGGTATTCCGACGTGACGATGTTGAAGCCCATGAAGTAGGCGACGCGGCCGTTCACGAGGATCGGCTTATCGTTGTAGTCACGCGACGTGACTTGCGCCTCGTTCAGGAGGTTGGCGTGCTGCGCCGCGGAGATGACGAGCGTCAGCGGCTCATCCATGTCCACGAACGCGGCTTCCATTTTCTTCTTCGCTTCGATAAGCTTCGCGACCGTGAGGCCGGTGGATGCGGCAGCGCCGAAGTTCGCGGCGACGCTGAAGTTGGTCGTGTCGAACGCCTCGGTGCCGGTGCCGGTCTTTCCAGTGACGGAAGTCCCGAGCGCCGCAGCGATGATCAGGCGGTCGTAGAAGCGCGCAACCGCGGCAGCCGCATTCGCAGCGTACTGCGACTTCGGGTCCGAGATGATGCGCAACTGGTCGAAGCTGTCGAACAACTGCGGCAGCTCCTTATCCGTGGGGAGCACCCAGCGCCGAGCGACCGACGCATCCACTCGACCGAGCGGAGCGAAGCGGCCGGCCGGATCAATCATTTCGATTGAGCCGAGCTGATCGACGGGCGAAGCCTGTTCGCCGACATGAGTGCCTGTGGAGACGAGGCCACGCAGCTTCGATTGCGTCTGCTGAAGCAGAAGCACCGTGCGGGTGGCAAATTCTTGGGCTGCAAGATTTGCGGCATTGATGGTCATGGCACACTCCGAAATTGGTTGGACCGTTTCCGTGGCCGTGTCCAATCGGGGGCCGCTTCGACCTTTGGTCGCCGTCACCGGGCCTCTCGGCGTGCCGGTTCCAGGCTGGGCGGCCCCGCGGCGATCCGGCGAACCGGGGCCTGTGGGCCGCCCTCTGCCTGGAGGACAGGCGCGGGGCCGAAGCCCCAGCGCTCGCCAACCCTAGCAACATAATTTCAACACGTCAAGCGGTGTTGAAATTATTTTAGTCGCCGGAAATGAGGCTATTCAAGGCCGTCATTTCCTTGAGGTTTTCGGTCTTTCCGGCCAAGTAGTCTTTCGTCCATTGGCTATCAGCCATCAATTCGGCCTTGCGCGAGATGGCACCTTCGCGGCTCGTGATGCGCGCCGGTCCACCGCCGCCAGCATTCGGATTGACGAAGGGGTCTTCGCCGATCTTTTGGCCGAGGTTCAGGAACATCGACATTGTTTTCCCGAACCCGATCTGCGCCTCGATTGCCGCAAGTTGCTCCTCGCTGATGTTGAGCTTCTTCGCAGCGTTCGCAGCCACAACGAGGTTCGCATTCGCAGCGCCGCCCCAATCTTTGAGCAGCGCATCTTTCTCGACGGCGAGTTCGACTTCGCGCGCCTTCGCCGCTTCCGTCTGTTGCGCAGCAGCGGCCTTGGTGATTTCTCCGAGGATCGCCTTTGCGCCGGCAGCAGTGACGCCGTTCGCGTGGAAGATCGGGTTGATGAACTTCACGAAGTCAGCATCGACGCCTTCGACGCCTGTGTAGTCGTAACCCGCAGCGTCAGCAGGACGACCAATCTTGTTCCACAGCGCATCGCGCGTGGCAACGTCGTTCACATCCTTCGGAACGCGCACAAGGTTCTCGACGCCTGCGCCGAGTAGCTTCTCCGCTTCGCGATGCGATTTGATCGCCGCGAGCGCAGCAGCTTTCGCGTCGCCCTTATCGAGGCCACGGTTGGTCACGTATCCGGTCGTGTCGGCGTCCAGTCCAGCGAACCACGATGCAGGGGCAGCCGCTGCGGCTGCGGCTGCTGCGGCGGCTGCACCAGCGTCCGGGGCCGGGGTGTTTTCAGTGGTCATGTCATTCTCCTAGTGGTCTTGAGGGGTTTGTGAGTTTCCACAGTTCCTCGTCCGAAAGGTTGAGATGCGACTGTATGCGCAGCCACACTTCGCGGCGACCTTCCATAACGCCGTGAATACGGGGATCAGGATCGAAGCACGTTTGGTTGGCGCGACAGAAGCGCGCTAGGTCCGCAAGCACATACTTCTTCGCCATGGGACCAGCGAACGTGTTGATGTAGGCGACGCGGCGTCCGCTAAGGTAGCTGAACGCTGCGCGAAGTTCCTCACGAATGTTCACAGGGCAACCTCCAGGTTACTTCGCTTTGCCGCCCTTTGCAGCGGCTTGAGCTTTTACCATGGCCGCAGCCGCTGGTCCAGCTTGAATATCCAACTCGGCCTGAGCGCGGGCTGCGCGCTCTTGCCTCTTTTGCGCCACCGCGTCGTCACCATTCATCCAGCGCTCGGGCGTACCATTGTTGATAGCCATCTCGGGCAGCGCAAGATCGAAGTTGAAGCGGTCCAAGTGGCTCGGGTCCTGCGTGACGTTGACGATCTGCAACGTCGTCTCGACCGACCGCACGAAGCCGGCGTTCTCCTCGGCCTTCGCGACGCGCGCCATCGGCGACGTGTACACGATCTGATAGTCGCCTTTGGCCTCGATCAGCTCCTGTGGCATCGGGGCAAAGAGCCCCAGCTCAAGGCCGAGGTCCAGCTCGCGCTCGATCAGGGGGCCAACGTAGTCGGATTGCTGGCGTCCCACGGTCGGCGCAAGCAGAATGCCCTTCTGGTTCGCCATCTCGACAACCTGCGTGGCGGTAAGCACCTTCGGATCGTTGAGCAGCACCTGGAACAGGTTCACGAGGAACGCGTCATTGATCACGGCGCGCTCGTCGTCCATCAGCTCTTTGCCGATCATGACGTTGCCGATGGGGAGCGGCTGCACGAGCGGGCGACCATCGCTGTTGACGCCGCCGATGTTCAATGCGCCGGGCTTCATCGAGAAGCTGGCGATGCCGTCGTCGTGCGTGAGTAGCACGGGATCGACCGTGCGGTGACCTTGCTTCAGGACAATGCGCTTCTGCGCATTGAGTGTCTTGATCGCCGGCAGCACCTGCATAGCGGGACCGCGGCCGTACGGTTCACCGGGGGCCTGATCGCCGCGCGCAGTCGGCAGTGGGAAGCTGTTGTAGCCGCCTTCGTGTATCAGCTTCTTCCCTTCCTTCGACACGTAGTAGGACGCGTACTTCTTCCCCTTCATGTCCATGCGCCGCGGATCATAGTCGTGGTGGCGCGGGCAAACCTTGTGGATGAACCAGAACTTCGTCTGGTCGGTGCCGGCCTTGTTCTTGGAGACAATCGCCTCGGGCAGACGCCCGGTGGTGCCCCACTGGTCCACGGCTTGCTTCGCCGTCATCTGGAACATGCGGATGAAGGTGTCCACGACGCCCTGGTGATTTTCCTTTAGGTAGATTTCGCCGAAGGGCAACGCGCGGTAGCGGAAGCCGACTGTGCCGTCGATGCCGCTATTCTTGTCCACGAACATTGGACCATTGCCCCATGCGCCGAGCTGCATGAACGTCATGTGGTTCTGCGACGCGAAGTTCGCGGTGGGCGCATAGCGCAGCCGGAACAGCCGGCGCGTCGTGTCCTCAAACCACAGGCGCACGGCGCGTATCTTCTGGAGATCGGGGTTCGACGCTTCGAGCGAATGCCAGAAGCTGTTGCGCGGCGTCAGCAGGCTATCGATGATCGCAGAGAACCGCGACAGCGCAAGCTCGCTCGTGCTGTCGATCTGGTCGTCGGTCTTCTTTTCGCCGATGGTGTTTTCGCCGTACGGAAAAAAGGTGTTGCGAAACGTCGGCAGCACGAGGCGCGCGACTTCATCGCAGTGACTGGCGAGAGTTGATTTCTCCGCGATCATCTGCTCGGCGTCGCGGCAAATGCTTGCGCCAAGTTCGTCTTCGTACGCCATGGTGTTATTTCCTATTCAGCTTCTTGTCTTCGTCGCTGCGGTTTTTGCCGAGGCGACCGGAGCCCATGCGGAACATGGTGGACAGCATTTCCATTGTGCCTTTGCCGCCGCCCGATCCCTTGGGACCAGACCTCTGCTCCGTCTGCACGCGCTTCTGATTGCGCTCCCACGCCTCCATGCGCTTGTCCTCATCGGACTTCTTGCGCTTCATGAGGTCGCCGACTGCCTTGATGTTTGCCATTAGATTAGGCCTCCCGATAAGCCGCGCAGTGCGCCAGTGGCGGACGATGCAAGCGACATTGAGTTGAGCTGCTGTTTCTTGTTGATGATCGAGCTGGAGAGGCCGAGGTTGCCACCCGTGCGATTGAGCTGGGGCTTATTGGCCGGGTTCATTGCGTCGCGGGCTTCCTTCGAGAGCGTGGAGCCTTGGCCGGTGCCGTAGTACGTGTCCGCAGACACGCGCCCATCGGCGTCAGTTTTGCCGAGCGCCGGCACCGTTCCGCCCATTGCGGTCGGCACCTTCTTCTGCAACGCCATGCTGAGCATTGCACCCATGACGCCGGGAAGTTTGATCTGGTTCAGCGAAGGCATCTCAGGTCACCGCAAAGTCAACGTCGCTCGCCATTTTCACTGCCACCTTGCGGCCCCGCGGATCGTGATCCGGGAGCAGGGCGGCCTTGCGCTTCATCATGATAGCCTTCTGCGTGGCGGATTGCAAGTCGTCATCGACCTTGACGATTTGGCCCTCGTCCCGGTGGTACTGCCGATACTCCTCAAACCATTCCGTCAAATGAGAAAACACCTTGAAGCGGTTGGTGGTCATCCGCTCGTCCAGCTCCAGGATCGCCGCCTCGGTCGATAGGCCGCCGTCAGGCCACGTCGCGTGCTCGGGCAGCATCTTCAGGTCGTGCTTCTTGTAGATATCCGCGACCGATTTACCCTTGCTGTCGATCTCCTTCTGCGTTCCGTCCTGCGGCCAAGCTACGGGAATTTCGCCGCCGCGCCCGAAGTATGCGGCCTTGACCGCCTCGGCGTGTTGCAGCGGAGTGATCGTTTGCCCATGCAGCGCCTTCATGCGCACGGTGCGCACGACGTAGATGCAGTCGGCGTCGCGGTCCCAGCCGATCAGTACCGCAGCGAACGGATGGCTGACACCGAAGTCGAAGCCCCATATGTACACCCAATGCCGCGGCAGCGGAGAGATCGCCGGGATGCTGATGGTCTCCTCGGGCGTCACGAAGATGCGACCGGAGCCGAGGAAGGGGACGCCCTTCGCGCGAGCCTCGCGTTCGTGCGCGGGATACTTCGCGATGGTGGCTGCGCGCTCCTCTGGCGTATAGTGCCCGGCGTCGTAGATCGTCATTGTGACTTTGCCGCGATGCGGCTCCATCAGTGCGCCGAATTGTTTGACGACGTTCGACATGCCGAGGAGCGGAGTGAACGTCAGGTACGTCATGCCTTTGTTCGACACGGTACGCGTGATGCCCTCGCTGTAGATATCTTCGGGCGGCTCCTCATCGAACCACACGAGGTCCAGCGTCTCGGACTGCCACTTGAGCCGTCCCTGATCGTACGTCTTGAAGCGCAGAACCGAGATGCCGTCCTTGACGCCGTCCGAGTTGTAATGCTGGACCTGCACCGTGTCGTAGAGATCGGCGACGCCTCGTGCAGTCGAAGTGTCCTTGATATCTTTTTTCGGGATAGCCCCAGTGCCGAACTTCTCTACGACGCCGGCTTCGCCCATGAGGTACTTCTGAACGCCGTCGCGAACCTGTTGCCCGGTGTTGGCCGACGCCCATGCCTTGATCGGCCGCGACCACCGACGCCCGGTCCACCACTTCGGATAGCGCCCGGTGAGATGATACGCCATCTCCATTGCACCCGAGAGCGTTTTGCCGAGCTGGTTGCCCGCCATGAACAGGCGCTCGGACTTGTCGGCCCCCATCGCGTGGAAGTCGCTTTGCTTCGCGTAGGGCACATAGAGCGTGAGCGCGGCCTGAAGCTTCGCGTCCATCAGCTTCTGGAGATCGGCCTCCAGCAGTTTGAGTTTGTTCACATCACTCATCGGCGTCTTCCTCGTCCCAGGAGAATGCATCATGTTCGCTCGTCCGCGTTTCCTGCGGAGTTTCCAACATGACCTTCGGCACTTCGCGGAACTCTGCATCCACGTAGTCGATCCCGACCGACGCCAGCACCTTCGACGGATCGAGGCCAAGTGCTTTCGCGAGTGCAGCCGTCCGCGCTACCACTTCTTCAGGAGTGCGGTTGTCTTCGACGGTGACCTTGTGCTGCGTCTGCACGATCATGCCCGCGCGGTTCAGCAGCATATCGATTGCCTTGAGCTGATCCTTGTGCGTGTCGTTGCGCGCGATCACCAGAAGCTTCGACGCCGCGAGAAGTGCGCCCGAGCGAATGCGCTTGTCCGCCTCCTCACGAAGGGCGGCCAACACTTTCGGGTTCCGCGCCAGCTCGTACGACCGCGTGGCGTAGCCGGTCCCGTAGCCGGCGATCTGCGCGGCTCCCGCTTCGTTGGTGCCCCCGGTCTCCAGGAGCGCCACGACGAACTTTTGTTGCTTCTCGGTCAATTCCAGCATCGCAGGCCCCAGGCTGTCGGGGTCAATGACGATGGCGGGGAGGTTTACGGTCATCGGCTGAGGCTCCAGTTACGCCAGTGGAGGATACACTGTCCGGGTCTATTCTGTCAAACACAGCGGAAACCCCGGAGAATTATGGTTAAGGCTGTTTCCGGCGGCGACGCGAAAGCACCCGTTTGGCCGCATTCTACCATGCAGACCCGCTCGGTGGCCCTACCCCCACCCCCACCCCCGGTCTATGTTGTCAGTGTCAACACTCGCGCAACAATATTTCCACAGCGCGCACCATGTATTATCGCATTGTACACAGCAAACGCTGGAGAAATATTGTTACGCATGTTCGCACTGCGCACACGTTCACACTTGGCCCGATAATCGACACGAGGAGCACGACCTGTGCGCAACATCGACACGTTCGCGCAACATTATTACTTCACGCACCTGTGATATTTATTAACGCTCACTACTCTAGACTAGGCCAAAGTTCCATGCTAAGCGTAGGACGCTTTTAGCGTACGCCCGACCCTCGAAGGGAGGGCTATCGCAAACGTTCCATGCGCTAATAACAGGAACGTTGGAAAGCTAACAAAAGGGGACAATGCCATGACTTCCACAATATCGTATAATGCGAAGGCCTTCGCAGCGCTCAGCGCGCAATCTGATAGCGTCACGCTCTCCAATGGACGCACAATGTCACGCGCGCAATGGGACAGCATGAAAGCTATTCCCCACCTTAAGAGCGATGACAAGCGCGCGGCCTCGACAGCGCAACAAACGGTCACGTTCGGCCGCCGTCGAGTTGGGGACAGCGCGCAATGATATTGCGCTACGTTCCAGGAGGCCACTGCTATCGCCGCGGCCTATGGTTCTATTCGCTTTCGCGATGGGCCATTGTGACACGTTCACTCGTAATCAATCACAACGTTTTTTATTGAGGGACACAATGAAAACGCTCCGCTTTTGGGATTATGTCAACGGCGACTATGTGAAAATTTCCCTGCGACCTGGGGACACCTTAGAGCATTATTGCGCTCAGGTGACAGATGAGGGTTACAGCTCAGAGCGCACGACGTGGTCGCACGATGGCGACGCTGTGCTAAGCACCTGTGAAACAGATGGCCGAGACTGCGACGGCCGCATGACCACCTATTCCGCCGTTGTGGCACATGAAACAAACTTGCGCGTGCGCAGTGTGGACGGCGCTCCAGCCTATATGCCAGACTGGCGAAAGGTGAAATCCTCACAGCGCGACTATTCCGCCGAAGCGATGGGCTACTAGATGCCGGCAAGAAGCGTAGAATGCCGCTGTGACGCAAGCTTCACCTGCGGCTATTGCCTGCGCAATGCTAAGCCTTGGCACTTTACGCCCAGCCGAGCAATGATTTGCATTGGCACAACTCGTGCTCTTTGTTCCCTGCAATCCAAAGGAGTGACACAAAATGAGCCTATTACCTCGACACCTGCAAACGCAGGACACAGGCCTAGCGGGAATTGTGCGGCCGCTTCATGTTATTGCACGCGAGATCGCGCAACATTGGCCGACCGTCAACTATGCCGCGCGGCCATATTTGTCAGCAATGCGCAGTCTCAACACTTTGCGCGACGCGTATGGCGAGGATAGCGCCTATTCCGTTGTCGCCTACTTCCTTTCCAATGCGACGGGTTGGCGTGGTCCAGAGGCCAAGCGGATCAAAGCCGAGCTTAACGCCATGCTGAAGGCCTACAACAAAGCGCGGTAATTTCCCCTCCTGTGCTTTGTTCTCTCCAGCGCTTCCACCATGGCGCTGGAGAATAGAAGGCAGAGGCCGACTGCGCCGCGCGACGCTATCGCGCAATAAAAAGGGGACTGCACCATGGCATGGACTAAAAAGCAAATTGCAAAGCATACGACCGCCCTTGGCAAACTCGCCGAATTGAAGGCCGACGCAATCGCGCGCAACGATACGACGGCCGCCGAGGCCTACGCTTCAGCGCTTCGCGCGGCCTCGACAGCGCAAGCCGACACTGTCACGCGTGACCAATTGGCGGCCTAAGCCGAGATTGTTGCGGAGAGGGGATTAGACGTGCTAGTCCCCTCATCGCAGCAATCATGCTGCAATGGAGATCGACAAATCATGAAACGTGCTAAGCCGAGAAAACGGCGCGATAGGCGCGCCAATTTTTCGCCATACTTCCGACTAAAGAAAACGCCCGCGCGCTATTCCCCTGAATACTACGCGTGGCGTCGTACGGTGGCGCACAACGTCGCAAAACGCGAGGCCGCCGCGGAGGCCGCAACGCGTGCGCGCAATGATCGGAGGGCTAAGGCCGATGAACGCAAACACTAAAGCAATTATTGCCGCGGCGCTGGAGTGCTACGCGCGCCAATTGGAACGCGACGCAAAAGCGGCTGGCAATGGCACAGCGACTTGGATCACGCTAACGCATTTGGCCGCAAGCGCGCGGCACTTGAGATCACTTTTGGAACATGGGAGCACACTGCCATGACACGTCAAGGCAAAATGGAATTTTACGTTGCTGGTGCAACAATGGACACGTTGCACACCTTCATGCAACGTTTTGCGCCGGCCGGTTATACTCTCCAGCGCTCAGAGGGCGGCTGGAAAGGTTCCTGCGAAGTCTCGTTTGTGGTGACAGTGTTTGCACCATGGGACACGGCCGCCCATGTGGCGTCAAATGGCGAATATTTCATGGTTCAAATGCCAATGATCCCTGACAGTATTTTGGTAACGGCCGCAAACATCGCTGAAAATATGGCGCTAGAGTTCAATCAGGAAGCGGTGGCCTATGCTGTGATCCCGTGCCACTTCGCGCTGACAACTCCGCAAGCGAACTATAGGCGCAATGGTGGCTAAGAAACCCCCAGCGCCAAGCGTATCGGATATGAGGCCACCTGCTACAATCGGCAGGTGGCCTGCTATATGGTACGAATTCCGAGACAATGCGGGAGGCCGATATTGGTCAGCTTGCATTGGTGGCGTATGGCATACAGCGCGACGCAATGGTGCACGCTGGAACATAGAGGCGATCCTATAATGTACGCTGACCACGTTCCAAAAATTCGCGATGGTATGCGCAGCGATCCCGAGACGTTCGCGCGTGGCGTCATGTTCGCGATCCTATCAATTCAGCAACCGATTACTCGCGTCCCTGCAATGCTCCGAGACGTTGCGCGCGTAGGGGACAGCTCCAGCGCGCTAAACCCTGCTATGAAATACGACGGGTGGCAATATATGCAGGATCACGCCACAGCGACTTGGCGCGACGTTTGCGCGCTGGAGAACACGCGCGACGCGTTGGTGCGGCTGCTATGTGTCCCCTCGCTTGGCATTGTCAAGGCCGCTTTCGTTTGCCAGTTCCTAGGCCATGATATCGGTTGCCTTGACACGCACAATCTCCGCAAGCTTGGCCTACCAATGGACAGCTTCAAAAATCATGCTCTCCGCGGCGGCCGTAGTGTGCAGGGTTTCAGCTCTCGACAGATCGACAACTATTTTAGTATTGCCTACGGCCGAGGCCGAGGCCGCCGTTTTTGGGACAATTGGTGCAATGAACGCGCGCCGGCCTATGCTGTGACAGCCGAGGAGATCAGCGCGCTACACTTGGAGATCGTATCATGAAATATGAAGGGTTTTTAATCAGTGCAACATTCTGTCTAATTTTGCTCCATATCCTATTGGCGGTTGTCATCGCAGCGGGAGGCGGCCAATGAGTGACAACAACGATTGCCCCTTGTGTGGGGGTCCCTGCATTCTCCATACGGCCCGGCATATCGGACGCCCGGCAGATCGGCTGGGGTATCGGCCGACCTACGACGCCGCAGCCATGGCTGAGCCGGCAGATCGGACGCCGCGCAACTATCAGGTGCTAGTCGAGGCCCGGCAGATGGGCGCTATTGGCGTCTTTTCCCCGCTGCGCGTCAACGTCACGGCAGAAACGCCGGCAGATGCCGTGCGGATCGCGTTCGATGTGGTTGGCGACATGGGATACGAGCACAGCGGAAAAACCTGGATCGCTGGCGGAACGCCAATTTGACACCCGGCAGACATTCGTATAAGAAACACTGAACCCTGGAGGGCACGAGTGAAACATACAAAAAGATTTTTCCCCGGCAGACGCTGAAAAGCGATGCCGAACTGCGCAGAAGAAGGAGAGCAAAATGGAACCAATGAACCTCACCGGCATCAATTGCAGTGCCGCACGCGTGGCGCAGTACCAAGGCCTATTTCCACCCCACTGCAACAACGGCGCAGGTTGTTCGGCGTGCTGGGACAAGTTCCAGGGTGCCGGCTCAGCCTTGCGGCGCATGGCGATGGCAAACAAGCGCCGGCAGATCGGCGGCGACGTGTGCGGCCCTCAGCCTGACGCGTGGCCCCCTCGCTCGGCATCGAAGACCTTCGCCGAGGAGAGATATGGAGAAACCTACGATGAGTAAATTCCTGTGGGGCGACGCCCGGCAGATGCCGTGGAAGCAACGCAACGCGCTCCTTGAGAGCACAATACGCGAACTTTTGGCCGAACGCTCCTGCGATCTGCCGGGGCTCACGAGCAAAGAGCTTGCGGCCTTGGTCGATCCCTCGGCTGACGAGACAATGCTCACGGTCATAACCAAGCTCGCGAAGTGGTTGCCCCTCGCGACGCAGGACGGCCGCGAGTTCTACGCCTATGGGCGCAAAATGCGGGGCTACACATGGAAAGGACAAAAGGTATTCACATGAAGATTGGAACAGCACGAGAGCGCTGGCAGCGCCCCATCACCAATCAGCACTTGGCACTTGGCGTTGGCTATGGCTGGGACATGGCGCGCTACGACCACCCCCTGAAATACTACTACGGCGCATCGATGGGACGTTGGGCCTCGCAGTTCGCCGCTTCACCAACGCCCAATATGGAGAACCAAATGAATGTACCACTGAAGACCGTCCGCACCACTTCGTTCAAGGTCGAAGTGACGGGCTACAAGAATAACAACTGCACCGCCGACAACGACAAGGGCCTCCCGGCTGAGCCGATTGTCAGCGTTGCTGGGTTCAAGGAAAACTTCCGCGGCGATATATCGTCGTCATATCTGAGCTTTCCGGCTGAGCAGGCCGAGAGCGTGATCGCTCAGATCAGGGCGGCGGCTGCATTCGCTCTTGAACCTGTGCAGGGCCACAAATCATTCACGGCCGTCGTCGGGCTGCGCTGATCCCGCGCTGCCGGCTGAGACTGAGAGGCCCTGGGGAAACCTGGGGCCTTCTTTTTATAGGGTATAACATATCAAACGGCGCGCTTTTGATAGGGTATAGTACATAAGACCGTGCGGCCGATATGGTTTCGTATATCAGATCAGGAACCATCGGAGTGCTGAGCCTTCGCCCGCGCAGTAGGCGTTGAGCGGGGACTTCTTAGCGCCGCGGCTGAGAACCTTCTCCAGCTCCTTCGGGTCCACGTCGCCATGATGGACAGCCATATTTGAAGCCAAAGTGGCAGTAGATACCCCGTTCGCTTCACCTTTGGCCCCCAGGCGCACGAGCGCGGCGGCGACGTTCTTCTTGGATGTGACGTGCTCCTCGGCTACGGCCGCGGCGAAGACGGCCTCCTCGACCGGGAAGAAGACGAGGCTAGGGCCAACGGTGCGGCCCTCGAAGAAGTAAGGCTTCTCGCGCTCAGGCGCATTGCGCTGCTCGCGCACGGCCATCGACACGAACATCGTCTTCAGGTGGCGCTCAACCTCGATCACCGTGTCGGCGGCGGCGTCAAGAGCGCTGGAGCCGCGGGAGCCCTTGGTCTTATCTTTGCCGCTGTGGTGGATCACGATAACGGCGCAGTGTAGCGCCTCACGGATGTAGTCGCACGCGGCGACGAATGTGGACACATCCTTCGCGCTGTTCTCATCGAGGCCGCCGATGGACCGCGCCATGGTGTCGATCACAACCGCTGTCGGCTTTAGCCCGCGGGCTTTCACCTGGGCCACGAGCTGCGCGGCGTCCCCGTCGTCGCCGCCGAAGATCACCTTCGGCACTGTAGGGATGATGTAGAAGTCGGGGGCCTCGACCGAGTGCGCGAGCATCCATGCCGGCGCATGGGCGTGCGCGATGTTCCATTGCCCTTCGCCTACGGCGTACACGACGCAGCCGCGCTCGGGCTTATGCCCGAACACTTCGACGCCGGCCGATACGCCGAGGCACAGGTGCAGTGCGAGGAACGATTTGAACGACTTCAGTTTGCCGAAGATCACGGTGAGGCTATCGGCCTGCACGAAGTCGGGGATGATCCAGCTCGGCTTCTTGGCGCTGTGCGCTTCGTCCAACGACATGGGATAGAAGCGCGAGCGCTTCAGTCGAACCTGATCCCCGTGTTCCACAGGCTCTGGCCCCTCGTAGTGCGCGAACGCAGTGGCCGGGTCTTGGACGGCCCATGCGCCTTGCTCGTTCTGCGCGTAGTTGAGGGCGTTGGCGATTTTGCCGGCAAGGTCTTCGGGTTCCCAGGGCGGAACGCAAGCGGCATTCCAAGGCTCCAAAACTTCTGCCATCCGCTCTGCACTGAGACCGAGATTGGCAAGCTCAGCACAAAGTCGGTATGTTCTATCGTCACCACCTTGCCCTTCAACAGCAACATCACCTGTTCGTATGTAGGTTTCAAGAAGCGAACGTGCTCGGGCGACGTTGGAAGGATGATCGAGAACGACGTTATCGCTTGCGTCGTGGCGTTCTTGACGCTGTGCAATTTTAGCTCCGATCCACTCTGGAACGGGCGCAATGTCGGCTTTGTTCGCATACTCATAGCTTCCACCTTCTTTGTTGTTGGCATATTCGCCCGGCGCAATGACGCTCGGCGGAATAAGCACGTAGCCGCCGAGGCCGCGCGTGTCTATCTTTGGCCCAAGGCCTCGCTTGTCGGTGCCGACCGACGTGGGACCATCGCCATCGAAATAGAAATGCAATCCGCCCCTCGGCGACTTGATCGTGAAGGTCGCCGGAAGGTTTGGGAGAACCTTCAGCGTCTCGAAGCCGAGGGGCGGATCAACGTCCAGGACGATGCTGCCAGAACGTCCCGGAGCGAAGCCAATGTTGCAATGGGGGTCTACTGTCCACCACGCATCGATCTGCGCGGCATCCGTTGTGGCTGCGGCCTCCCAATCCTTCACTACTGGCTCTTTGCGCCCGGCAATGATCGGAAATACATGGAAGCCCTGCGCGGCCCACTCTCGCGCAGATTGGTGCAGAGGCGATGTGTATCGTTCGTTTGACATGGCAGCTTTCGTATGCTATAAGGGACGCACACTGAATGTCAAGAGGAGGGTCCCATGACAAACAGACTAATCCAATTGCTCCGTATACACCAGCATAATCCGGCCGAAGCTCAGCTCGTCGTGAAGAAGCGCACGACGGCCAAGCGCAGAACGGTCGGCCGCGTGAACCGTCGCCTTGTTGAAACAAAAGAACGCAAGGCGTCGCGGTCGCGGTTCATGGCGTCCAACGCCTATGTGATCGCCGCCAAGGAACGCAGCAACCACATGACCAAGGGCGTTCGCTGGCGCAACGTGTGATGGATCGCAAGTTCGCTGACATTGTGAAGCGTCATCGCCCGCGCGGCTATCAGTTGGTCGAGCGGGCGATGAAGGTCAACCACGGTGTAACCTCTTTCGAGCGGTCGATCACCTGTGAGCCCATCACTTCGCGCTTCGCGCTGTTCACGTTCCTGCACGAGTGCGGTCATGTTCACTCGCGGCACATGAAGTACACTAACAAATTTACGCCGCCGCCCTGGCGCGAGGAGTACGAGGCTGATAAGTACGCCATCGAAGCGATGCGTGCTGAAGGCGTCCCCATCCCGCGCACGGTCATGGCACTGCGCCGCGAGATACTGCGCGACATGATCGAAGCGGCGACGAAGGCCGGCGAATACGTTGACGACGAAGAAGTGCTGAAGGCCGCGTACGGCCGCCACTGGAGGATGCACAAATGATCCGACGCCTGCTATTGCGCGCCGCATTGCTGGCGGCCTGTGCTGGTGCCATGCTCGGCTGCGGCGACGCACGCTGGCACACGCACACGTCCCACGACAGCCCCACATGTGTCGAGAAGCACCGCCGATGGGTGCCCGCCATCCATGCCGGCAAAGTTTTCATTCCGGGGCGCTGGGACTACCACTGTCACAGGCGCTTCCCCTATGCCCGCTGACTTGGAAGAAACGCTGCTCTCCCTGGAGATGGTGGGCTTACGCGTGAACAATCTGTTCCAACTGGACGACGGCACATGGCAGGCGAACGTTCGCAACATTGAGCCGGCCGACAGTGGGCCTCCCGGTCGCGAGACCGACCGCTTCTGTCACCACTTCGGCCGCGGCGCTACGCCATCGGCTGCACTGAAACAGGCACTGACAAATGCAGCTTGACTTCAATCCCAAGACCAACGCATTCGTGCTGCGCGTCGCCCGCGGCGAAGCGGACCCGAAGGCAATGATGGTGGAGCACGGCCTCGATTTCTCGGAGCCGGCCAGCACCAGCACGCACGCCGTCCTATTCACTCGCGAGCATTACGCGGCGTGTCCCTTCGCAGACGTTGGGACACCCCTCGCGAAGAAAACCTTGGCCCCCCTCACTGAGCAGATCGCTCTATCAAAAGCGGAGAACACCAGTGCGCACATCCGATGCCCTGCGGGCAAAGAGCTTTGGCCCTTTCAGCGTGCTAACGTTGTCTACGCCCTCGCGCGGAAAAATACGTTGGTTGGAGATCAGCCTGGGCTCGGGAAGACGCCTACTGCTATCTGCTACGCTAACGAGATCGGCGCGAAGCGCGTCCTCGTCGTGTGCCCGGCCAACATTCGACTGCAATGGAACGAATTTATCCGAGACTGGTCTACCATGCGCTTTCCATACGTCGTGTACCCCATCCTCACCGGGGTCCGTGGCGTCAACCCCACGGCCGAGTGGACCATCGTCTCCTATGACCTTGCAAGAACTCCTGAGATCGGTGCCGCATTAGCCCGCGGCACATACGATCTGCTGATCATTGACGAGGGACACTATGTCAAGACGCCTGACAGCGGGCGCACTCATGCTCTGTTCGGCGATCACACCGGCAACATGCGCCGCGCGCTCCGCGACGAGGATGGCGACATATACGACTACGAGATACTATTCGAGGCCCTCGCCAAGCGCTGCGGATCGGTCATGGCTCTCACGGGTACGCCGCTGCCCAATCGTCCGCGCGAGGCCTACACCCTGGCGCGTGCGCTCAACTTCGAGGCTATCGATTGGATGAGCGAAGACAGCTTCAAGAACCGCTTCAACCCGAGCTGCACGATCCAAGTCCCGCGGCAGCGCATCAACGAGCGCACCGGGCTTGTCGAAGTCGAGTATGTGAACCGAACGGTTGAGAAGGCCGGGCGTCACGGCGAACTGCAAGCGCGCCTGCGGGCTAACTTCATGTGCCGGCACCTGAAGCGGGATGTGATGAAGCAACTCAAGATGCCGGTTTTCGATATCATCAAGATCGAAGCGAACGGCGCAATCCGTCAGGCGCTGCAAGCCGAGAAGATGCTCGACATTGACCCCAACAACGCGCAGCTATTCGCGCAGCAGACGTTCGACAACGCCGGGCACATTGCGGTCGTGCGCCGAATGATGGGCGTCGCCAAGGCCCCCATGGTCGCGGATCATATCGAGATGCTGATGGACGGCGGCGAAGAAAAGATCGTGGTGTTCGGATGGCACATCGAAGTGATGGACATTCTGGAACGCAAGCTGGCGAAGTACGGCACCATCCGCATTGACGGAAGCGTTGGCCCCCAGCGCAAGCGTGACCTAGTGAAGCTGTTCCAGACGGACGGCGGCAAACAAGTGCTGCTCGGCAACATGCAATCGGTCGGCACCGGCACTGACGGCCTACAGCTCGTCGCCAACCACGCCATATTCGCCGAGTGCTCCTGGGTGCCGGGCGAAAACCAACAATGCGTTGACCGCCTGGATCGCGGCGGCCAACAAAGAACCGTGCAGGCGGACTTCATGGTTGCGCCTGGGTCCATTGACGACATGGTGCTCACGTCGTCGCTCCGTAAACTGAACGAAACGGATAAGGTGCTTGACAAAGTAGGATACTGAGAGCATGGTGCTCTCGGCTAATTCACTGGAGGCTTCAATGTCACAAATCACAGGCGGTTTCATCGAATACTCGGAACAGCGCGAACCCAACGTGTTCGGCTCTCCGAAGGCTACAGCGCGGTTCGACTTCGGCGTCCCAACTGGGGAAGCCTACGCCGAGACCGCCCAACTTGCCGCGACCAACGCTCGCAACTATGTGCGCACGCTGATCGGGCTCTCGAATGCTGGCGCAGTGGCGGCTGAGGTTCGGGTTCCCCCCTCCTCAACCGAGGCGGCTGCTGCGCCGGCAGCTCCTGGCACAAAGGAAGCTGCCGCTGCTGCCCTCAATGCGAAGGATGCCGCAGCCAAAGACCCTACGACACGCAAGCCGCGCAAGGCACCGGGCACTACGACTGCCGCTGCCGAACCCGCTTCGGCTGCTGGATCGGCTGCGGGTACTGCGGACATGGCGAACATGGACGCTGCACCGGCATCGCAGCCGGCTGCACCTGCGTCTCCTGCATCCGCTTCTGACGACATGGACGCCATCTTCGGCGACGCGACGCCGGCCAAGCCGATCAGCGACGTGGAGCTGAACGACGCGGTGCAGAAGAAGTACAAGGAGACCGGCGACAGCGCCGCGATCCGTGCGCTGACCGGCACCTTCGTGGAGAAGGGCAAAGCGGTCAACGGGAGCAACATCCCGCAAGAGAAGCGCGCCGAGTATCTGACGGCATTGGCTGCGCTCAAGAAGGCATAACGAAGTTCGCGACGGCCGGGGCACAGTCCCGTAGTGCAACCTTGAAGTGACAAGATGCCGGCCGGCGCGAACATAGAGGAGGATTACATGACCAAGACACTTGACCCCATCGTGCAGGCGTTCAAAGCC
>Ga0181352_1000053_pt1 | contig 44859 bp, 49 predicted proteins | sample Fa13VDMLBSN_FD_130103 | JGI IMG/M metagenome (GOLD analysis project Ga0181352, IMG submission 130103) | Freshwater viral communities from Lake Michigan, USA - Fa13.VD.MLB.S.N | ecosystem: Environmental > Aquatic > Freshwater > Lake | place: USA: Michigan | collected 2013-09-23 | reverse complement strand
TAAATGCTTTAGGTACTTTTAAGGCAGCAAATAATTTATCTCTTAAATAAACTACGTCTTCAATTGCGGTATAATCCATACCTTTAGTAGGTTCAATTTTAGTAGCACTGTCATTACCTCTTACTGGGATGTAGAAGTCTTCTAAAATGTTCTGTTGGTTATACTTCATATTATATTCACCAGTTTGAGGATCAATAAATGGAGTTTTCTTCATTGTATTGATAGTTTTCTGCATGAAGTTTTCTACTTCATTTGGTGGAATAGAACCAACATTGATATAGAAAATACGTTTTTCTGGAGCGCGAACAATACGGTGGATTAACATTGCGTCTTCCATTAAGATGTATTGTTTGTATAATTTACGAGCAGGCTCTAAATATGATCTTCCATATGGTAAATAGTTCACATCAGTAATTAATCTGAAGTGAGCCATTTCATAGTTGTCAAAATAAATATTTTTATCATTCTTTTTAGATGACTGAGTACCTTGACCCCCAATACCATAATAACCTGATCCACCTGCATAACCATCAGGAGAGAAAGCAAATCTTATTTCAGCTGGTTTTTTAGGATCGTAATTTTCTTGTCTTTCAATGTGGTAGGCAGTGTAAGGTATAACATTATATACACCAAATTTTTCAGCAATTTCTAATTTTAAGAAGAAATCACCATACTTACACATTTGACGAATCCAAGACCATAGATTAAACTCAATGTTTAATACATCATAGAATAAGTTATATAAAATCTTTTGTGTATCTTCATCACTACTTCTAATTTGGAGTACTTCTCCCATATCATTTTTAAGAGTACTCTCATCAGCTATAATATCTAAAGCAGAAGAAATGATTGCATCTGTATCCATAGCATCATAATCAGAATAAATCTGAGTACGAAGATATTTCCAGTTAATGTTTAGTTGAGCACCATAAAGTGAGGTACTATTACTTGAATATATACGATTGTATCTGTCAACTAAAGAGTTTGTTTGATATTCACCTGTCATCTGGATGCTGTTAACATCCATTACTTTTAATTCATTTCCTCCAGCATTTCTGATTATTACATCAGTTGCAAATAATCGCTGTAGACGTGAAAATACACTAGTATCTGCCATTTTATATTAAATTATACCAATAAATATTATAGTAACCAGCTAATGTCCTCATCGCCGTGACCATAGTTTATTTTGTATGGGTTATTATATGTATTTGGGCTATAAACCCCTTGAGAATTTGGTTTTACATTTGATATATTTGCTAACATAGCGCGAGCTAAATCAACTCCTTGTGATTTAAATTTAAGAGCTGTGTCTCTTATATACATTGCTGTTCCAAAACTCATAACTAAATCATCATTGTATCCAGATTGTGCTTCTGCTTTGCCATTTTTCCAAACAAATACTTTCATTTCTTCAACTAATCGTTTAGATTGTATGATAACACTTTTATCTCCAATATATTCTCTAAATTTATTAATAACTAGTGGTCTAGTTCTTAAATTCATTGTAAAACCAGGTACCATTTTTGATGGATCATCTAGTTTTTCTAAATAAGATTCAGCATTTATTGCTTCAGTTTTAGGAGAGAAATATAAATTTTTATATCCTCTTTCTTGAATCGCATCTAAAGTTGCCCATCCTATATTATTATTTTCAACAACTAACAACGCTTCATTGTATTCTGTTGCTATTCCAACTAATAGATAACCAAATTCTTTTGGTGATAATTGACCTTTATACTCAGCTACCTGTGTGTTAGTATCAATATCTATTATATGGAATGCTGAAAAGTCTTTACTGTCTCCTCGAGCAACGTCAGCTACAACCATATAACTACGGCTATAATCTGCTGGTTCCCATATCCATAAGTTACGGTCTACTCCTCGTCTCTCCAAAGGATCTTTAACATAAGTTGACATTATAAAGTCAATATATTCAGGATAAAATACAACATCACCTGATGTATTAAAGTCACAGTCACATTCTTGAGCAGCTAATCTTGGGTCACCTAGTAATTCATCTTGTTTTTTTCTCCAATTTTCATCTCGTTCAGGATGAACATACCAAGGTAATTTAATTGGTAGGAACTGGTTTTCACCTGCTTCTGCTCTAACCCAAGTTTGATGAAACCAGTTACCAGTACCATATGGGGTAGATAATACAATTGCTCCTCCTCCAGTAGCTAAGGTTTGTTGAGCAGAAGCCCATATTTCACCAATACCATCAATAAATGCTGCCTCATCTATAATAAGAAGTGAAACAGCTTCAGATCGTCCTGCGTCACCTGCCGCTGATACTGCTTTAACTTGCGAACCATTACTTAATCGTAATGTTAATTTATTATTTTCTTCAGCTGGTATTTTTAGCCATGATGGTAGATTTTCAAACATGAATTTAACTTTCGTTACCATGTTTTTAGCTGTTTCTTGTTTAGTAGCTATACATAGAACGTTTTTATCTTTATGGAATAACATTAACCATAATGAATAACCTGCTACTAAAGTTGAGATACCTAACTGTCTTGATTTAAGTATTATATCATATGGATTGTCTTTCCATAAATTAAGTACTTTATCTTGGAATGGGTATAAATTGAATAATACTCTACCACGTTGTGGATGTTGGATATAACAGTATTTACGCATAAAGTGCGCCGGGTCTTGAGCGCACTTTAAGTATTCTTCTCTAATAATTTGTTTTAAATCTTGACTCATAAAACCTTAAGTTTTGTATATAAATATATCAAAAACCTAGGTAATGTTTAATCTGATCAATACGTTGTTCAGTAGTGCCTGATATGATACCAAAGTTTTGGATATGGTTTAAATTGTCAGTGATAGTACTTTTAATTGTTAAATCAATTAACTCACGATATTCAGCATTAGTTTCTCTAACTCCATTATCTTCAATATCTACTCCAATAGGAGATACATAAAATATATAATCATATTCCCAAATAAATGGAGCAGCATACTCAACAAATGATGTTTTATCTTCATTATGAATTGATTGAGCACATTTAGCAAATGAAATAACATCAATCACTGTTCTATCAGTAATAACGTTTTCTCTCATCAATTCAGAACAACGTTCAGCTAAGAATATTGTTTGACCTTTTAATGTACTATCAGTATTTAATGGAATACCTAAATCACGTAAGTATTTACTACGTTCAGTAGCAAAATAATAATCTTTAAATTCAGGTAATTCTTTTAAAGCATGTACGAGTGTACTTTTTCCAACACTCATTGTTCCTGTTAATCCTATCTTCATACTTATAATGTAATAAAAAAGGCCTGCATTTGCAAGCCTATTTTAAAATATGTTTTTAAAGATTAAAATCTAGTTTCCAAATCTTTGATAGTAGATTTAGCTAAATCATTAAAATCAACTGTATTGTTTCCTTTACCCATATTCCAAACATGTTGGAAGGCGTCTACTAGAAAAGCAACTTTATCGTAGTCTGCTGGGTCATCAGCATAATCCATTGGATCAAAATCTCCGTCTGGAGATGGAGTATCATCAATATCGCCAATTATCTCTTTAACTTGGCTTTCATTGATCAATCCAGCCAACTTTTGCATTTTTAAGAATTCTTTATTCATTATATAGTGTTTTTATTTATGTATAAATATTTAAAAAAAATTAGAATCGTTGTTTTGCAACACCACTCTTGTACCATGGTAAACCATCACCTGATCTTTTAGCTTTTTTCCAGCTATCTTTAGTGTGTTCAAAACCATTAATAAAATATTCTTCTTTTCCGTCTGGGTGAATTACTGCTGGTCCATCCCAGTTATGTAATTTACCATCTTTCATGTAACGTACTATTCCATCTTTTGATGTGTATTTTTTAACTTGTAATGTTGGATCTACTCCCATATGTTTTATTTTTTATATACTAAATATAACATCAAAATCCTGGGTAGCCAAACATTATGTTATATATTTTCTAGGTATTTTAGAAAATCTTTATATACAACTCGATAAGCGGGTCGTGAATCTTTTTTAGCTTCACGTAATAGTTGTATTATATCTTGTTCTGATTCGGTTAATAATGTTTTAAATTCAGATAAAGCTATTTCGCTAATAACTAAATTATCACCCTCACCACCATAATCTTCTAAATCATTAAGATATAACTGTATATATTCGTTTAGTTTATTTTTTGAATGCTTCATAAATAAGTTTCTTAAATTTAGATACTACTTCTTTTATTTTCTTGATTTGACTGTTTAGCCACTGTAAACGTTCTCCCATTCTACGTCCATCCATTGGTTTTTCAATGTTATCTTCGGGAATATACTTAGTTAATGGCTTCATATATTCACTTCCGGTTAAGAATATAAAACGGTCTTTATCCACATTTATACCATGAGATTTCATCTGCTTAATTGTTTCTTCACCCCATTTTTCTTTCTCATCTTTAGGCATTTCCTTTAATGTTTTGTCATATGGTGCTAATTCTTTAGTTAAAGGAACTAAATGGTGTTTAGCAGATAAGATAAACATTTTATCTGGTTTGAGTGATTTACCGTATTCTAATGTTTTTTGAAACATTGGAGAAGCAGAATACAGCTCCTGAGCAGGAGCCGTATGGTCTAATTTTGATTTTGTACAACTTAAAAGTACTACTTTAGCCATTAATATCGTTTATGTATAAATATTAAGCTAAGATTATCTCTTTAATCACTTCTTTTTTAGCTAAATCATTTATGCGATAAATTAAACAAGGCATTAATTGTGAAATTAATTCAGGACATTTAGCACTAAAATGTGTTAATAATGATTCAAATGCTGGGACGTATCCTCTATATTGGATATTCATCCCTAATTTCTTGTTGTCTAATGCTTTTTTAACTAAGTTGTAGTTTTTATTACCACTTGTTTTACGTAAATCAGGAAACATATTATATAAAGCTATAATATAGGCTTTTGAGGTTTCAAACTCACAGTTAGCAATAATTTCTTTTGCTACCTCCCAATTACCAATATCAGAACTTTTTAACATTCCATATAAATTTTGGAACACATCAAAGTCAATAACTAATCCTTTATTAATATCTTCATTTACATTTGAATCAAGAACAACTTTTAAATTATGTTTCTCAACATTGTCTAATAGATTAATATAAAACTCTAAACTATCAAATGCTTTTTTAGAACCATGTGATCCTTCAAGTCTAATTCCTCTATGTATTGTAGCTTTATCTTTAACAGTTTGGAAATGTGGAATTTTAGCACATATATCTTTATATTCATCTATTGACACACAATAATGAGTAATATGTTTTTTTCCTTTTATAGTTATATCATTCCATCTATTTCCCATTGGATTGATATGTTTTTTAAATTTAGGATCTTTTACTAAAACATCTATTGGAAATATTAAATAATCAGTTATATGATTAATTTTATTTGTTCTTGTTTTATGATCCCATACTGTGATATTATGGTAATGATTTTCAATGAATTCTTTATTAACAATCAGAGTATCTAATTTTTCAAGTTTACGAGCAGTAGTTATATTTAATTTATTTTCTTCAATATAATTTTTAAGTTTATATGAAGGTAATTCAGATAATGGAGTAACATATACTGTACTGTTATCAGTTAGTTTATTGTCTTTTATTTCGTTTAAGAAATTTTTAATTTTAGTTTGATAGCCTTCTGGTATGATGCCTCCTACTAAATTGTAACCTACACTAAATATTTCAATACGGTGAGGGTGACCAGAATTAATAGCTGTTAGATGTCCTATATTTTGATTTTTCATAATTACTTAGTTAAGAATTGAATTAAAGTTTTATTTAACATTAATGATTTGAATTTGCTTGGTTCACCATTATAGATTGATTTTACAATTTTATATTTTAAATCCATAGCAAACAAATCTTCATTCATTAAAAACGCTAAACGATCAATATATGGTTTTTCAACCTTATTATTCTTAGCATAATATGAGCTAAAGTTAACAATACGAGTTGATAATATTGATGCTAAATCTGCTCTGTATTTATCACCCTTACCAACAATACCTTTTAAAGTATTTAAAACATACTCTTCACTATCATGAGTCATAATAGTTTCTGGTGAGATAATCTTATCTAATTTATTATTGATAAACATTGTGAACATAGTTGTGAATTCGCTACCAACACTACCCTCACCAATCATTTGAATTAAACCTAACTCACTATCAAATGAATTTAATGATGAGATTGAATTAAAGAATGTTGTAATACTTCTTGAGTTAGTATTTGTAGACACTAATTCTGGGTGTTTAAGTAAGAAGTTAATACATCTACTATCTATTGTAGCATCTTCAGCCCACTCACTCCAACAATTAATATCAAATTTAAGATTAACTGTGATAAATCGTGTTTTTTGAGCGTTATCAATACTATTAACTAAATAGTCTCCATTATCAGGATTACTTGTTAATATGATATGCCAATCTTTAGGTAATGTCCAACTAATATATTGTTGTCTATCAATTAACTCCATAACAGCTTGAATAAACCTAACGTCAGCGCGATTCCAGTCATCTAATAATAAGATACCTCCATTAGTTTTGCCACTAATCCATTCAGGTGGACAGTAACTCATACGATTTAGACCTGTAAATTTGTAACCTTGTTTAGTGTACTCTTCTACCGCATGTTCATCAATCCATAAACAGTCATTATCAGTTTTACATACTTCAAATTGACGAATTGGAAAACCTACTAAGTCACCTAACTCCTCAATTTGAGCTAAGTTTAACTTAACAAAGTTTAGATCCGTTTCTTTGGCTAATTGTAAAATTGTTGATGTTTTACCGATACCAGAATCACCAACTACCTCAACGGCTACAGGTAACTTACCATTTGATTGTAAATAACGATTGTTATTTATAATGTGTTTTAAAAATTGTTTTGCCTCTTTAATGTTTAGAGATACTTCAGTGTGTTTTGTTTTTTGTTTTGCCATAACCTTTATTTTATTTTAATTAAATATAACATTTATATCTTAAGAAGCCAAACTTATTTTGATTGTATGACCCCATCCATTTTCTTTTACTGATTCTACATCATCACCATTTGAACATATAACCATCATCATTGGTTTAAGTGTCTTAACTGTGTTTTCACCTATATAGCCATCAGTTAATATGATTAGGCTATTAAACTCTCTATGCTCGTTAAAATATGTAATAAATGGATTCATATCAGTACCACCTCTACCTGTTATTTTGTCAGGTACATCGCCTTTATATTCATATACATTATGGATATCAGCATCACCTTCAGCTATAGTAATTGATACACCAGTTTTATACATGTGATTAATTTCATTAAAGAACTCAATTAAATCTTTTTCACCAACTGAACCTGATGTGTCGACTCCTACTAATATTTTCTTTTTAGTTTTGATTTTTAATGCTGGGTTTTCTTGGAAACGTTTATTTAGCTTACGTCTTGTTTTTTTAGTATATGTTTTTGATGATGTACCACAGAATCGTCTAAAATATGACTTCCAATCATATGAAGGTTCTGTTTCTTCAAACATATTATCAATCCAACTTTGTAATTCTGAAGGTATAAATCCTCTACCTTGATTATTTTGTGAATTAACAATTTCTTTAATTTGATGTTCAATCTGTGCTTTGGCTAATTTAGCATCAGCTTCACTCATCCCATCAAATTCTTTCCATGTTGGGTGTAAACCACCATCCATTCCTGTTAAGCTATCCATTAATGCTTGTAATGATGGGCTTGTACCTTTATCTAATGCTTGTTGTAACAACCCATAATATATTTTAGTACCAGCTTTTTCAGGTAGATTTAATTCGGGAAACGACGATAATAATATAATACCATCCATTGGATAATACTCTGGTGTTAGATATTGGTTAATTTCTAAATCAGCAGCTATATTATGTAATTCTTGGTTTGGATACCAGTCTCTATCTTCTAAGTGGTTAAAACATATATGAAGCAGTTCATGTTTTAATAGACCTATCTTCTTTTTATCATTATCTAATGAGTTCCAAAATTCCTCATTAATAGCTAGTTGATAATTAATGTTATTTTTGGAGACTCCAGCAGTAGGTAAATCCTTTCTTACAACTTTATTAAGAGTTGACATGAATATACCGTAGAATGGTTCACTAAACATTAATTGCTTGCCTATTCTTGATAGGTCTTCTTGTAAATTCGCCATAAGTATTTGTAATTATGGTTAAATATAACAAAAGGGTTCGGCAAAGCCAAACCCTTCATGTCAAATGTTATGTATAGTCTTTATAAAAGCGACTCAGCTACATATATTCCTTGCGCTCCACTTACTGTAATTCCACGAGCAGATAAAGCATCTCCTACAAAATGTACATTAGGATAATCAATTAATGCTAAGTTTTTATAGTCTACTAATGGTTCAGGACTTAAATACTTTACTTCAGGTATATATATTCCCCAATCATCACCAAATTCAAATACTTCGTTCATGTTGTCAATAAAGTTTTCAATATGTTCAAAATATCCTTCAAATATTTCTCTAACTTTATTTAATTCTGCTGTCACTATTTGATAACTATTAACTTTGTTTCCTTCAGATGTTTTAGAAGCACTATTTTTTATATTAGGAGAATAATATAAACCTGTATTCATCATTTGTAATTTGGATACAACATCTCTTGACCATTCAAATGGATTTTCAATACCTTTGATTTCCATTAGAATACCAAAGTTAGTCATGTCATTACGATATTGTTCTCCTTTTTTAGCATGACCATTGTAGCTAATATCACCATATGTTTCTTCTACCGCTACATAAGCTGCGTTATTGTTAGTACAAAACGAACGTAATGATACATTATTAAACTTTTGATATAGTTTAAAATCATAACTAATATCAATTAATTTTTGGAAGTATTTTTGCGGTGCTTCAAAACGAACTCCAATTTGTACTGATTTTGGTTCTGTTGGTAAGTTATAGTCATTTGATAATGATTGAGCAAAATCAATACCTGATTTACCTACTGCGAAGATAAGCTCATCATATGATATACTTGCTTGTAGTTCAGTATGGACTACATTTATAATTTTAATTACATTGTTATTAAAATCTATATTTTTAACTTCTGCTCTCCATTCAAATTTAACACCTTTATCAACTAAATATTGATACCATGTTTTAGCAATTTCATGTAGATAATTTGAACCAATATGCCATACTGGGAATAAACGTAATCCAAAATGTGGTTTAATAAAATCTGGTTCTTCTTGTGGGTCAGAGCAAAATATTTCTTCTGGTTTAGGATGGAAACGTCTAAAGTTACTGATAACTTGATCCATCAATTCCATTGCTTTCTCTTCACCACAATACTTTGATAGTACACCTCCAATTGCTGTATGGTATGTGAGTTTGCCATCACTCCATCCGCCACATCCGAGCATACCTGTCATTACTTCTTCAGGTAAACGATTGTGTGGATCATTTCCTTTGTCTATAATGGTGATCAATTCACCTGGGTAGCCGTTATCGACTAATTTAGTAGCTGCGTTTATACCCGCTACTCCCGCACCTATAATTACTATTTTCTTATTCATATAATATTAATATAATAAATTTTATTTTAAGGCCAAACTAAGCATAGAGAAGGCCCAATCTAATGATTGGGCCACAGCTCCATTTAGTTTTGTTTAAGTCGACAGGCTATGAATCTGTCTATAAATTATTTAGAAAACGAAGATTTTAATTTATTAAAGAAACCACTAGGTTTTGTAGTTTTAGGAGAGTTAGTTGGAACTGTTGCTTTTTCATCTGTTTTTCCTGGTCTAACAATTTTCATGATTATGTCATTGTAAGAAGATTTTTTGTCTTCAGGTAAAGCTTCAAGATTAATATTTATAGTGGCCCACCAATAGAAGCGATTACCTTGTTCTTCATTGTATCCAAATTTAATATCTTCATCTCCTAAACCTAACTGATTTTTTATGTCTTGTTCCATTTTGTCAGTTATCATTAAATGATATCCATTCATCCCTAATATCTCAGTAAATTTTTTTTCTTCATTTAATTGGTTCTCAATTAAACTTTTTCTTTGATTATATTGAGCTTCAGTAATCACACCAGCCAATTTTTGCATTTTTAAGAATGACTCATTTAATGCTTCTTCGGTTGTTTCTTCAGTTACATCCATTTCAGCCATTACATCTGTTTCATCAATAGGAGCATCAGTAGTTACTTCTTTTTCATCCTTAGGAGCAGATTTTTTAGCTTTGTTCATTTTTTCAAGCATTTTACCATACTTGGCTTTTTGCTTTTCAAGCATTTTGATTTCTTTTTTTAATTCACCCATTTTGGTTTCATCAAACATGCCTTGCATTTCTTCTAATGATTCAGCCATTTCAATTTTCTGTTTTCTTTCATTTATGGCTTTATCACAAGCTGTCATTTTAGCTTCATACATTGCTCTAGTACCAGCTTCATCTATTTCTTTAATATACTCATTAATTGATTCACGAATAAGAGTACGTAAATTTTCTAATTTCATTTTTGTTGTATTTTATTATAAATATATGTGTTTTATTAAACAGTTTTTTTCTCTATAGATTTATTTAATTTAAAGTTTCGAACACCTTTAATTGCTCTAATATCAGTAAATAATTGTTGTAGATCTTCATCTGTGAACCCATTAGGATATGGATGTGGATCTACTTTAATCTTAATTATTGTATAATAGTTAGGATTACTAAATGCTGATGTTTCGCCTGATAAATCATAATCCTTACTTGATACAATTGTTACACCAGGTAATGATCTAATATCAGATAGTATATCTTTTTGAGGGCGTTCTTCAGTGTTAGTAAGAAGTAGCCCCTCAATATTATATTGAGTGGACTCTTCTTTTAAGATAAGTTGAAGTTCTTCTCTAATTATTTCTATTAAACGAGATCGTTTCATTTTTTGTTTATCTTCAATGTCAATGTACCATTACCTTTAATAACACGATGCCATTGTCCTTTTGGTATAAATATTGACTCATTTATAGAAGTTGGTAGTTGATCTTCTAATTGTATCTTCCAATCAGTTTCACCTATGATTTCAACAACACGATCTTCTTTATCACGGTGCCATTTTAATTCAATTGGATCAATATTTTCATTAAACTCACGAATAATGTATTCATCTGTGACTTCAAGATCTTTATATGGTTTAGATTCATTTAAACCAAAATCAGGTAAGTTGATATTATCTATATCATCATCATCTTCATCTTCAATATCAGGAGTTGGTTCCATATGATCTTCAGCCCAACGTTTTTGTGCTGGTGTTATTCTATTGTTTAGTAAGTTTTCAATAAATTCAACAAATGCTTTAGCGTCATCTTCTCGATATATATTAGCTAAAAATAATTCAAATGATATTTTATTACGAACATTAGCATTATTATATAATGCTCTTAAATCACTTAATATATGAGTACCGGTACCAAAGTCTTCTGGTTCGTGTTCTAATTTATCTGCTGCCGCTACTGTGGCTTGGTTAGTAGAAACATCTTTAGTAAATCCTTGAAGTGAAACTATTTCATATAATCCTTTAATAATTTCATGGACTAAAAATGGGAATACTAAACCTGTTGCTCTGATTTTTAAATTACCTTCATCATCAAAGCTAGCATCTGATTCTCCACCTTTACCACCTGAACCTTCTGGGTTACCAGCTAACATAGCTAATAACATCGCTACAGCTTCTTTATCATAAAATATTCCAAATACTTTCTTTAATGTATCTCCATATTTAGAAACTGAGTCATCAAGATTTGTAACTACAGCACTATATCTTTGTAATAGATTATCATCTACATCATCTAAAAAATCCACAAATGGTTTTTCTAATGAACCATAGATTGATGCTCCTTGAGTAATAGCGTTAATAAGACGTCTTTTAGCTACTTCATCATTTTTAAGATCAGGTTGATCTTCAGAAGGCATAGGTGTTTCTTCTTCCTCTTCTTTTCCTTTAGGGGGAGGAGGAGGTAATTGATCTTGACCTAATGTAGCCTCAATTTCGATATTATATTCATCAATAATTGGGTACATTTTTTTAACCATTTCTACAGCTAATTCTTCTAACTGAGTCTTATATGGTGCTTCAGCTGACATTAATTGACTAAGCAATACTTGAGATTTTTGCATTATCTTCATCAAAGAATCATTGCCTAGTAATTTAGCTCTAGTTTCAGCGTTTCTTCTTTCAACACCAGACATTGTTTCTGGGTCTTTGAATATATCGCTATATTTCATTTCATGGAGTTTTTTCATTTCTTTAGTTTTTTATACTTATTCATGATTCCTTTTACTAAAGTAGCTGCTTTATCTTCATTTGTTTTAGCTTTAGCTGGTCTTTCTTTAGGAGTTTTACCGGGTGTTGGAGTTAAACCTGGGTTACCTGGTTTTGTTTTAGGTGTAGTTTTAGGTGGCGCTTCTTTTGTTTCAGATTCACTTACAGTTTCAGCATCTTTAAATCCTCTATCATATCCATCTCTTAAACCATCAGTATACCCACGACGGTAATCTTCAGATTCTTGATCTAAATCTAATGATTTAGTTTTACCAGGATAATCAAATCCTAATTCTTTAATAGAAGCTAACTCTTCACGAATAATTTCTTTTAATTTATTGATCTTCATTTTTTATATTTTTTAATTTTATTTCTTCTAACTCTTCTTTAGTGGCTGCTCCTAGAGCTATTCTTTTTAAAATATTTTTTTCGTTTTCTCTTAAGTTACGAGCATCTAATGCATCTATAAAGTTACCTACTCTACCCATATTAAACGCAGTATTAGAGGTTATAATAAAGTGTCTTGCTTCAGGTTGGAATGAGGCTTGAGCTATCATAGTACCACTAGCTGATAATCGAATGAGATACATTTTACTTTGACCAGCAGATATAATTCTCATAACTCGTCCTCTATCTCCTAATGCTCTATTACGACTTGTTGCCCCACTGTCATTATCTACTACTGTACCTGATAATATTCTATTTTTAAGCGGTGTGGGTAAAGCATTAAATCCAGTGGTTAAACCTGCAGCATCAATTGCTTGTCGTACAGCATCATTTACTTGGCCAGCAGCTGCAGGTGGTGTAGCTGCTGCGGCTGCTCCTGGTTGTCTACCTCTTCTAGTAGCCGCTGGGGCTGGTTGTCCTGTAATCGCTGCTACCTCTCTAGGTGAGAATGATTTATTAAGTATTCTACCAGTAGTTCCTAATCTATAACTTTCTCTTGGGTTTTGAGTGTTAAGTAAGTATGGACTATCTTCATACATTATAGGTCTTAAAGTATTAGCACTATCTAATGGTGGGTTATTATCAATAAAAGCTCTAAAACCACGTGGACTTCTACCTATATTACTACCAAATATTCCCATAAGATCTCTGTTAGTATAGGTCATATTTTGACTTCTAAGATAATTAAAAATTAATTGACAATACTCAGGTGTAAGGATAGAAGTATCATAACTAGCTCGTCTCCAATATTCATCATTTCTATTTACCCATATTCTAAAAGCTGTTACTCCATCTTTAAGAGTTGGAATAAGAGTAAATAATTTATTATCATTATCATCTGCGGCTGGTTTTAAAATATACGGAGTACCTGATAATGTAACAACTCTATTTTGAGGTGGGATGCTGTTAACAAGAGTTAAAAGAGCATCTTTAGAAATATTACTAGGAATATTACCCGTTTCATTAGTAAATACACTTAATATATTATTTGTTATTTTTTCATTTTCTCCTGCGTCAGTTAAGGAATTTTGAACTTCTTCACTAGAAAATGGTAATGATGTTACTTTATTATTTACTATTTTATAAGCAGTAAAGGCGTTAGTATCTATAAGTAAAGTTGAACCATCTTCTAATTGTTTAGCGAGTAAAGCTGATTCTTCATCAGTTTTAGCTTTATCAATAACTTTTTTAATTAAATCTGGTGTAGCTGCGTCTGATGATACTAATTTTAATATAACACTAAATGGAAGTGTGTCTATATCAGGGTAAACAGATAAATATTTAGAAGCTATTGTTGATGAGACCTTATCAAATACTTTTGAAACAGTTGTACCATTAGGTTTAAGTTTAAATACTCTAATAGCAACATCTTGAAATCTGTTTTCAAACATTAATTCAATAATGTCATTTCCATTAGATGATACAAAAAATCTTCGATCATCATTTTTAGTTATCTTATCATTATTAACTATATCTTTTTTTAGTTCAAATGGAACAGTTGTTTTAGCTAATAATTCTTCAGCTTGTTTTATTGATAATCTACCTTCTTGAAGGTAAAACCTTAATATTAATTTTTTATCTGAGTCAGTGAAATTAGGATTATCATAGTTATCTACTAGATACTTCATTTCAACTAGTTGATTTCTAATGATACTTTCCTTTAAATTTTTATCTAATTTTGGGAGATAGTCAGAGACAAATTTCTCTTGGGACATATCATCAAAAAGTTTTACAGGATTATTACCTGTACTTCTAATATTAAAATATCTTAGTTTTTGTGTTGGTGTAAAATATAAATTCCAAGTAGAGTATGAGACTGGGGTATTTTTATATTCTTGTTCTTCTCTTTCAGTATCTGTAATATCAACCCAAGGCATTTTAGATTTAACATTAGGAATCTCAGATAACCATGGAACTTCTCTTAATAATTCATCAAAAGTCATTACACGAGACTCATATGGGCTGTTTTTTCTATTAGTATAAACCCAGTTATCATTAGCTCTAGATTGTATAGCTACAAAACTTAACGCGTTATCATCTGGTAAGTTAGAGTTTTTAACTAAATAGAATGTTGGATAACCATTTCGTGAGCTATATCTATATCCTGCCCAACTTCCTTTAGTTATACACCATGGAACTTCTCCTTTAAATCGAGTACATAAATCTTCTCTATTACCATTAAATAATTTTATATTACCATCTTCACTAGAGTATATTAAATCTGGTATCTCTAGTTCTTTTTCTTTTTCTGTAGTTGTTTTATCTTTATTAGCTAAAAGTGAAAAGAAATCATCTAGTTCAAATTCATCCTTTAATGTTGTATAATTGTATATATCATTTTGAGGAGAAGGTAAATTGCTTCTTAATTTATCAAAAGCACTAATAAATTGATCTAATTGAGCATCAGTAAATGGTTTTTTAGTGATTGGATCAGAAAATCCTGGGACTCCAGGGTTATCTTCCATTTGTTTTTTAAAGTCAGCCTTTATAGTATCTATAACCTTTTGACCATATACCTCTGCTAAGATATCATAGTTTTCATTAATATATTCTAATAATATAGCAATTTTTTTCATGAAAATAATTTGTTATAAATATGGACAATTATTCTTCAGTTTTAGGATGAAACCAATTAGAACACCATTTAGATGGATCTTTAATTTGGTTACCGTTATCATCTACTAATTCATTAGTACCTTTATATTTTTGGTATTCTTTATTATTACAGTAATGTTTTTTATCTTCCATATAATAATACTCACAGACATGACAGCCAAACCCTACTGGGGAGTACATGTAAGGAGGGTATTTTTCCTCTTGTTTACCTTCTAGTAAGTCTATTAATTTAATCATTTTGTTTTCCCCCATTTTTTACCTTTACCTTTGGTTTTACATTGAGATGGTGTAGGGCGACATGAAGGGTATTTAGCTCGTTTTTCACCTTTTTTTCTACCACATGATTTACATTTACCATTACGGCATGTATTACAGTCTACCCACCCACCTTCTTTACCAGGTGCTCCTTTACGTTTAAACCATTTATGTAATGATTCATCTTCAGTTAAATTAGATTTATGATAAAATGTAATAATATTTATAGCATTTTTTAATAATGAATTTCCTGCTAAATCCCATAATTTATCAAGAGTATCATCATCTCCTTTTTCAACTAAATCAAATATTTCTTGATTTAATTTAATCATATTTTTATCATTATGTTCTAAACCTTGTTGATGAATAAGATTATGTGATAAAACAGGTATTAATGGTTTAATATCTTTTAAGGCTTGCTGATATATTTCTTTTGAGGGTTTATTATCTTCTTTTAAATCTTTCCAGATTTTACCTTGACGACATCTAACAATAGCACCTGATTTGTAAGCAGATGGCTTATCATATCGACGATCAGCAATACGCTTACAGCGATCTGCTTTTTTCTTTTGCTCCTCAAGGAGTTGTTTAAGTATGTGTGTTAGTTTCATATGATTATACATATTGAGCCCTATATTGCTTATTCTTAATAGTTTGAGCTTTCCCAATAAGTTGACATCTTACTGTTTCTGGGTTAATTTGAAGATCAAGAGCTAAATCATGATAGCTAGGATATGTTTGGATGTATTCACCTGATATTTTATATAAAGCCACAGGATTACCCTTTCCTTTATTAGGACTTACTCTACCCTTATGAGCTTTAGATACATTAGGTTTAGGGCCATCAGATTTACCTTTTTTAGATGTTGTTGAACCTGTTTTAGCTTTAGATATTTTTTCACAAATTTCTTTTGAAAATTTACGTCCTGTTAGTTTTTCACTAACTGTCTTTTTAGTTTCTTCTTTATGAAGATTATTTCCTCTAGCATCATTAGTCATATTATAAAACATTGAATTCCCAGCCGCGTTAAATTTTGTCAAATAATATGTTTCCATAACTCGAGCATCTCCCTCACCTTCCCATAATATTTCTCTAATAAAATTTTCTTTACCATGTTTTTTTAAAGCATTTTTTAATGCTTTTCCACTACCATAATAGTTTTCATCAACTTGAGTCTTTCTAGAAGATCCAATATATTTTTTATTATTAATAATATTAGTTATAAGATAAACATAAGCCATGTTCCCTCCATTTATTATAAATATTGGGGGTGTCGCTTACCTTACCAATAACCGGTAAAAGTGGTTTTGAATCCTAACAACTTAGAATATCTGGGGACGCGACATGACCAGTACGACGCCTTTGTTCTGTCTTTTTTATTAGGACAATCATGTCTTTTTGAAAACGCTTGACGTGCTTTAGGATTGTTTAATTTAGCACGTAATCCACCACCCGCCATACCAAATGATACTTTTTTAATACGTTTAGTTTTAGGATCTTTAACATAAACATAGAATTTTTTAGATCCACCACGTTTTGGTTTTCCTAAAGCAGGTTGTTTCTTTTCTTCTTCTAACTCTACTTCTGTTAATATTTCAATTTCCATCATTGGTAAATCTAAAGGTACTATTTCACCTTCAAACATTCCAAAACGACCTAAATCAGTATTTTCAAATAATCTTTTATCAGCATCTTGAAGTTTAATAATACCTTTAACCCATAATAAGCGAGTTTCATTGAGTAATTCAATGTGAGCTTTAGAACCAGGGCGGAATATGTTATTATGCACTTGAATGTTATTACCCAAATGATATCGCATTGCTTCCGATATAGGCATTTTATGTTGAAGAGACTCATTTAATAGAGGTGCTCCACAATCACATTTTTTATTTGGTTGTTTCATTATTTAAACAATTGATTAAAGTTCATTGATATTTCAGATGATTTAACTGTAACTCCATTATTTAAGATATTCTCATCTGGGATACTGTCTATAATTGCTTTAGTTATTTCTGTGTATTCTCCTTTTCCAGTAGCATTAACATTTAAAATATACCCTACTTCTTGATTCATATTAGGTTTTTTAATTAACTTTGTCCATAAAAGTTTACGTAGTAAAGCTATAGTTGCTTCTTCAGGGGTTGAGTTAGAATCTAATCCTAATGTTTTATATAAAGTATCTATCTTACTAAAAAAAGGTTTAGCTATATCTAATTTTTTTAAATCATTATTAGAATAAATTTCAGATATAATTTTAAAACCATTTAATAAATCTTGAGGTTTAAAATTACCTGTGTTAGCTTTAATAGTTTCTTCATTAAATAATGATAATGTACCAAATACTTTATTTAAAAGACTGATTGTTTCTGTGTCAGTTCCAAATTTACCTAAAGTAATAGTTTTAGTGTCATATGCTTTAACTTCAACTCCAACTCCACCAATAATTAAATCTGGGTTTTCTCCTCCTTTACCTCCTCTACCATCTATAACATCTATTGATTTTATATTATGTTGGTAAGCCCAATAAGTAGCCACTTCTCCATTTCCTGATCCGGCTGTTGGTGTACCGTCAGCTTTTAATGGTTTAACTGGGTATAATACAGCCCAAATTTTTTCATCGTCTCCTCTTAAATTAAAAGATTGACCTACTTGTAATGGGGTTTTACATTTTGGGATATCATTAACTCCTAAAGCTGCTTTTATTCGTTCATCAAATGAACTATCAGTTTCAGTTAAAATTCCCATTTCATTTAAATTTATATCTTCTCCTAATGTCTCATTTATTAAAGAATTAAGTAATAAAACATCATTAGGGTTACTCATGTCTGGGTAACCCTTAGGAAATTTATAAGAAACACTGTTAAGAAATTTATCGAATATATTCATATCGATAAATATTTACCTAGCTAATAAATAAACTAGAGGTGTGATTATTACTAATGAAACTCCACCAGTGATAAATGTTGCTTTAACCCATTTATCTTTTTTAGTGGTCATTTCAGCTAGTTTAATTTTAGTATTTTCATGAGCAGTATACTCATCATTATACTTTTTTTCAAAATCTTTAGCTACTAAAAGCATACTGTCAAATTGTTTATCTAAAGCATCATATGCTTCTCTTTCTCTATCAATTTGTGAATCAGCATCATCAGCATATTTTTTCCATTTTGCTACTTCTAACTTACAACCTTCAAATTGTTTGAATTTTACTAATAATTCAACTTCTTGTTTATTAGTAAAGAATATACCTGTGTCTCCACCTAAAACAATACGTTTAGGGGTTAAGAGTTGACCACATACTGTCGCGTTGATCAACAGTGTAAGAGCGAATGTTAGAAACGTCTTTAGCATTTTGGATATAGATTTTTTGAATTTCTACTCGAGCGTTGGCTTGTGCGCTGTCGTAATTATGTTTTAATTTATTATACTCGATATTAAGTGAATCAACTATATGACTTAAACTATCAATACGATTATCTTTAGGTGGTTCAACTGGTCTTGGAGGTTCAGGTTTTATTAATAAATGAACTAAAAATGCTATAGCTAGAAACCAAGGTAGTATAGTAAACCAATTATCTTTTATAAACTTATTTATTGTTTTCATTATGCTGGTACTGTTTCTGCTGGTGTTTCTTCTTCAGTTGGTGGTGTTTCTTCTGCTGGTGCTTCTGGGGTGGTTTCATCTGCTGGTGTTTCTCCTCCTGTTGGGACTTCTCCGCTTACTTCTTCTTTTTCACCACCACTTGTTCCATACATTAGTATGCGGGCTATTGCTTCAGCTGCTCTTTCTTCTTCACTAATATTCATTAAATAATATTTTTTACCTTCTACTTTAGCAGTCCATGATCTTTCACCATATATCAAATAAAAGAATTGATCATTAGCTAAAATGATTTTAAATGTAGTGGGGCGTGGAGCTACCCACCAAATATCTTTAATAAAATCTTCGTATTGTTTAGTTAACAGGTTAATTAAAACTTGTCTTAAGTTCTCAAATTGTGCTAAGATAGGAAATGTTTCTTTATCAAAGTCAACATCTTCAGGTGTAACACCTAAAGTATCTTTTTGAATCTTAGTACTATATACTCGTCTAAGTACTGTTCTAATTTTATCTTCTATTTCCTTTCTATTAGTCATTTTATTTCTTTATGATATATTCCTCAGCTTTCTCTTCAATTGAATTTAATTTAACTGATTGGTACTCTAAGTATTGTGTAACTGAGTTTATGTAGTCATTTGCTTTGGTGATTTTACTTTGTACCCATCCTTCTAGTTGAGTATCGTCATCAAGCATACTCATTAATTTTTTAGCGTTGTCTACTAAACGATAAAGTTCAGATTTAGCCATTTCACCTTCATAATCAATTTCCTCATGAACTTTTCTTAACAATTTAAAATCTTCAGCATCAATTTTTCCATTTTTATTAGCGTCTAATTTCTTTTGTCCACCTTTTAATTTTTCAGTGACATTTTTGATTGCTTTTTTTAATCTTTCTTCGTTCATAGGTTGCACTTGATTTTTAGCTATATTAACTGCTCTTCCGTATAATACGTCTTGAGCTTCTTTTTTATATTTTTTAATAGCGTTTTTAACCGCTTTAGGATCTTTTGTAATTGCTTGATATATACCTTCTGCTCTATCTTTAACACCTTGTGATAATCCTTCTTTAGCAGCTTCTGGTTCAGAAGCATATAATGCTTTTAAGTATGCCTTTGCCTTAGCAACAGATGAAGAACATCCTTTCTTCTTACCTGTTTCTTTATTATAAACGCATTTTCCTTTTCTTTCGTATGGCATACTTTTTAGTTTAAAGTTAAGGGGAGCTTTGCTCCCCTATAACTGTTTTTTGATGTCTTACTTTGTTTTGCTTTCAGCAACAGAAGCTTTACGATACTCGTTAGCTACTTTTTTAACTTCACCTGCAATCTTGCGAGCGCGTCCTTGTGCTGCTTTAGATCCTTTAGCATGTTCTGCTGTTAGATCTTCTAGTAAACCATGCAACTTTTCTAATAACTCTTGACTGTTCATAGATTTTATTTTATTTGTTTGTATTATGCTTGTTCACTTCCTGTTGGAATCTGAGTCTTAAGGAAGAACAAAGCTGTATTTCCGATTTGGCGAATTAATTTACTTTTAGTTTCACTATCTGGTAGTTGTTTAGCCGCGTCTAAAGCCATTTGTAATCCTTTACCAATAGTTTTTTCTGTTGAATCTCCACCTGACATATCCATGTTTGGTTCAGTGTCTGTCGCTGGTTCTTCAACTGGGGCTTCTATATTTACTGATTCATCACCTTGTGGTGTGTCTAAATCTAATTCTAACTCATCAGTAGGTTCTTCTTCTTTCTTTTTCTTTTCAAATAAAGCAAGTTCCTCTTTAACAAGTTTGTTTATTACTGTTCTTAATTCGTTCATTGTATTTTTACTATAAATATTATTTTCTTCAATTCCCCATTCTTTAGCTTTAGAATCAATGTATTTTTTAGCTTCTTGGTACTCGTCATTAGTTATGTCTTTTCTAACACGATCTAGTTCTTTTCTAGCAGCGACTACTTTATTGACTTTTTTTTGCTTATCTCCTTCTTCTTTAAATTGATCTAACCAATTACGAAATATTTCTTTTTCTTCAGGGTGAAGTTTAGCCTCATGTGTTTTTTTCATTATCGTAGATTTTGAAGTTTATAGATGGTAGATTTGATTAATTCTGTGATACCATCTAATAGATTTAGGATATAACTGTCCTCAATTGTTTCATAAGTAGCATAAACAGCTTTACAAAGTGTATCTAAGTATGCTATTACTTGTTGGACATTATTATATTCCATTAAGTTAAAATTAGAATAACCTTTTACTATACCATATTTACCTTGATATGCTTCCACTATACCATCTATTAATTCATCAATACCTTCATAATACTTTTGTAATGCTTTATGCTCAGCATATGATTGTGTTTGTAAATGAAATATGTGAGTTTGAGTTTGAGAATGGAATAAATATGAAATTAATTTAGCAAAATCCATAGTAAATTTTATTATAAATATTTACTGTTTCTTCAAACTCTCAAGATACTTAATGGTTTCTTCTTTACTTTCAAGAAGTTTTTGTTTAGATGACCCAACCCATTTTTCTACTTCACCAGCTTCAGTGACCCATGACTCATTAGATGTATTTATTTCTTCGTCTATCCAAATATTAAATTCTTGTATTACTCCATCAATATCTGAGTTGATGACAAATTTTTCATATTCTTCAAGTAATCCTTTTTTTCTAAGGTCAGCTTCAAAGTCTACCTGGCAGTTGAAGCATCTTTTATGTTGTAGGTAAAATGCTTTATCTAAATGTGGTTTCATTACTTTACTACAGCATGGGCAAAATAATGGTAGATTAATCTCCTTTTTAGCCGCGTCTAGTTTAGTGATATTTTGTTTAATACCATTTTTAATAGTCCAAGTACGATCATCTTCTTCCCATATATCGCCTTCTTCATGGAACTCTTGCTGTTTAGTGTAACCTGAACTTAATGTTGCTTTTTCACCGTATTTACCTTGAACTAAATTACGAAGACGTTGTATATCTTTTTCTTTAAATTCTTTTTTCAAAACATTTTCTGCCATAACTTATGATTTTGAGGGTATTGCTGTTATAGTATAATCTTCTTCTTTTTTAAGACCAGCACTTGTTAATATTTTTTCTAAACTTCTTTCGATTTTACTGTAAGTTACAACATCATTAGGAATAAAACGAATATAATTTTTTTCTTTATTTGGTGATAAATCTGTAGGTTTGGGAATATAATTTAACTCTGCTTCTAACGCTGTGTTAGTATCTTTTGTATAGGTATGAAATTTACCATTATTATTAGATAATGTTTTATACTTTTTTTCAAGATCTTTATATTTTTTATTTTTTACTATCCATTCTTCTTTACTTAAAGTAGAAAAATCTTTTTCCATTGAGTTTTTAACTGCTGGTGGTATTCCAACTCCAAAGTAATTTTCTTTTGCTTGTTTTACTAAAGTAGGATTTTTAATAAAAGATGTTTTATAATTTTTAGGATCATTAATGATACTAATAATTTCATCAGATGTTTTTGTTAATGGAGTTAACTTTACATCATTTGATATTTTTCCAATAGAAAAAGTAGTTTCATCACCTTCATTTTCCATTAGTTTTACTAAACTATATTTCATAATCCTAATTCTTTTAATTGTTTAATTGTGTCTGCTGTAGATGTATGTAATATTCCTATTCCACCTTTATCTCTCCATTGTTGTATATTTTTTTCCATATCATCAATAAGTATTTTATTCTCTCCTGAGTATTTTTGTTTAAATCTAGCTGGTGTTAAAATCATTTTAGCATCTGGTAGATTATTTTTCTTCCATACTCGTTTACCTATTTTAGATGATTCTTCTTGTGATGGGGCTGATAGTAATGTTGGGTTATATGGGGCGATATAATTCCATAACTCTTTACCATCAGGTAACCATTTTAATTTAATCCAAAATGCAGCTCCCATTTTATGTATTGGTTCCCAAAATTCAGGACCTTCACCTGCCTCACTAAATGGTTTACCTGTTGCCTCTTCGTAACCTTTTTCAAAATCAACTAATACACCATCTAAATCACAATAAATAGTATATTTGTCTTTTTCAACTTCTTCTAATAACTCTTTTAATTTAATCATTTTCTAATGAATTTTCCCAACCTCTAAATAATAAACCATTACCATAAGTATAAGCTTCTGCTTCTAATTCTTTTAGGTAATCATCTTCATTTATGTTGTGACCTTGAATATTTGTTAATCTACCTTCTAAGTTTTGTTTATGATGAATCATTTCATGAGCATACGAACGTAATATATCTTTAGGATGACGTCCATATGTGTATAGAGTGATTGATTTATCATCTGGGTTGTAGTATGCTGTTTTGCCTAACAAATCCTTAGCATTTTCAGTATCATCTTCAATGAATATTAAATCAGGTAATGGTTCAATATCAATATGATCCATCATATGCATTGTTAATGATACTAACAATTCTTTAAATTCAGGATTGTTTTCTAAACCATTTTTATTAATATTAGATATTATAATTTTATCTTTATCTTTATCTATTTTAAAATCTGGTGGAGATAAATTTTTATAATAATTTTTATAATAATCTACTCTTGTTGGTTCTGAGGATATATTTAGGTCTAATTGTTTATCTTGTAATGGTTCAAAAAAGTTATTTAAGTCTTCTTTAGGTGTATTATCATGACCGCATTTATGACAGATAAATAAATCATCTCCACCATCTTCTATTTTCCAAGTCCAACCACAACCATCACAAACTATACTATCACCTTGAACTTGTTCAAATGTTAATTTATTACTAGTAGTTTGAAAATTAGGTTTACGCATTATAGTTTTAGCCACCGCTACTACTTTATCACGCAATTGGCTTTTCCTAATATCTTTAGTTAATGGAATATTAATATCAGTGTCTAAGTCTGTTGCTACTACTTCCCCTTGATCTAATAAAGTTGTTAATTCATCTTTTTCATCTGATAGTTTATCGAAGAAATCATATAACTCATCTGTCTCAATTTCAGGGCGATTACGTTTATCATTGACTCTATCAATAAAATGAGGAGGAATATCAATATCAATAGGGTCTAACACATCATCTGCGTAATCATCAATATCATCAATTTCAGGTTCAGGTACAACTTCATTAACCCAAGTTGTTATTTCTTCATCTTCTGATACTCCTTGTAAAATACTATATATTTCTTCTTTGTCTTTTAGTTCTATTTTAGGTAAAAAAGTAAAGAATAAATCTTTATTATCTAATACTGCTCTAGCAGCTGTACCACTAGCTATGTTAGCAGTTACAATATTAATTGGTTCTAAATTGAGTTTATCATCTACCGCTTTAGTACGTTTATCAAATTGAAGAAAATCATCTTCATTACCTTCTCTAGAACCTAAAAACCACTTAATTTTAACATCTGGGTTATTTTTAGCTAGACGGTAAATATCAGTAATAGGGTTAGCTGATGGTTGTATTTCAATCTTTGGTGATAAATAATTTTTATATATCTCCCAAATTTTAGCTGTTTGAGCTTGAGTTATATTTGATCTACCACCCCCTGTCCCAACAAATATAATAAATTTATCTAATGTTGGATTTTCGTCTAATGCTCTCTTAACTACTTCAAAATGACCTTTTGTTGGTGGTTGAAACCCACCTCCAAAAACACCTATAGTTTCTTGAGTTGCCTCAGTTAAAAATGATGATATGAGTGATCTAGTTAATGAGTTCATTTAATAAAATTATTAATAATAGTAGGTAATTGTTTACTATCTATAGGATTTAATTTAGATTGAATATCCCCGTAAGTATTAGCTATTTTATCTATATTTTGATAAAGTTGTTGTTTTGTTTTTTCTCTTGATTTTTCTCGTTTAGCTTTTTCTTCAGGTGACAACTCAGTATCATCTTTTCTAAATGATGAAGTAAATTGACCTGTAGATAACAAATTATCAAAATATTCTTTTAAAGTACCATCTTGATATGCTTTTTCAAAATTAGCGATTTCTGCTTCTTCCTCTGGGCCTGATGGTGTATTTACTAAAATAAAATTATCTCCGAATATGTTTTTATACTCGTCTAACAAATTGTAAACATTAGCCCAAGTTCCTAAAACACCAGCAGCTGGTACCTTACGTTCACGTTTATAGTTTCTTAAAAATGATACTATTGGGTGAGCATAAACCATCAACATCATAACATCATATCCACCTTCTTTTAACATATCTAATGTTGGTTGAAGTGTAGATAGATTAGACGCTGTGGTGTCGTAAATTAAATTACGTTTAGCTGCTATAGCGTTAGGTAAATCTTGTTTTCTTATTTGAGATGAAGCAGCTGATAAATTACCATACATTGGTGAATCTTTATCTTCTACATACTTATCAGCATTTAGATTTTCAAACCCACCTAATTGTGAATCAATTGTTTTTAAGATTGTTGATTTACCTACTGATGCTCCTCCAGCCATTATTATAGCTTTTGGTGAACCTTGTATTTCTTTTAATAAATCTACTAGTTTTATCATCTGCATAAATATAATAAAGAGACCTAGCTAGACCAAGCCTCTTATCATAAATATTACAGATCCTGTCGTTTTGCAGTAGTTCTAAATGATTCAAACACAGGTGCTGATTTAGGGTTTTCAAGGTCAAATAACTTACGTACAGTTTTAAATATGTCTAAGTTCTCTTCAAAGGAACGTTCAGATTCATATATTTCCCATCCTTTACCTGTCATTTTTTCTTTATTAAGTTTACGTTTAGATGATTTTAACCATAACACAGCAGCGTGATCTGCTTCTAAACCATAACATTCTTTATAACATTGTTTATAAACAGCTGTTTGTAAATCATAAGTTGTTTGTAAATGGTTTGATGTTTTAAAGTCTATAATCCATAACTCGTTATCTATTTCACAGACTAAATCACATGTACCTGCTACTTTTAATTCATCGGAAAATAAATGTACTTCTGTTTCAATTAATTTAGGGTTATATGTTTCCCAAAATTCTACAAAACGTAAAAACATCATCCATACTTCAGGATTATATTGTGGGTAGCCTTGTTTATTTAAAAATGTTAATTCTGCTCCATTTAAATACTCTTCAATCATTTCATGAACTTGAGTACCTTCTTCAGCGGCTTTTTTAACAATATATTCTGAAGCATAACCTACTTTTTTAAGCCAGTCTTCAAAATGTTTACCTTTAGGATATGAACTTAAGACATAAGTTACTGATGGGTAGTAGTCTCCATTTCTTCTATAGTATCTAGAATCAGGAAGTGTAATTTGTTTATGGTCGTCTGATATTTCTAAAATTCGATCATATGAATGTTTGATTTTACTCATATTAATTGTAGTTTCTTCTCAAATAAACCTGAGAATGTTAATGGTAAAGTATTTTGGATTAAGGAGGTAAATTTTTCAAATCCCATTTCACTAGGATCTTTATCATCCATATCCACTAGGTATACTTCTTTACCTTCGTTTAATAATTCTTCACAGAATGAAAGTGCTTGTTTAATAGCATCTTTATCTAATGCTATGTATATTTTTTCTACTTTAGATGTTACTAATTTTTTCTTTAGAGCTGTTTGAATATTTTTGCCTAATAATGGGATAACATTACGTTTAATAGCTAACGCATCAAATGGTCCCTCACATAATGTAATTGGTATATTCCAGTTAATAAACAACTCAAATGGAATTATATTTCTAGATACATCTGGGTTTTTATATTTTATAGATGAATTTTTATCAAAGCTTCTAGCTGTAAAATAATTTAATACCCCATGTTCATCATATGAAGGTATTATAATACAGTTGGAGTACTTGCCGTTATCACAATAGCCTAAATTATATTTAATAATGTCGTCAGATGTAATATTTCTGCGTTTTAAATAACTGATAGCGTGCTTATACTCAATGCTATTATTAGGTTCTATTAATGATTTAAATTCTGGTGGTAATTCTACTTTAGTATTAGTTATGTTTACTTCTAAGTGTTCAGAAACATATTTTACTAATGATTTTACTTCAGCTATTTTATCAGCGGGTGCTGCTATTAGTTTAAATAGTTTAGTTAGACTTTTACCTCGTTTATCACAGACCCAACAATGCCATGGGTGTTCACCTTTTTCATTTTCAGATAAATTAACTTCTAGTTTTGGTTTATGGTGATTACAAAAAGGACAGTGATAGGCATAATTACCTTTAGAGGTTTTTTTACCTATACCTAAAACAGAGTTTAATGTTGAAACTAAAGCTTGATTTACCATAGTTATATGATAATAACAAACTATTAGAAAGCCAAATCTTTTTTAAAGTATCTAGCCTGTATATTATCGTTGTAGCTATCTTTTTCTAAAACTTCAGTTACAAATTGATATTTAGCTTCAAGGTATGATAGGTGTTTTGATGACCATGCTAATTCTAGTATTTCTCTATAGAATTTATCTTCACCTAATGATGCTACATCTTCAAGTAGTGGTTTACAACTACCCCAATATGTTTTCCAATCTGATTCAGCGTAAGTAACTTCTTTAGTTTTCTTACGACCAGGACCAGTTTGTTCAGCCATAGCTTTTTTACCTAGTTTTTTAGTTTTTTTATGTTGTAGGAATTTTTTTCCAATATATATTTTACCATTGATAGTGTTAGAGATAAGATAAACAAAACCAAATGGTGTTTTGTCACCAAAATCTTCTATGTTTTCTATCTTTTCACCTTTATATAACCAATTTATCATAATCTTATTTATCTATATTAACTAATATTGTTGTATCAGTTGTTGTACTTGTTGGAAGTGGTTGACCTAATTTAGCTACCATTAACAATTCTTGATTTTCATTATAGAATCCTACTGTTGTAACATAAGGACTAAAATATGAACTTGTTACAAAATTATAAACAGTACCTTCTGTAGAGCCTGATATTAATGATGGGTTTAAACTAAAATTAAATTCTTCAGGTCTAATAGTGCATTTATATTGTGTTTCAAATATTGTTCTTGAACTTTGGAAACTACAAGTGAATGGGGATAATGTATCATATGTGCTTACCCAATCAACTACAGGATCTGATGCATTAGTTAATTCTATTACTATTGTTCCATGAGAGTAATTAATAATACCTTTTGTTTCTGCTGAGCCAGATAAATTTAAAAGTCCTTCACCATTGTCTGTAAAAATATATGGATTTCCAGATTCTTCTAAGTCTATAGACATATAAAATGAATTTGGGTTTATATAATCTCCAAATAAATTTTTAGGTATAGATAATACTCCTATCATTCCTTCTTGGGGAGTCACAAAATTAGCAGATTGAGTAGGGAAATATCTACTATATCCATAATTTGAAGTATAAGTAGCTGAACTAGTTTGGAATAAGCTAGTTTGTTCATAGTTGTAAAATCTACTATAAACATCAGTTTGGGAGTTATCTTCAACCACTTGCCCTAAATAATTAGTCACATATGGTGAACCACTAATTGGGTTAGGAATATAATTAGTATAATATAATTGTTTAATAGAATTATAAACTAATGATCCTGATATTGATTGAAAATTGTCAATATTGGTTATATCATTACTAATAGCAAAGGGTGAAACATTGATTCCTATAAATCTTTGAATTCCTACTTCTGCACAAGATGCACTCCCATAAAAAGTAAAACTTTTATTAACAACTAACGGAGATACAATAACATCCGTACTCAAAAATTGTTTGAATGCGCTCATTCATTAAAAGTCTAATTTAACACGTACTAATGCTTCTTTTGTAAAGTCTTTCTTAAGTGGTTTAGATAACTTAGCTACTGCTAATAATTCATTTGAATCATTATATAAACCTACTGTTGTAATATAAGTAGTTGGGCTGTTGATAAACAAATCATATAATACAGTTCCTGTGCTACCTGATATAAAACTTGGGTTTTCAGTATAGTTAAATTCAGCGTTTCTTGCTCTACAAAATACAAAATCTGAAGTGATTGTTTCTTGTGAGTTTAATGAGAAACTACTTGTAAATGATCCTGTAGTCATACCTATTCTACCTGAGGCAGTTGAGTATAAACGTAATGGGTTATTAACATTAGTATTAGAGGTTCTTAATGTGTTTAAAGCAATACCTCCACTAGCAAATGGTAAATCTAAAGCAGCCGCGTTTAATATGATAGTTCCAACATCAGGTAAGAATAAACCATATGAACCTGATACTGTCATACCATTACTTATGCTTCCAAGTATAGTTGCAGTTGTAGCTGTTCCATTACTTCCTGACACAATTTGGAATACACGACCTGCGTCACTATAAGTAATAGTTGTTGTATCTAAACTATTGTCTGTTAAAGTAATAGAATTAGAAGCTGAGTATAAAGTTAAGTTTAATGAACCTGGGAATAATGATTCTTTGTATCTTGCTCTATCAATTGTAATGGCGTAAAAATCTTGTTGAGATGGGGTGATTGTTGAAAATGAGAAGTCAGTATTTTCATCTCCATAAATCATATTTCTCCATTGGCCATAGATTGTTCTAGTTGGTGATAATCCATTAATACCCGCATCATATAATAAAGATCCAGATCCAAACTTATTACCATAAGTAATGTTGAATTGTAGTTCTGTTGTTGATGAGTTAGTTGAGGGATCTAAATTATAAACATTTAGGTAATAATTTCCTGATGTTCCTGCTACTTGTACAGAGGATGTATACATAGCAGTTAATGGGGAAACATAATTAGTCCAACATGGAGCTGTTACTGTATCCGCGCTAACTAGAAAATCTTGAGGGTCTAAAGCTTTATATGACATTTTTTTATAATATTTTTATTAGCTAACTTTTGTTATGGTGATTGGAATAGTTACTCTTGCTCCACTATCTCTACCTTGAACAATCAATATAGTTTGTAATTGAGTTTGAGAACCAAATAATGTGTTAATAGTAGTTCCAGTCATATTCAATGTAGAACCAATTACTGTCTTAGACACATTAGTTCCAAGAGTAGTTGTTGAATTTAAAGCAGTAGCATTAGTTGTATTAATACCTACTCCATTAAATACACTCATTGTCCTAACATCACCAATAGTAAAATTATATCCTGATGTTTCAAATGTTTGTGATCCACCTAGGTAATTTAATGTTTGGGGTGTAATTGATAATGAAGCTCCTTGTTTTAAAGTAATATTAGTATAACCAATATTAATAATAGGCATTTTAGCTGTTCCACGTGGTAAAGTAGTAAGTTGGTATTTCATTATTTGAGTTTCATCAGAAAATGCTTCTAATAAAGGCATACCTTCAATCGCTTGACCATAATAAGCAGAACCTGATGGGTTTGTTGGGTTGTAAAGAGTATAATCTATCTCATCATCAGATAAAGCAAATTGTGTGATTCTGAATGAGCCATCATTTTTGGCTAATAATTCTCTACCTTTTTTAGTTAAGATAGCGTCTACTGTTATGATTTGGTTATTTAAATATCCCATTTCTTTTTTATGATTTTATTATAAATATTATGATAATGTGCCTTCTGCGTTAAGTTTACTAATTATATTTTCAAAATTATTCTCTAATTCCTCAGATATATATCGTGGTTTAATAAACCCAGTTAAAGGTTGACCAGTTGTACCAGATGGTTTTTTAATATCTAATATAAGATAATTACCATTTGGTATCACTCTATAAATACAAAAATGATCTAATATGGATCCTGTAGGAATACCTGGTCTGACTTTTAAAGTTAAACTACCTGATATATCTGTTCCACTTCCTGTATCTGCTGTTCCTACCTCATATATAGTATGGACTTTACTTTTATCATATTCAAAGCGAATAAAATCCCCAGGTTGTGGTTGAAATGGTTGAGTTATAGTTGAAAATCCAAATGCTGTTGAAGCAGTAGGCATAAGTTGAGTATATTGATCACTATATAATCCTGTTAACGCTTTAGAAGCTGTTAAAACAGAGTACTCAGTTGATGGATTAATTGACCATGTTCCTATTGACCAATATGAACTAGTTATAAAATTAGTGGCTACATAAGTTTGAGTACTACTAAATACAGTAGAATACCCACTATCTAAAGCCATAATTCTACATTGAGCCGCTGAGGAGTTATTATCTAATTTATAACGTACTCTTATTTTGTCTCCATTATTGAAATTTTGGGGTAAAGTTTTAGTTTCAGTTACAACAATACGATTAGATAAATTAGCATATATTCCAACATAATCTTGGAATAAATTATTACCACTATTAGTAGAAGGAATAGGATATACTTTATATGTATTATTATTGTCTAGTATTAATGGAGACCAATTAGTTCCCCCATCTGTTGATTTTTCTATTGTAACATAAAAAACATTACTTTCACTATCATCATCTGGGTTTTGAATAAGAATTATAGTTTTAAATACTACTTGAGTACCTTGATCAGATGTGTTATTAGGAAAAGTATATATATATGTACTATTATTATAGTTACTTCCACTGTCTGATATTTCTGTTCCAAAATCTAAAGTAGCATAAGTATTATTACTTATATAAGCTGACTGGGCTTTTTTAGCTTGGAATCTATAATCATACGCTGTTTCTAAACTAGCTGCTAAGTAACTTGGACCAAAACTCATAGTTGGAATATAATCCATTCTTCCAGAACCAGTTTCAGTTACAGCTATAGTTTCAATTTTTCCTACACCTGTAGTTTTTTTGTTTCCTAATAATGTAGTGAATAATGTAGTACCATCTAGACTAGTGACATTTACTATTTTTCCTGGTTCAAAGTTTTGGTTTAAATTTAATAAAGCAAATGAATTAGCTTGAGGAGTAACAACATTACCTTGAGAATCAATTAAGTATTTAATAAAATAAGCTGTTTGGTCAATAATTTCAGGTCCAGTACCTCCTACACCATTAAAATAAGCAAAATAAGTTTGATTTTTTTCGGCTGATGATAGTGCCCCTTGCCCACTACCATTTGTTGTAGTAGTATTAAAATCACCTATAATACTATTACCTAATAAAAACTTTTGAGGGTCATTATCGATATTTGTAGGTATAGGTGAGTTATTTTTTGTTTTATATACAGTTGTAAAGTTAGCCATAAACTTATTTATACATTATTTACATATGATGTTGTTCTACTACCATTATATCTAATACCAGACCATGCTCTTGAACTATAATTAGAATCTTGAACATATGCTCTATCAGCTGTTCCAGATATGATAAGACCAAAATTAACAGGCGTCAAGGGATTTTGAGAATAATCTATATCCATCCAAATATTTGAATATTGAGGTATTTCAGCATTATTTAACAATGGATTATAATCACTAGTGAAAAAATTAATAGCGTCTGGGTTAGGTACTGTTATTAATGATGATGAACCATTAAATGGAGCAGCATCATATAATGACATACTTACATGGAAGTCTTTTAATGATAAAATATTTAACCCAGCATCTCTACTTAAACCAAACCCAATTTGATCATTTTCTATTATAGAAAATGAAGATGTTAGATATAATGTGACATCAAAATTACCACCCGGGAAACTAGAACTTATTAAAGTTGTTTGTGTCCCTCCATTAAGTACTGTTCCACCATCTTTAGTTATATAAGCGAATAATTGAACTGTGCCAGCACTTAATGTAGTACTTCCACTAATTTTAACTTGTATGAATTTATTAGGAGTTTGACCTGAGGTGTATGTCCCAGATGAGGCTGTCATAAATCCTAAAGAGTTACCTGTTATAGACCCATATGATGATACTTTATTATTATAATATTCATTATCTAATCCTAATGGTACAAAATTATAAGTGAATAAACTAGCAGATGTAGCTAAAAAACTATAATCATTTATATCTCCAACTGATGATGTAGTAGGTTGAGGATATGTTAACCCAAATATAAAATAATCATTTTGAACTTGAGATGTAGCTATATTATATTGTAATATTCCTACATCAGGATGATTGATTCTAAATGTTTGAAGTTGAGATAAATAGTCAGATTTATCTGCCCCAGTAGAGTCAAATTTATTAATTTTTATATATTTAACACCATCACTAAAGACGGCTCCATATCCTGTTGGCATAAATTATTTTGTATTATCCTGGTTCAAAAGCTGTAGGTACTCCTGGTGGGTTTATATTAAGAAAACTACCTGTGTCATACCATAAATATACTTCTCCTAAATTTGGTGAGGTATTAATATTTAAAAAATCTTCTAATGAAGTTATATTACTAACATATAATGTAGGTGAATATAAATTTTCTGTTAATGAAGGCAAAGTATACTCATTAGCAGAGGTTAACTCACCATTTGTCACTACAAATTCTGTGCCTGGTAATTCCCCATTATAAAACTCATCTTGTGAAGAGTGAGAAATATATGATATACCTGTTGGACCTTCATATGTTTGTATCCAATCTTGAGCAAATGTTGTAGTATTATATTGGTTAAATGTACCTCCAGTACTACCACTCATAAAAGCAGTATCTATAGAACCACTATAATCTAATTCTTCCCATTCAACTTGTGGTTGAGGATATTTATTTCTTTCTAAGATATGCTGTTTGATAACAACACCTGATGTAAGACTTGTCCTTGCGGGAACAAAATCTTTAATCATTTTAAATAATGAATTATCAAAGTATTTAATTAGCCTTACATAATCTTTTAAATCATAAGTATCAAAATACTTTTGGAAGAAATTATTACTTAAATTTACTAAATCAGGATAAGTAGTAGCAGATGAAGATACTTGTCTTGGGTCACCAATATATTCTCCTATATTAAAATACCCTAATGAATCAATAATATCATCATTAATTTCATTTTGAGGTGAAAATGCTACTTCTAATAAATTAACATCTGGTGATTCACTTCCTAATAAAGGGTATGATTGTTCTATAGATCTATATTGTGATATAACACTTCCGGTAGGTAAACTAGAAGATACGATTTGTATTTTATCTGTTACTCTTCCTCTTAAACCTATTACAGGTGAGTTTAAAAATCTTGTTTCTATATTAGGAGTAAAAGTAACATTTGTTAATACAGCATCATTAGAGGCTATAAATGAACCTGTGACTGCCCATGAACCTGTCGCTCGAGGATGAACTGAGCCAGAGTTAATATATAAATCTCCACCTAAAGGTAATCTAAAAGCTAGATAATCATCATATAATATCTCTCCAGAATAATCTATAGATTGAGGATTCATTACATAATCTTTAAATGAATCTACACTTCCAGTTTTAATCCAATATCTTATTTCTTGGTATGATCCTGTAAATCTATTATATGTTGTGCCTCCTATACTTACTGATGAAGATAAGAATATAGAGGATTGACTACCAGTCCAAGTCGCATTAGCTAATGTTACAGATGATGAAGCTAAATACCCTACTTGATTACCATCGTATCCATCATAATATAATTTATTACCGGCATATAAAGTATAAGTGTCACCTAATTTATTAACCATAACAGACCACCAATCATGGTCAAATAATGGAAGATAAACACTAGCTGTGTTTGTTAAGTCATCTATTTTTGGATAGAATGTTAAATGAGCGTATTGATAATAAGGATTTGGAATTGATCCATTATATGAACCTGAGATTAAACCTGATCCAGTATATTGTATCACTAATGATGATGAAGGGTAATTATTTGACCCATCTGTGCTTAACGCCCATAATTGGTAATTTGATCCTGTATCAAAATTACTTGTTTTAAATCTAAACTGTACTGATGATGCTTTAAATTGGTTAATACTAGAACTCCAAGCTGTACTTAAAAACCATGGGGTTGTTATGATAGCTGACGAACTGGCTACGGCCGCATAGTTAAATTGTTGATCAAAATAATCATAAGTTGAAGTATCTTTGTCTCTACCTCCAAATTCACTAATCCTTAAAACAGTATCAGGTACACCAAAACAATTTATTAAAGCACGTAAACCAGGTATAGTACCTTTAGTTTTAGCTAAATAAGGTAAGTTATGATATATTCTTTTATATATTTCTTTATTATAATCATCTAATGGTGTGACAGAAGCATCATAAGAAGCTGTTATGTAATTTGAAATATAGTCTTGAAATGATCCTGTACTTACAGGTAATGTGCTTGTCATCTCAGGATTTGGATTACCATATCCTAAGAATGATGAGTATAAATCATTTGATGAGAAATTATTTTGATATATTTTAACTCCAAATGATTGTAAAGCTTGAGATACTAGATCTTTAGAAATACCATAATCTAGTCTATTGTCAGTATTATGTAATTCAGTAACGTCTTTGTAATAAATCCAAATATTATCAAAATGTTGACCTATTAATTGTACAAATAAATTATAAGGTTCATTTTGTGGATCATCCCTAAGGTACTCAGGAATAGATTTAATTAAATAATCTGGGTTATTAGCGTCATATACTGATGCACTTGATAGTATTCCTCCATAACTGGGATTATATGGATCTTCATTTCCTAACCAGTCTATAACTTCTGTTGATGTTGGTGGGTATAGAGTATATGGGACTGAGGAGTTTGATTTAGGCCAAGCGTATGAGCTAGAGTCATAATATAAGAAATATTCATATCCATCAAAATTACTAATGATATTATTGATTTGATTTGTTAGAATATTTATGTTACTAGAAGTAGTATAACCTGAGAATGAACTACTTAATATATTAATTTCAGCTTGTGAAGAAGAAATTTGAGTAACTTTATATGAAAAATTTTTAATTCTTTGTACAGCTGATGAGAAATTAATAAAGTTAGCAAAATCAGTATAATCTATATTTACTTCAACACCAGAAGAAGACATTAAATTCTCTAACTGACTATATGATGTCGATAATAAAGAACTTGTAATTAAAGTATTATATGTCTGGTAGTCAGTTGAGTTATTAATTTGGTCATTAATGTTTATATTAAGATTAGGACCTTTTAATGGAAAAGATGTGATTGAAGGTGCAACCACATCTGGGGTTATCTCAACTTGAAATCCTAAAGTATCAGCTGTTTTTACAACAATCCATAGTTTATCTTTTAAATTAAAATTTAAAGGTAAAGGTTCATATAGTTTAATATATAATTCATTACTATTAATATTAAAATTAAAATTAACAGCTAAAATAAGATTATTGTCTCCAAAATTTAAATAATAATTATTACCATTTATAATTTTAAATGACTCAAAAGAAAGTGAAGATACAGTATTATCAACATAACTTAATTTTAATTCTGTTCTATCAAATGATATTTCTTTAATAAAATAAGAAGGATTATCATATGATGAATTTAATTCATTACGTAAAAAATTATAATAAGTATTAAATTGACCTGATGTATAACCTAATTTAGCTAAGTCATTAGATGGATTAATATCAACTCCAGGAGTACGACCTGTGGTGGAAGGCTGGTATGAGTAGTTTTCATAAGAATAAGTTGTAGTTCTAAAAGAACTATCAACTGTTTCTATTGTGAATTCAATATGGTCAGTGGTAGGGTCAAATGTTGGGATAGTATTAATAGGTAATAATAAACTTCCATCATTTGAAGAGTACTCATTTATTTCATTTATTTGAGTTGTTTTTACAGCCATTTATAATTATATATTTAAACTAGATGATGTTTGAAAATTTATTAATTGCTGTTGGGAATCCAACAGTTGTTGTCTTAATGATGTTATCTCATCTAATAATAATTGTGTTTCTTCATTTGGAGTTGTAGAACTAATATACACACCACTTGTTTTTACTAAATACTCATGTGAATTAATATCTCCTGTTGGGGGAATATCATAAAATATTTTATTATAGTATGTAAAAAATTCTTCAACTGTGATAGTATCTTCTGTTGGGGGAGGAATAGTAAATTGAGTTAATGATGTATCAATAACTTTATTGTATTGAGTTCTATCATAAGTAGTTTTTGTTAAAGGATATAAAGGCATATATTAATGTTTTTAACCATTTATTACTTTAAAATTATAATTATTATCAAATACAATAGTACTACCATTAATAGTAGTTTTGATCAATATACTATAATATCTTTCAGGTTCCAAACCATTCATATAAAGATCAAAATAACTTCCAGTTCCATCTATACTTAATCTTGTAAATTGAGTATCAAAATCAATAACATATTCATTAGTATCTAAATCTTTAATAGCATAACATGTACTACTATAATCTAAATAATAATTTTGAGTATAATAAGAAGCAGTTTGGAATACTCTAGTTGGGTATTCAGGTCTAGCATTTACTCTAAATCTATTTATACTTTCAGGATAAAATACTCCTGGGTTTTCAGCTATATCTATAAAAGCAGGAAGTGTACTTAATTCACTTATTCCAGCTGATGGGTTAAAGGATGAGTTATTCCATTTAAATTCTAAACAAGGAGGATAAATAGTATGTGTGTCTCTTGAAAAATACTTTAAAGAAGGAGAATCATTTATACTAGTATAATATATATCATTATGGATTTTAATAATGAAACCATTATTACCAGATGGTATATCACCATTATACCACGCTTCTACAGTGTCTGTAACATTAACATTAATATCTTTAGTTTTATAATATGATATATCTTGAGAAAATTTATAAAGAGAAGATGTAAACCATGCTCCACCACCTACTACATTACTATAAGAAACTTCATAGCTACCTGTTGTTGTGGTAGGCCATGGAGAAGTTTCTGCTCTCATATATGTCCAACTAACCCCATTAGTGACTACAGGGTCTGATAGGTATTTTCCGGTACCCATGTACCAAAAACCATTAACAAAACCATTATAATTATTATATACAGTATATATATCTAATGTAATATCACTAGTTAAATTATTTGCCTCAGCGTTATATACTCTAAGATTAGCTTGATAATTATTACCATCTATAATATTATTAATAACATCATTTATTTCAGTAGGATCAAATTGTATAAGAAATCTACTTTGGTATGGCCCACCACCAGATGTATTATCAATAGTTAATTCTAGTATTTCATCTAATCCAGTATTTTTACTAGATGTAATAGAATACATTGTAGCATCTTTAGAAGGAAATATTTTATATACTGCCATTTGTTATAAATATAAATTTTTAAAATGTTACAACTCTACCTTTAATATCACTATCAGGGTATTTTAATTCAAATATCATTGGGTCTAATGATGGGTAAATTACATTATTAACAGTTGCTCCTGGTATGTCGTATGAGTAATTAGAATATCCTAACAATGAGCCATATTTATTTATTATATTGATTGTTTTAACAGTTTGTACTCCATCCACATTATCTAACATGATATATAAGTCTCTTAATAAAATAGGCTCATTTATTTGCCAATTATCAATATTAAAGTATTCTTTTAATTTAGATATACAGTTAGCTATAACTAAATTACTATTATAATTAGGTAAAACATTAATTTCAAAATCAACACCAATGTTAATAATAAAAGCATCTTTTATTTTAATAGAATCATTCATCATTCTATATTGAGACAAATATGTAGATAAATTTTGTTTTACAGCGTTAGAAGCGGGTTGTAAATGTTTATTAAAATTAAATGTTAAAGCATATAAATTTAATACTGATGGAGTTTCACCTGGGAGTAAATTTGATAATTTTTCTGATTCAACATATACTTTAGCTATGTTTCCATAATTAGAAGGTAATGACATAGCTCTAACCATATAGTCATCTAAAGTTACTGTTCGTTGTTGAGTAGTGAATGTATTCATTGCTTTTAAACGAATATCATCAGCTGTGTCACCTGCCCCACCACCATTTGAAGCTAATGGGTTTGTAACAGCTACACTATTAAATACAGCATTAGCTAATGTAGTATCTAATCCAACATTTTGAAATTTAATAGTAGATCTATCAGTTATAGTAGTTAAAGTATTAGCCCCAGTATTTGATTGAATTCCACCTCCTATTAAATACCTTACAGTTAAAGTTGTTTGGTAAGGAGCAATACCATAAGTATCTGTAAATAGGAAATTTGTTGGTGAAAAAGCAGTTGTTAATTTTGATTGTTTATAAGGTAAACCTATTCCTACATTATCTGGGTTAGGGGTAACTTCTTCATCATTATTAGCTGTATTTGTTCCTGAACCGAATTGGATTCTTAATGTTGTAGGGTCAATAATTCTAGTAACAAATCTTCTTTGAACTTTTTTAAGTTGTAATAAATAAGGAGTGTCTCCAGAATCTGAAGAGAAATTAGGGTTATTTATGTTAGTATTTTTAATAGTATCATAAATCATCTCTTGAGCTAAATATGGTACTTCATACCATTTATTCCCATCACTATCTGTTATATCTAATATCCCTATAATATTAGAGTCATTAATATCAACTGTTTGAAAACTTTGAGGTACTCCAAAAGTGAATGAAGTTGATTTAATTTCTGCTGAGATAGCTTTTCTAGTCTTCTTTAATAAATAATAATTAGTATCATATAATGTTATTTCTGTAGGGTCATATGAACTAGAGAATGAAAAATCAATAGGATCTTGAATTAGAAACTTAGCTCCGGATTGAAGTGGTGAGTTAACAGAAAAATTTTCAGGTATATATAAAGTATAATTATAGTCAGGTTGGTCTCCTATTGTTGGTAGTTTTTGATAAACATCTATATCAGTTATAGAGACAGAAGTTACTTTAGGTTTGTAACCTAACATATAAGCTAAAGCATATATATTATTTTGTTGTCTAACATATTGAATGAAATTTTCTTGAATTTGGTTATCAAGATAAAAAGACATAACATCTCCTACATATGCAGCCATTTCTAAAAACATCATTCCTGGGGATGATGGGGAGAAATCATTATATACTGTTGGGAAGTAAGTTTTAGCATAATCAATTAAAGATGATCTAAATTGACTAAAATCTTTATTTAAATATGTTATATTTCTATTCTCAGTGGCCATGTTATATTGTTATGTTAAGAGTATTTGGGTTACCCCCAAGTAAATAATAGTTAATAGTTATATCAATAGCATTAGTATCATATTGTGGTGTAAATGTAATATTAACAATAGTAACTGTAGGAAAATTGGTGGTTAATTCTTCTCTTAAAGTGTTTTCTAAATTTTGTATAGTAGTACTATTTATATTTTCAAATAGATATTGTCTAATAGTTGTCCCAAATGTTGGGTTTAAAGGTCTTTCACCTCTAGCTGTTAATATAAAATTAATTAAATTAGATTTTATTTGATCAGAGGTAGTGTATGTTTGAGAAAATACTTGGGGATTATTAAAAGGAATAGGTACCCCTATAGCAACTTGCTGTCCTACATCTAATGGATTTATATTTGGTACTCTATATGCCATTACCCCATTAATCCCATTATTTGGTCTAAGCTTACTTCACCACCAGGTAGACTTGAACCTTCACCTGTTGTATTTACAGGAGGAGGAGTGTATGATGGTTGAGCGTGTGATGAATTAGCAGTAATAGTAGTGTCAAATTCACCACCAATCATTCCTCTTAAACTACGTCTAAGATCATGATTTACAGTTGATGTGACTGGTTGTTGGTATGTAGGAGCAGGTGTGTATGATTCCTGTACTACAGTTTTGGGAGCCCGTACTGCTTCAAGGAGAATATCTTTTAATTCATCTTGAATTGCTTCACGTACTGCCTCTTTAATTAATTTTTTTAAAGCATCTGTTTTCATATCTATTATAAATATTGAATTATTCAGCTGTTATGCTAGGGTTTGAATCTATTATGAATTTTAATTGGTTTATTAATACTCTTGGATCTGAAGCAAATGATGATTCAGTTCTTAAAATAGGCACACCTTGTTTATTTTGAGCTACAGCGTATCTTCTTATATATTGACTTTCATTTGTTTCATCAATTTTAACTCCTAAAGTAAATCCTTTATAAGTGTTAGTATTATCATTTTGAGTAGCAACTACTGTAAGGTTAGCTAAAGCATTGATTTCATCATTTATTTGTATTGGGTCCAAGTTTTGATCACTGGAGCATATCTGTAATATAACATCCAATGTTTCTAGCAATTTTATAATAGTCCCCAATAATACACCAAATGAAGCCAATGCTAGAGTGATAGTATTAACTGTAGTTTTAGCTACTTTTAAAGCGGTAGCTAATTTTTCATGATTAATTATAAACGCACCAGGTACAGTTTGTGGGGGAGCAGTTGCTATAAGATTTACCCCTATTGTCACTGCTGTTATAAGTTGGCCTGATCTTTCTTGTAAAGATGTAATTTTTTTAACATAATTATATATACCATTTATTTGAGTAGCTAATGAGTCACGTTTTTTAATAATTGATGATATGAGAGCAGCGGATGGACAATTTATTTGGTTTTTTAATTGTTCTATAGGAATTTGACTTAATAAAAGAGCACCTACAGATGTAGCTAATATTTTTTTAGTTGTCTCTTTTAATTTATCTTTATCTTTAGCTGTTTCTTTAGCTGTGTTGACTTGGTCTCGAGCTGCATCTATTTTAGCTTGAGCTTCATCTTTTTTGGCTTGGGCGTTTGCTTTTATAGAATCAACTGATGAGTCTCCACTTATGCCTAATTGGGAAACTACTATAGGAATTATTGTAGGAGCATATGGAGTAATTAAGTTTATAACAAAAGGTATTAATCTTTTTTTAATAGTTGTTTTTTGAGAATTAACAAAATTAATTAACCTAACCTCAGGTGGTAATTCTGATTCTAGTATTTCTTTTTTAGTTTGGTTATCTTGTTCTAGTATTTTTTGATTGATCTTGGCATTATTTAAAATAGTCTCATTTGGGGGAACATTTAATGTTACTCTTTTCATCTCATAAACATAATTATTTGTTTTTACCCCTGACTGATCTTGTGAGCCTTCAGTGGTGTAAGATAATGGTTCACCACTATTAGGATCAACTATGTTATTATTTAATAAAATATTATAAGCTAACTCATCTGATGTTTTACCTAAAGTTGGGAATCCTTTAATTACTTGCCCATTAGGTCTAGCTAAAATAGCATACATTAATGGACCTTGAGTACTAAAAGTAATTGTACTTCCATCACTAACTTTATATATAGGTGTACTCATGTTTGGTTATTTATAATAAATATGCGGAAGGTATGGGATTTTGTTTGGCTTTCCAAGCTATATTTATTATATTTAAATATAAAATAAAGGTTATGAAAAAATTAATATTGATCAATTTGGTGACTTTATTATTCACATCATGCAAATACCAAAAAGATATTGTTGGTGATGGATGTTGTAAAGGAGAGAAAGATATTAAACAATTAGAATATTTTCAAACTAATACTAAAATATATGTTATAGGTATTGATTCGTCTGAGTTTGAGGATGTACCATTAAATTATTGGTTTGAGGTTTATAATATTAAATTTAAAACAATAAATCATTATAATGTTTTTATTACTCAATGTAAGAAAAAATGGAAAACTAAACAGATTGAGATTACTCCAGTAGATTTTGATATTCAAAAATATCATGATAGATTAGATGATGGGTTTATAATTGTTGATACAATTAAATATTGTAATATAAAATTATAATGATAAATTTGTTCTAGTGTTCTCATTATAATATGAACCTACTCCTTTTGTTAAATCAATTAATTTATTATATTCACTTTCAGTGATTAATTTTTGTTTTTTTAACTTTCTTAAATCATCTGTGATAGCATTTATTCTACTATTATAATTAGTTAAATTTGTAGAATTAAGATAAAAATATTGTTTTCTAGCTACTTCTATTGCTTTAAACCAACTATTATATCTTGATTGACTAGTAAATTTAGCAGAGTTAATACTATTATAATATGTTTTTTCTTGAGATTTAATTTCTCCTTGCACATCTAAATCATCTAATGTAAAAATAAGACTACATGGATCTAGCACGGCTATAGGAGTTTTTTGATCTCGTTTTCCTGGGGTTTTTACATCTAATGTAAATGAATCTCCATTTGGGGTTAATATTTTTATTTCTCCAACTCCTTTATGGCAATCTCCTCCATAACCATTAGTACCTTCAGAAGCATCATCTTCATCAGTAATATTAGTTGGGTTATAACACATTAATGATATCACATACCCATTAGGATTTTTTTCTAATAAAGTTTTAGCTAATTCTTTATTAATAATAAATGTATTATACCTATATCCCCCTTTATCACCAGGAGCATTATCTAAGTTTGCTAATTTATATTGATTAGAATCTTTAGGAGAACTCAACCATGATGTATTTGTATTATTATTTAAACTAGCATATTCCCTACCATTATCTCTATATAATAATATGTCATTCACATATACTTTAAATACAGCGGCATTACATGTATGTTCACTACCTACATAATTTATTTGAATTTTAAATTCATTATAACAATATTTATTTAAAGTAATATCAATATCTGGTTCATTAATAAATTGAGCTTTAATTCTAGTATATTGATCTTTAGTATATTTATTGTCTTTACTATTTACTCCGTCCCATTCTACATCTCCTACTCTATCAATAACACCTAATAATACAGTAGGTATAGGATCAGGATTGTTATTTTGAGAGTGTAATTTAGAAAGTTCTTGATCTACATATTCTTTTAAAGATTCAGCTCTAGCTTTAGCTAATGAGCCTGGTATTCTGAAATTTCTATTTGAACCTTCTTCATTATCATTATTAGGTACTTGGGACTCAGAAGAATCTACTATTAAAATATAATTCCCAGGGTTATTAGATGTAAACTCATATATATCTTTTATTTCTTGATCTAAGATATCTTTAGTACTTTGTTGTAATGAGCTTATTTTCCATTTTCCAGAATCATATAAACCTGCTAAATCTAATGTACCTCCTATATCTGGGTCTACATAACCTGATAATTCTGCTGTTTGTTGTGGGTTAGTTATAGTTCTAGTTTCAAAGCCTGGTTTTGAAAATAAAATAGTAATATCTTTAGAAGATACTTCATTATATAAAGTAATTAACCAATTCCCATTGTCATCTGTTGTTGTTGATGAATTTGGAGGTACATTATTACCTGTGATAGTTACAACTACTCCACCTACTCCTATTCCATTATCATCTAAAACATGACCTTTGAATTGATTCATAATTATATTGTTTTAACTGTTTTTGAAAGTAAATTTTTACTATTAACTATATTTAAAAGATCATTCCCTAAAGTTTCAGCATCACTTGCTATAGATTGTAATGATACTATTGGAGCACCGTTACTATCAGTAGCTGATTTAAATGCTATATTAAGTGTTTGTAAAAATGTAGCTATGTCTGATAGTACAAAATTTAAATTCTCGCCTAATACTATAGATTGTATTTTAGCACCTTCTGTACCTTCAGATGACCCCAAATATACTTTATCAGCTGTTAATGATATTTGTTTAGCATCTATACCTACAGTTTCATTACATGATAATTGTATTGACTTATTAGCTAAAACTAGTATTGAATCTGATTTAGCATTGAATACTAATCTACCTGAATTTAAAATGATTTGGTTTCCTTCGTATTGCCCAACATTAGTGGGTGGGGTTGATTTAGAAAATGAAAAATTATTTA
>Ga0181352_1000052_pt1 | contig 45002 bp, 95 predicted proteins | sample Fa13VDMLBSN_FD_130103 | JGI IMG/M metagenome (GOLD analysis project Ga0181352, IMG submission 130103) | Freshwater viral communities from Lake Michigan, USA - Fa13.VD.MLB.S.N | ecosystem: Environmental > Aquatic > Freshwater > Lake | place: USA: Michigan | collected 2013-09-23 | reverse complement strand
TGATCCGAAGTGCCAGAGATTGACACATCTCCTTGGTTGTATCTTCTAGATCCACGTCAGAAACGTCTTGGCCCGCGCTCTCCAAAAGGGTTTTGGCCATCTCCACGGTTTTGGCCACGGTCCCTGGGTTCTCATCCTCTTCGGGAGAATAGAACTTTTTCCATGTTTGTGGAATGATGTGGCCTTCCCACAGAACCTTCTCGGCCCGCTGCTGGTCCTGACGTGATCGTAGTGAGAGTTTATATCGAACACTCCCAAAGGTGTTCAACGTCAGGAACTTCGTCCAACGGACACCCACGTTCTCACAGACAGCTTGGAAGACACGAGCAGCTTCCTCGGAGGCAATCTGAATCTCCAGGTGCTCGTGTGTCCACTGACCACCCGTGATGGACAAACCGGCTGCCCACGCCCGCTGCAGGGTCATTGAGGCATGTCGGATCGCCTTGATGGTTTGGGGATGCTGTGCCAAGATTGTGAGAGCTTGCATCTCCGGCGACAACTTCACCAAACCCGTGAACGTGGTCCACTTTGGATTCAGTTCGAAGGGTTCCTCAATGCCCAATCGGTTGGCCCAGTCTCGGATATTACGTCGCTGAGACTGACAGGCAGAAACAATATGATATGTCCCCTGACGTTCCTCGGCGTTGATGAGGGCGCCGAGCAGAGCTGCAAAGTAGGGTTTGTCCACCTTGCGGGAACGGGTGTATTCCGGAGACTCCCCTGGAGGCAGGAGGATAGGCGTGCCCTTGGCCGTGACCTTGGCATTCATCATCGTGAGCACGGTGTCATCGGGCCGCACATTCGCCAGGGTGGTCCATGAGAGCAGACCGAACTTCGTTAGAGTAAGTACACGGTGTGTCTGAGACCCCTGGATTGTGTGTCCATTATGGGTGTGTACAATCGTCGTGTCGATCAATCCTGGGAAGTAAGAAGCAGTCGCAGCAGTCGTGCCCTGGCCATTGACCACTTCAATGTTAAGCGGGGCACTACTATCCGGAGTACGGTCTTCCGTTCGAGTTGATCCATCGGACCAGACGGCACGGGCTGCCATCTCTTCCAGAGTGAGAATACCAACACCTGGTACGGGGACATACGTGTTGGGGAGGGCACACTTACCAGTAGATTCTTTACCATAGAGCTCAATCACCCGTCCCCGGGGCCAACCACCAACACCTGTCGCCCAGTCGAGCGTGGGACATTCGGTTGGGATGACCGGACGCTTGACCTGCGTCGTTATATTCCGAAGCAGTTTGTTGGCTGAGAGATATCGTTGAACCGCAATACGTTGATCTGCCGAAACAATGGGCAACACCGCCATGATGGGACACCTTGTTAGAATAATGGAATCTGACTTTAGATCAGATACTGCGGCGGTGTCCCATTATCCAAGATCAAAGATCAAAGTATGATAACCAAGAGGTATCCTGCGGGGTCTGGTTTCACTTCTGCTTGGTAACCAGCAGCACGATACTTGGCAGCAAGAAGACGGGCGGACTTGGATGTGAATGTCAACTGATCGGTATCTGGATTCTTTGTTGCTGTATAAATTAACTGGAAACCAGAGAAGTCCTTGGGTAAGGACTCAGACAACTCTTTCAGTAAACCATCGCAGTAGGTCTCGAAGTGTTCCAGGTCAAGACGGTCCGCGTCCGTCAGGTTCATCAAGTCATCAGGGTAAAACATAACCTGCCCTTTATGTTGGTGGCAGGAGGAGTTGGAGATGTGGACTAGCTAGAGAGGGATTCTTAATCAGCAGCGACTTTACCCAACCACTCACCCGCTGTTCGTCGTATTCTTGCAATGGGAGGTGGAGCTTCCGTCGCCATTTGAAGATCTCTTCGAACTTCGATGGCAATTCCTCGCAGGAACCGAGGGGACCCACACTCTTCACTTGGTGAACGACTAAGCGGCCAACTCGCCGAGCCTCACAGTACTTCAACCGGAAATCCGCCCACTTGATAGCATCCAAGATAGCCTGTGTGATATTGGGCGCCGTGTACAGTACCTCGTGATTGCATACATACCAAGAACCTTGCACTCGATGGTGAAGGTCCACTTCGGCACTGTACATATTCACTGAGGTTGAGAACATTCGGGGAATTCCATATTACGGATAAGTTCTATGCGGACCGCGTCATCCAAAGAAATACCCAGGCGGAGTGCCAACTGGTCTATGAGTAGGATTAGCAGTCCGAACGCATGCTGCAACTCACACATATTGTTGACTGTTTCATGCTTCTCCCGTCGAAATACTTCTTGAATCAACTCTTTCATGACCGGCTGCAGGTCCATTAAGAATTCTTCGGGAGACCGGTGGAGTTTGGTGGGGCGAACTCGGGAGAGGTGATCCGAAAAGAGTTGTCGGATCTGGGATAGTGTGTAAGATTGTCCTGGTGCAGTTGTCTCCACCCGTAATCCATGGTACGGGATGACACTGGCATCAACGGGCTTGCGTTGATAGTAACGGATACGATCCAGGACATTCACCTTGAAGTTGTCGTAACGAGGTGACAACATCTGGGACGAAATGGAGTCCGGGGGTGGAATGCGGAGCAAGGCTAGTAGTAGGTGTTCCGGGGCTATGGGCTCGTCATCGCCCGCTTCTTGCATCGCTCGATGGAATGTAAATATCAGTGGAAAGGACCATAACGCCTGGTATGTTCTGAGCTGAACATGGGCATCGGGAGGAATAATATCCCCTTCCATCTCCGATGTTGCATCCAAGTGTTGCACGGCAGCCTGGAACGCATGCAGCAGGGTCTCGTAATTATACCCCAAGTCTGTGAGGGCCCGGTACGCTATCCCTTCACCAGTGGATAAAAGACCCAAGAGGACGTGGCCAGTGTTAAAACAACGATGGTTGTAGTCACGGGCCAGTCTTGTGCGGCGGGTCAGACTCTTCATTACCGCGGTACCATTTAGCCAGCATCAATCCGCTGATTGACATCGGACAAGAGTCCTTCTCTTGTCACAATACCACCACGGTACGAACGATCATTCAAATGCTTTCGTAAGTGGTAGTCTACTGCTTTATGGATACTGATAATCGGCTCCAGGGCGATGTCTTTGCCGTGAGCGTCGTAACCAACACTACCGTGCAACGCCTTCAGGTTGGAACCTTCGACGGCAACGAGGAAACCCATGCTTTCATAATTGATTGCATAATTTAGGGCAGCCGGTTGCTTGTTCATGAAGAACGAGACATGGAACGTCTGGTCTTTCGGCAGATAAAAGGCCACCGCATGGGTTGCGGGGCCATCCTCCACACTGGGATCCTCCAGGTATGGTTGAATCTGGTGCATCAACATCTCACCGGCCCGTGTGAGATAGCCAAACTTGAACTCATCTTTCGATGAATGGAACCAGAGGTCTCCGGGTACAACGGGGCTGATTAACCCTAAACGGCGGGTGAACTCCCGTGTGACAAGATCCGGCGCCGTGTGTAAAAACCCGGACATGCCCGGGGGCATGCATGACTGACGTGACAGGATCAATCGCTGCACCGGTTCCTTGTCGGGGTAGATAACCGCCAGCATCTCCCGCCATATCTTGGGGTCGACCTTCTCTTCGCACAGAAAGAGTAGCGAAAGGGACGACAACTCAGGCGACGGAGAGTAGTTTGCCATGTCGATCAAGACACTGGTCAGAAACTCAATACGACGGGTCTCGAAGAGGTAGGTCGTCGACAATCCTTGATTAAAGGCACGACGGGCTGTGTCGATTTCCATGTTTAATCACCCCGGTAAGTGGACATCTTGGCTCTCATGTGTCGTTCACCTACCTCATACCCCGCCAAGGCAACAAGAATGGCCAGTACCGAGATTGACAACACCATCCAAAATATAGGGCGAATGTGATGACGTGGGGTATTTCGAATGTTCTGGGCGTAATCCTCGAACAGATCATCCTCATCGTGGGATGTCATGTAAAACATGTTCGGGGCTTGTAGTTTAGACGCTGTGTGATACGATGAAGAACAACCGGGTGTAGGGTGAGAGATAATCAACTGTCGATCACCGTCCTCACCCTTCCGTTTCATGAAGCCGCTATCTTTCTCGATATGCCAAACAGACTCCAGCTTTCGATTGTGAAAGACCGGTACCTTCCAGTAGAGGCCCGCAGTGTGGGACGTTGTGTACGTCAACTGCTGGGTTATCTGATAAACGGCTTCCCGGTGACCCATCTCGTAACGGGCCACGCCAAAGGCGAGGGCAGCCATCACGAGGGTGAACCAGATCAGGTCCCGGAAGGAAAATTGAAACCATCTCAGACTAAGCAAGGTCGGATGGCGCCGTGGGGGAGTTGGCATGGGGTAGAATATCCAGGATAGCCTGCACCAAGCGGGGACGGACCTTGTTCTGTACCATCTTGTGAATGATGAACGACAAGGTTGGTCGGGGTTCACCGGGTTCCCACAATGGACGTGACCAGATCAGTCCTTCAGGACGACGGTCCACGAACGGGACATGCACAACACGTTTGAGGATGTGGTATACATTTCCCAAATGCTCGCAGGCAATGGCAAAGGTTTCCCCTCGACACCGGCCAAGGTGGTACTGGACTACATTCAACGGCGTAAAGTCCAGACGCGGGGGGTAATCATTCTCACTGGGCTCCATCAGGCCATTGCCACAGACGAGCACATCGTTGCAGAGGGTTCGGACCATGCGAATGTTATGGTCCCCCGGACGCTGGGTCATCAGGTGCTGCATTACTGCCTCTACCAGGACATTCTGGGCCCGCTGAATGACCAGATGGTACTTCGGGTCTGACAGGAACTGATAACGGGACCACGCCATGTAATCTTGGATATCCCAGTCCGCAATGGGCTTGACCGGCTGGGTGTATCCCGGCGTGATGTAGGCAGCCGTGGTCTGAACCGGGAGGTGTGCCACTAAGGCTGCACCGGCAACAGTCTGGAGAAAACTACGACGATTGACCGTATTCATGGAACCTTCTCGCTTTGAGTACCAAGCAGGAATCGGGACGGGGATGGCAATCTCTTCTAAAAAAGACACTACGGGAACTCCATGATAGTTCGTTTGACAAGGAAAGTACCCACCTTACTTCATCCTCACCATTTTCTTGATGCCTGGGAACTTAGACTCTAAAGTCCGCTCCAGGGTGTAAGGCATTGACATTACCCTGTGTGTAATTGGTGGGGGTAATCCTTGCCGGTAAGCACTTTCACCCGGACCGTAAGTTAGAATCCCTGTGTGAGGTTCAAACCGACCGTGCCAATAGAGATCGGCCATCTCTTCAGGATTAGCCTCGGAGGAGAGGCCTTCATGGACTAACTGCTCCCACTCCTGCTGGGCTGGAGAATACCTAGGATGATATTTGTCAATCACCCGTTTTTGTAGATAGTCTATCTGCTTTTGCGCATCCTCGGGTGTATCCATGTACGTCTTCTTGTCCGGGAACTTGCCTTTCTTCAGTGCCTTCTGAAGGTTGGCTATCTCTTCCTGAGCCTCTTCATAACTTTGTTGGGTTGAAACGTCTGCTCGTGAAGGAGCCGTGTACACCTTCCCATCACTTCCTTGGTACCAGAGAATGTCCTCCCAATCATGACCTATCTCATTGTAGAGGCGACCCTTATAGGAATTCTCCACCCATGAAGGACCCGCAGCCACCAATGAAGCCAGACGAGTGCGACGAGACATAAAACTACCTTAGAAAGACTCGATAGCGCCCTTTTCACTCAGGATGTGGACCAGGCGTTGGAAGTCCTGCTTCTTTTGCGGACTACCGTAGGTACGCAGGTGTTTGCACCGGACACGGATATGCTCCTGGTCATTCCCCTCTTGAATCTCCAGGCCCAGACCGGCCATCTCCCGTCGTAGTTCGGGGGTGAGCAGACCCCGTTTCAGATACATCGCATCGGGAACATAAGGACCACGGTCTGGAGAGGCAACGTGGGAAGCTAGACGGGTACGACGGTCCATTGGTTATTCCTTTGGACTCGGACGGTACCTAATTCTGTGTCTTGTCCAACTCGATCCATGGGCCGGCAGAGCGGATCAACTTGTTATTCCGGGCTTGTTCTACGAAATCCTGAACCACGTTTCCTACGTTCACCCGGTTCACACCTGGGACATGCTGAACTGCCCAGTCCCGCAGGGTGTCGAACGTGATGCGATCGGATCGGAGAAATTCATTGTGGATAAAGTTGATGAAGGCATCGTAACCGGCTGGCCTGGCCTTGGGTCGACGCGACTTCTTTTCCGTGGTCGGGGGCATGTCCGCCGGATTTGCCAGTGAACCACCAGGGATCACCCATGCCGTCTTGTCGCCACCGGTTGGTTCACAGCGGAGAATTCCGCCCCGCACAAACTGGTCTCGGATAGCCAGGAGCACATCCCGATCGTTCGGTTCTTGGGGCGTAAAAGTGAGTACACCTGTTTGTGAAACCTTAAGTTGCATACGGTCCCCGTGGGTAGATGTAAAAGTTGGTGCCAACGTTTAGGTGCTGTTGTTTCGTGCCTTCATCTAAAAACTGTTCCAAAACCCTGGCTACGTTCATGTCATGGATCTTTGCCGGATTCGTGGTAATCAGGTGGAATCGCAGGTCCGCGAGCTTGACGAAGTCGTTCGACTTCCACTGGTTCTCCAGCCAAGCCATCGTATCATTGTAGATGGGGTGGAGATCACCACGAACTTGCTCTTTCGGTGACCACATCACCACTGCCTGACCATGGGAATCCACGGTTCCGTGACCACCAGCATGCACCACATGAGCCAAGGCCTCGATGTAGACTCGGTCCTTGTCATTCTCTGGTTCCAGGAGCAAGTGACCGAGATTGGTTTTAGTGGCTTTCATAGCTCAAGTACCCGCGTGATCGCTACGACGTTTGCTTGCCGCGGAGGTGGTCGTAGGTTTCAATGTAAGTCATCAGGGCCGGCGTCGACAGGTAGATATACGAGAGGTATTCCTTCAGCTCTTTGATGGTGGTAAACTCCCGCTCCACCTTCTGGTTTGACCAGCGTGTGGTGATCTTGAAGGTGAAAGAAGCAGACTGATCCAGCAGGCGGAATTCACTGCTGTAATCTATATTGTATTGTCTTGGTTGAGGCTCACCCGGGGCCAGGGTCCGATGGTAACGACGATACTGGACAATCTCCACCCGAGGGCCAAATCGCTTCTGCGTGAAGTTGGCTGTGACAAACTGTTCCAGACGACCCATGATCTCATTGCCGACCAGCAGATCAACCGCAGTCAGTTGGGTGGATTCGATCTTGTAAGCGTTCAGGGATTCGAGGTGAGCCTGCACTTCGTCGATCTGGAAGGCTGCTGTGGCCTCGACGCCTTTGTCGACCAACATCTGTTCGAAAGGGACGTTGGGACCCACACCTTGCATTACGACGGTCGTGATCGGCATCTGGGTAATCCTTGTGAGGAGGTTCGTTGACCTCTCACTTACCCACGAGGACCGATGCCTGCGGCAGGAGTGTTTGCTGCATCGACTGCAGAACCTGGGTGATCTGCTGAGATTCTGCGAGATTCAGGGTCACTCCATCGTGTGGGGCAAAGACATACTCCCCGTTCTGAACTCTGACATCGCCCACGAAGTCACGCACCCGTTTGACTACAGCACTGGTTGGGTTCAAGAGTGAGGGAAGAAAGGTGAGCATACGGTTCCTTATGTGAGTAAGTACGCGAAGGATCACTGGGGGACGGCGTAACGCTCTCTGTCCTTTAATTCCTCTTCCTCCAAATCTGCCCGTTCTTGGTCTGTGAGTGCCTGCCGGTCCGGAAAGAGATATTCGTACTTGACCGGACGAGTATTGGGTTTCTTGGCCAGACGGCCCTTCGCCATCAACTTCTTCACTATGTTATAGACAGACGCTTCACTACAGTGCAGGGCTATTTGGATCTCCGTTAGAGTGGCTGGGCTATTGGTCTGTAGCCATTGATCCATCTGCTCGGTTAGGGTCAGATTCTGTGAATCCTGAGGCATGTCCAGGACAGACTGCCAATGGGGCGGAGTTTCCAACAGGTGCGGTCGACGTTCCATCAACTGCTTGATGATGAGCAGTTGTTTGTACGTCATGAGCGAGGCTTCTAACCACTCGATCCGACTCTCCAACTCTTCCGTTGGGATGTCCTGGAGCAGGCGAAACGAATCTGTTAGGATGGCTTGACTCATTCAATCCTTACCTCTCCAACATCCTGTGTGCAAATTCGATCTCAGTTAGGGCGGGTCATGATTCACAGTTTGAGAAAACAAATAATTGATTGTAGGCAACTTCGTAGAACTGGCGACAAAGATTAACAGATGCAAATCGAGCTTGCCTAGGCATTCGAGAGGGGTAGGACCAACCTAATTGGTGTTGGTTCTGAGCAGGTGATTGGTAGGTAAGACGCGTAATCGTTACGTCATCACGATACCCATTCTCCTTGAGATAACGGGAGGGTTCCTTATCCGGATCAATCGTGTAATCTGGGAAAGAAGTACCGGGCAAGGGAGACCAAATACCTGAGAATCTACCTTCCCGTTGACAGATTAAGACGTTCCCGTAAACAAAAAGACTAATCAACCCGTTCTTCAACTCCCGCTCGGACAAACCCTTCTGTTTGAGATTCGTTTGTAGATCCCACACCCCTATCTTGGTGATAATGTCAACGGCGGAATGAACGGAGTTACGCCACTGCTCGTCGTCCCAATAAAGCTTCACACTCGCTGGAATCACGTCCGGGAGGTAGGGCTTGGCGACAAAGGGTAGACCCAGAGCTACGGCACTAGCTTGTAGCAATGTCCGGCGTGAGAGTTTCATGGGCTGGGTACATCTTCAAAAGGGCTTGTTTGAGCCGGTTGTAAGTGCCGAAGAGCCGGAACACGCTGATCAGTGTTCGATACTCGGGCATGGGGGTGTCTTTCATCCAGCACGGATAAGACCAGGGAGCGGGCCAATCATTATCCACGAGTGGGATGTGGATGTAACTGTCCCGGTAAATTACCGGGCCTGCTGGCTTGGGGATCTCTTGGACGGCATAACCATCTCGATCCTGGGGCTTGTACAACCACATATCATCCAGGTCGTGGATCTCGATCAGACGATCTGCAGACGGACTGATAAAGAGGTTGCCGTGAATGAAGATGTTTCTTATCGCAATGGTGGCACGCGTCATCACCATGCCTGAATCCAAGTGCTGCAACGCCAGGTCATTGGCCAGCATGTTCGCCATCTCCATTGAGGAGAATATGATCGTTCTTCGGAAGATGGCGTTGGAGTAGAACTTGTGGTCACACCATTCTATCTGCTCTTTGCGGGTGAGCTTCTTCGTCGGCTTCACCACGGGAGTGGGAGTGGCCCAGGCGGGCATCACCGATAGTACTGGTGTAAGTGCCAAGGATTGGAGCAATTGACGACGAGTAACAATCATACCGGGGCTGCCTGTGTTTGAGAATCCACTGTTTTGATCAACTCTTGTGCATACTCGATGGCTGTATTCTGGGCTAAGACCTCGAAGTCAAACTGTTCGTGTGGTTCAAGCTTGTCCCAACCGTGGATCAACATGGAAACGGACGCTTCGGCGAATGTTCCCACCAAAGAGGGGAACCGCGACCAGGGCATTTGACCCCTGAATTCGGGGTCCTTGAACTTCTCGAACAGACGGTCCACGTAGTGCTTGACGGCCTTCGCAATTATCCGGTCCCGTGTAATCAGATAGATGTTGGGGTTGCACTTCGGACAGGTGCCACCGAACATGAAAGAACCACCACAGCTGTAACAGGACACAAGATGAGTCATTTAGTCACGTGGTTCCAACATCTTCTGGAGACGTTTGATCTCAGCCTTGATCTGTTCCCGGTTACCGAGGACTTCCCACACATCGACACCATTGTCGTGCATACTGTAGTCGGTGTGCCATTGGGCGTAGAGACGCTGATTACCTTCGAGTTTGGTGATCTCTTCCTTGAGGTTGAAGATCTGGATGTCTCGATCCATCACCTTCTGTTTGGCATACTGCTTGTCCTGCATCTGAAAGTCCACTGCGGACTCCAGTGCCTTGACCTTCCGCTCCAGCTCTCGGTTTGGGAAGCTGCCGTAACGGTGACCCAGCCAGAACATGACGAAAAAGAACACGAAACCAACGATCAGGCGGTAGGTTTTGGAGGTGTTCATTGGACTTGGCAACCTATGTTGTGCAAGATGTGGCGGATCTGTTGACACTCATACTCGGTGTTTCGGGGCGTTGGTTCTTCTGAGATCTCCGCGTTCAACACCTTTAGAGCATTGGTGACATGTTGTAAATGTAACACGCCCATAGGCCAGAGCGACGGGAAGAATCGCCATGACCGCGTTGTGCCCAGACGCAGACACCCGAAACATTGCAGATCCTTCATGTTGCCTACACGGTCGTGACAGGCGATGGTCTCTTCGTCGACTACAGTCAGGATCATGTTATCCTCCAAAACGGGAGATCACCCGGAGCAAACAGCTGATTATGATCAGGGCAATTCCTATCCACACCAAATAGGTATAGGGTGATGCAACGGACCAGTTTGACTCTGGACGAATGAACTCTGGCGGATCGGGGAGCACCAACGGATACTTCGTCTCGTAGGTGGTGTCTTCGATTGGAAAGGGTTTGCCCATGTAGTTCGGGGGTCGACAATCACAGTTTGGGCGAGACGGTGCAGCGTAGATCTTACCGCAGTGGTCGCATTCCCATTCTGCACAGTTCGAACCCTGGATGATACCGAGGAACTTCACGGGGTAAACCTGGTCGAAGATTGGGTAATTATTCATCGTCTTCCGCGTCGTCCGTACGGTTGATACCCTTGACAAGGCCGAAGTAGGCCACGTCGCCTAAGCTCAGGGTGTATTCCCGTTCGGGGTTGCGGGTGAACTCGTGACCCAAGACTTGGACCTGCTCCAGTTCCATGGCCCACGCGGTGAGACGGTTCTTGGCCGTGTCAATCAACTTGGACCGGATGGACCGAGTCTCATCCTTCATGTAAGCGGCCATCTTGTTCCGCTCGACCTGGATCTTTGCCTGCAATTCCTGGACTAGGCCCTCGGCGGCTTGAATGAGCTCATGGCCCTTATAGGTGAACTTCCAGGAAAGGCGGGAGGATAGGGAGTTGGATTTCTCAAGATACATTGGGGACTTTCTTGGAGAACGGGTTCATAGGTCTGAGGCGGTTGACGTTCAAGTTGAGCGATGCGGTTCTCCAGTTGGGTCACCAGGGACTCCAAACCAGCGTTACGGGCAAGCACCAGTTGGAGCTGCTGGCGGGTTTGGACCAGTTCCTGACGGAGGGCGTCCCAGTCCAGTTGCTTTTGGTCTGAATAATCGGGGGAGAAGACTGTATCGGTCATGCGAATGGAACCCTTCGTTCGAGTTGGGCGATGCGATCGGTGAGACGCTTAGCTAATGCTTCTAGCCTCTTTACCCGAGCTTCCAGTTCGTCGAGCCGGGCATTGATCGGGTCTGGTTTAGGTTCCTGCTTTGGATCGTGTTGGGGAGCATCCATTAGGGCACCAACCTTTCCAATTCTTTCTGCTTTTCTTGCTCTGCCATATGACGGAGTATGGGCAGATAGTATCCATAGTAGTAGGCGAAGGTCATGACCAGAGCCAGTGATACCACTGTTAACCAGTACTTCGCTCGATTACTGAGGATCATGGTTCGTATCCTGCGGCTTTCATTTCAGCGGTGTACTTGTCGGCCAACTTGCCGTATTCCTCTGACACTTTACGCAGTCTACGAATATCCTGCCGAGCAATCTCCAACGGAAATGGGCCTGGGTGAGGCTCACCTGCTGCGGCTTTGAAGACCGGCAAGTTCTGCATGTTGTTAAACCGACCCTGGAGGATCATCAGCTCATCGTGACACTTCTGAATATCCCGATTGTAGCGAGCAAACTCACCCTGCATGACCGTGATCTGAGATTGTTGGTCCTCGATCTCTTTCTTCTGTTTGGCGACAGTCTCACAGAGTGACTGAGTAATCTTATTGTCTACCCGTTCGTGATCCGAGACCCGTACATTCACCCGATACAGGTTGAAGAAAGCCAAGGACAGGCAAAGACATAGGAAGAAATGGTAGAGACGAGCAGTCGTTTGAGGTTTCATTAGATTACCTATTTACTATCATTAGTATAATGGACACAACCACACTACCCGTAGAAGCCCAGAGTGTAGTGTCGAGGATAATGGCTATGAGTGATTGCTGCCAGTACCATTCTTGCAGCGACATCGACTTCGCAAACGGGTGATCTTTGGGCAAATGGGGCCGCAAGAACTGGATCACCAGGTATGTAGGCAACGCAAACCAGTATATCCCATCGTCAATGGGTGGCTTGAAGGTCATGGTTTGGTGGCTCTGATCAGCGGCTCAATCTTGAACATGAAGTTGGCCTGAGTTTCGGATTCTATCCTCTGATAGGTGCGGGAGTTCACCATCGTCGCCTGGATCGTTTCCTTCAACCACGTGGCGGCCATTGCTTGAGTGAGGAAGGGTCCATGAACGCAATCCTGCATCATCTCTGTCTCACCCGAGCGAAAAGAATGTTGAGAGACACAACAGAGCTGGTTGATCGTGGGCTTTTGATCCCGACCGATCATGGATACAATCGTATAATCGTAGGCTACCTGAGTGTCCAAGTCCGTCAGTACGAAGTGGTCGTGATTGATCGGGACGGCACAGACTTCTGTCTGGAGGTACATGAAGGCATGAATGTGCTCATCGAAGGGACCGTATACCTCGTCCACACACTGAGACTGAACTGTGCCCGGACGACCGGAACGACGACGTACTATACAGTATTCGGGCATATTAACACAATGGACTTGTGGTTTGTCGACTTAACCATTACTTTGGAGCTGCAACGTCAGAGTATCAATCTCTTTCTGCAACCTGGCCACTTCCGCGGCGTGGTCTTCGACTTGCTGATGAATGCCTTCTGCCTTCCGCTGCAGTGTCGCCTTCAGGTTCAGCAGAAATTCAATCTGCTGGTCTTGGTTCTTTGTGTGCATTTCGAGGATCTGTTTCAGACACTCCAGACGGTCCAGTTCTGTTGCTTCAGCTGGACGGGGGACACCCATTTCATCGAGCTTATCGTGTATTGCTGACATACTACTTGTGCCTGAATTCGAGACTGAGGGTTAGAAGCGACGTGATTACGATTGTCATACGACGGAATTCGTAACCCGAAGACAGTAGGTTCTTGAACGTGGTCAAGGTGTGGCAGTGGGAGTGATCACACTCGGCGATCAGGAACTTGTGGAATTCCTCGATCTTGGTCATCGGCAAGAGGAGGGTGTTTGGATGCAATCCTGAGTGACGACCAAACTCCAGGATCATAGAGTCTATCTGTGCTCGTGTGATGGGCATCCTATGCTCCGTGGTAGAACACGTCGACGTTCTCAGTGTAGTAATCCGTGTTCACTTCCAGACTGAGTCGATCTGCCACCTTGTGGATCAGACCCAGTTCTTTGATCTTGTCGTTGCGCTCACGATTGGTCTTGAACACGAAGAACCAACCAGACGTGCCGAAGTAGAGGACGTACATGTTACTCTGTAGTTGGGGGACGGAGGCGTTCTACAATCGGATACTGGGTCGAAGGATGGTTCTCTTTCGCCCTTTCCTCGTTCCATGCATTACCCGCTTCACTCGGACTCCGCCTCACGGGACCGATCATGCCACAGCCTTCGCAGTTGATCCAGTGGTCCGCTCCGGCACCGTAGTTACCGTCTTCGTCCACGTCTGTGCGGAGGCGGAATCGGAGCGAGTGGTCGTTGCCACAGGTCGGACAGGGTAGGGCACGGGGCATAGTTCACCTAGGAGTGTCTCGCTTGATAGAGGTGGCAGTCATCGCGATCTTTACAGACCCACTTCTTCCCACCGTGGTGGTCACCCTTCTCGATCAAGGATTGGGAGATACGCTGGCAGTCTTCACAGGTACCGGCCGTGTACAGGACCGGCTCGGTTGGCACACTATCCACTACCACGATGAGCGGTACAAAATGTGAGAACTGCTCCAGTGGGAAGGTAAACTCCCGATTCCCCTCGTACATGCAGATTTGCTCCCCATCCCACCAGTGCGAGATCTTGCTGCCATCAGCGAGTTGCATCCGGTACCAACCAGTGGGTTGACCTGCGAGGGAGGCTAGAGCAGTCATCTTCTTATCCCATGCCCTGATGGCTTCTGTTCGATTATCGCGTGTTGGACCCATCTTACCGCAGGTCTCACATTGCACCCAGTGCGTCATGGAACTGGTTCGACCGGTCACTCGATGAGCGGTGTGTTCTGTGGTGTAGCAGAACCGGAGCTTGTCTGATCCACAGATACAGGGCTTGGCGTCGGACATTACTTACGATCCTCGTCCCAGTAGTCACCCACGGCTTCACCAGGGCGGTATTCACGTTCGGGTTCTTTCGGGGGATCAGGCTTCTGGACGAACCAGTGACCTATAAGCATGTTAACGAGCCATTCCGAAAATGGGTCTTGCTCACCCGAAATATGACCGGTCTTCCCGCCACCTAAATAAACCTTGGGCATGGTTGTTTCCTAAACGACGTTGAGGCCTTCGATCTGGGCACAGACATCTCGCACCAAGACTTTGGCTTCCGCGGCCAGTTGAGGAGCATCTGCGATCACGGCCAGGTTGTACAGTTGCTCCAGTCTCGTCCGGATGCGGGTTAGCTCGGCTTGTACTTGCTGCACCGGAACACGACGTTCACGGGGTGACCGGAAGTTTACCAATTCGACGGATTTGATGCTCTTCTTGGGCATCCACGTGCCCCGAAACTTGACCTTGTGTTTGGATTCTTCTTCAATCTGACCCGCGGCAAAGGTGTCGTCCTGCAGCACGATCACCACGAGGGGAGCTGAGGTTGGGGCATTCGATCTTAGGAATGGTTTGAAGTCGATGGGTGTAGCGGTCATGTCTTTAGCTTCCGGACCTTGATCTTGGTCTTGTTCAGGTCGATACGTACCTTCTGACCATGCACGTTGATCGAGACGTAGGCGGTGTGAGTAAACACGGGGATGGTGTGCCCCATGTCCATCACTTCCTCTTGCGTGGTTTCCACGAATACCCGGGTCTTCTGAATGTGACCATCCGGCCAGATCAGCTCGATATGATCGTTCTCGACCACTTTGTTGATCGGAGCGGTGGAACCTTCGGGAATAATGGGCTTCCCGTAACAGTCCGTCTCACTCCAGTTGCGGTGGACTTGGATCATTACGGGGGCTGTGATGTTGGGCATGGTTTATGTGTCCTGTCTAAGGTAGGCCACGGCCGATTCAAGATCCCAGACCCGGTTGTAGTATTTGTCCAGGGCTACCATGATTCGGTGAGTACAGCCGGCTACGGCCACTTCTTGATTCCGACCATGGAGGGTGGTCAAATGGGTGAGCAAGAGCATCATCGATGCTTCCACTGCTCGGGATGGGCCTCGCACGTCGATGGGCAACAGGGTGAGGGCCGGTTGGCGAATCCAAGGGGCTGTGTTGGGGTTTGTCGAGAACCGGATGATCAACAGGTCTCCGGGTGGACCCGAACAACATTTCGCTGCGTAGTCCGCCACTTCTTGATCAACATAACTAGATGCCTGGGCTGGGTCGATTACCCACTCATCGGCACCGGTGCTGAAGTTCAGGTACTTGCCATCACGGCGGAGCACGTAGTATTTACCAGGTTCCATGGCTAATGTACCCTCCGGATTGTCGTAACGAGCTTGTTGACTGAGGCTTCGTCGAGGATTTGGTTCTTCTCTTCGTCCCAGAAGAAGTGTTCACCGTCTGCATTCTTCCCGATCGGGGTCAGCTCGAAGACCGGCCGTTTGAGTAGAACATTCTTCAGCATCTGGGGCATCCACGGGGATATGTCGATCGGTTGCTTGTCTTTGGTCAGGATCATCATAATCTATTCCCAGTAGTCTTCCCATTTATCCGCGAATGCCTGCTTCAGACGCTCCTGGTACGCATTTGTTTTGATCTTGGCCATCCAAAGATCACTGCCTCCCGTGCCTCCCTTACAAACCACGCCTTCAGAGACACCATACTTACCCTGGCGAACGTCATCCGCGAACTTACCGGTAAACTTGCCTTTGTAAACAACGCGAGCAATCAAGAGGTGGCCGAAATCCTTGACGAATTGTTCTGGACCCAGGATGCCGAAGGGTTCCGCCTGCACATCAAACAGACGCAGCTCTTTCGTGTCTTCTGCTCGGTGTAATCCTGCAAATGAGTTGGAACCGAGAAACTCTGTGAACACTTTGAAGGATTGGACTTCCGGGAATCGGTCACGGAATACACGATCCAACCCATCCTGCAGGGTGTCCGTGAATATGTCGTTGCAACCTTGGAGTTGTTCGTGACGTGCTGTAAACTGCTGCACACCTTCGGTGGTTAGATTGTATTCGTCCCGGCGTGTGCCGAAGGCGTGCCAACCGAAATCACGATCCCATGCCCAATGGAGATTGGTACCATCGTACTTCTCAAAGGCGATACACCGCCCAATTAAGGCGTTCTTACTGCCGGGAATCTTGGGGTAGTGGAGCACAAATTAAATGCCACTGAGGTTGGGTAAAGCGTGGGCAACCCGCAGTACGAACTCATCGGACTGTTCACCCATCGTGTTGTTCACCACCACATCGGTGTCGCCCACGATCTCGGCGTCGAAACCTTGATCGTGCAGGGTGGATCGAACGGTAGCGGCGTGGTATTCCCACTCGCAGGTCAATCGGATGGACTTGATCATGTTAGAGGATTTCCCCGGTGACGGCTTCCAAGATACGATATTTGTTGTCGTAGTCGGGGCGATCACAGGGGCGGAACATACTTCGATAGGCATCCAGCAGGTACATATCCTTGCCGTGATCCGAGAGGCCCTTCTGAATCTTCACGTTGATATAGGCTTGGTTCACCTTCGCCAGAAACTTCGCGAGCGAGGCCAGTACATCGGGGTAGTAGTCGATGTTGATCGACGTGAGGGTTCGGTCCTTTTCGAAGGCCATGGATGCGAACACTGCACCCTTCTCGTCGATGACACGCAGGTACATGTGCGAGAAGAACTGTACGTAGAATTTCATGTTACTTCCAAAGGAAGAAGGGAATGAAGAGGACCTGAGGCTGCTCGACCGATGACAGTCCTACCCGCATGTCGAAGACCACGCTACGGTTCATCTTGATGTCCGTGGCGAGTGAACTGACCGTGTGTTGTGGATGCGGGTCATCTTTGTGAACGAAGACCAGGCAGAAAGCCCGCAGGTCGGAGACGGGGATCAGCAGGATGTTGGGTTCAATCGTCTCTAACCCATCCACGGCATTGATAAAGCCCTGACGGAGATCCCAGATGGATTGTCGGGAGTATTTGAACTGGGACATGACTATCTCATAGGCCTTGTGAAGGTGTTGTACTAACACATGTTAACTGGACGGATTCTAAAAGATGTAAGAACGGACTTCTTTACGACGTTCTTCGTAGGACTTGTGCACCCGGACGGCCCAGGTCAAGGCGTGAGTACGGGTTGTGATGTTGGCTTCCCGCCAGGCTTGAAGCAGTTCTTGATCCGTCCAGCATTCATCGATCACGGAACAGGTACCACGACCACAGGTCTTGCTGTTACGGACGTAATCGATCAGGAGTTGTTCGTTGGCGGTCATCGGGGTTGTCCTTTGAAGGAGGTTCGTCTGATGACCTAAGTACCCGCGTGATCGTCAGGGCCCGCTCCTGGAACAGCACATCCCGTTTCTGGTTCATAGTGCCACTCACCAGGAGCATGGGTTGCTACCACTGCACGATAACCCCGCTTTTCCAAATACTTGTCTAAGTCCTGTCCTTCGGGAAGGGTAACCGTAAAGGAGTTGGGGTGACCCTTGTAACAAGTCTCGATCAAGTAAGTCCGATGTTCAGCGGGCATGTTTCTTTCCTTGTGCAGAGGTTCGTCTGACAAAGGAGTTACCCTCGTGATCGTGTGTCCGCCTTGATCCTTGCTTCCAACTTGGTCATCTTGGAATAGATCGACAGATGGTCCTCTGACTGAGAGTAAGGGAAGAATGCGTTCAAAAGGTGGAACATCTTCTGATCTTCGGTGAAGTCTGGACGGTCCATCTCCATCTTCGCGTAGATTTCACTCACGGTGGTGAAAGCCGATGCCAGGTCGGTGAGCAGTTCTGAGTCCAGGCATGTGGTAACATTCATCAACGTCGTACCGTTGTCGCGGCTGATGCCTGCGAGGATGTTGTCCTTGATGTCGATGATGTGCAGGTAGACGGGACTGAGAACACGCACGTACATCTTCATGGGTTGTTTCCTTGTTTGGGGTTCGTCTGATGAGGGACTTACCCGCGTGACGGTGATGGTGCGGACTAAGAGGGGATTCCTCTCAAGTGCGGAAACAAGGCCCGCATCTGATCCAAGGTCACTAATTCGGCCACTGGATTGTGGGGGTCCATCTCTTCCACAATCAGAATCCACATGCCCTCGACCATGGATTCGATAAGAGTGATATTGCACAACCCATCTTCGTGTTCCCACCGGAGGGGACTGGACTTTACCGGGTCGGGTTCTGGAGGGTACTTGATGGTTCCTGCGATCAGGTTGTCTAGGTCGACAATACCACGGGTCATGATTCCCATCAACTGATCGGGGTGGGTCAACGGCGAGCTCATGCTTCAATTCCTTTGTTCGAGGTTCGTCTGATGAAGGACTTACCCGCCTGAGCGTGATGGTGCGGACTCAATCGCCTCGTTCAGGGTCTGAATGATGTCCGCAAAGTAACCGAGGCGCAGGCACGAGGAGGCAATCACTTCGTGGGCTTCTTCCCGGGACATGGGGTAACACCGGGCAGCCAGGGTTTCCCTGTTAAGGTTTAGGGCATCTTGGCCTTCGTAACCCGGATGTTTGTTCGACTGGAAACTCAGGTACGGCACCGTTTGATAACGGGAACCATCGTGTGATTGCCAGCGACCTGACGTGTGCCAGTAACCGGATTCATGGAAGTGGAGCTTCACTTCCAGCACACCCGTCTGGTTGGTGAATCGTTCACAACGGTATTCGAGCTGCATTGGGTCAGCCACGGCGATTCCTTCGTTTGATCGGATTCTTTGGGACCATTTTATTCAAGGAATCTACCACCTGAGCCACGGTCCACTCACCCCGGTAGTATCGATCCAACCCTGCGATGAGGGTTGCTGAATAATGACCGAGCCGAACCTCCAAATCGTAATCTGATCTGGCATTCGCGATGAGTCGATTCACCGCCTCGTAGATCAGGCTGGAATCTTCTGTCTCGGCAATTGGCAGCAGTGTTGGTGTGCTCATGACCTGAATACCCGTGTGACCCTGATCAGAGCGGTGGGAAGTCGGGTGGGGACGGGGTAGGTTCTTTCGGGGTCATCCGGATAATCTGAGCATCCAGGGCATCTCTCAACTTGGTTAATTCCTCCACCGTTCGGAACTCCACACTGATCCGACGCATTCCCTCACGGCCGTACTCGGAGAGGGAGAACCCCATGTATTCGTTCTCCACGTTCACCGCGTACACGAAGACCGTGTCGGGGCCCATGTTCACGCCGAATTCAAGACCGTGCCTGTTCAGGTCAACCATTGGGGTTCTCGGGGTTTGAGGGTTGGGCCACGCCGGTGGACTGAAACCACGTGACTTGCAGGTCCTTGTTCACCGCTTGAACCAGACCACCCTTCTCGAACACCTGGTTCAGGAAGTCCACGAACGCCTGCTCCTGAGGGTTGGTCGGCGTAATCGTCAAGTGCTGGACGGGTGGGGCTGTGCGATCTATTTTCATTGGGCAACCTGCGTTGACTGTTTCCAGAACGGTGGGAGATCCTCGATAAGCAGACGACGGTACATGGACATCACCAGGTGAGGTGGTACACCATGGACGTTTCGACCCAGAGCCTTCTCCAGTGGGCAGTAGACGGTGATGATCTCACATGCGATGTTGTAAGCACTGGCGGCTTGGATGTACGGGGCCATCTCGTACGCGGAGATATTCGTGTTGTCCACCACAATGTTCTGGAAGGGGTGGTCGATTGTGTTGGTGATCAGTTCCAGATAGTGTCTGAAGCACCAAGCGTGGGCCTGACCGATCAAGAGCGGGTCAAACTGATACACCCCGTCCTTCATGAAGAAGTGGTCTGCGGACACCACCTTCGTCGGATCGGGGCTCTCGTCGATGTAACGCTGAACGGCCGTGGACTTGCCCGAACCAGGGATACCGCGGTAAATACGAACCTGCATGAACTATCAACCTTTGAGGAGATTAAGGCCAAACTGTAAACTGAGGTTTCACCGTTTCCGTGACTTCCTCGCCTTTGTGATTGGTGATCGCAATCAGCCCACCGTTCTTCATCAGATCCCGCAATGCTGTGAGGATCTTCAGGTCCTGCTCGTTGCAAGCGGAAAGGGTCGTTCGGGGGACTGGACCTTCGTGAGGAGCTGACATCAACATATTACAGACCTTACGAACGGTTGCGTTGACGGGACAGTCGGGCCTGCTTCCGGGCTTTCCGACGCCGGAGACGTTCCTTCTGGGGGACAAACATCTTAACCGCCCGAACGACGGTAGCTGTGGGCAAGGGTGTGCCCGGGAATATCAGGGAGTGGATAAAACGGTGGGCTGGATCGCCGAATTCCATTGGGTATTCCTAGTTGGTAAAGACAAACCCTTTCAGGTCATCGTAAAAGTTGAGTGGTTGACAGGCCTCGTACAGTGCGAGTTCCTCTTCCAGGGCTTCGAGTGTGGGGTAGTACTTGGTGTACGATGTATCGTCATTACCCGCAATGAACAGAGCAAACGGTTTCTCTACGGTTGGATGTTCCTGCTCGGCCTTGAGCTGCTCTTGTTTATCTGCCCATTCCTTCAGGTCCCGGATATCCAACTTCGCAAGTCGTTTCTGGAGGTGTTGTTCGTCGGTGGCTGGATCACGGAACCCGTGCTTTGTTGGAAAATACAGGTGGGAGAACCGGAAACGACGGAGCCGCTCTGCTTCCGTGATCAGATGATCAGCCCGGTTCTTGGGGTGGGTGTACTGGAGATGCTGCAACACCGCGAAGTAGCCGTAGCCGTTGAACGAACCCGAGAGGGCCCAGTGAGTATCTGCGGTGAACTGGAGCAGGCCTTCCCGGTGAAACTTACAGGTTGGGCTGGTCTTCCATTGACCTTGACGCCAGACCAACTTCTCAAACTTGTTCGTGTATTCTTCGAAGTTCATCGTGTGTTCCTTGTGATGAACGAAGTACCCGCGTGACCGTGATCTTACGACGAGAAAGGGTGACGACCACGACGCATGTTCTGAATAGCCTGCTGCATCAGGTTCCGCTTCGAACCTGCTGTTTGAGTATCCGCGTGGCGGGTGTAACCATACAACCCTTCGAGGGGCTTCAACTGGTCCATGGGCACCCAACGTGAGAAGTAGGCGTAACCACGCAGACCGGCTGACGACAGGAGCACCTGACCACGGACATTGTGCCAGCCAATGATCTTGCCGGCATGGAGGATCTGCTTGCCCTGGACGTGGGCATAGACAGTCTGCTGGTTCAGGTTACCGGGGAGTTGTTCGAGCTTGGGCATCGGAATGTCCTTTGTGAAGGTTCGTCTGACAAAGGAAGTACCCGCGTGACCGTGATCACGGTCGAGCTGCGATGATCCTGTTGTTCGTGTCCCGGTAACGTCGCATCTCATCGGCTGCCCTGGGACAGATGTACTCCATACCGGCATCTATCATGAAGTTGATGTTCTCTTCCTTCCGAGCACGGGGCATCTGCTGTTCACGGGCACAGAACATCTCGGTGATCTTGTCCGCCAAGTCGGCGATCGCCCGCAGTTCTACGGTGGAGACTCCCAGGACCGATTCTACGGTGGTATGACCTCTATCACGCACGACACGGGCACGTGAACGATCGTATTGATCCACGATATGGACAATGTTCTCGAAGCGGACACGGATGTAAAAGGACATCACTCAGTTCCTTGCTTGGGTTCGTGCTGCTCGATCCACTTCAATCCGTTGGGGTACTTCTCCAGGATGGTTTGAGGCGAGTAACCATTCTTCAGGTGAATGTGGATCATTTGACGGGTTACACCGCAGATCTTCGCCATGATTGACTGGGTCAAGGGCTTGCCGAAGAGCCAAGCTGCTTTCTTGCCGATGGATTGAACACGCTGACGATTCCCCGTGCGACCCCAGTAACAGTTCTCTTTCGACCAGGGCTTACCTAGATCACGACGGAAGAGTGTGTTCTTTCCTTTCGGGGCTGGACCCATTTCCAGAAACATGGCTTCCGGATTCGCCCAGTCACAAGGGTCCTTCGCACTGAGTATCTTATTCCAGATCTTCCCGTAGTATCGGTAGTTTTCTTTGCAGACTGGACAGGAAGCACGGGCCTTTGGGGAACGGTAGAGTATTGTGCAGTGCTTCTGCGATTCATGACCACACTTCTGACATTGGACGGTGGCACGATACGACTTAGGTGTGTACGATCCATCGATAGATTGGACCGCCAGTACCTTGAAATCACCGATTATGCTTCCTGCGTTACTGCTCATGAACACGTTACCCAGGCGACGAAGCTGTGGGTTCTGACAACAGAGCTTTCAGTCGGAGATAGGCCTGCTCTTTCCGTTGGCCGTGTTCCTTCCACGCATCTTCGGCATTGCAGGTGCCAGCTGGGTACTCATCTCGCATGCGTGGCTCATCGTCGACAGCCTTCAGGTACTCACGGGCCGCTTGCACCACCTGATCGTGCTCACCCAACAGGGAACTCAGGGCCACGAGGGACTCCCCGATCTCCGCCAGGCGGTCCACGGCTTGACAGATCTGCACACGAATCTGGGATATTTGTTGCATAATTAGACGGGGTTGTGGTACTTACGGTGGTGTTTTGACATTCGTTCGTGGAGCTCTTGCTGCACATCCCGCTCGGCTTTGTACCGGGTGGGCCGCATACTGATATCCTTCACGGAGACGAACGTAGGTTCCAATCGCTTGATCTCTTCCTCGGCATGCACGGCGGAACCAGCCGTGACGACCTTCTCCCGTTTCACCGGACCAGGTTTGGCTGAATCGGGGTTGGGGTTCTGGATGTAGTAGATTACACGGTAATCAGGCATGACGGGGCTCCGGGGGCTGCATAGGAAGGATAAGGAGTTCGGCCAAGCGGTGGGTGAGGCAGTCAATGGCTTCGTCGGGGGTCCGTTCCCACTGATCCACCCAATTGTGAACTTCCGGCTCTGGTCGACGACGACCGATCTCAATGAACTTCGCCAGGTGTTGGGTGGGAGTCATCACGAGCATCGCTTCTGGGCCGAGTTCATCCGCAGTGGCACAGAAGATCTGATTGAGGGCAAGACGAGCTGCGAGGGTCATTGGGGTATCCAGTATCCTTGAAGGTTTGTGGCGGGGTTCCGTCCCGACAGATCACTCACCCCGGGATCTAGGATGTCCCAGACCTCGGTCTCGTAATTCCACACCCAGGGATGGGGGAAGTAGAGCTCCGTCCAACCTGCCTGGGCGGCAGCTTCAATCCGTTTCTTGGCCTCTTCGTGCTGCTCGGCTGGGATACAGGGCAGATGAACCAGAGCTTTGTCGAATTCAATTTGTTGGTCTGAAGTCATGTTTCGTTCTGGGTCACTGGAATTCTGAGTTCGTGAACTTCGCCCATTGGGGCACGGGTTAGGTCCGATCCAGGAGATCCGTGACGGTCTGCAGGGCTTCCTCACGATGAGCTTCCCACTCCGCAACGTAAGCCTTCACATCCCCTTCGAGGCGGGGGTGACCACGGCGGATGAACATGTCCAAGTGCTCTTCTGGGGTGAACTTGTGCATCATCTCCCGCCCGATCTCCAGTGCGGTGAACGAGAAAATAAACTTCAGGCAGACCAGGGCTTTATTGGACATGGTTTAACCAGGAGGCTGGGGTAGTTGTTCGTCCGTGCCCGTGGGGGTGACCGTGAGCAGGGGGTCCAACTTGGCGTTGATCAAGTATTCGTTCACGAGGGCATCCCGTACGAAACGGAGCTTCCACCCTGCTTGATACCCCGCCATCCAGTGCTTGGTCGGTTTCTCTCCACCCACTTTACTCAGGGCGATACTGGCCATGGCTGCGGCGAAACCTGCCGCAAACTGGATGGCCGCTTTGTACTTCTCCCCTCGCAGAGTGGTCTTTCCTGAAATCGCGGTGGCCAATTGAAGTCCCAGGTTGGCGTGTTCAATCAACTCAGCAACGTCACCGGGTAGAAACACGATCTTCCCTGGTGAATTGGAACGGCCATCGGGACCGTAGATCCGTACAGAATCATTATCCTCGTGCAGTTGGTACGGTGTCAGGGACATCTCATTATTCCGGGGTTAGTACAAAACAAATTCAAATGGTCGGTTAGATTGATCTCATTCGACTTCGTTTAGGGTTCGGGGCGGGGGATTGGGTTGTGTATGTCTGACTGAGGTTTCATTCTGGGGTTCTGGTGGGTCCGTTGGACCTGTTTACGTGGGTCACTGGTGGTTTGTCTGTTGTATCTAGGGTTCCGATCACTGCTTCCATCCGGGCCAGGATATCGGTGAGGAGATAACGCTTCGGGGAGGGTTTCGTTGGGATCGTGATGTAGGGTTTGATTTCCCGGATCAGTCTCTTTAGGGCCAGGATCTCCGCTCGCTGGTTTGTTACTTCGGCCTCCCGGAGTTGATTGGCTGCTTCCAGCAACTTGACTTTGAGGGCTAGGATGGCTTGGTCAGGATGGGTCATTGGAGGTACTTTCCTCCTTCCGGACTATCACTGGTTGATGTGTGTGGGAGGGGAGATTTCGTGGGTCCATTTAGGAGTCGATCCACTGCTTCACACTGGCGGTACTTTCCACCCACTTCCGAGGGAGGGGTTGGTGATGGTGAGAGGATTACATCGATGATGGACGTTAACTCCATCACTTTAGGATCATCCTTGTCCTTCAGGTGGGGTTTCACTGCTTCCAGGAGGTGTTTCTGTTGTTGGATCTGGGATTGGAGGTTCCTGATGTCGGCTTCCAGGAACTTGATCTTCAGAATTAGGAGACGTTCCTCGGATAGAGTCATCGGGGGTAGCCTTAGGTGGGATTGGTGGGTAGATGTCGTGGTTTCCTGTTGGGAAGACACCACTACTGAAGACTCGTTCTTCGAAGGTGGCGTAATCCGTGTAGGAGACTGGGGGATGAACCTCGGTTGACCGTGTTTCAGTCTTTTGAGGGATTTCGATGAAACCATTTCGAGGGGGTGTTCGTTTTGGTGAAACTGTTGCCGTTTGCGGTGGAATCCGACAGTCGCCTACCTGGATTTGAGGGTTGACTAATCCCAGGTCCTTCAGTTTCCAGATGCCGGTGCTCCACCAGTTGGGGTGGGTCATGAAGAGGGCTTGGATAATGGCATCGAAGTTCTTCTTATCCTCCAGCTTGGGGGATTTATCGGTCAGTCGAAAGAGGGCTTCGGTTATCGACTGTCTGGTGTTGGTTATGTCACCATCGTGCATATCCAACAGTTCTAACACCCACTCGGCCTCTGCTTTGCCGAACTTGTTCAAGTATTTGATGAACATCAGTCCACCTTGGTGAGTGGGAGGTTTCGGAACAGGGTGGAATCTTGTTCCAAGATTAAGAAGGCACCTGTCTTGTACATTACTCCGGGAATAACCTTGATATCCTTCGGACCGGGTAGGTCTGTCATTAGGTAATAGGTCTTGTAGTGAGTGGTCTTGTCCTTTGCGTAGACAAAACGGTAGGGTTTGTGGGACCACTCGATCGCAGAATACTTGTCTGAGTACTTCTTATCGGGACGTGCCAACACCCAGACTTCGTACTTCGTCAGTATGGTGCCCGGACCCTGCAGAATAGCCTGAGCAGGATATTGGATTGGGGCGTTGAGGTATAACCTGTAACCCCATAAACTTAGACCTACCAGGGTCATCAAGACAAACAGATGGTAGAGACGAAACCGCATGGACCATCTCCTATGTGTGTGACAGTTGGAGGTGCCAGCGATGGGCTGCTTGACGGAAACGGTCTTCTGTCCAGGCGTAACGAGCTTCGATACTGTTCACGATTCGTGGATCTTGCTCTAACAGAGCTTTGCTGAGATCGAGCAGGTCCTGCATATCGTAAACAAATAAAGGGGCGGAATCCACTTTCTCCACTGCCGCCAGGAAGACACGAAGATCTATCTTCACACGTAGATCATGTCGGGCAACCTCTGCTGCAATTAACCCATGATTGTCAAACTTCAGTATGTAGATCATGGATATTGGGATCCCATCGTCTGGATGTGTTCCGCGTACCAGTCCAGACGGAGCTTCAGTGTCAACATCCGGAGAGCCGGTGTTGGGGACTTGGCTGTGAATATGTTTGTGAGTTGGAGAATGAATTCCATCATGTCTGGTCCTTTCAGGTTGTAGACCTTGGACAGTGTAGAACCGTATTCTAGAGAAATGACTTGATCTGGTGACTTGGTTGGGTACGCATCCCAGGCCAGGTACTCCTTCACCAAGACTCTGATCTCAGCTAGTTGCATCTGCATCGCGTTCTCGATTGGCAGTTCGACGGTTGGTGAGTGCTTGGAGACGGTTGTTCACTGTCATTAGGACGGTAGCAACACGAGTCAGGTTGAAGGGTTCTGCGTGGATGACTATTTCCGTTAGAAAGTGGGACATTTCCACCGGACTGGCTTCCAACATAAAGTCCATGATATGAGCACGACGTGCTGTTCGTTCGGAAGCCTGGGCTGGATCAAAGGTCTCGTGATCTTGGTAGTCTTTCGCCAGGACATGTACCAGGTTCAGCCAGGGATCAGTTTGTCGGTATTGAAGGTGTTCCCACCAGGACCTGGCATGACCCACTGCTGGTGTTGGGAGCTTCTCTGCGAGTAGGGCAAAGACTTGCTTCTTGGTCCAGACACGACCGTGCTCTTTCTCTACCAGGCAGGCTAAGTGGAACAACTCTACCTCGGTAGCAGCACCCAAAGGGTAAAGGGATTCCACCCAGTTGACTCGTGAATCTCGGGGGTCACGTTCGAATAAGGTTACGTTTTCCAGAATCTGGGCCCAGGACATCTTCATGATTAGTTCGTTCTACGTAAAGAGGATTCTTCCGCATCCAGAATGTGCATGGCCTGAGCCAAGAACAGGGTCTTCAGTTCCGGGTCCAAATCCCCGGCGTCTACTTGGTGAGGGTACTGGATTGACCTGGAGTTGAAGTAGAAATGGAATAAAGGCCGGTCAGTAAGGTAACTGACGGAGAGAACTTCTCCAAATGGAGCCTGAGTCCAAGCGTGAGTCATCTCTGGTAGACAACGGGCTCTCATCCGGATTGCTGAATACGTCACCAAGAAGGTGCCCGTCACTCTGAAGATGTTCCGATCCTCCTGGGTGGGGAGGAACAGGGGTGATGCCTCACCCCAACACTCTAGAATAGCTGCTCGTTGCAGCGTGGTGTGTAAAGAAGACTCCGTGACATCGGCAATGTCTTGCCAGGTGAAGGTAGGACGAGCCCATCGCCAGAGGACAAAGGCTAAATTGTCCAATGGAGAAGCTCGAAGCGCCTCGAACCTAGCCAGAGAGTAGTCGTAGGACGTTCGTAGACCCATCATGGTTGCTTTTCTTCCTGAACCTCGTAGGGTGAAAAGAGATGGAACCTGAACCAGTAACTCTTGTGATTAGTCGTGACGTAGTAGATTCGCACGGACTTACGGGTCCAGGACCACTGTTACCATAACGGCGTTCGATTGACTCCACCTTCGTGGTGTTCAAAGCTGCCCAATTATGGATATCCTTCCTGTCCGCAGTCTCACGAGTAATCTCCAGAGATACGGCAATCATCACCACCACGAGTACTATCGCTATGAAACACCCAGGGTGGGGTTAGTCCGTGACATAGGTAAAGATAGGCCAATCCTGAACGAAAGGCTGAAAACGGGATGCAACAAAAGGATCTGGTTTATATGTGAGACGGTCTACACTCTCCCACCAAGTACCCCGCAGTTCATCAATCTCTTGAACATTCTTGATAAACTCCTCTTGAAGGGATCGAGGCAATTCCAAAAGGGTGTCGGCAAAGACACGAATGTCCACCACTACCCGGATATCGTCCTTCGTGACTTGACAATCCACAAGGTTCTTACCGTTCTGGGCCCTCAGATAATGAATCATTTCGTCTCCATCGGGACTTGGGGGCGTGGCATGTGAACTCCCGGTCGGATGTTCAACTTATTATAGGAAAGGTAAGCCAGTATCCCAATGATAAACAAAAGGACAGCCACTTCTACGATTGGAAAAGGACGATTGGTCTTCGCCATACTTTCGTTCTTACTGAGGGAGGGAAGGGTCAGTCTTCAATCCTATTACCCATCCGGCGGTCACCACACCGACATCCGCCACCCGTGTCTCCAAAGGTTCTTCCGGTTTCCATCCACGTGGGAAGTAGATAAGCAAACGCTGGCCTTTCTGAGCCAGGTCTTCCGAATCACCCTGAACTGGAGTAGGCTCAAAACCGCCCTTCAATAACTTGATCTTCCGTTTCGTCTTCTGGCGACGGTAGATATCCAGGGCTGCCACCAGATAGTTGATACGAGGACCGCCCAAAGATACAGCAAGCTGTTCAAAGTGTTGGGCAAAGAAAAGACACTCCATCGCCGTCAGTTGATCTACAACCTCCAGGATGTTGAGTAACTCCAGAGGCTTGAGTCCATTCTGTATTGTTATGAAACGACGGGCAAGATCACGTAATTCATCACTGGTCACTGGGGGTGACTCCCGCAGGGCCTCCCGATGGAGGCGGAGTAGACCTCAACGCAAACTCAGCAAGCTGTTGAGTCAATTGACGTTGGTATCTCGTCATATTACCCGGGCCAGCAAGATGAGACAATTCCAGTACAAACAGTAGTACTAAACCAGTCGGAAAGGAGGCAACCTGAGCCAAGATCGCATCCCGCTCAGCAGCCGGATCTCCCCCATCTTCCGAAGGAATGGCATCCATCACCTGAATGTAACTGGCCACCATGTCCTTAACCTCCGAGATTGTCAACGTCAGTAATTCAGGAGGAGGTGGTATCAGACCGGTCTGCCTCATGAAATAATGGACTATCGCCGAACCAATCTCAAACTCCAGTTGTGAGTAAGAACCACCGAAGGCCTTGGTGAGAGCTCTCTTCACCAGCTCATTGACGGGGCCGATGTGTTTGTAGAAGACATCCATTTCCGTGGTGTCGGTGAAGCCCAGCTGCGAAGCTACGTACTCCTTGGTAACCACCACGCCCTTCATCTTGGCTATCTTATCCTTCCGTTCTTGCCCCTCACGGGCAATCCGAGCTATGGCTTCTGAAAAGGTCTCTGCATTTAGGTCGACCCATTTATGCCAACATTCGGTACAAAGAAATCCCTTCCCATCCCCACCAGGAAGATCGTTCGCATTCTTCACGATATCCGTGGAGTTGCACTTCGGACAATTGGTTGGGTCAGGACTGGGCATCGTCAGGGTTCCCTTCTACTTTAACAATCTTACGTGAAGAACCAGGGCGTAGTGGCCAACCAAAGGCAAAGAGTCCGAAGGTGGTGGTGGCCCGTGCATAATACCAATAACGGGGGGCTCTTAAACCACGTTCACCCCGCACGTCCGTAATTTCGAACAGCCTGCTCCCCGGCCAGGACGTGTCTGAAACCTCAATCTGATCCCCTACCTGGAACGGCGCATCCGTCAAGGGCATCTCGAACCGCAGAATCCGTTCCGACTCTTCACCCTTCACAGTACGGATTAGATCATGACACAAACGACGTACTTGCCGGAGCTGATCGTTCGTGAGGTGGTCCAGCTCTATCTCCGCCTTACCCAGTTGAATGGTCAGACGCAGCTCTTCATCGTCCATGAATCACCATGATTACAGAAAGGGAGGAGGGTCTGAGTGAGAAGCACAAGATTGTGTTTCTACAATTACTACCTTCTCTAAATTAGATTCTTCCGGGAGATAGAAAACATGGCCTGCCTTGGGTCCCTCTAAATAAAGAGCATTGGGTGCCATATGACCATAACCAACCTGGGCTCGTATACAGAGGAGACGCTTAGCTATTCCCGGACCCCCGTAAAGGAATTTCGTTCCTATGGGCATGTCACCGAGCTTCATCTGGGTGTTCCCTCTGCCGGTTCCGGACCCAGGTTGATTTGCTTCTGGGCAGCCTTCGTGAGTGGTAGATCCAGCATCATAGACAGAGCACCCAACACACGCTTGGCGTCGTGTTCGGAAAGGACCAGGGATTGTCCATTCTGGGTAATCACGATGGTCGGGTTTTCCCCGTTACCACGACGGATCTCAATGGGCATCTGTTGGTTCCTTCGGTGGAATCTCTAGGCCCTTGCGTGCAAAGTGGATCAAGGCCTCCAGGTCATTCCGCGGAATCGTCACCCTCTCGGGGAGAGTTCCCAGGATGGTCGGTGTGCGCAGGGTCGTGGCCTCGTGTAGCGGGATGGCTTGACGGGCAATAATACGCAGACGTTCTATGGCATCAGCCATCGGTCATCCTCTCATCTGGTTCCAGGCTGGGATGTTTGCCATCTTCTGTCAGCTTAATCGCCGCAGCTACGATCTTCTCCGCGTGTGCTTGATCGATAGACTCGAAGTAGGCTTCCGCCTTTGCCCAGGCCTCTTCGTTATCCTGATTGTAGCAGGCGTTCAGACAGATCTGTCCGAAACCTTCCAACTCCAGGATACGGTTGACCTTGGGTGCCCCGTTCTCGTCCGACGTCAGGTAGCAGAGTACCTGAGTGAGTGGTGTGTCGAAGACCTTCGCGAATGGAGTAGGCATGGTTTCAAGGATTCGGAGGGGTTTGTTTGGACCTTCGACGCCGGGTGGACTTGCCCTTGTTGGCTTTCTTGCCACAGACCTTGCAGTAGATCTTCGACACACCATCTCGGGGGTTTCCGCACTGCCTACAATTACCCGCCGCTTGTTGGCGGAGTTGCCACTGACGTTGCCGACTTACCATCCTTGACTCGCATATACAGAGGACGTGAAGGGTTCAGTAATTGGGGCCAGGGATTCTGGATGCCTTTCGCCCGGAAGTGATCTTCGACCTCGGCCATGTTCTCCATCAGCTTCCGCAGACCGGCGGTCCGTTTGTGACGGGGTTGACACAGCAGCCAGGCGATCCGACGACCCAGTTCGGATTGGTCGGGACAAGCCGACTGGAGGAAGGCTTCGATCGAGGTGTAGACGGGAATGTCGTGGTTCGGGTCGAACTTCAGCCGTTGAGGGTTCGGGTTCGGGAAGATTTCGACTTGTCGACGTATGGGGGCCACGGCGGTAAGGAACCCGGCACAGGCCACTGGTTCGGAACCTTTCCGAGCCGAGTGGTGGCAGTGGGTGAGGGCCATGTGGGAACCCAGTAGGGCAGCCGTGTTGAATGCCACGTCCAGGAGGGACTGATACTTCGGAATATCAGTCCGGAAGGGACAGTCGTGACACGGCATCTTGCAGGTCCGCGTGATCGCCAGGGGTGGTTGGTCGGATGATCGGGACATGACTACTCAGTGAGACTTGGGGGCTTTGTTCGTAACTTGACGATGGAGTCCAGCGGGGACACGGGTGTCTCATCCTCCATGACGTAGGATTCCCCTTGCATAGAGCCCGTTAGACAGATCACGTCCGGAATACTGACCTCCGTTCGACCGGGGGCGTACATCTTCATGCAGAAACCCCTGTCTTGGAGCCCCGGCACGAGGAAGATTTGGCCAGGCTCCAGGTCACCGAACGTGATATGACCCACCGGAACATTGGCGGCAGCTTTGATCAGGGTGACATCCGCATTGGGGGAGATCACATCCAGCTTGCCGATGTGGGGTCCTTCCAGGTAGACGGTGTTCACATGAGGGGGACCCAGTAGGTTCAGGGTCGTGGGGTCCAGGACGAGACGAGTATGGGCTAGGTCCGGTTGAGTGTCGTAGAGTGCCCGAAATTGATCCCCCGGTTTCAGTGCATTGAATTTCATCGGCGGGTGTGTCGCCTTGTCCGAGGTTTCTGTCTGAGCCGCTTCTCGACGCGTACGGAGGGGGCGATGGTAGTTGGGAATTGAGCGGTTGCTCTTCTCCTGCAGATTGACTTCTGTGGAGTTGGTGAGGAAGATCAGATCACCCCTTGCGGGACCATCCAGGTAAACGGTGTTTGGACATGGGCCGGGGGACTTCGGGTTCACCTTCATCATTTCGGCGGTGCGGGAGTGACCCAGGGTTTTCTCACTGGGGGCTAGGCGGAAGGTGTCGCCGACTTCGAGATGGATAAAACGCATCATGGGTTACCTGGGGTAGAAGTTGAGGAGGAGCGGGAGTCCCACCACCATGAAGAAGATGAACACCAAGGAGGAGTACATCAAAACCATGATGGTGTAGTGGCTGATCCTTCTCCGACGTCTACGCCTGTTCACCGCCACAACTCCAACGTGGGTGCTCGAAGGTCTGCCAGATCCTCTACCCCTCAGATGAGGAAGCCTGGTTGGGTATTAACCCTACTATTTCTACCGTGGCGTTGTCCAGGACTTGGGTGGGTTGACCCTTCCTCGGTCCGGTGACAAACATCGCATCTGTGGGGGATGGGGGCGAGGTGCGGACCAGGACCTGACCCCGTTGGTCAAACTTGAGGGTTTCGGGCAGTCGGAACAGATCACCGGGGACTAGTTCGTTGTATTTCATCGGCGGAGCTTCTTCGGACGTGGGGGATGGGGATTTAGAGCCGGTTCTGGATCAGAGGCTTGAGGAGCCAGGGGAACCGGGGCGGAGTCGGCCAGGAGTACCTGTTCAACCGAGTTGGGGTTGTGGGGCTGGGCTTTGGCTTCTTCATTGCCTCGACGGGTGGCCAGGAGTCTTCGCACGGCTTCTCGCAGTTCGTTCGGTGAGGACGCGTCCTGGTAGTAGATCGTCTTCTGGCCCCCGATATTGAAGGAGCCCGATTCCAGGACGGCCACCCGGGTGAGTGCGTGGACAATCTCCTTCAGTCGACCGTTGTCGATGTCTGGGACACCGGACGAACGCCAGGCATCTGCCAGGTTGCGCAGGGTGAAGGGGGTACCGATGGCCTTCACGAGCTGGAGCAAGGTGGGGGCATCCGGGTTGTACTTCTGGATGACCGACCGGGCGTTCTGGGACAGATGTGCTTGCTTCGACCCTGCGGCATTCACATTGCCCGTACGCTGGGGTGCACCTTCGACAGACCTACCGGCCGCATGTCGCTGCTTCACGAGGTCGCCCCGAGAAAGGGTACGCCGTGGCTGGGATGAGTCTTCGCCCTCTAGGAAGGCTATGGCTTGCTCATCCTCCGCAATGTCCATCTCGGCACGAGCTTGACTCCGCCGGGCCTCCCTGGCTGGGTCACGGAACGGACGTTCCTCGACTTCGTCCACTTCTGGCGGGATGTACTCGGGGATAACGTTCCCCGGATCGTTCACTGTGGTGTCGAGGTTCTCCAGGGTACGCTTCTGGTCCTCGTAGGACTTGTCTAGGATTTCGAGTACCCTCTCGATGGCTCTCCTATCCCTCTTGTAAGTAGCCTCTAGTACGTACTTTAGCCTGTCAATCTCTTCTTTACTTCCCATTTCAGTTCTTCTCGACTTGGAAGGGTTGTTTCTGATTCTTCTAGTACTTCTTTTGTTCTGGGTCCGGTAATAACTACCGGGAACGCTCCTAATTTAACGACCGGGGCATAAGGTCGAGGTCCAAAGCTCTCGTGAGAGAGTTGGATCGTAGGTGTCAGTACAAAAGACAGAAGACGAGGTTTAAGACAACTGTTAAAGTTTAACCCCGGAAAGATGACTTGTCAAAGCCGTGCTGGTCGATCTTGGTCTGATTCGACATTTCCGGAATCTCGCGATGTTCCACGGCGAGCACTCCGTTGATAAAAGACTCCACTTCCATATAGGCATTCTCTGCTGGAATGACGGTATCAAAGTTGAACAACTTCAACGTTGGTATGTAACTCGGGAATGCCTCCGACGCACGCTGGGGACCCTTCATGCCCAGCTTATTCCACCAACCCTTGGGATCATTCTGCTTGTGCGGTGTCATCGTGTGGGCACAGAGGGTTGTCCCTGCAAAGGGGCTTGCACAGATGATGAAGATAGGGGCATTGTGCTTAACAAACAACGTCTTGTCCTCTGTCACGGTAAACAGAGGTTCGTACATCCGTCGCCACTCTCGCTCCTGTTTTGCAGGCACCGGAATCCGGAAGACATTCTGGATGAACTGCTCCAGAGAATAGCAGGTATCCATGTGAGAGAACTGTTGTTCATAATAAACAACGTCTTGCCCGATCCGCGTAACAGGCTTGGCTATCCCTCGGTAGAGCTTACCACAGAATCCGATCGTCACCGGATATAGGTGACGGTACTGATGAGGAATGGGCTCTGTCGGAAGCACTACCAGGTTCCGGTTGAAGATCACTCCCTCAAAAGAGGACAGTGCCTGAACCTTGTCGTAGTAATCTTTGAACTGTGATCGGATTCGCATGGATTACTCGTCGAAGGCTACTTCGTCTTCACCCGGCGTCTCATCTGTGATGACGGCAGGAGCAGTCTGCGTCCACCAGGACCGACCTTCCTCGTTGATCATTGATTTGGAGGCAAGACGACGATTCGTTTTGGGATGACGAACTTGACAATCAAAGAAGATAGCCATCTCATTAGGAGTGAGTATGGTCTTAGGCCAAATACCCCTCAAAGTAGTCCAGAACCGATGGCCATGATACGCGATGAAATAAGAATCGGCCTGGTGTTCAGAATATCGGCCCTTCGGCAATTGGGCTGCTACATCTCGGTAACGCTTCACCTTTTCGGTGCCCGTCAGCTTCCGCTTCTGGTGAGCCACGGACATATGCCGTTCGGGGGAGATACTGATAATCCCCTCGGGTATAAAGTAGTTGTCGTTTGGAGTAAGACCCCAAAGGTTCTGCCGACACGGGTGCCAGGGAACCGTTATCAACGCGTACAGAGCTACTCCCGTAGGTGAACGGTTACGTCCTTTGTCCAGGGCTCCCTCTATCACCACAATGTCGGGTTTGTGACGAGAGACCAGGTTGTGAATGTCCACGACATTCTTCACGAGGCGGTCGAGACGAGCCTCCGAAGAGTCGTCGTAATTGAAGGTACCCCCATCCAGTAATTCCAGAAGCCCGTGAGTCGGGTGGGGTGTGGGTGGATTCGTGATCAACGCATGAGGATCAAACTGTAGAACAGAATAACCCGTATGGTTCATGCTGCTGTCGAGACCAATAACCTTCATCTTAATCCATTCCTTTGAGGACAAACAGATATAGCCTGAGAAATAATCCCCAGGCTATACCGTTGAGAAACTCACGTTCACAGGTTACCCTGTAAACTAAACACTAACCGATGAGTCCCGCAAAGGACTTCTCAGTCGTTTTGGGTTTGTTGCCAGCAGGGGCCTTGCCACAAAGAGTATCAATCTCCGCGATGGTCATATCACGACCGATCGTACGAGAGATCTTCTCCCACATGGGGTCTACCGCATCCAAGACCTCTTGTTCGAGGACCGGACCACGTGACAACCACAGGGCTGTACCATTGCAAGGGCTAAAGATAACCCGCTTGGATTGGCCCTGCATCTGTTCTGAGACTTCGTAGTCGCAGGAGATTGGCGGGAACTTGTTCTTGAAGGCTTTGAGGCCTTTCATCTTCGAATCGTTGATCGCCCAGGTCCGGAACTCAAACTTGAAGTCCAACTTGTGCTGGTCATCGAGCTTCCGGCGTGCTTCAGGGGCAATCTTGAGGATATTCCCTTCCGCATCGGTGTTGTACACCAGGACGATGAATGCGTAAAGCCGTTGAGCGTCACCTTGCTCAGGTTTGCCTGCCGCCATGGCATCAGACTTACCCTTCAAGCAACATTCGGCTTCACGATTCAGGGCTTTGTACTCATCTGCCTTGCAGAGATAGTACTTCACCGTCTCATCGTAGTGAGCATACGCCGAGTCCATCCGACAGTAACGGAAACCTTCGATCCCGTTCCAGGTCATCGGCTTCACCCGCGGGGGTTCGGCTTCGGCTCCTTCTTGGAGCAACTGGATGAACTTCATCGTGTGGTCAATGGCGGCGGCAACCTTCGCATCATCCGCTGCTTTGGCCTTCATCTCTTCCGAAATCACCAATTCTTGCTTGGTGACAAAGTAAGGAATGATTGCAATCCGTTGCTTCTGGGAAGTAACTTTGAAGTACTCCCCTCCACCACGACCCACATCGGCATCGTCAATGGTTGTTTGTAGAACAGGCATAAATCTTCTCCCAATAAAGTAAAGAACCCATTACCCAAAGTCCATTAACCCGGACTCAAGGTTGCACCAAGATTGGTGACTGATTCGTTACCCAGGATCATTGCTGACGTCTGGATAGAACCGTTACCAGGGGTTAACGAGAGAAGATCTGCAACTATTATGTAGTCAAAAGAAAAAGCCGGGATTCAAGCCGAATGACTCGAACCCCGGCTCTGCCGAGAAAGTTAGTTTAGGAAGGAATCAACCAAGTCCTGCTTGCGGTTGAGTCTGATGTATTCTGTACCCGGAGGATAGAGCCAGGATCGTAGCTTACGAACGTCGTTGGAGGCGGACCACCGGATATCATATATATCCGATCCCTCTTTTTGACACATAGCATTCTTAGGTAATCCAACTCTACAACAGAGTTCCTGATGCAGACCATTCAAGAAAGATTTGGTTCCTAAGAACCCTAAAGTCAAATGGCCCTTATTCGTTACACCTGCCCATCCGTCACCGTCAAAATAACCCCGAACAAAATGATGAAAAAGGGGCTCCGGCACATAAGTTGGGAAAGGTAAATCCTGATTACACTTATTAGGGAGAATCTGATATAGATTGATAAGGTCCAAGACCAAGACCTTACTACTAACTATTAGCCTGGCTCTTCTCTTCATTACACGATTACCATCAATGTCATAATAAAAGACGTCTCCTACAGTGACAGCATGTCTTGATCCCAGGATATCCCTAAGGTTCTCCAGGTGATATTTATCAGACTCCCTCAAACCAAACTCTAAATCATAACGACGCTTCTTCCCATTATCCTCTAATTCACATCTAACTCCACCGTCAGCCCAGATAAATCCCAGGATATAGGCCATATCAGGAGACCAGGTCTTGAAGAAGTCTACATTAACTGTCTCCGACAGTTCTCTACTTCTCGACTTGACTCCGAGACGATAAGCACAGGAGCTCACCTGACGTACAGAGATTGCCCATTCACTAGCTATCTGCTTGGCACCCTCTAATGGGTATCTCTCCAAGAGAGCTTGCCTAAACTTCAAATCCACTACTTCTAAAGCTTTACTCGCCATAAAACACCGATAGGGTAGAGAACTATTACTAATTCTCTACCCCGATCGGATGTCAGTGGACAATACTCACCAACTAGGCAGTGGGAGTAGCAGCGGCAGCCGGAGTGGCTGGGGTAGCTGTAGGTTCATCTGGCGGCGGTGCAGGCAATTGGCTCAGGCGGCTGTCTACGGCCTTCCCCGGCGAGTATTTGACGCGCCACCTTTTTAGGACGTCGACCACTTGACCCTGTGGGGTCTTCTTGGTCGTTGCACCGGCCGTGGTCAGCTGCAGAGAACCGAAACCGGCTGGGATGCCGACCGAGGATTCCTTGTATTGGCCTTCGCCGTCTGGTTGGAGCAAAATATCGAACATGCCGGTCCAGAAGAGGACGAGGAGATCGCGGGCGTCTTGGTCACCGAAGACCTGGCGCATCTTGATTTCTTCGTTGTGCTTCTTCAGCATCCGCTCCGCGACGGGCGCGAAGTAGGTGTCAACCTTCAGGTTGAGACGGCTGGCGATGTGACGATAGAGCTGTTCCTTCGAGTGCGGCTTGGCACCTTCCTGACCTTCAGGCAGGGGCAAGTTGTCCCGAGCACCGGTGGCTTCAGCGTCGTTGGCGACGGGCTTGGCCTTCGGGGCAGAGGGTGCTGGGGTAGCTGCAGCGGGCGGAGCTGCAACTGGGGCGACAGTGTTGTCGGCCATGGTGAAAACCTCCAAAGAGAAAGGGGATCTAACTGACGCCTTTGTTACGGGTGGGGCTCCCGGCGTCATTTGGGGTACCCCTCACACATCTTCTGTACCCTCGTCAACCCTGCTCTGCGGTCCCCTCTTTCCCAATCTGATTGGGTGGGGTGTCCCCTGCCGGGTCTCCAGCTAAGGCTCCCCAAGTGGGATTGTCGCGAACAGGGCCGTTGGGACGCCCACGAGCAGCAGTTCGTGCTACATTGTGAGCGGGAGGGCCTCCAAAAACTCGTGCTTCCGTGTCCATTGCCTTTTCTTGAAGTCGAACTGCGGAATCAGTCTTGTTCAGCGAGGCTTTCTTCTCGTTGATGACATCAAGTAAGGTGCGAAGTGCTTCTATGTTGTTTTGTAGAAGTACTATCTCTTCCTCCAAGGAATGAACATGTGCAGGAATAGGTTTCCCTTCCTGCTCCAAGGCGAGCTTAGCCTCGGCTCGATACTCGTTCTCCAGAGATGCCTCCGCGTGAGCAGCTCGCTCATTTGCCGAAACCTCCAAAGTCCGAATCTCGTTCGACATTAACTTCTGCCTCAGTCGGACCTTTCGGTCCAGTTCTCTGAGTGAGAGCTCTTGTCGGTAAGCTGACAGTGATTGTTGTACTTCCGTGTAGAAACCGTTTACCTTCTCTTCAGCGTCCCGTGTTCTCTGGATGGTTCTGGATATGTATCCAGGGCCCATCACGCGAGGATCTTCTTGCAGTTGAACGTGAACTGATGAAACGATCTCGTATATCTCTTGTACTCTCGCAGCATCCACAGCTAATTCTCCTGGGTCGGTTCCGGAACCACGCCGGTTCTTAGAATCTCCATTGCCTTATCATACCCAGGCAGCGAGTCAGTCCCTACGTCTGGATCTCGAACCTGTCGAGCGGCTGCATCTGCAATGAGAATACGCTGCAATTCCTTTCTAGCTAACATAGTTGTGATTTGAGCTTCTGGGGGTGTCCAACCGTCAGAGCCTTCGGGAGGAACTAGTGTCCAGGTGACAACTGTCTCTCCCGAATGACCACTTTCCTTGTTGGAACTTTCCCAGGACTTGTTCTGCGCCTGCACTGTGATTTGAGTGACACGGGCGAGAACACTGTGAATGTTGTTGGGCATTACTCAGGTGGGGTGACTACGAGAGCCACATTGGATTGACCGACCAGGGCAAGCTTGGATACTTCGTCCTTGTTCTGGCCACGGTCGATCAACAGTGATTTGAGGTCCTCACCCAGTTCAATTTGGGCTTGGACAGAAAAGAAGACCTCATCACCTACCCGCATGAATACATCCTTGCGGGAACCATTATCCAATGTGCGTCCTGGTCCAACTGAAAGAACAATGCCGTGAACCAATTGACGGTTCTTGGGGTTATCATTGTCCGGAAGTACAATGCCGCCCGATGTCTTGTCCATCCGAGTGCGTTGTACGATGACGTAGTCCTCTGCGAGAACAATGGGCAGAGGCTTTATTGTGCTCTTCTTAGCCATGAGATTACCGTGTTAGGAAAGGGTTGGTTCGTGTTGATGATCGTCACTGTTAACATTACCCATCGAAGATCATATCATTCTGGCCGGTGGGTTAAGTCTTGGGGAGTGGAAAGTGGGAGAACCTCCTGCAGAAATTCATTCGGAATGATGGCTACGAGATAACTATCTGGATGCGAAGCTACGGGACTGGGTACCTCAATAACAGAATGACCCTCGTTAGTACCTAACATGCCGTGTGGGTCGGACCCTGCACTGTATTCTGCACCCTTCTTCAAGACCGGCTCTCCCGCACCTACCTTCGTCTTGTAGTCCTGTAGTAATCGTAAGCGAGTACCACGAGGATAGAGTCCTGCGGCACGGCGACGGGGAACCAACTGGATATCGTAGGATGTCCTACATATTGGACAGACAACTTGAACAATCCTGTCCGCCTTTATAGTGTGGGTAAATCCACAACAAGGGAAGGAGAACGTACCATTCAATTTAGGAGGAGGGGTCTCCTGTCGAATGGGATCTTTTGCTTGAGGTTCAGCCATTTCGGGATCTCAAGGGTGGAGGCCAATTAGAAGTAACCACAGAACCACCAAACATCTTCGTCCAAGCTGGTTTCACCCCATCCAGAGATTGGAGCTCCGAACGACGGTGAACGTCCATTCGGGCTGACAGAGAATCCAAAAGATGGAGCAGGGTGGCTTCGGGAATCTTGGTCTCAATGGCTGCCCCGGTATGCAGACTACCGTGATGGGACAGAACCGTATGGGTTAGCAGGGCACGGCGGTCGGGATCGCCTTGAGGTGGCCAGCAGTGTTGAACGACAAAAGCTCCCCAGCAGGTATGACCGTAGAGGGCACCAAAACGATCTTCATCGTGATCCAGGGTCTCTGGTGAATAATCATGCACTTTCCCAAGATCATGCATCACAACACCAGCCAGGACAATCTCCCAATCCAGGATATCTGGGAAGTGTAAGAGACTGGCTCGGAGACTTGTAGGGACTGGTGGAAGCTGCATCAGCTGTACCGCAAAATCCCAGATCTCCTCAATATGTTGGAGCAAGCCTGCACGGCACGAATGATGATTCTTAGATCCGGCTGGGATCTCGTAGAGTTTCTTCTTAAGATTGTCTTGACCTGCAGAGAGTAAGCCACGTAGATTCATGAAGAACTCATTCATATCATCCGAGAACCAGACGTGCTCGAAACACTTCTGATAAACCCGGTCCTGTTCCACGGCGGGAGGGTCCAGGAACTTCTCTTTTGAGAAATCAGATGGTCTGATTTCATAACGGTTGATCACTAACTGATCTTCGCCGTTGTATTCGTCTTCTGTGTAATCCGCCGCAATCACTCGACCAGGAGCTGGGATACAGCCAGCTAGGACGTTATTGCTCCAAACCTTGGCTGGAATGGAGTTGGACCGTTTACGAAGATGGTTATCCGAGGGAACTCGGACCCGGAGGGACAGGAACGTCTTCTTATTCCTGTCAACACGTTCCTCAACAGAAATCACGAAAAGATCACCAGATGGCATTGAGATTGTCCTTTACTAAACTAATGGATTCAACCTCTAATACCCATGACTCATCATCCCGACATGTGGTTACACTCTCTCAACTGTTCAGAGAAAGATCGGCCTTTGTCAGACACCTTGTTGGGATCAAAGATCCCCCGGTCGGTGATAAAACCAGTGATCAAATGAGCCGGTGTCACGTCAAAGGCTGGATTAAAGACACGGGGATACGTCTTCTCACCCCAAGCACTAGGAGGCAACACTTCCTTACCGTTCCGATGCTCAATAACAATCTCACTCCCCCGGGATAAGGTGAGATCGAAGGTTGACATAGGAGCTGCTACATAAAATGGTACCTGATGATACTTAGCAGCCAGGGCCAGGAGATAGGTACCAATCTTGTTAGCTACATCTCCCGAACTGGTGATACGGTCCGCACCCACAATCACCATGTCCACCACCTGGGTACTCATCAAATAGGCCGACATAGAATCTGTCATTAGGGTGGGGGTCACATTCGGATTCTGACTCAACTCCCAGAGGGTAAGACGTGCACCTTGATTGACGGGGCGAGTCTCGTCGACAAAGACATTGCAACGAAGATTCCTGTGTACGGCCGCCATGTAGATGGGAGCTAAAGCTGTGCCTATTCCCGAAGTAGCCAACGCTCCCGCGTTACAATGGGTGATGATTGTAGAACCTTCTCTCAACAGGGAGAGCCCATTGTTCCCTATCTCAGCACAAGACCTTTTGTCCTCTGTATGGATACGCTTTGCCTCTTGCAAGAGGGCCGGTAGACACTCTTCAATGTCTGTGTACAATTGAGCAACCGCACGCATGCGATTGACTGCCCAGGATAGATTGACCGCGGTGGGTCGAGTTGCTATCAGATAGTCACAGACCGTGTCCAATTGACGCTTCAGATCAATGGTTGCATGACGCTGACGCAGCATACCCAGATAGACACCGTAGGCTGCCACTACTCCAATGAGTGGGGCGCCTCGTACCATCAAAGATGATATAGCTTGGGCTACTTCTTGTTCCGTCTTCAACATCACGTAGTGGATGTTGTTCGGTAAACGGGTCTGGTCCAGGACAACAATACGTTGAGAGGGGAGTTCCTCGAAGCGGATTGTGTGGAAGGGAAGATCTAAAAATTCAGGCATAGTTTGCTCCTTCGTGTATCTACAAAGGAACAGAGGCTACGCTAAGATGGTTAGGACATCATGTCCAGGAGTTCTTGGGATGTGATGATCTTCGTCTTCATTTCCCTAGCCTTCTTTGCTTTAGAGGAGTTGGTGTCAGTATCATCCGTAACCATGCAAGTAGTTTTGGAAGTAATACTGCCCCCGATAACACCACCCAATTCCTTGACCATCTTTTCCAACTCGGATCGGGGTCTTGCTGTGCAACTACCCGTGATGACGATGACCTTGCCCATCATCTTTGATCCAGTAGATTTGAATCGGATCAGGGGGCGAAGATCTGCAATATCATGCCTTTTATCGTGGAATTCCTTCAGAATACTTTGGGCCTTCTCCGTAGAAACACGGACCGCAGAAGCCAACTTAACCATCAGTTCATAGTGGTTGCCATTCCACAAAGCCATGATCTCATCATAGGTCTGTAACCCAGGTACACGACAGATGTTATCCCAGGTGCCTGATCCCTCAATATCCAGGGCTGCAAAGAACTGGGAGACAGTCATCTCCTCCCGATCCTTCAATCCTTGAGTAAACTTCTGGTAGTGTTTCTCTCCCCGGCGATCCAGTTTCTCGTAATCTGCTAGGGACAGTTTCCAGAGGTCCGCGGGAGTTCGGACAAACTTGAACTCCACCATTTGTTTTAGGGTCTCGATACCCACCCCTTTGATATCCAGAACGTCCACGAACTTCTGGACTCGACCGTAAACACGCATCGTGCAGTCATAGTTCGGACAGAAAGGACTACTGTCCTTCATTGTCAAAGCTGTACTGCAGTGGTGACAGTGGGTCGGAGGTGCGAGATTGGCTGGCAAAGGCATAAGAGATTCCTTGAGTGGGTGACAAGGACATTACCCGCCTTTGCCGCGAGAGAATGTGAGGTCCTAAACCTCCACTAAATCCGGCATCCGGTAACTTGGGGCGTCTGGAGCAAGAATAGGGGGCTCGTCCAACAGACGAATACGCCGATCGTCCAACATAGCAACCCCAAATTGGGTTCGCTTGTTCAATAAAGTCTTCACCCGAATTTGATGTTCTCGCACCTTTTGTCGAAGGCTGGTGTCAGCGGGAGAGCTACGCTTCTCGATAATACCGAGGTACCAAAGAACATTCCGCCAGATGGTGTCTGAATACTCATCCAGACGAACACCTGTGGACAGTTCTTCGTACGCATCTTGGGCAAAAGCCGGAAGGCGACCCCAAGCCACCTGAATTGCTTCCAAATCACTGAGCTGCATAAAGACCTCCAGAATAGGGATAGGTATCCTACCCCTATTTCTTACGGCTGTCCGGTATGGCTAATCGGGCTGATGCTCGGATATAGATGGATTGAAGACGACTGTCGGAGAATCCCTGTTTCTTGAGATCAACCAGGTACTTCTCAATAGCCGATTTAGCAGTGGGTGAGGGTTTCTCGAACTGAGTTTTGAGGAGGGCCCTCAATACTCGAACGTTCTCCCCTTCCACAAGATCATTGTCCAATCGAATATCCGCTACAATGCTGGCGTTGCCACGATATTCATCTGATTCACGTCCACCGTAGATTTGGCGTCGAGACATGTTAATACTCCAGGGTTAAGGGTATCATGAATACCCCCACGAAGAGTGTTTAACGCCCGGCCTTCTTCCGCTTGATCGGTTTCTTGGATGCTTTCTTTGGTTTGGCCTTCTTCACCGGCTTCTTGGCGGGAGGTTTCTCAGGAGGCCTCCGCACCATACGGGGTAATTCCAGTTGTTGCGGTTTACCGTTCAAGGCGGTGGTAATCGAGGACAAATCCAGGACTCCCGGTTCCGGGAACTCAATCAACCCCCTCTCCTCCCCGTTCTGAACCAGTTCGATGACTGCCTGAATACGGAGTTTCAGAGCATTCACCTGATCAGAGGCAGCTGTTTCTGCCACCGCAATCATGGCTGACAAAGCACCTTCGCTTCGTGCCAGGGCTGTCATCGCATTCAAGTAACGCTGGGTCCACGCAGGAAGGTCCTTGGTGGTTGCTTTCTCCTGAACAAGAGACGTAAACTCTTGTCTTGACCGCTTCAGAGCGGAAAGCAGTAACCCCAGGATCGGTAGAGTGTCAGCAAGCCGGGCGACCTTCAAGGAAAGGTCTTCCAGCTTCTCCACGTCACTTGCCCCGATAACAGAATCGTAGGCCTGCTTGTAGTGAATCCAATCCAAGTCTGGAGAGCTAGTCATCAATCACTTCAAAAACCGGCTTGACAAGAGGGGGCGGTACGGCCGATTCGTACGCCACATTTGGAAATGTGTTCTTGATATAGGCAGCCATTGCTTCAGGCTTACCTGACATCAGATGAACCGTTAGATTCAACTCTTCAAGACGAATAGTAGTGGTTTCGCCCCGATCTCTGATCGCTTCGGCCTTCCTTTTCGAGACAGCCAGGCAGAAAACCTTCCAGTTCTCGAACTTGGACATCAGGAGATCGGCCTGGCGTGACGCCAAGAGCTTCACCTGAGGATAGTCGGACATTGAAATAATGAACGACTTTCGGTAGAAATGTTCCGCATCCAGGTCATGCAGATTGACATGATTGTGTGCTGTTAGCTCCTTCGCAACCCGTTTCGTCATCTCCTGTGCATCTAGGAACAGGATGAGATGGAAACTGTTGTCCGGAGCTTGGAATAATTCCTGGTACATTAGCTGTATCTTTCCTCGTCACGGTTGACATCACGCTCGGCCCGATCGTCGAAGCCAAACTTGTCAACCCCAATGTTACCTAGGGTCTTATTGATGGAGCGGATCATATCC